>Ga0224555_1000261_pt1 | contig 78879 bp, 79 predicted proteins | sample 714S23034metaG_FD_180687 | JGI IMG/M metagenome (GOLD analysis project Ga0224555, IMG submission 180687) | Peat soil microbial communities from Stordalen Mire, Sweden - 717 S2 30-34 | ecosystem: Environmental > Terrestrial > Soil > Wetlands > Peat | place: Sweden: Norrbotten County, Stordalen... | reverse complement strand
AGGCTAAAGTCACCATGAGAAAATCCTACGGTTTCCGCACCTTCCGCTGTCTCGAACTTGCGCTCTATCACTCACTTGGCAAATTACCCGAGCCGGAATCGACCCACGAATTCTTCTGACGAACCTTCTATTACAACCAACTCCGGAAACGTACCCGCAAGCTGTTTCTCTTCCGGGATGAGTACATCTTCGAGCTAGAGCACGCCACCGTGGTGGAAGTTCCACAGCAAGGGCATGCGACCTACGTTTTCTCGCGGCCACCGAACCTCGATCAATGGGTCCGCGCGTACGCGGGAGCTGCCAAGGACGACATCCGCCAGAATCGGGGGAACGCGGCCGAGCAACTCGGCTTCCTCGGCCGCGTCATGCACGGCCGAAATCCGAGAAACTGGGAGCGCGATCTCCGCGCGAAAATCGGTGAGCCGGTGGACTACTCACTCGCGGTGGATGAGACGCATTAACGGACTCCCATGCGCCGCGATGGTCGATTCATTTCTGCTTCCGAGATCGGCACCTGGTGCTACTGCAAGAAAGCGTGGCACCTGAGCCATAGCGGCCATCCATGCTCGCTTACAGAAGAGCGCGCGGCCGGAATCCGATATCACAAGGCCCACAATCGCCACCTACGAGCGGCCCACCAGCAGCAGGCGGTAGCGAGAATTGTCATGCTCGTCTGCGTTCTGATTGTCATTCTGCTTGGGACTTCCCGCTTATGGACCCAATGACAATCGCGTTTGCCGTCCTCGGTCTGGTATTTCTAGTGGCCCTGCTCATGTGGGCGCGCGCCCGTCGACAGATACGGCAAAGTGGGATTCCGGATGGTCGCGTTGTCTACCAGGACACCGACCGGCGCCACAATGTCGAACGTCCCCTGGTGTCTTCGAGTTGCGGCTTGACCGGGAAGCCAGACTATTTGGTGGAAGCAGCGAATGGCCTGATTCCCGTTGAGCTGAAATCACGCAACTGCCCCCGCTCCGGTCCTCATGAGGGCGAGGTTGCTCAGGTGACCGCCTACTGCGTGCTTGTCGAAGACGCCCTCGGGGCGACACCGCCCTTTGGAATTATTCAATACGCCGATCTCTCCTGGCCCATCCGGTATACCCTGAAAGACCGCAAGCGACTTCTTCACATTCTCGACGAAATGCGCGAAGCCCGAAACTCCCGGACGGTCCACCGCGATCATCAGCACGCGGCTCGTTGTCGCGCCTGCGGCTACCGAGCCGTCTGCGACGAGGCACTCGACTAAGGCGCATGACGGTTCCACGATTGCCGGGTGTCGATCAAACAATGGCACGGTGTAGCGGGGCTGTGTCGGGCCTCAGTGGCGCAGATGGAGATGCCCGCAGCTACCGCTTCTGCTGCAGGAACCTTTTCGTCGCCTCCGATGCGGTGTAGATCTCGCCGTCGATCAACATGCGCCCGGTGTACCCGCCGCCCGGCTTCTCGAACTCCCAGGCGACCTCATGCCCCTGCCGAGCGAGTTTCGCCCATTTTGACGCCTTTGCCGCATTTTGCTCCACCCATAGGTGCCCTTCGGAGTCGGTGAACGAGCGTAGGCCGGAATGCCCGAGCCGATCCCGCCAGCTTTTCATATCCTTGAACGACGGCATAAGTTAACCGTACTGTCCTCGTCGATCAGAGACTGGTATCCCGGCGGCATTTCCGGTGGATGGTCATTGTCGCACGGGTTGCACTCGAGGCACGGCAACCCCGCCCCGCCGCAATGGCACGCGTCCTCCCTGTCGCTCGCGCCGCCCCAAGGCTTTTCCGTGTGATCTTCGCAGACCCAGCGCGCACCGCCACAAACGGCGCAATCTGACGATTTGCTCGCCACGCTCTCATTGTCGCGTCTCCTGCACCCTCATGTGCGATACCGGCGTTCCATTTCCTTCGGCGGTAAGCCGACAGCAGCAGTATTACGAAGAGGACGTCAGCATCGCAACTGGAATCTGACCAAACAATTCGCGAAGCCATGGGCGTTTCCGGGGAGTAATCCACCGTCTTGCCCCGGAAGGCTTGCCACATCAATGGCTTGGGTGTTTAATCCGCCAACAGTCGAACGGTCCAGCTAGCGGGTGTGGCTCGATCCCAAGTGCCGGCGCGATCGCGGTCAGGCCCACGCGCTAGTATCATATTGGATCGGACTTCGACATCATGCCCTCCGAGGACCAGAGCGCTCACCAAACATCCGTTGACCTCTACACACCGACTCTTGCTGCACTCCAACGGCTCAATGACGCCACCTTCCACCGGCTGTGCGACGAACTCATCCCTCGCGTCGATTCCCGCTATTTCCCTTTGACGCCACACGGCATCAGCCCTGAGGGCATGAGCATAAAGGGTCAACCAGATTCATTCGTTGGTGATTCTATAGCCACAGCAAGTATTGCGCTTTGTTATTCGGTCCAGAAGCAAGGCTGGTGGACAAAGCTACTCGATGACGTTAAAAGTGCAAGAGTGGCATGCCCTGTGGCCCGAGAAGTGGTGTGGGCAACCAGCCGAGACACAGAGCGTGACGGACGGCGAAAACCTCAGGATTGGCTACCTAAGGCAGAGGAGGAAAGTAGGCCAGCAGAGCTTACGATATTCGGTGGCAGGCTCCTATCGCATCTGCTCGATACTACTGAACATCAGGATCTGCGCCTCGAATACCTAGGGATTCCGCAGTCACGCGGATCTTATCAGAGCCTGATTGTGGCGTGTCGTCAGCGGACATTTGAAACCATCCGGGATCTAAAGCGCACCGCACGCTATGACCCAGATCACTATGTAGTCCGTCGCGCTGACGGCACCCTCTATGAGTTGTGGCAAGCCTGTGGGCGACACGCCCTGTCCAGGGAGCGCCCACGTTTCATACCGCTTGTGAGCGATGCGGGGCTCGGTAAAACAAGCCTATTATGTCGTTTTGCAGAATCGTCTCCCCCGGATCTCGCGATGTTGTTCGTCGCCGCGCGGGATCTATCTTGGGAGGCCGAAGACACGCTCGTACGATACGTTGTCCAAAAGGTGGAAGGTGTCCTCGAGGCTCACGTTCGGTGCGGCGAAGAGCAGCACATAACCCGCCTGCTACAGAGCAAATGGCCGATTACAATCGTGTTGGATGGCCTCGATGAGACGCATGAGCCTGATCGTGTCTGTCGGGCACTTAGATACTGGTTCGACTCCAGATTAGCTGCCGAGAGCACGCTGATCGTGTCTTCGCGACCGCAATTCTGGGCCTTATGCTGCGATGAACTCTGGGATATCTGGATTCCCAAAATGATTCAACGCGGGCGTAAGGAGTTGTCCGACTCCGACCGATCGGTCGCGGGTAGAGGGATCAGGTTCGAACTTCCTGATGCCCTTACAGCGGCCGAACAGGAAATTGCTTGGACTCGGGCGGGGCGATACATCAACGAGTTGTTAGCTCTTGCTCCGGAGATCCGTACTGAATTGCGTCACCCGTTCACACTCCGAGCGTTCCTTGAACTCGACCCAATTCTGACCAGTCAACAGACTGCAATTTCAAGAGCATCGATTCTGAGGTGGTGGATAGACCAACGGCTTCGCACCGAAGCTTTGGAAGCTGAGTTCTTGACGAGGGATGTATATTGGCAGGCCCTGACCGGTCTAGCTCGACTCTTGGATCGGTCTCGAAAGTGGGTTGACTTCGACGCCCTTCGCGGCATTCCGCGGTGGGACCCTGTACATCCGCCTGGGCCTGCCATGAAGCGCCTCGTGTCGGCTGGTTTGGTCGAGGTAAGTACGTCAGGGATGCAGGTGCGCTTCGCCCATGAAATTGTGGCCGACTTTTTTATCGGGGAGCTCGATGTGGAGGGCGCCATCAAAGATCCACAGCAGACGGCAACCGAATTGCTGGGGCCTGCCTATTCGAAGGTTGTTTTGCGGTTGGAGGTTGTGGGGCAGCATGTCAAGGAGGCCGCGCCGCCTCTGGACTTTGTCCAACAGCTTGCTCAACACGACGCCACGAGAGCGGTTGTGGTGATGCTGGGCTCGCCGGGCGCTTTTGAAGCCCGCCAGAGGGCGGATGCCGTGTCCCAACTCGAGAGTATCGCGATCAGTCGGTTTAAAGCTCGAGCTGCACACGCAATTGATCTGTTGTCTCGGTTCCAATGTTCCGAAGCAAGGAGGGCACTTCGGGACACACTTCTTCCAGCAGATGCCTGCCCTGAGCACCTGAGGTACATCGGCGCACTCGCCGCCGCGCGGGCGGGGGTCGTCGAAGCCGCCGGTCTTACGTACCAATGGCCGATATTTCGCCGATCTGATACCTATTATTTCGGCGATATCGTTCATGTGCTCCGCAATTCAACCGTCGAATTTCAAGATGCGCTTATCGCGTTAGCAGACATCGGGCTGCAGTGTGAATCTGGATCAGAAGAACACATCCGCGCCGTCAATGTTCTAGGGTATTTAGGCAGCCACCGGGTGGTCGAGCATCTTCGGTCACGGTTGGAGGCAGCCGGTGAGTTATGGAACTACGAGAATCACGCGCTGATTGCTGTCGGAACGGAAGCCGCCGCTGGATTGTTCGAGCTGGCCGCGAATGCGGCAGCCAGGAAAATCCAGCAACTGGGTTGGGACGACGGGGGGCAGGCGAGATCCAAATTGTTTTGTGCCGTTGCACCGGTCACCGCAGACCTGCGGCATCTTCTCACGCCAACATTCGAGACATGCGTTCAAGCCTGGCTGGTTTCGACCCTTGACAGGGCGAACGAGGAGTCGCTGCCCAGAGAGCTCAAGCTCATGGCGCTGTCGCTCACACGGGAAAGCCGATCCCGAGCATTGGCGAAAATCTACGTCATGGCCAAAGAGCCGTATGTAAGCATGGTCCCGCACGAGCCGGTACTTGAGTGGCTCGACCCCCGTGACTGGTCAGAGTGGTGGGCTGTGTGCCAAGATGAAGACGCGAGGCGCGCCCTGGTCAACAGCCTACCGGGTGTCCCGACTCCTACAGTTGAAGCAGCTTTGATAACAGCCCTGCGTGACAGGCGAGTGGCCTGGAAAGCGGCAAGGTATCTTGGCGATTGTGGGGGCTTGAGTGCTAAACCCGCACTCCGTGAGTTGGCTGTTCACGAGATTGTCGATGAACTCGATGAGTTTACTTCAATCGAGGCGGTACGAACGCTTGGCAAGCTCGTTGATGAAGATGCAATTGGCCTCCTGACTAGGCTAGCCGAAACATCGAGCAAACGTCTTATGCAGGCGGCGTTGGCTAGCTTGGCTCTGATCGGAACGCCGGGATCAGAAGAGGCACTCCACCGTCTCTCATCCAATGACCATCTCGTGGAATTCGCAGCTGGCGCGTTGGTGATTCACGGCAGTCAGAGTGCGGTAAACGGCGCGATCGCACTTTGCACTGCTAACTCAGATCGTGGGGCAAAATGGCTGGTGAAATCGGCCAATGAGATCCTGTCAGGATGGGGCTGGGAGCGAGGCAAGTACTTTACACACATCCACGAGGATTTCGGCACGTTCCTACAGCAACAAAATCCACGGTTCGACGGAGCCGAGAAGTGGGAATATTTTAGATTCCTTGAGCGATTCGACGGTGAGTCCATACGTGTTCTTCTCAGAGAACTGGCGGGGCGTAGCGGGACTGAAGGCGACGACATTCTTCGCGAGAGTGATGGTCTCCGGGCATCTCGCCTGGCGTACAACGAGCTATTTGAGCGCGGTGATCCCTGGGCGCTTACCGAATTGCTCAGGCAGTGCATCGACGGGCATGCGCCCTTCGCGCGCGTGAGGGCCAAAGAACTCTTGCGCTACCCGCGGGAAATTGTTGCTGATGCTGTCCGCCGTGGCCGGACAGCTACGGAGGGATTGGCTGGGCGAGCAGAACTTGACCGGTTGCTTGGCTTTTTTGGGGGGACGACTGACCGGGAGTCACTTAGGCGAGACTCTGAGAGTCCGGACGACGTGCTTGCGAACGCTGCGGACGAGGCGCTCTTGCGGATAACAGATCCGCTCCGGTTGCCTTCGAACTGGAGTAGTCTCTGTCCTTAATTGTGCTGAGGGTTGACCGCTGCCGTAATTGGTTGAGCGAACGAGAGATCGCCAAGTTCTCCTCGAATCCGGATCAGCTCAAAGCTGTCGCATCCAGACTGCACTTGCGATCGTTTTTCCCACGCTGGTCATCACTACCCTGTGTGAGGATTACTCCCCACAACTCGGCCTGCATCCCGGAAACGCAGGCCATGGCGGCCGGAGGCTCATCTTCCCACAACGGGACTTGGCGCCCGTCTAACCCTTACCCGACCTTCGTACGAGTGGGCGTGATCCACCCGCCGACTCCACGGGGCCAGCCGTCACGGTGCCTGAACTTCACCCGCTACGAGTTTTCCCGAATCAAAGCAGGGGCGTCCCCGTTGAAGGTGATTGTCAACGATTTTCCGAGGATGCTTTGGGCTGCGCTTCGCAAGCCAACGCTGCTGCCAGCGTTCAGATCGAATATCGGAGGAAGAAACGCCCAAAGCGCACCGGGGCCCAGGACGCCGTTCATTATGGAGCAGGATACATTCACTCCACTGCACACCGCAGAGAAACTCATCCGTGTCGGTATCGTAGGGAGTTCTCCGATGTCGGTGATGTTCGCAGGGATGACGAGTTGCTCGAAGCTTTCTCGTTCTCGGCCAGGGTGCCGAATTCCAACGCGCACCCATTCAGTATTCGGCAGCAGCACGTAGCGGTAGCCCCAATCGACGAATAAGCCAAGGTACGCCGCTTTAATCATCGAAGCAACCAGCTTTGATGGGTCGATGTTGTTGTTTAAGGTGAAGTTCACTTCCCGCTCGCCCTTCGCGTACTGGGTAAGCCGTTCCATGAGCACTTTCCTGACGTATGGTGTCGTGGGCGCCAACTGACAATGCAAGCCGTTCTCCGTGAAGCTGACCTGGGCCGGGGAACCGACGCCGCTTCTGATCTTGATCCGGGCATCGATCGTCGCGCCCGTTTGCCGTGCCTCCTCAATACGGAACACGCGGGCAAAATGACTGTCGATCTCGCTTCCGGAGACGCTGTTACACGACCGACACGTTAGAGTCGTGATGCGTCCATCAGCGCTACTAGGGATCACGTGCTCCTCGGTGAGGTTATCCTCAAGGTCAATCTCGCCGAATTCCTTCAAGCAAAGCGGGCAAAGGATCTTGCCCGTCCTTCCAGCGAGCACCGTAGAGAGGTCCGAGGACATCTCGTCGAACCTGCGCTTCCGTCGTAGCCACCCGTCGGAGCGAGCGGCCGCCTGAGTATCTGCCATTAGCTAAAGGATAGCCGGCGGACCGGGGCGGGCGGTGCTGGGATGTCCCGGGTTGGCTTTCGTCGCATCGGCGGCAAATTGGGTCCAGGTGGGAGTCGTGTGGCCGCGAAGGCCTATTCCGTGAGCAGTTCGATCCGACCGGAGCTTCCAGAACTGGACTTCTGGACCGACGCTGCGGTGAAGCCGACAGATCGTACTAATCATCCTTTCTGATCATCCAACCGTTCGAGCGCATCAGAGAGAAGCCTCGATGCGAAGCGGGATTCGGTCCGTTCTCGTATGAAATCGGTAAGGACCTGCTGGCGCCGTTTAAACCATTCGTTGGCAACGCATAGCACCGAAAGGATATCCGGCTCAACAGGATGAAATAGCATGAGGAGCCGTCGCCAGTGATATGGCTTGGAGCGAGCCGTGTTCACGGCCACTTCGTATGCATTCAAGAAAGGCAGCAGCAAATACTGAACATCTTTCGAAGGGGCATTCGCCTCGAGGGCGGCAGCGAGAGTGACATAGGTCGCCGTGGAAATACCCATGCCGCCCAGAGGCGTCGTTGAGAACGCGTTCAGCTCGCCAGCCACATGCCTGAACCGACGAGTCCTCTCGTGAGGTACCCGCAAGCCCTGCTCTTCGGCCACGGTGGCGCCCTCGACTAGCAGTGGATATGCCAACTGGTTAAACCGCTCCAAAGGGTACACTCCTTCATTCACAACAAATTCCAAGAGGCTCCTCTCTGAAAACCCTGATGCCGATTGGAGGTTACGCGCTAGCGACCACATCATCGAGGCGTAGGGGAGCTGAATCTGCTCGTAACAGTCCGCACTCTTGGCGAACATCTTAGTTGCCAAACCTACATCGTCCAGAAGTAGCGCATGGGATCCTGCGCGGCGAAAGGATGTCGCCGCGAAGGCCATCGCCTCCCATCGCCGCTGTTCCGAATGATGCTCGATACCGACCGAATAACCGGTACCCACGCCGCGATGAAACTCCAAGTCACGAGCTACGAACTCGACGTCGACTTGGAGTTGCTGAGCAAGTTCTTTCACAGCGTCTCCGATCTTATGACAGCGCTGCTCGGACGTTGCAATATGAGGATGGATCGATGAAGCGATCGTTAATCATTGTTTGACATGGGGTTGGGAGGTTTCCAATCGCGAGCGCGTTCTGGATATCGCTCAGACTCCACTCCTCGGCCTTCTGGATCTGGGTGGTCGGTATTTGAATTTTAGCGGTAATTTCCCCTTCCAGTTGATAAAGGGAAAACCCATTGTATACATGAAGCTCTCGAATCTCTTCCGAGAACGCTTGGTGGCCTACCGCTTTTCTTCCTAAGGTCCAGGCACTGCAATAGAAAATCCAACCGTCCGAAGTCCAGAAGTTAGTCGCGAACTTGAGTGCCTCCCACCACGCCGGGTATAGGGTATTGACCTGGTTGAAGCTATCTCGCTCGACGCTTCCGGCCGTCGCGGAGATGAAAGGAGTGTGTTTCGAAAACTCTTCATTTCCTTCCAGAGGGTCTAATGAGTCATAACAATTCTGATGCCAATGCAGATTACGGTCTGTCAGTCGTAGTGGAACCTCTGCGGCCGGCAGCAGCTTAACCTTTCGCCACCAGTTGCAGAGGATGCCGGATTCGAAGATGAATCGGACATCGACCTCGTTAATGCCGCTGATGCCTTTCAAAACCTCTTGGATGATCATGTCGTACCAGTCGACGCTCAGATTGAACGCTCAGCAGTAAGCTGATCAACAAGAATAGCGCTCTTCGGGTGACGACTTTGGAAGTCGACTCTCGCCTCGGCTCCGATCCGGCCAGCCCCCGAGGGCGTCTTCGGGCCAGCGCCGAAGTGCACGGCGTAATACAGGCTGGCATACCATTCATAAAAGCGCGGTTGGGTGGGCGCGACAGCGGAACATCGTTAGTCGCAAGTACGACCGACGCCGAAGAGCCGGTGCATCGCTCGTTCAAGCACGTGCATCGATGTTGCAGCTAGCTCCCGGTTGGCAAAGACACGGCCTGTTCTGGACAGCTCAGCCAGGAATGCCGAGAACGGAATCATTCGGTCCGGCGATCGGTTGTTGTATTCCGCCAGCAGTTCGCGCACACCGGTGTGCTCAAGAGAAACTTCCAACAGTTCCACGTCCTCCGCGGTCAGAACGAAGGGCGCGAAAACTCGCAGAATTCCGCATTGGAAGATCCCCGGTTCGGCCTGGATGTCACACTCCAGGGTTTTTCGGAACTCCTCAACCAGAAAGTGCCCAAACCCAGGAGACCCGGACAGGCGATCATGAACAATCAAAACCGGAAAGATTTGTCTTGCGTCGCTAAATTCGCCGTGCGGACCCAGCCAACTGCGCTCCCTGATTGCAGTGATAAGCCGCGCCAGTTGGCCCACACCTTTGTACGACCGTCCGGCGACGCTAAAACGCTCGCGAAGCAGCGCCAAAAGGGAATCCGAGTTCTCGGGTAGGAGCGCGGACTCTCGGCCCCATACCGCCTTGATCTCAATCGGGAGTAGATCGGTGAAGTAATTCAGGCAGGCATCGACTTGAAATTGTTTTCCCGACGCACTGCGGCCACTGATGTTCCGCGTCAGCGGTGTCACGAGTCCGTAAGCGGACGGAAAGGCACGTCCGAGCGAGTCGCTCACGTATCGCTCAAATGCAATCCCGAAATCTTCAAAGAGTCGGTTGGCATCGCTTAGGGGCAGCGCATGAAAAAGCGGACCGATCCCGCACTTCTCAGACGCAAAGATCGGATCAAGGATGATCATCCGGCCGTCGGCCGTCCTGAGAATGGGCCTTTCCCGCAGCGGCCGGTATTCATACGGCTGTGCAGCAGTCACTAAATTATCATCCCGCGCCATTCCCGGCCAGAGGGCCAGCCTCAACTCGTCTGGAGTCTGAGACTCGAGCGCCAGGAAGCGGCGGAACAGGTCCGGGCAGATGGTTTTCGACGCAGACGTCGAGTCGCTGAAGATCGTCGCCTCGGCATTCGGCTTAAGATAGTTGGTCAACAACGCACTCCAGCAGATGAAGTAGTCTTCAGTCGACAGACCCGTCGCGGACTCAAACACCAATTCAAAGCGAGCGTCTACTCGCGGCATGTGGTCACGAAAAAGGAGCCATCCACGACCCAGATCTTGCGATAGATGCGCCGACTTCAGGTTCCCTTCAGTGGCCTTTCGCAGTGGGCCCAGCGCGCGTCTGCGCGCCGCGTCTACACCGCCCGAAAGGGTAAGTGCGTCCCCATAGACACGACGCGACCACAAATCACTTGCAATCAGAGCGGCCTGCACAAATGCTCGGCGGGTTTCGGGGGCGTCAAACGTCTCACCATCGCCAGGCTGATCATCGCAGTACAGCACCGCCCACCGAAGGAGTTCGAGAATCTGGCCACGGAAGAAGATCGTGACGTCGCTAGCGGGGCACCCCGCGGCAGAGCAGAATCGGTCGAGGCGTATGATCTCGTCCTCGGAGAAGAACTTCCGCACGGCGAATACCTGCTTTTGTTCGTGGCTTAGGTCGGACTGGGCCGTCAGAACACTGTTCACACGAGCGCACCAGAACAGCAGGTCCGTTCGGCTCAATTGGCGCACCGTGGACCTCAACGTCTCTAGCGTTGATTCCATTTCCGGAAAGATCGCTGACACCGTCACGTAAATACCAACACTCATCTGGGAGCGCCTGCCGCTGCTCCGATCTTCGCACGGCGCAGGCTGGTCGCCAGCCATGTATTTGGTGGTCGGCCAATTCGTCTTCGCGCTGGCTCGAAACGGCCATTTCGGACGTGTCCCCTCGGCCGGCCCGGATCGGTACTGGAAAGTCGGCTTCCCAACTGCGATGCTCGACCAGCCAGCCCACTTTGACGGAGATCGCGCGCACGTCTAGCCTGTCCACAAGTCCCCTTGTTTCGCGTTAACTAAGGTTGGTTGCTCAACCGAATACTCCCTGGCATTTCCATCATCGCCCGTTACCCCCCCGTTTCCCCCTTCTTTGAAGGGCACGCCAAACCGCCGGATCGGATGCCAGGGGCTGCACGCGACTCCCGGCCACGTTGACGAAAGCGCCATGGTAAGTGATCGAGCCATGCCGGAAAAGTCTCGCCAAGAGCGCCAACGCATGGTTGGCAAGCGTCGGATTTACGAATGGCTCCTGTCGCTCGAGCGCTTCCACGGCACTGCAGCTCGGCAGACCGTCGTTATCGAGCGACGGATCGACCAGTTCTGGGAACAATTCGGCGACGGTTCTCAGCCGGGTAGCCGAGCGCTTGTTCTCCCAGTTCCAGGGCTGACCAAGGACGAACTGCCCGCCCGTCGCATGGTTTCCGAGGTCGAGCCAAAGCGAAACGCCACTTCGCGGCCCCGTCACCTTCTGAGCAATCACCTTCCGGGCCGCGCGGCTATCTACGCAACCGATCAGGATGTCCACCCGGTCCACGCCTGTTTTTGCCGAAAAGTGGTCCGCTACAGCGTGCCACTTCAGGCCCCAGAAGAGATTCATGCGGGAGACAAGCACTACCGCCTTTGAATGTCCGATCTCGGCCTGGCTAAAGGGCTGCCGAACACAGTTCGTGGGCGAGACGACGTCACCGTCCATCAACGTCACTTCGAGCCCGCCAGGGTGGCCGTGAACCAGCATCGCCTGGTGCAAATACGGCAGACCGGCCGTGATTGCACTACCATTTCCGCCACAGCCGACGATCAGCACGCGTACGGGCCGACGGGTCAATTCCGGTGAGATCTGGTGCTCCACAACTCACCTCCGTTCCACGAACCGCCGCAAGGTTTCTCGCGCGTCCGTCAGGTACTCTACAGGGAACGGTTTCCGGCTCCCGACCAAGTGCCGGCACAAATCGAGAAATCCGCCCGGAAAACTCGTCAGACGTGCGCCTCCGTAGGCGTGTGTGAACTCGCTCTGAAAGAACCCCCGCTCCCATCCTTCCATCGCTTCCACACCCGACGACTCTGGAACGCGCATCGTACCAATACAGATTTGGCCGGCGTCATTTCCGTTCCAAAACGGCGCCGTCTTCAGCGTCGTGATCGCAGTTGGCCGCTCGTTCTTCTCCAGAGCGCGGACCCAAAGAGTTCCGCCCGACACCTTGAACACCAAAGGAGGCACGGGGTACCGCTTCCCGCTGAGGTCCTTCCCGGCTTCGCTTTGTTGACCGAAGAAGAGCGTGCGATATTGAGCCGGTGTCCACCAAACCAACAGCTCTGAGGTTCGGACCAAAACGTTTGCCGGCAAGATCTCCGGCGGTATGTAGGTTCCCAGTCCGGCCGCGAGCGTTCGCAGAAATTCCGTGGTCAGCGATTCCGCCTCTCCCAGATACGGAGCCCCGCCTCCTGGACCCGGCTTCGCAGGATGCCACACCGCGAATGCGTCGGTTCCACCGCGATATATCAAGACTGCTCCAGTCAGCGCCATTCTCTGGCCGCCGCCAATACTTACGTTGACATCCATCGCAGTACTCCTCCCCTACTCCACGAGCTCCATCATGAGCTTGATGAGACGCACGCCCTCGCGGAAGACACTGCACGCAACATCCAGTGTCTGAAAGGCCGCCCGCACGCTTTCGATGTCGCCCGATAGAAACGGCACGATCAGGTTAGGCTCAGGACCGCACTCCAACATCCCCTGCGCTTCCTCATCGAAGCAACCTTCGATGGCGTCGTGTTTCTCAAAGACTGCGACCAGGGCCGGCACCGGAGGGTTCGAGTCCGCCAATCGCTCCTGGACCGACTCCGTAATCTTGGGCCTCTCGCCTTGCCGCGACGCCGCGCTGAGTGCCAGAACCCCCGCGAGGAGAGCCCGGATTCTCCGGTTTCTCACTGTTCCGAAAGACTGCTCGACGAACCGCTCTTTGAGTGGATTCCACTTTCCGCGCAAGCACCTTGGAGTGGCGCCGTCCACGTCCGGCAGTTCGACGGTCTCACCTTCCGGATCACCTTCGTACCACTCCCTCAGTTGCTCCACCCGCTCCGCGGCATCGCGGTAGTCATAGACCCGCACCCAGCGATTCAGGGCGTGGGTAAAAAGATTGAAAAACGTTAGGGGCAATCTTGGGTGAACACCTTCCAACAATCTCAGTGTCGGCCCTAGAACCACGTAACCGGCGCTCTCCGGTTCCACCACCAGGTACATCTCGTTCCCGTCGGGTAGCTCCGCAACACCCGCTCCGCACGGGTCCAGATCGGACACCAACCCGACGCCCAAGAAGAGATCCTGATCGATCTCCGGACCACCGTGCGCCTCGATCCTATCTTTCAAGGTCTGCTCGATGAACCGGAACGGGTCCCTGCCAGTTCGGAACCACACATCCGCCTGAGCGATACCGCCTGTGACAAGCGTTTTCGCCAGCCCGCCAGCGGCATTCAACCCGCCGAAGAACTGATACTCCGTGGGAACTCCCCGCAGAGCCGGAATACTCCAGTGGCAGCCCGGGGCAATCAGACGATGGGAGGTAACCATCCTGGAGGCGGCGTCAAGCAACTGCCCGGTCCTCTTCGATGCCCACTGTCCAGTGCCCGCGAGAGGATCATACTTGCGTTTTTCCAATCTGGACATTGCCCGTACCTCTCCAAAACTGTTTGTTGTGAAGCGTGGCGCCCTTGAGCAAGCAGTTCCAGTTCGGCCAGAGCTTCTTCTCTGCGGCATTTGTTTTCACGCCGGCTCTTCGCCTTCATCGCGGATGTTCTCCAATACGCGAGAGCGGACGCAACTTGGCCTCTCCGGCGGTTGCTCCGCTCCCTGCGTCTTTGTCTTTCAGCCCTTCGAGCCGATCGCGCGCTCGAACGTATACTTCATCGTGTCGCCAACGGCTTCCGGCCCGCTGATCGCCGCCGTCGCAATCTCCGGGTATTGCATGGAGAGGACGCCTCTGACATCCTCCACGGTCATCCTACTGTCCGGGTCTTGCAGCCGAATTCCGAGGAACGAAAATTCACGGCGCATCGCTCTGGCTTGCATGGCTTACCTCCTCCTCTTGTTTTCCTTGTCCCGACGTCGGGAGCGGTGCCGCCTCATCTTGAGCGGGTAGATCGAAGAGGCTCAGCATTGGCGACGGCGGTGGTGCAGGTGCTGCCTTGTCTTCCTGCTTCGGTGCGGGTTCGGCCGCCTTGGCCTTCGCTCCACCGTTCCCCACGGTCTTTTGCTTCTTCTTCAGTTCCTCGCGAGCGGCTCTCTCCGCCTCTTCACGTTCACGTTGGATTTCGGCGAGGTTGGCGCCCAACGCAACGTGACCGGCCACGAATTCACGGACTTGCGTCGGCAGTTCGCGGTCCAGTTCTTCGGGGGTTCCCGTGCAGCAGAACGGCGTCGCCAGCGCCGCGTTCTCGCTGTCTTTCATCCGTTTCGGAATGACGGAAACCGTCAGGTGTTGCTCGTTGGCCTTCGACACGATCATCATCACCGTGCGGTCAGCGAGCATCGGCATCAGTTGGGCGAAAAAGCCGCCCGCAATTGCTGTTGCTGGTGTACTCATGGTCGTTCTCCTTCATGTCCTCGGAGAAGAGCGGCAGTCACGGGCCGCTCTTTCTCACCTTAGAACGGAGGATCATCCCCGCTCTGATTGAAGTCGTCCGCCGGAGCCGACGGCTGTCCCCCCTTGGCCTTTGGTTGGCCGGGAATCGGCCGCTTCTCCTCGCCGTGGTTGTTTCCGCGGCCCAGGAAACGGACCTTGGACGCGACCACCTCGACGGAGGTGCGCGCGTTGCCGTCTTTGTCTTCGTACTCGCGGACCTGGAGGCGGCCTTCTACATACACGCCGTCTCCACCGGCCAAATACTCGGCGCATGCCTGCCCAATTCCGTTGAATGCGGCCACCCGCAGCCAGGTGGTTCGTTCCTGAGGCTCGCCGTCGCGGTTCTTCCAGCGTTCATTGACAGCCACTGAGAAGTTGACCACTTGAGACTTGCCGTCGCTCAGAAACTTCATGTCCGGCGTGCCACCCAAGTTTCCGATGATCTGGACGTTATTCAAACCCAACATTTTCTTTGCTCCTTTCAGTTCTTTGCACACAACGCACCGGGCCGTAGGGATACACGGGTCCCCACGGGCCTTCGGTGCGGCTAGATTGTTGAGGTGAGCCCTACGGGCAGAACGCCCTCGGGTAAAAACTGAAGTGGCAGCCTATGCCGCTTCGGCGGGGACCGGCTCTTCGGATTCTTCGTTGTCCTCCGGCTCACGGGCCGGCGGCTCGATCGACACCCGAAGCGCCGTCACCCGGGTCTGAAGCACATCCAGGCTGGCCTTCAGCTCGGCATTGTCGAGACGCTCGATCACTTCGTCCAGCGTCCCCTCAATACCCTCCAAGACCGCTACGACAAATCCTGTATCGAGCGCCATCGGGTTCTCCTTTCTCTGGATCAGCTATTCCTCGTTGAAGCGGAATTTCCGTCCCGGTTTCTTGACGATCATCGTGTCCAACTCGGCCGCCAGGTCCGCCATGCCTTGCTGGACCTTCGCGCGCACGCCGCTGGTCGTCCGGAGGTCATCCGCGCTTACTCCGACGAGCATTGCCCGCGCCTTCTCCACCAACCCTTTCAGCTCTGCGTCGTCAGTGACGTTGCGGAAGTCGAAGGTCCCCAGGAATTCCACCAGGTTCGAGACCGTGGTCTCTTTGAACCGCAGCGGCTTGCCTTCGGGGCCGTCCTTCAGCCGGTCGCGCATGTGCTTGACCAACTCGCCCATCGCGGTCCGAAGCACCTGTTGGATTTCCCGGCCCGCTTCCGCCATCATCTCCGCCGCCTTCTCCCGTTCGTCGTGCCAGATTTTGGTGGAAATTTCGCGAAGTTGCTCGGGAACACCAAAGCTGATGTACTGCCAGATAAGAGTGAACTGCTGGGCAACGTACTCCACTGGTGGGTAGTCGGCCGGATTGTAGAGCGAGCGCAGCCGCTTTGCGGCCTCCTGGCACAGCGTTGGGTACGCTGTCAGGAACGTTTCGATCAGATCCTTTCGCCGCGCCGCGAATTCTCGTAGCTTGCCCTCCATTTGCTCCAACAGCGGCAGCGGGCAAAGATGAATGCCGGCCTCGAACGGCAGGCACGTATCGTAGAGGTAGCGCCGGATCTCCCCATCGAAGTTGGCGATCGTGCGCAGTTCTTTGGAATCGAGCAGATGTTTGGAAATCAAAAGCAGACTCTTGTCTGTGTCCACTTCCACCTGCGAATTGCTGACTTTTCGTGTGTTGCCAAGCCGGCCGAGCCGGACCTTGACGCACACCGTCTTTTGGGCCAGGTCCTGGCCCATGCTCTGTACCTCAATCAAGTGCATTGGCATAGCTGCCATGTCGTGTTTCTCCTCTCTCGTTCTTTTGGTCACCCGATCCCGCATTGACATCGGGACCAGATCTTGAAATACACGCATCGACCCGCCCAGTTCGACGTGTGCTGCTGATTCTTCTGGAAGTGGTTCGGGATTCGCGGACCTAATCTGACCGCTTCCGCGGTTTCGTTTCAGGCAGGAACCCCGAGCACAGGGAATCCCGTGAGTACGGAGTTGCCACTTTCCTCGATGCTGATTTCGACGAGTTGAGGTCCGAAGTCGCCCTCTTGGTAGCGGCTGCTAAATAGTACGAGCCTTTGATTCCTGCTCGTCCGCAGCGGCGCAATTGACGGCTGGGTCTGGTCGTAACGGCCCATCACCGCGAAGTCCAGAAGCCCCCGAACCGCCCGCCAGAGTTCGCACTTCTGTTCCACAGTTGCACCCAAGCGCGTCACAAACCGCCCGCATGCCAGTTCGCTTTCCGTGTAGCCGGTGAACATCCCGAGGCTCACTGCTGGCGCGGCCCTGCGGAACGTTCTCATCAGTTCCAACAGCGCCTCAGCTTGCTGCATTGGCTCGCCGCCGGAGAAAGTAGCCCCTTCCAAAGACCCGAACCGGCTTGCTTCCTCAAATCGCTGAACCACTTCGTGGACGGGCACTTCAACACCGCGGAACTTGTGTGTAGCCGGGTTCCAGCAGTTTTCGCAGTGCAATGAGCATCCCTGAAAATAGACCACCGCGCGTAGTCCTGGTCCATTTGCCCGGCTCGCCGGGACGAAAGCATGTAAAAGCATACCAACTCCCTTCATTTCGCAGATTGCGCGGCTACGGCGCTGCCACGGCCCTGTACGCGGTGACGCATCAGGCGCGTCGAACCTGCGCCCTCTTCCTGGTTCCGAGACGATCGCGCTCACTGTCCGCTCTTGAGATGCTGGTCGCGCGAGTCGACGGCCGTGCTATAGAACGCGGCTTTCTTTCGCTGCACTTTCGCGTGATCGTCTTCCTGGAAGTCCTTCAGGACCTTGTCGCAACCCTGGCCTGCAAAGCCCTCCAGATCCACTGAACTGTCGCCGTTTTGGTCAATGACCACTGTGATCGTCTTCTGCTGCATGGCTCAACTCCTATCGCGCGATGAACTGCAGCCGGATCTGCGGTCCGTTCGCTGTCTGAATGACTTCTTTGCCGCGAAAGATGTAGCCCTTTGCCTTCGCCACAGCCAGCGTCTGACTTTCTTTGTAGTGCTGGTGCACTTTGCCCAGCCACTGGTTGCCGTAACCGATGCTCCGGTCGTACTCGCTCAATATCGCCTGGTAGCGGCGGTCTTTCCCGCGGACGAACCCAATGTCGTTGGAGGCGCTGTCCAACTGCGCGCGCCGGATAATGACGTGCGCCGTTTCCGGCCGTTCGTCGCCGTGGTAGCCAACGAGCGCGGCACCCTCGGCATGCACTTCAACTCTGTAGCCCATCGCCGTAAGAGCCTCGACGAGGTACCTCTCTTCACTCATAACAGTCGTGAACTCACCGTAGGCTGACACTTCCTTGCTCCTTTCTCGCCCTTCCCGCCGCTGCTGTGACTTAACCCATAACTTTGCCGTTGGCAAGGTTATGGTTCCAACCCGCGTGTGTCACTTTACCCATCTCCTCACCGTTGGAACCATACCTTTGCAGAATGGGTTTCGATGCCTCGCGGGCCTCCGCAATCTCGAAGAGCCGCCTTTCCGCGTCTCGATGACATCCGTGGCGTGACACAACCCCACATTGACCAGATGCTTTATGCAGCCCAGCGCTCGCGGCAAGGAAATGCTTCCCAAACCGCACTTCCGGCAAGGTTATGCTCCCCAGCCTACATGCGGCCGAAGCCAGAGCCGACCGCTATAGAGGGCTCTGTCCGCCAATCTGCGGCAATTTTATGGTCTCAACGCGGCAAAGTTATGGGTTAAGTCACAGCTGCTGCTGCCACCGCCCCTGATGCAGGGCACTACTCAGCTCTCCAAGCCCCGAAACGCACGTCCCGCGCGCGGTGCCGGTGCGGACTCCTGGAACTGGTATACGCCAGGGTAAGACGCGCTGATAAACTTCCCGGAGGCCTGTTGACGCAGCGCCTTGATCTGGTCCGCCGCCGAACGGGATACCGGGACAAGGTATTCTGCTGATTCCTTCAGCGTCAGCTTCAGCCGGTACGCCTTCCGGCAACACTCCTTGATCTCCGCCCCGGTCCACCCGTCGTCGTCCGGTAGCTCGCCGGTAACCCCGTACTTGGCCACATAGATCTTCCAGATCGCAGCACGCTCCTCTGGGGATGGGAGATCGAAGAAGAAAGTGCCAAGCGTAAACCGTCGCCGCAGTTCAGGCGGCAGCGTGCCGATCGAATTGCAGGTCGCAATCCAAAGGCTGCGCCCGTTCGTCACGGCATCAACGACCTTCAACGCCGCCCGGAGACGTTCCCCCGACGCTCCGACGAGCGCGTTTTGCATAGCGCCCAGATCGAAGGCGATCGTCGGGATTCGCGCCGTGTTTCCGGTAGCTTTGGCCACAAGACTCTTCGCTGCACCGGGAGGCCCGATCAGGATGCACCCGTCAGCATTCCGATCCTGCATCCAGGCCAGGACCGTGCCGGTGAGTTCGGTCTTTACGCCAGACAAGTCGGTGCCGGTTCCGGCGAAGGCCTTCTCGATCTCGTCCAGAAAGACGATCCCTCGGGGCGCCTCTTCGCCCTCGATCACCGCTGTGAGGAAGCGCTTGATATTCCCGCACCCTCCGATGTCGTCGAACGATTCGCCACCCCGCCACACGCTGAGACCCGGTGCCTGCTCGATCACCTGCCGCTTTCGTTCCCAGAGCTGTTCCAGATCAAGCCCCTTCTTCGACAGCGACATTGCCAGCACCTGCTCTGCCGGAAACGCGGCCAGGCCGAGCAGTGCGTCAACGGCCTTTTCACTGGCGTCTGTCTCGAGTTCCGGCACCTCCGCTGCCGCAATCGTGTCGTCTAGAATGCGGGTCAGGTCCTCAACCGCCGGCAGCGGTTCGTCGAGCACGAGCACATCCTGAGTGAGTTCATCCGGGAGAACCGCGCCGGGTGTCGTCAGCAGCGTCAACGTCCTGCCATTTGCCTTGAACACATCACGCAAATTCCAAATCGCCTGCGCCACCTGAGGATCGTTCCAAAAGCGCTGTGCGTTGGCGAACACCAATACGGCATCTTCACACAACTGGCAGGCCGCCACGAGTGCATCGACCGGGCCGACGCTGGCTGAGTCCCGTTCGCCGAGCACCTTCCCGATCTCCTTCGCGCCGGCGTCATTCACCCGCACAAGCCCGCGCACGATGTCCCATTGCACGATCGCCGCATCTTTTCCCACTGCTTCTTCAATCCGCGCCACCGTCAGTGCGGGGTCCGCGGTCCTTATCGCAACCAACGGCGTTGAAACCCGGCGTGCCGCCAGCAGCGTCTTTGCAAACTGTTCCATCGGCCGAATCATTGGTGACATTTCTCGCCTCCCGTGTTGATCACTTTCACGCAGCCGTCGCGGTGATGGGCACCGCCCTTCCGCTCCGGTGTGCAAAGAACTGTTGGTGCAGCTCCGCCAGGTCCTCATACAGAACGGCTGCCGCCACGATCGCTTCCGGGTGCTTCAGAATCAGCTCATCCAGGGAGCGTTGCGCGAGCCCGCTCCGGTCATCAGCCTCGATCAGCACGTGGCACAGGTCGCACGCCGCCCAATCCCCGACACTCTCGCCGGCGACGTTCGGCGCGCAGTAAGCGACGAAGCTCCTGGCCGGGTACCGCCATACCGGACCCGGCATTGAACAGAAATCGCACTGAAGGATCTCGTTAATCATGGATCTTACCTCCTCTCTCTACTGTTTTCAAACGACTCAGTCTGGCCGCACTTTCGTCGCCGGAACGCTTCCAGGAAGCCTTGTACCCGCAGATTCCGGTCCCACATCTCCGCGAACTGTTCGAGGTCCCGCGTCCGTCTTGGCAGACACTGCAAGTTTCCGGCCTCGTCGCGGCGTCGGCTCCACTGCTCCACGGCCGCATAATCGTTACGGAAGTAGAACGGCCAGAACTCCGGTTGCCCGCCCTTTTCATTCACCACTTCGAACAACATTTCGGGGTCGCGCATCGCGTCCGAATTCTGTTCGCCGTAGTGCGCCACGGACACGACGACGTGGCCATCCGGCCCCCGCTCCGGCAGGACTTCAATCACAAGCCGCATCCACGGCTCGTTGTCGATCGAAATACACTCCGCCTTTGGCAATCCGCCTGCCTCTTCGATGATTTGCAGAATTGTCTTCACACGTTCCTCCCCTATCGCGGGCCCCCGGCACACTGGTCGCGCGTTGCCGGTACGCTGCCTTCTTTGCACCGCGCCCGATGATCGAGGCTAGGCTTCACCAGGAACAGTCTTGTCCCTAGCTCACGCTGCAAAGGTCCACGACCGCGTCCTCCGACGACCACGGTCCAGTTCGTCCCATCGTCCGCAGACGCATAACCTTCTCTGATCAAGTCAACGTGGCGCCCCGATTCTCGAAGGTACTGTTCACGGCGGCACCGCCAAGCCTCGTACTGTTTCGTTTGCAGCCTCCGCATGTGGCTCTCCTGAAAAGCACGCACCGGCAGCGGCCGACGCCGGGCTTGAGACCCGTGTTCGACCGCTTGGTCTCACACGGCAAACCGGACCCCGCCTGGGCCCGGGTGCCTTTTGTGTCGTTGCGCTATTACGCTATTGCCCCCGCGCGGGCTTGCATATCGCAATCGGCAGCGTTACCTACATCTCTTCCTGTGCGAAGCCCAGCTTCTGCTTCACTCGCGCGACGGCGCGCCAATACTTCCGCACCGCCTGCAGTTGCTTCTTGTCGACGAACCCGTTGGCGTCTACCGCCACGCAAGGTCGCGGTTCGTGCACCATGGCATCGACTTCTCGAAAGGTTTTCCCGTCGCTCACAAGCCTGGCGGCGTCATAGTCGCCTCCCGCATCGTGTTGGGCGATGAAGACGTACCCTCTCTCCGCCAACTCTCGCAGGGAAGAGGAGTTGCCGTAATTCGCTTCCTCATCGACCAGGAACGACACTCCCTCCGGTAGCCCCTTCCAATATTCCTGTTCAGTAAAACCCACGTCCTCGAATGCGGCCACGTCTTTGCCGCGGCAGAGGACCTGGGCGTATGCCCGATCTCCCATATGCCCTCCCAGAAAGCGGAAACAGCCACGAGCGGACTCGCCGCTGTGGCTGTTTCCCGACATCGATGTGTTTCGTTAGTATGCGCCGGTATGGCGCCTAAGACTTGGTCGCTCGTGCAAAGCGTCATTCACGGCAGGTGGGCCGCAGAAATTTATCTGGGCAGTCGTCCGCGAGTCAGAAACTGGGATGACGATCCCTCCTGGGCTCGGAATCTCCGAGTGGGCCGTGACGGTGACCTTCCGGTGCTTGATCGGTAAACGGTGCGCGACAAGGCAGGATCTATTGCTCAGAACGTCCGATTCGGGCAGCCGGTCCGGCCAGAGTCCGAGATGGCGACATCTCGGCCACGTGGTTTCGCGGAATAGCGTGAGGAGCATGAGCCCCGAAGGCTTCGTGAGTTTTTCGACAGAGATTTGCAGCCCGCCGAAGGCAGCACCGGGACTGTGGCGAGCCCCTCGGAATGCTGTATTTTGCACCCAGAGTTTCGCAACATGCTAAACCCTTTGTTTACGGGCTGGCTCAGCGGTGATGGGCACCGGCTTACCGGTTATGAGACTATGAGCCGCCCGACCGCGCATTTCTGGAGTACAATCCAAGTCATCGTGACCCTGGTCATTCTTGGGATAGGGCTGACCGCTGCCCTTGCTATTTTTGTCTACCGGCGCGTTCAGCAAGTAAAGCGCGCGGCCGATGAGAACGCTCGTCAGGCAGCAGCCATACGGGCGGACGAGTTAGAACGAGTACGCCAAGCCGAGCAGCGCCAAGCTGTGGAAAGATGGCACGCGAAACAAGCCGAGGAACGGAAACATGCACTTGCTGCTAACAGGGTAGAGTTCGAATTGGGTCTGCAAGAAGAAGCGTCACGTGTGGCCGCCGTTACCTGTCCTCATCAGCTTCACGGCGACCCCGTTCCGGCGTTTCTCGCTCATGGTGGAGCAGCAGCGATACTCAAGTTCAATGCGCCGTGGGCTAACCTATTTTCCTATGAGCATTACCCCTTTCTTTTTGGTTCTGTGAGGTGTGTCTGTGGAAAGCAGGCATCTTTTGCTTTCTCCACAAGCTCGATGAGTTGGAAACACCAAATGTGGTGCGACGACTATGCGACGTGCACGTTTTGCAAGAGCGAGTTCCACTTAAACCTGACTACTCACGGGCCAGCGGGTTTGTTGTTGTACATTTATCCAAATGCTGACCAACCCGCACTTGTATCGCCGGTGGAGATCATGGTTGATAAGGTTGGGTGTCTATGGCGCAGCCCAGACCGTTGCCCCGAAAAGCAAGCTCTCCAAAGACGTTGTACTGCGACGCTGGAAGCGTATGAAGCGGAGGCCAAGAGAGCTGGCTCTCCTGTGGACGTAATGAGCGAACCGGTGCCGGATCCTAACTCGACAACAAACTCGACGGCCAGCGTCCTTGCTTGGGAGCACCTCAGCGCTCTCGGCGAGTTAAACGGCCACATGCAAGCCCACGGCTGCGGCAAGAGGAGTGCGTGAAAACACCGGAGCGCCGCGCCTGTCGTGTTGCAACGCTTAACCCTTTACACAACGCCGATTCGTCCATATTGCCGCAAAACGCCCCTTCCCGCCATATTGACCGCACTCAGTCCTGGGGCGCGGACATAAGGAACCGTCGGGGACAAATCGGTAAGATGGCGCGTGGGCGGAACGGTAAGGCAGGAAACATCCCGAGCGTCTGCAACAGAGTTTTGCGACAGGGCCAACGCCAGCAACGGTGCTGCGGTCGGCCCATTTTCCCTTTCATTTCTGCAGCTGACATTAGCAGCGGGCCGAGCCCAATGTTCAAGGGCCCTTCGGCAATGAGGCAAACTTACCGTTAGTGAGACAGAGGAAGCCCACCACAATTGGGGTCTGTTAATATTGCAGCTGTGGAGATAACGATATGGGTCTTTGGGGACGGCTTTTTGGCAAGGAGACGACCGCACAAAGGCAGATGACGCCCGAAGAAAAAGAGACGACTGTACAGAGGCAGATAGCGCCCGAAGAAAAAGAGACGCTCAGGGTGGCGCTGGATGCGCTGGCGCGAAGCGAACGAACACTGGAATTCTTGAGGAAATCGGTTCAGTTCAAGGGGACGACGGGCGAACCAATCGCAGCTGCAGTCCTGACTGAAATTCCTCTATTCGCTCACTGCTGTCCAAATTAGCGGGCTAGGTGCTGGCTGAGGCGAAGGGTGGCGTTGGCGGTGAGAGGTTGAGCCCCTGATACGCTGGATTGGGTTCCGGCAAGAACCAATTCAACTTCAGGAGACTCAACCAAATGAAATTATGCAGCATCTTCTCGCAGATATTGAAACTTTTCTCGCGTGGTGAGTTCGAGAAAGCAGTCAAAGAGCACAAGGCCGAGCGGCACGCGCGGGGTTTCACGAGTTGGGGCCAGTTCATGGCCATGATGTTCTGCCAGTTGGCGCGCGCCGATTCCTTGCGCGAAATCTGTGGCGGGCTGGCCTGTTGCGAGGGGCAGTTGAAGCATTTGGGCGTGCCTGTGGCGCCGAAGAAATCAACGCTGGCCTACGCCAATGAGCATCGGCCGTGGGAACTCTATCAGACCGTGTTCGAGCAGACGCTGTTCAAATGTCAGGAATGGGTGACCAGCCAGGGCGGGCGAAGGAAGTTCCGCTTCAAGAATAAGCTGATGAGCCTGGATGGGAGCATCATCGACCTGTCGGTGAGCATGTTCGACTGGGCAAAATACCGCCGGACGAAGGGGGCCATCAAACTGCACCTGCTGCTGGACCACGATGGCTACCTGCCATCATTCGCCGTGGTGACCGAGGGCAAGACCAGCGAGATCAAAGTGGCGCGCACCCTGCGGTTCGCTCCGGGCACAATTCTGGCGATTGACCGCGGGTATATCGACTACGAGTGGTTTCGAGAACTGACGCAGGAGGAAGTGTACTTCGTGACGCGGATGAAGGCGGGGGCGGTTTACGAGGTGCAGGAGGAGTTGGAAACTCCGCAGAACAGCAACGTGGTGCGTGATCAGATCATCAGCTTTCCTCGACTGAAGCGGGAGACAGAGGAGCCAGTGCTATTCCGGCGGGTAGAGATCTGGGACGCCGAGAAGCAGACAGCCATCGTGTTTCTCTCCAACCTGCTGGCTTTTGGTGCAACGACGATTGCGGCCATCTACAAGGAGCGTTGGCAAGTGGAGTTGTTCTTCGAGAACTCGACATGGGGCACTCCTTTGGATGTCATGATATTTCGAGGATCAATTGCGCTGAGTCGACCAGTGGTGGGGTCGCTGGATGCTTGCGCTCGGCAACGCATCGCTCCACGTCCGCTTTGCGCAGAATCCAGGGCGCGCTCACACAAGCCTGCGACGCCGGCAACTGTTTCAACCGAATCAACCGCAGTACAGTGGTCGGTGTGACGCCGAGTGCGGCGGCACATTCACTGACGGACATCTCGTCGCGGGCCTGCCGCTCTCCCTCACGGTAGACCGCAATCGCATGGTTATTGCGCAGCGAGCAGATGCGCTTCGCAGTCCACTCCTGTCCGTGTGCCGTACGGCGTTGATTCCGATTCAGGATCGAGGCGATCCGCGCGTCTGGTTCGATCCGCGCCAGCGTGCGAACGATTTCCACGAGATCATCGTCGGTGGCATACCGATGCCGGCCAATACCGATCTTCTGAAACTCTACCTGTGTATGATCCCCGCCTTGCCAATGCAACACCAGGCGTATCGTCTCGCCTTCACACGTGGCGATGATTTCTTTCAGAGCAATACGGAGGAGGCGTTTCTTGTGCTCCGGCAAACTCTGTGGATCATCCCAGAGGCTGGGGAGATCCCGCGCGAAGGACAGCAGTTCTCGTTTCTGCGTGTCGGTGAGTGGGTGCTCGCGACCTTGTTGCAACGTCACGAGCTCGGCTTCAATCTGCGCCTCCGAGGTCAGCGCTTGGTTCCAGCGGCGTTCTAGCTCCGCCGCCACCAGCCGATTCGCCGGATCCACCGCATCATACTGACGCCGAGTGCGTGTCACTTCGTAGCGCGCGTGCTCCAATGCCAAAGCCTTCTGCTGAATCCGCTCGCCGCTGGCGCCTTGCAGGGACTCGATCGCCTCGATGGCCGCTTCGATGCCCAACGGCGCCAGCGATTGCATCAGTTGCTCCGACACTAAGCGATCCGCACGGAGCCCGCCGAACATGACGCAACATGCGTGATCGCGATTGAGGAGATATCCCGAGCACTGATACCGAATCACACGTGGACCGGGATATTGCGCCAGCAACTTGGCGCCACAATGACCACAGCGTAGCAGCCCAGCGAGCAGCGCCTCACCGTGTTTGATCGATCCGCGCACCGCGTTACCTCTCGCATTGTCGTTGTGGGCAATCATCGTTTGATTGCTCTGATAGACATCCCAGTCAATGTAACCCTCATGGTGATCCAAGATCAATACTGCCCAGTCCTCGCGACGGCGCCGCACCTGCCGACGGACCTGCTTCTGCCCCGCATCGAGCCGTACCGTGGTCTTGCTGCGCCCATACGCGTATGCTCCGGCGTAGACCGGATTCTTCAACACGCTGAGAACCGCGTGGTACCGAGCGGGCAGCCAGACGACCTCGCGCCCTTCTTCTGGCCCGCGCGCAACCGGCAACTCAATTTGCTGCTGATCCAGCCAGAAATAGACCTGCCGCACGCTACCCAACTCCGCAAATTTTCGAAAGATAAGGTCGAGGGTAGACCGGACCCTGGCATCCGGGTCTTTCTCGATGCGATCGTCTGGTCCTTTGACGTACCCGATCGCGGCCCGGCGAATCAAGGCGCCGCGCTGCGCCTTCTGCAGCAGTGCCGCCTGTGCACGCTCGCGGAAGCTTGCGACTTCCATCTCGCTGATCGTGCCCTTCATGCCCAACAACAATCGATCGTTCGTGAGCCTGGGATCGTAGACCGCTTCGGCGTCGATCAGCAGTGCGCCGACTATGCTGCAGAACTCCAGCAAGGTATGCCAGTCCCGGCCATTGCGCGCCAACCGCGACGCCTCAATGCTGAAGACGGCGCCCACTTGTCCATCGCACAGCGCGCGTAAGAGGCGTTCAAAGCCACGCCGGAGAGTTCCAGAGCCTGATATCCCGAGATCATCATCGATCACGTCAATGTCTTGCCAACCCAGCGCACGTGCACGATCGACAAGGGCATATTGACGACGTTGGCTTTCAAGATTGTGCTGCACTTGACCAGGTGTCGACTGACGGATGTACACACAGGCCCGCCGGGCAAGATGATCAGCGGTGATCTTGTTCATCGTCGTCCTCCTCCTCGCGGATCATCTTGGCCAGTGCCCGCATCCACAGCACCAGAGCCTGGCGTAGCTGCTGTTGCACGTCGAGTGGAAGTCGTACGGCGGGAGCGGCGGACGGTTCCTGGAAGAGTTCCTGTTGGCATATTGTTCGGGGCTGCTGCATCGTGATCCTCCTCGTGCACATTGTGCGCGCTAGAGGAACGGCAGGTGGTTATGACGCGGCGTAATTCTAGGAGCACGCAAACCGGCAGGCGCGCCGTGGAGACAATCCTCGCGTGCGCCGCCTCAGGACGAGTCATCCAGGCAGGCACCGCCAATGGCGTGCCATTGGCCCGCCGCAAAACATAGTAGACCTCGTCGTGAAGGTCGTACACTCTGACTACTGGCAGGCTGTGTGTACGCAATGGATGGAAGGGGTAATAGATCGTGACTTCAGAAAGCCGTTGTTGATGGGCAGTATGTCGTTCAGTTGTTCAAAGCGCTGAAGCAGACGCTGAAAATCAAGACGTTTGTGGGGACCAGCGCCAATGCGGTGCGGACGCAGGTGTGGACGGCGCTGATCGCGATGTTGGTGCTGAAGTACCTGCAAATGAAATCGAAGTTCTCGTGGTCGTTATCGAATCTGGCGGCGTTGCTGCGGCAGCAGCTCTTCTTCTACCGGGATCTGTGGGTGTGGCTGGACGATCCTTTTCAGGCCCCTCCGGCGCTGGCCGGCGTGCATGATGACGCGCAACAGCTTGAAATCACGTGGTAGACCGCAATTGGACAGCAGCACAAAACACACCAGGAAGCGACATTGATTGCAGGGCGGATGTGATCGAGTAATTCGGACAGCAGATTGACAAGAGCGCGCGAGACACTTACTCCGGCTTGGATCTGAGCGCGGAGGTGCGCCCAAGCTCAAAGCCAGCCGAAGTCCATCGCTTTCAACGTTAGGAAATCGATCAAACCGCTAATTTGGACGGGAGTGCTATTCGCTGATCTGATAGCCGAAGCTCTGGTAACTTGGCGCTTGATTAATTATGGAGCGCTGGCAGCATCTCGCCGGCTCGAGATGCTGCACGGATCTCACTTGCTCAAACTTGCAATCCAGCATTCGCCGGAACTAGGGCAGCGAGCAACGATTCTGAACAGCCTTCGCAAGGTGCTTCAGTGTGGTGATGAGCCGTTCGTCAACGATGCCAGAGCCGCGCTGGATTCGGTGTTCTCTGCCGCAGAGAGACCCAACGGGCCTTCGGGTATTGCAAACGCAAATCTTCAGCCAACATCGAAGCGTGACACTGCGGATATTGGCGATAAGTTCGAGGCGGGTCAGACTATTCAAACGACGGGAATTTACAAGTGTACGTGCTGTGGGGAGAAATTCTTCATGATTCGGACTGATGTAACGGGTAAGCAGTTTCCACCCGACCATCACGCCGGCGCGAAATGGGAACTCCTAACTGTAAAGGAGTAGATCGGCAAACATCAATCTTCCCGCCACCCGTCCCAGCTAGTGTTCAACTGGAAAATAAACGCGCTTCAAATAGGACCCTTTATGCAACAAGATCGCGGCCACATGGACGTATAACGCCCATCGCGCTGAGGTCCGTCTTAGATTCTGTCCGCGATGTCTTCATCCGGATGCAACGCCTTCCACCGAAGCCATATGAGAGAGGAGGCGACGACCCTGCATCTTCCTCCGCGCTGAAGAGTCCCACTCCAACCGGGCAGCAACCACTGCCTGCCCTCCAAAACGCTACACTCAAGCTGGGCCGCACCCGCCGCCCAGGGAGCATCAATTGGAGCGCATTGCGATCGCAGGAGCCACGGGCTATATCGGAGGTCGGCTGGCGCCGCGCCTTCTCAGTGCTGGCTACGCGCTCCGCTGCCTCGCGCGATCCCCGCGCAAGTTAGAAGGTCGAGAGTGGGCCTCAGATTCCCTAGTGGAGATCCGGAAAGCCGATCTCGCCGACGCAACATCGCTAACGCGTGAACTCCGCGGATGTGATGCGTCGTTCTATCTGGTGCACTCGATGATGTCGGCGGACCGCGAGTATGCGCGGCGCGATCTCGATCTCGCTTTGACATTCGCGAGATCCGCGCTCGACGCAGGCGTGCGCCGCATCATTTATCTCGGCGGGCTTGGAGAGACGGGTTTCGGTCTCAGCGAACATCTCTCTTCGCGCCGGGATGTGGAGTCGGCGCTCGGTTCTGCCGGAGTACCGGTTACAGTCCTCCGCGCAGCGATGATCATTGGCTCGGGTTCGGCGTCTTTCGAGATTCTTCGCTATCTGGTTCAACGTTTGCCGGTGATGATCACGCCAAAGTGGGTCACAACTCGCTGCCAGCCCATCGCCGTCGAGAATGTGCTCGCTTACCTGGTCGGCGCCTTGTCGGCCCCGGAAACCATCGGCGGTGTTTTTGACATCGGCGGGAGTGAGGTACTTTGCTACCGCGACATTATGCGCATCATGGCTGAGGAACTCGGACTACCGCGCCGCCGGATCATCGCGGTGCCGGTCCTCACCCCCCGCCTGAGTTCGTATTGGATCCACCTGGTGACACCTCTGAGCAATAAAATCGCCAGACCGCTGGCCGAGGGGTTGAAGAACGAAGTAGTCTGCCGCGAGGATCGGATCACGCGGATCATTCCGCAGAAATTGCTGAACGTGCGTGAGGCGATCCATGCCGCTCTGAGCCAGGTGGAGTCGCACCTGGTGGAAACGAACTGGACGATGGCGGGTGCCATGCCAGGCGATCCGGACTGGTCGGGAGGCACAGTGTTTCGCGATGAGCGCGAAGTAGGCATTGCCGCCCCCGCAGGAGCCGTGTTTCGCGCCGTATGTCGCTTAGGCGGCGGACATGGGTGGTATGCGGACTGGCTATGGAAGATTCGCGGCGGACTGGATCGACTGGCAGGCGGCCCAGGGCTGCGCCGTGGCCGGCGGCATCCCGACACGCTCAGGTATGGCGACGCCCTCGATTTCTGGCGAGTTGTCGGGTTGGACAGGGATTGCTCCCTTTCCTTGCGGGCAGAAATGCGTCTGCCCGGCCAGGCGCTGCTCGATTTCAGGATTAGAGCGAATGGTGCGCAGAATTGCACGCTGCGACAGACCGCCCTCTTTGAGCCGCGGGGGTTGTTCGGATTAATGTACTGGTACGCCGTGATGCCGCTTCATGGCGTCGTCTTCCGCGGTATGCTCGCAGGCATTCAGCGTGACGCTCTCCGACTGGCGGCTCTGGAGCCACCGGGATAGTCGGAATCGGCGTCGCTACGGAAGTAAACACGTTGACGCAAAACGCCCGTTGCTGACATTCGCCGGAATAGACCCTCCTGACGCCGTGGTGTGGAACGAAGGTGCGCAACCAGGGTGGTCGGGCACTCGGAGAGCTTGCCGGATGGCTTTCTAATCATCAGTATCCGACGAGGTCACTTGGGGAAACGCCGCCAAGGATTTCCTCGCAAGCTCGATTCCACCGTCATCCTGCTGCGTTGCTGTTAGCCACGACGGTCCATGTGTCAGGTCCGCCGCCCTGGTGCTCCTCGACCCAACGCCTCGTGTAGCTTTGCAGCCCTTCAAGCCATTGCGCGGGGTCACCCGATTCAAGTTGGATGCGTTCAGTCTCCGTGAACACCACACAGCCGGCCTGGCGATCTCGCGACTTCGCCATGTACTCGGCAAGCTCTCCCGTCGCTCGGGCCATAGGAAGGTATAGCCAGCCGGGCGTCATCGCGAACGCGAGTTTGTCGGCGTAACAGAGCTTTGAAACGCTCACGCCGTTCCTCTTAGCCCAGTAGCGCGAATGTCGAAGGGTGAAGTCGGCCCACCAATCGCCAAAAAGCAAACCCATGATCTTCGCTCCGAGATGGACGTGTTCTTCGCCCTCCGGCCCGTCCATGTTAGGACTGAATAAGTAGCCCAAATCATAGAGAAAGAACGCCGCCCAAAGCCGCGGATCCCAGGGAAACTGCCCCAGGTCCCACCAGCCAAGAGCCACGAAGAATGGATGGATAAAGAAGCAGTGCGCTCCGAACAGAACGCTCTTGGTTCCGACTCGCATAAAGCACCTACGATTCCCCGCTACACGATCATGGGTCGCGTAACGGCAGCCCTCTGGAAAGTGAGCCGCGGCTATAGCTGTAGCCCTGGCGCTTGGCATCGCCTTCGACATGGCCGCTATGCCACGACCAGGCTTGGGTAGTCCCTGCGGGATACGGGCACCGGGGCAGAATTCGTCCGCCATTCTCTCCAGCGCTGAAACCCTCTTCCCACGCTTTTGGGTCGTGTTTGAGCACAATTTGTTTCCGTGCCACTCCACGGGAGTACTCTTCTTTCCCCCGGAGCGAACTGAAAGTGTCTGCGCCCCGCTCTGGTCCGCCTATCCCCAGGCGAGAAGCGAAACGAACAATCAACGCTTTCAGCGTCACCGTTCAGGCCCGTCCGGCTGGCCCCTCCATCCGAAGCACGACTACCTGCTCGTGCGGCCGCGGCATCGGCTCTGCGTCGGCGACGAGTGCCGTCGTGGTCCTTTCGGACCCTGGCTTACTGCGGCTCGGTGCCACGCGGTTAAAGACATGAACCAGAAGTGGTGTCCCGGCGAGCGCGCCGAAGAATGTGCCCACTTCATTTGCCCGGATGTAGCTGCTGAAGATCACCAGCAGCACAACGAACAGGCAGAGTACCAAACCTGTATTCTTGAATCGTTCCATTGCACGCCCCGTTTCGAGAACCCTTTCACAACCGTGACCTATCAAACCGCCACCGTATCCACGCTAGGCGCCGGCTCGCCGGTCGCCACCGGAGTGACAGCATCGGCCTTCTTCGCCGCCTTCGGAGCCGTCAAATAGTGCTGATGGGTGCATCCCACACACGCCGCGCCACGCACGGCGGCTTTTAGCACCCCCACGAACTCCGGCGGGATCTCGACGCGTTCCCCAGCCCTGTTGAAGAATTCGGGAACGATCTGACCCGCCATCCCTTTCTCCTCACCAGTCAGATCCAACGGCAGATGTCCCTGACGGCCACGAAAGAGCACTCTGGCTTCGATCCGGCCGCGTTGACCCTCCGCCGGTTGCGACACATCGTACTTCGCAATCAACACGTCATAGGTGTTTCGCGCGCGGAAAACTTCCACGCTCACCAGCCCAAGCGCAATCACCACCGCGTGACGGCCATTCACTCCGACCGAGTCGATCGGCTGCAGCCAAGCAAGACGCTCACCCCGCTCGTCGCAGAACGTCACGTAACGGCCGATTTCCTTGACCGCCCCACCGGATTCCACGCCACGAAGCACGGAGCGTCTTGCCAACGTCTGATACTGGAGCGACACTTCGGGCAGACACAGGATTCCTGCCTCTTGCAACCGTCGCTCGATCCGGCGCCGTTCACCACGCGCTGCGAGGCTCGGTGGCCTCGCTCCGTTGTCTCTCCCTTCCGGTCGTTCCGAATTCGGCATCTTTGAAACTCCTTCCATTTCGATTTGAGATCCAGTGCTCTGCGGCAAATGCGTTGGGAAAGATCGAGCCCTTGCCGGTCACGCCAGCCTCCGGTCGGAGATCGGCCGGCCCAGTGCCGCGCGAATCATCTCTTTCGTGCAGCCTGCCCAGCAGCAGTACTTCCGAGGCTCCTCTACCGAGATCGCCAGGTTATCTCCGCTCCTGTCGTTCCCTTGCGCGGCGCACGACGGGCAGCGAGTTATCCAGTTCCGGCCGGCTTGCCTCCTGACCTCGACGTATTCCAGAATTCGGAACTCGCCTAGCTTCGACTGGAAATACTTTGGACATTCTGTTCGGCGCGCATGCTGAGCGAATTCCCGCGGGATCGCCTTTCCAGCAATCATGCGCTGCAGGTGCTCTTGCTTCACTTTCTCGATCCGCTTCAGGTACGCGAGTTGATCCTCCAGCTTGTAGTCGGCGCCGTAGAACCAATACCGCCAGCCCCGGCTCTCCCGCGCTCCCCAATGAACCCCCAGGGGGCCGCGGATCGCGTTGCCAAAGTCCTCGCGCCTCAACTCGTCCTGCTTCGGGAAGATCTCGATTCCATCGGCCAGCCCGGTTCCCTTGACCTGAACATCGAGCTTGCCCGCCACGTGGTAGATGTAGATGCGCGCCTCGCGCGCCAGGACTGGGGTTTCGAAGAGGATCCAGAGGTGCCCGCCGCGTCTTGATTTTTCTAGCGCGGCCTCGATCCCGTCATCCTGCAACTGACGTTGCACCTTGATGAGGTCTTCGAGCGCCGTTTTGTAGTCGGCGTCAATAGCCATCCATTTGCACCTCTGCGTAGCCGGGTTGATGGCATAGATGCCGATCGTCAACTCCCCGGCCAAGTGCCGCCGCACGGTTTCGATGGTGAGCGCTACCGGCTCTCCGCCATCCCGGGGTTTCGGCCGGTAGTAGTAGTGGCGCCCGCTTTCCGGGTGCGGCCGCATGGATTGAATGGTGTAGGCCCGCCGGTTCACAAACAACTCGCTGAACTCCTGGGCCATTTCGCGTGTCGCTGGTAGCCGGTGGTCCACTGGCTGTTTTCCTCCCCCTGTTCGTCTATATACTGAAACGCCTTCGATTTGCAAAAGTCGTCTCAATGCGTCCCGGCGAGCGTTCGGGGGTTCTGCGCAAGTGCCTTCAGGCCAAAGGTTTGCGCCATCTGCTCAAACTCCTCGAGCCGATACCCGCCGTACCGCCCGGCTTCAGCCAGATCCACCATGAAGAACGTCTGCCGGGCCCGGTCGTAGATGTAAAACATCCCCGATTCGGGTTCCTCAGGTACCATCACGAACAGAAGGGCACCCTTCGCGTAATCCAGCCACTTCTTGAGTAGCCCCTCTGCCCACCGCGCAAATCCTAGGATCAGCGCATCCTCATCCAGCCGGTCCAGTCCAAGACGTTGTGCGTCCGGGCCATGCACGCGCAGCACTTCGTTCACGATCAAACTATTCATCGCGGTCATCGCAGTTCTCCTTTCGTTTTTCGCAGCCAAGTGGTTTACAGGCACACGGATTCCGACTCGCCGTGCGAACATACACCAGCGTTTAGCTTCGGCCCGAGTGCCTGTGTGGGGGTTACAACGGAAAGCTCGGAGCGCGGAACGGCTCCAAGCCGAAAAGCGAGCGCGTCGATTCACGCCCGCATATATAAAGGATAATAAAGGATAGGAGTCAGGCCGCCAGGTCCTTGGCCATCCCTCCCGCCGCTGCCATTCTCGCTGATTCTTTCGCCAGAATATCGCAGCGGTCCTGGTCTCGATCAGATCCGTGGCCGCGGACCCAGTGCCACTTCGTTTCGTGCTGGCCGGCCACCGACGCCAACAGTTCCCACAAATCCCGATTCGCAATGGCTTCTCCGCGGCTGTTGCACCAGCCCAAACTCCGCCAACGCACAAGGTACACCGTCATCCCTTGCTGCAAATACTGGGAATCGGTGATCACCGTGACTCTGCACATTTCAGTCAGGGCTCTCAGGCCGTTGATGGCGGCCACCAGTTCCATCCGGTTGTTCGTCGTGTGCGGCTCCAAACCCCGGAGGATGCGCTCGTGCTTCCTGTACCGCAGGATGCACGCCCACCCGCCGGGGCCGGGATTGCCCAAACACGATCCATCCGTGAAGAGCGTGACTTCCTTCAATTCCCTCACCTCCTGTCTTCCCGGATCACGAGATCGCCGGCGTCATGCTGGAGTTGCCATCCTCTGGAGTTCCGTGAGTACCGCCTGCACCTTACCGATGTCGCCGGCGCCGAGAGTCCTCAAGTTGGCAAACGTGAATGTTCCGTTCGCTGCCTGGTTGATCACGACGGCAAGCGGCCGTCCTGTCGCACCGGAAACGCGGTTCGCCTCGCGAAGCAGCCGGCCCCGCAACTCACTCAAGCCCGGCGTGTCATGCTGCGATCCGTTTCCCGCCGGGCCGTTGCTCGTACCGTTCGGCGTTTGCGTGGAACCACCTTCGAGCGTTTCGACCAGCCGACGGAGTACCGTCCGGTCCGGGATGTCGTCGATGGACTCGCTTGCCAGATTCAGTTCACGGCACAACGCCGCGTACCGCTGGTCTCCGGCTTTCGCCACAGCCGCCCGCAGACGTTCGACACCGCGCGCCATATCCTGCAACTTCTCGAATCCAGCCGTGAGCTTCGCGATGTCTCGAATCTTGTCCGGATCCTCGACCTTCGCTACAGCCCGCAGCACGCTCTTGGACAGGCTGAAGCCGACTGTCCCGCAGAGCACCTTCACGTGCCCGAGCAGTTCATCCCGGTACAGACCGCCTCTGCCGTTTTTCGCCCCGCCGCCGGTCTGTGCTTTCGGCTGGCTATTGGCCTCGTGCTTGCCGTTTACGCCGTACTCGCCGCCCCGTCGCTGCAGCTTTGGACGTGCCCAATCCGGCAGCCTCGGTGTCTCCAATGGGCGCTTTTTCTCGTCGAGATCCACCCACTGTCCCTCCAAATCGTACAGGTAACGGCCAAGCCCAAAACACGAACATGCCCGCTTGAAAGCCTGGGCCTCTGCTGCCGTGCCGGCGTTGTCGTTCTCCGCCCACTCCTCGCCGAGTCCCGTGTGTGTACCCAAGCCGTAGATCGTCACCTTGGACGTCACCACGATCTTCGCCGTAATGGTCCTTTCTGTCGCGCCGCGTTCCTTCCGTTCGAAGTTCTGGACCATTTGAACGTTGTAGTCCCTGGTCCAGCCAGACGGCGCAAATAAACCGTTGAGCCGGTCGGTGTACGCCCGCGGATCGGCATACGCCAACATCTGACCTCGGTCGCGAGGACCCTTCGGCCCACCGACCTTGCACGTGTTTGTCACACGCCACTTGATCTCACCGGGATCGAACGGGTCTTCCAGTGCCGCTACCAGTTCTTGAACCCGTTCTGGTGTGAACCCCGTCGCGGCACTAACTACATGCGGCTGTCCGTTCATCGCAACCGCCGCCGGCGGTGACGATGATCCGTTTGTCATCGTTGTGTCCTGCATACTTGTTCTCCTTTCGTTTCGTTATCTTGCTCAAATTGGCATTGCCCACGCCCGCGACGTGGACGCTTTGAACTGCCGGGACATAGCGAAGGTTTGCTCGGCCAGTTCGCTTTCCCATCGCGTGCTGACGCGACAGTTCCCCGAACATAGATGTCACCGCCTGGCGCGCGGGCGAACTCGGCATCCGCAAGGTGTTGGCGGTCGCGGGCTGGCGGCGGTGTTGGACTATCAGCCAGCGCGCAATGCAACCACCATCGATCCGATGCGGGCGTTGGGTTAGCGGGTCAGCTTGAATTCCAAGCCGTGCGTTCGTAGCGTAGACACATGGAGGAAACGGAGGATCTGTGCCGCCGAGACCCGTACTACCCGTGTGGGCGACAATTCGCTCGGAGCAGCGGTTCGCGGATGCGAGCGTTCATGGGGATCCATCGCTTCCACAGCAATCCTTCGAGTCCCAAAGGCATACCCATCAACCCAACCGCGACCGTCCCAGCAAGTCCAGCAGGCGCGTGAATCGCAAAGAATCGCGGTATCGTGGGATGGCTCCCAAGCCGAACAAATTGACTTGACGAATTATGCGCCCCTTGTACCAGCGCCTCAAAGAACTCGACCCCGTAACATTCGAGCGACTCTGTTACCACCTGCTCAAAGAGCAATTCCCCACCGCCGACATCCGCCACGTCGAGGGAGGCGGGGGCGACGAAGGACTTGACCTGTTCACTGGCGACCTGGACGGCGGACCGGTCGTGTGGCAGTGCAAAGCGTTCCCCAACGGGATCGGGCAATCACAACGCGAACAAATAAGGGGATCACTTCGGCGTGTACTGGCAACAACAAGGCCAAAGCTGTGGGTCCTATGCACCAGCGTGGACCTCGACGCAAAAGCATACCGATGGTGGCAACGACTCCAGCAGTCATACGAGGATCAGGTCCAACTCGGGCTCGTATCAGCGAGTGAGATCGTCCACCAACTCCTCTTCCGCCGCACCATCCGTGAAACCTTCTTCCCAGAAGCGATCATGGACGTCGCCGTTCTGCGCTCAACCCTCGCCGGTACCAAGGGCGTCACCAACGAGGAGCTCTCGGCGCTGACCGCTGACAACGCGGCGCAATTCCTCGACCGGCTCAGCCAGCGCGACCCACGCTTCGCGTACGAACTCACGTTCCGGCACAACACCGGCCCAACCCCGACGAGGAATGACGCGCTCCTCACAGTCACGGACGACGAGAAGACCATCCACGTCTTCCCCCGCGACCACGAGTCCCTGAAGCGCAACCCCCCAACCGTGAACTTCAGCCTGGCAGGCGAAGGAGTCACACGATTCCAGGACTTCCTCAAGGATGGCAAACCAGCTGACTTCGTCCCCGGAGAACTGACTGGAGCCCACTCCGCCTTCGACTTCCTCCTCCCACCCGATGTTGACCCCGTAAGCACTTGGCGCTTAACGCTATCACAAAATCCCGGCCGGCTCCCCACTTTCGCATTCCGAATCACGATCGGCGAACACGACCCGGTAGTGTACGACCTCATAAATCTCCAAACCGTCCGCACTGGGACCAAGGAAGCAGAATTGCGCAGCACTAGCAAGCTCCCGTTCGAGCTGCGCCTCATCATCGACTTCAGCGGAACGATGAACGTCACGTGGGAGGACCACACCTCCGGCTTCCATGTCCGAGAAGTCCACCGTGCTGCGATGGCGCTGGCGCGTATGACGAACGCCGAACCCATCGAACTCCACAACCTGGAGACGGGCAAACGGTTCCTCAAGCTCCAACCGAGCACCGGCCCAGCACCCACATGGGTCAGGGACTTCCTCCGAGTCGCCGCCGACGCGGTTGCAGTCAGCGAGCACTACGGCGTCAACCTCCAGTGGCCCGACATAGTTACCAACCAAGACCTCGCCACCCTGCGACAACTCAAGAACCTCATCACGGGCGTCCCCATCCCCATCAACACCGCCACGGTGACCATAAACAAGATCGTCCAAATCCCGCAGCACCTCGTGCCCGAACACCTCAAAGGCGCCCCATTGCGGTTCGCGTACCCGCCGCACGCAGCCGTTGCCCTGTTCGGCACCACAGTGCCGCTCGGCCTGCTGGAGGTGACGATCCCGCATTACCGAATCATGAACAAGGACGCGTTCGCCGCCTTCCTCAAGCACGCGCCCATAGGCACCGGATTCACCATCCAAATCACCGCAACGCATGGCGGCATCGCAACAACACCACCCGTCGCAGCCTGAACAGCCGACGGAAGCGAACGGGTGCCGTGTTCGGAGTGTTCTTCGGGGGAACGCAGAGACAGGGAATGCAGAGACAAACGGAACGTTCCGAGCCTCCGGGGTTCCGGATTACTCCCCGGAAGGCTTGTGACCGCTAACGGTGTTGCTGTGGTCGGATAACGCGCAAACAAGAAGTCGGCCCGACTCGCGCGCCGCCGATACTGGACTGCAGTTTTCCAATTTCCATGTCGCCGACCATACGGTCGAAAGCCAACTGGCATTGTTGAGAACTAGTCACGGCGAAATCCGAAACTGACCGACAGCGTTAACGGCACCTAGTGAATGGGCGGGGCAGTATCATGACGGCGTAGTGCATGAAATCGTCGGTCTTGTTTTGCGTGAGGGGTCGTCGCGGCAGGGCCGAGACCCCTATCGGTAAGTCGGGCCGGGGCGCGCGAATAGAGCCCGGTGGCGTATGCCTGACACGCAGCACAACTTCTCTAACTGGCGTCGTCAAACAAGCGGACGCCCAGATCAGCAAAGAAGCGCCGAAAGGCTGCTTCTTTCTCGTCGAGTGGCTCGGGCTTGTCATCGAGAAACGAGACGTTCTTCCGCCGGAACGCCACCAACTGGTCGTGTCCTCCGCCCGCACTGCGCATGTGGGTGCGGTAGTAATCTTCGAGCAACGTGCCGAACCCGAACTCCTTCATGTCCGGCAGCAGGTCCTCGAAATGCTCGATATCTATCAAGGTCAGAGGCGTGATTCTACTACGTGATAGTTTCCTGAGCAGCGCCCGGTCGAACCGGCTATTCAGATACCCGGACATGCCGGGACAGAGCATGGCATGCTCCAGGCAGACCATCACGGGCTGAACGATGCTCCAATTCCGTGACGGCAGCCCGATGACCGTGTCTCCCCTCAGCAGTCGCTCTATGCTGCGACTGAGCTGAGCGATCCCCTTGCGGCCGTCTTCGTCGCCCGTCACGAACTTCTTGCAGATGTCCGGTTCGAGCAAGTCCAGCCGCCCACTCAGCTTTGCGTCGGCTCGCAGCACGCTGCTCTTGTACTCGCACAGGATCAGGCTCGATCCCTCGACGAACAGTCCGTCGCAAACCTCAGCGCCATCGGCGAATAACGGGCTCTCCAGGTAAGCGTCGAGTGCGAACCCCGCACGCCGCACGCGATTGTGCAGATAGGCTTCGAAGGCACGACCATAAGTGCCGCCAAGTTTTCCTCTGGTCGGTTTGTCGGCGGCCCCGAACAGCGTCCAGTAAAGCCCGCGGCCGGTCTTGTCCATCAGGCTCGCCACGTCACAGCAGTAATAGCGTTCTCCGCCCGCCGTGCGGATGACGGGCCACGATTGAAACACAGTAGTGTCGGCGAGGGGGCGCTCGCCCTGCACTGGCAGATAGTCCGCAAGCTGCTGCGCCGTCCGCGCCACGGTACTGAAGAACGAAGTCAGTTCGGCATCTCCCAGCTTCATGTTGCCGAAACGGTTCTTGTCGATGAAGAAGTTCGGATCGTTGTTGATCAGCGATCCCGCGTTCATCATGCGGTAGGGCGTACCGACGACTAGGCACAATTCGATGAAGTGGCGCGGCGAGAGCCCGGTCGCACGGCTGAACTCCGCTTCCAGGTCCACCATTCCCGACTGCTTGGCCAGCAGCGCGCGGTTGCGCTCGAATATGTCCAGACTGCGCAGCAGGTCCGCCCGGAAGTCATAATGCGCCATGGCATTGTGATTGGCGAGTTGGTGGACGAGCAGGTCGGCCACGCCGGTCAGCGTCGCGGTGCTAGAGGTGAGCTCGTTCATCATCAAGCAGCACGCCATGACGTGCGCCGCCTGTTGCGGCTCCGTGATCTCGGAGGCCTCCTGGTTATTGCACACGCTCAGGGCTAGCCGCGCCGTCGCCAACACGCCGAGACGCGTAAAGAAAAGGCGGCGCGGGTTCCCAGCCAGCGAGTGGGCTGCGCGCCGCGCGCTTTTGAACACGTCGCTGGCCAGCCCGTTGTCTTTCTCATAATCCGGCCGGTGCCATATACGCAGGGCCGCGCCGAGCTTGGCAAGCACGAGAAGCACCGCCTCGCGCTTATATTGCGCGAGAATTTCCCGCGCACCTTCGATGGTAGCCGGGCGATTGAAAATTTCGGAGAAGGAGACGACAACGCCCATTTCAAGCTGCGGCAGTCTCGGCATGGATATTTCATTATCCGGCAGTAAGTCGCCAATTCGGAGATAGGATCTGGGCGGATTGATCCTGGATCACACACTATCCGGAAGTTGCGTGCGGCAAAGCCGTCAGAACCAGGCCTCCCTGACAGCGAATTGGTTACCTACCGCGTCGGATTCATACGACGCAGGGCTCAAACTGACGTCGGCGACATTTCCAAGATCGCCACGTGCGACGTCCTTAACGATGAACCGTTACACCGACCGGTAGACTTTCGCCTGGCCAACCTCGGCCCGCTCAATGCTATTCGCGCCATCAATTCCACTTCCTCTCCGACTCCAGCCCAACGCTGCCCACCGCCATCATTCCGCCAACTCGCCTTACCCGACCCACATGGCGGACCCACAATACCCCTCTTCTGCCCGCAAACTAGGCTAGCAACTCCACTTGGCCACAGGCACACCGCTCACCAGCAGGTAGTCAATCAATAAACCCAATCATCACAGTGATTTCAAGCGCGGAGGAGGAAGGCGTGAGGAAGTCGCGGGGAAGCCGTCAGGAAGTCTTGCGGCACATTTAAGAGCCGTTCCCATTCAAGATTGCGCGCAACGGGAACGAAAGTGTGCGGCGGCTGTCCAGTACTGTCGTGTCGAGCCCATGCTGCCGAAAGTCTTCCAGCACGCCGAAGTATACGGCCTTCGAGCACCGGTCGAAGAATCCAGCGACGTAACTCAGGAGCTCATACGACGGCGTCAAGTAGAGAAAGCACCTGACTTGGCGCTCCTTTTCGATCGCCTGCCGCACTTGCCAATATCGATTGGCCGCCTTCGGCTGTCGTTCATATTCGAGAGCGAACGTGGAATCTTCCCCATCGGAATGGATCGTGATCACCGCATCGTAGTCCTTGGCGTAGCCAAAGCCCGTCAATTCATTGAGGCACAAGATTTCCAGCTCGGACTTCCATCGAACCAATTCGCCGCACCGAATCAGCGTCAGGTGGACATCATTGAGATCCAACGAATGCAATACGACGGGATCGTCCAGTTGTTTGAACGCCTTCGACGCTACAAGGGCAGCCCCATTGCCATTGCCGGCCAAATAGGCGGCGCCCGAGTCGCTGATCGCGTAGACCCATCCTGGCTTCGCGTACTTCACATTTAATCGGGTAATCAGTCCGTGCTGAACCAGGCGAAGCATCCGCCAATTGAAGATGCGCCGCCGATTCTCTCTCGCTTTCAGTTGAAAGAACTGCCAGAGCTGGTCGTGCGTGGCGTGGCGCGACCGCAGCACCTGTTCGAGGAGTAGGCCGTCCTGCGTGGAACTGAGGTCAATCGATCCTTTCACGTATCCCATCGCCGTCTCATTCAGCCGCCGATAGCACGAGCCGCCCTTCCCAAGGCCTGGCTGCCATCGGCTCCAGAAAGAACGTTCCGAGCACGCCGCGCACCCAACCATAGGCCGGCATGACAACCATGACTTCCTGGTCAGCGCCACATTCGCTGAACGATATCAGGGTCGTTTCGCGATTCAGCCAATCTCCGCCCTTGATGACGCCGCCAGTCTGTTCCGATTTCACGACTACCAGGTACGCGTCCGGTGTCTCTGGCTTTCGAAGCAGCCTCTTGAACAGGACCTTCTGGTGGCCATTCCAAGCGCACGGCGGTTCGCAGTCGAACACCCTGTACAGCATGCGGTGCCAAAATTCGGGCCGGAAGCCGCCATTTCCGTTGAATCTGGCCACGCCATACACCCGAGGCCGATTGCGCAGTTTGCCGCCGACATCGACTCCGGTTGTGTTGTAGTAGGCCAGATCACGAGGGTCAAACCGTTCCTGTGCCCTCGCTTTTCTCGCGGATCGTAGCGTCCAAATGCTCCCAAAGCCCAATACCGAGATCAGCATCACCGTAGCCTACGCTCCTTTCAGGCGCTCGTTTTCCAGCCGAACGGTCCGCAGCGTCTCTTCCAAACGGTTGATTCTGTCCACAAGGGTGGCGACCTGAACCGAGTTCTCGCCACCCTTGGCGCCATTCCCAGGCCCGTTGCCGCTGGCTATTTTCTTCGTGGCATCATCAACGCGAACCGCTAGGTCCGCCACCACGGTGGATTTTTGCTCCAGATCATGGCGCAACCGCTTGTTCTCTGAGGTCAGGTTGAGCACCTCGATTCTCATTCCCTCGACCTGCTGTCGTAGTGCGCCAGCTTCGGCTGTGTCACCTGTGGGCAGTCCGCTCTCCCCGGCCTCGATCACACGATTGCATTTCTCGATGTGGGTGTTGTGCTTTCGTGTGGCCTTTTCGGCGCCCGCCTTCCAGTACTGCGCGTAGTTCATGGCGTCGGCTGCTCCCTGGGCCAACTGCTTGAGCCTCTCCGCATGGTTCCAGCGCTGCCAGACGATGACCACGAAGGAATAGACCAGTAGCATTGACAGCGCCGCTGTGTACATGAAGTACTTGTTGCCGATCGAGTTCTCCAGGAAGATGCTACGGCGCTGCTCCCAACTCATACCCCAGTTGACGTTCTTCGGATTCAACGAACGGAACAGCGCCTCGTACCATGTCAGTTTCTGGCCGCGGTAGCCGCCCTGGGCGGCCAGGGGCGAATACTGTGCCGCTGGCACCGGCTGCGCGGACCGGGATTGATACACATTGGGTACGGGCTGCTGCGCTGCGTTCGGCTGCCCGGCTCCTGGTTGCTGCGGACTTGCTACCTTCGATCCCACCGGCTGCTGACATTGGGCCGGCATGAGCCCGATCCAGCCGGTTACGACGCCGATATAAAGGATGCATCTGACTCTTCCTAACATTTGGCTACCTCTTCCCCTGCATTCGCCTGCCAAACGAAGCCGCCAATCCCGGATCTTTGAAACGGAGGTTCGCTCCCTGGACGTCCAGTCTCGACTGGCGCAATCGCGGCGCCAATTCCATTTCAAAGCCCCGCATTTCAACGTCTGGCGGCGTGCGTACGTGCAAGTGCCGGTGCAACGTCCCTTCCGTGTCGTCCGTCATGAGGATCTGCATTTGCCCTTTTGGCAAGTTCTTGATCCTCTCGTCCTCGGCGCGGTATTCCCGCTCCTCCCGTTCCGAACCGCTCGTACCTCTCTCAAATCGCTCCCAGCCGAACACCTGTTCCCTCACCAGGGACACGGTCCGCTTGGTTACGGTGTGCTCGGCGGACGCCCGGATGAAAAACTTTGACGTCTCCTCGTCCTGCGTCCGCATTGCGATCTTCGTGTTTGGCGCGCTGGTGACGTCGTCCTTGAACCCCTTTCCGACCTGAAGAAGCTGCGGCAGGCTTTGCATTGAGAACAGAAAGGCGGTGTTGGTGCCACGAGCCGTCTGCAGAATCTGGGCGAAATTTCGGTACCCGAACGGGGCAAACTCGTCCAGAACTACACTCAGGATGGGGCGGTTCATCCGTCTCCGCTCCTCTTCGCTTTCGTACCGTTTGCCGACGACAAGCTGCAGGTTCTGCAGCAGCATCTTCCCGAGTGCTCGAACCGGTTCGGTATTTTTGTTGATGTTCAGGGTCACGAACAGGATCAGCTCCTGGTCAATCACGTCGTCGATCGACAGCAGGTCCTCGTAGGGGCCGGTGATGACGGACAATTCGTCGTCCAGAAACGTCATGCACTCGTTGAGCAGACCCTGAATCTTCGGGACCCTCTCCCGGTCATGAAACGATTCGAGCAGGTTCCGCACGGACATCTCGAAGTTCAACCCGCGCTGCATTGATACTTCACGGTCGGCCTGGATGTGCCTGCGAGCTTTCTCAATCTGTTCGCGGAGGACCTCTTCATCCAGCGCCATAACGATGACGTCGTAGAAATTGAAGGCAACTCCCGTGTAGTGAAGGATGCGGACGATGTCCGCGAGGTAATTCAGTTGGTGTTTGGCGAAGAACTCATCGTGCAGATTGAACGATCCGAAGACCATGTTCACCTGCGCCATGTAGTTCTCGTCGGTCGTGTGGAAAGGATTGTACAGGCACGAAAGCTCCGGTCGCGCGGGATTGATCAGCCGCAGATCCCCGAGTCGCCCGGCCCGGTTGATGTGGGGCAGCAGCTCGTAGAAGAAGTCGAGGTCACCCTTTCCGTCGAAGATGACCATCGGGACCTTGTGCCGGTCTTGGGCAGGGCCGACCCTCCGAGTCAGGTCCTGGGTGATGATGTTCTTCAGAAGTGTGGTCTTGCCGCTGCCCGTCATGCCCACGACGATTCCTTGCATGACCCGCACTTTGTCCGGCCACAACCACGGCGTTCCATGCACGTCGTAACCGAGCACCACGGCGTTTTGCTTCCAAGCCTTCTCGACATGCTTGGCATCCGCGGCTGGGCTCATTACCAAGGGTGGATACCGTCTCTGGTTTTCCTTCCACTCCCGCCGCTTCATTAAGACCCAGATCGCAATGCCGGGCACGCCGATCCCAAGGAGGGAGTAGACGAAGAACTCAGCCATCTGAAGATCGGTGAAATGGTAGGCTCTAGTGCCGAAGAACCAGAGCGTGAACAGAATCAGTCCCGCCAGTGCAGTGCACACAAAGATCGGAGACGCCGACAACGACGGCCGATCGCGGGAAGTGTCCGGATAGGAATCTCGAATCATGGGTCTCACCTCCAAGGGGGAGCTTTCGGGGACTTGTGGGATAACTATGGTGGGCTTCAATAGCGGAGATAGGTGACCAGTGCTAGTTCAATGCCTGTCAGGACGGCGACGGATGTCGCCGTCCTGACCCGTTGTTTGACCGACTGAATGGCCTTCTCCCACGATTCCGTGTCGTTTCTTTGTTGCCACAGATCCCAGAGTCCCCAGCAAACTGAAAACAACAGGCCCGCCAGGATCGTAAGCAGAAGCGTCACTTCGAAGCGCGGCTTCCGATACCACGGCGGCAAAACAATGAACCCGGCTCCTGCGGTCGGTACGTCCGGAATCGGGATTCGATTCAGCCAGCACACAAAGCAGAACTCGACGACGACGATCAGTGCGGTCGTGAAGTACAATCCAGCAACCTCCCCTCGACCCAGTGCTCCGTCAAGGCGAGCTTTCCAGTTGTCGCTCATGGGTATACCTGCAGCCGCGGTGCGGCGAGATTGAAGAACAGGAATGCCGCCGCGACAACGGCAACGAGCGTTCCGAATATGACGGCTTCCCGCTTCGGCTTGCGTGCTCTCTCGGGCTCGAAGGGATTTCGAGGTTCGAGGAAGACATTCAGCGCCCGGTTCACCACTCCAAGGTCCTGCCGTTGCTCCATCCTGGTTTCGAACGCAGCCAGCACCTTGCCGGCTGTCACCGGATCATCCACTGCTACCTCATCACAGAGCGGCCGCCGTCTCCGAGCTGCATCCAGCACATCCTCGGTCGTGACTTGCCTGTAGTCAGCCATGGCTACAGCACCAGAATCGCGCTCACATTGCCGGCCGCGTCCGCCGGGAAAGCTAGTTTGACAACCGTTCGAAGTCCCGGCTCGCTGGCGGTCGGCAGATCGAACGTGGTCACGCCGTGGCCGGTTTGCCCTGGCCGAACGACGGGTGCCTGCAGCTCAGTGTGAACAACGGGAACGCGTGCCTCGCCTTTCCACTTGAGCTGGTAATCGCCGGCAAGCTGGCTGTTTGCCAGCGGAATCAGCGACTGCGGCGCGCGCGGCGAGTTCAGAGTGAATACGTCCGGAGCCGCTGGGAAGTAGACCGTCCGGCCCCCATTGACGATGGCATACCGAAGGTAGACGCGGCCATCCTTCTGGTAAACGTCCTGCAGCAAGATCTCCACTTTCTCGTGGTTTCTTGAAGATCCGACCACCTTGACGGGCGAACTCTCCATCAGCATGGCCGGAGGAACCTTGGGTTGTTCGACGACCGGCGGATGTTCGACCGGTTCCGACCGTTTGGCCTGAACGGTGGTTGGGTCCTGGTCGATCGCGAAGTGCATCTGTTCCACGGAGGCCGCGGGCACCAATTCGTAACTGAGACGGCCGGAGGCGGTCCAGATGAACAGGTTGGTGGTTGCGCCAGGCTCCAGCGGCTGGATGAAAACCTTGTTTTCGCGCCATTCGATCTTGAACGACGAACTTCCGGCGGCCACTTGCGTGACGGGTTCGCCGAGTTCAATCACGCTGAGATGATCTTGCGTGGTACCCAGGCGCGTGACTCTATTCCTGTCCGGCGTCTGTGTTTCGATCTTCTGGCCGAATACGGTCAGGGTCGCGATTGCGATAAGCATCAGAGTGCGTTTCATGGGCTTTTCTCCTTCAGTCAATGCCTTACTTCTCAGAGAAGCCTACAGGGAGGCCCGGTTTCCCAGACCTCCCCGACAGCCACACTACTCGTCCAGCCTCGGCTTCGGAACCTTGGGTTTCTGCCTGGAACCAAGAAGTTCGAGCTTCCCGTCCCTCACTTCCGCCCGCCCGGATTCGAACTCCACGGGATGAATCCGCTGAGTTCGGCCGTGATCGTAGATCAGGTCACCCGTCCTCGTTACTTGCATGAGGAAGGTTTCCCTTTCGATGATCTGTCCCTGGCCGTCGCCGACCTGATCGACGAGGTAAACGTTGCCGTCTTCGTCGATGTATACGTCCCCGTCAACCAGATCAGGAATCGCAACGGTGACTGGACGGCCCCCGGTGCGCTCCGCGATCATGTTGACGAGTTCCTGCGGAAACGCGTAAAACACGATACTCCCGGTACTCTTGCTCCCCTTGCAGGTGATCGCGTAGAGAGCCGCCAACCAGTCGTAGGCGTTCTTCGACTTCCGTTCGGCCCACTTCCGCACCAGGTGAATCATGTTGCGCATCTCCTGGCGGGACCGTTCCTCATACCAATGCAGCGCTGCCTTGGCCGTATTGCGACGCTTGAATGCCTTCCGCCTTGCCGCCGCGTCGTTCATGTCGCACGCGTTCAGCTCCGCTTGGGCATCGGTCACTTCCTTCTGGTACTTGTCGCGCTTCTTCAAGATCAGCGAAATGTTGACCCCGTAGACTGTGGCGATCTGCCCTGCCTCCTTGTACATTTCACGATCGAATCGCCCGTTGACGATCAGACCGCGAAAGTCCGCCAGAGGCCGGACATCGCTGAAAAAGTCGTCCAGTTCTTTCCGAAGTACGTTGTACAACCTGCCGATCTTGTCCGTGGGGCTCACGGTCAAGTGCAGCGGCAAGTCGCCTGCGCGCTTCTCGTCCTTAAACCGCAACCATGGAGCGGTCAGGACCTGCTTGCGGACATTGATGATCACGTCCTGGTTCGGTATCGTGCCGTGTTTCAGAGCATCGAGTGCCGCCTGGAGTTCTTTCGCCAGCAGTTCCGCAAGGTCAGAGCGTCCGGCAGCCAGGCAAGACGTCATCAGGTCCGTGATCACCCCAATCCCGTTGCCTTTCGCCGAAACCGCAACCTGGGGCAGGTTCCACCAGGCCGAGCGCCTCTTCTTCCGTTTGTCCTTCTCGTTCGAGAAAGTTTCGCGGTGACTGAAACGGTCCTCGACCCACCGTGGAAAGCGCTGCTCCTCCACCACGCAAACAACGTCGAAGTCGTAGTCGCCTCCGTTCTTCGCCGCCGTTTTCGAGTGCAGGGTGATGGTGTGATCCAGACGGAGTTGTCCGGTGACGATCTGCTGGACGGCCTCTGGCTCAGACATCGAGCTACCTTGCCGTCTCAGGTCGTTCATCAACCGAGCTACCGTATCTGGACCAGTGAGGTTCTTCAGCGGGAGCAGGTCGTCCTTGGCGCGAATGGGATACCGAACTTCGAGGAGACGCCGGGAGCCGAGACTCGTGATGGCGTGATCCTCAGGCATCCAGTCCGAACCGCTGTAGACCCTTCCGTTGTGAGCCACCAGGTAGCCGTCATCAGCCAATGCGAAGGCAGGCAACCGGAAGCCACCTGCGGTGCACAGCTTGTACGTCCACCGGCACAAGATCCGCTGCAGTTGGTTGTTAATGAAGGGGAACTTTACGAGCTGACCACTGCCATCAGCCTTCAGCGCCGCCTCCACCACAGTTCGCTCCGCGGACGTGTACTCTCCGTCTTCCATGGCATCCCCGTCTGCGTGTACTGGGCGTGACGAATTCGAGGTACCCAAGAGCCGGAATAGTTCTTCGAAGTTGTTCTCTTCGACGGTGGTCTTCAGCTTCCGCACTTGCGCGAGCGCATGCGGCAAGACCTCCAGGTCGATCGAGTCTTCGGGAGCGTGAGTCAGCAGCGTATAGCTCGACTCGTATTCCAGTTGCCGCGAGATCTCCCGGATTCCCAATACAGCTGGTCCCCGGAACAACTGCGCGTCGCCGAAACAAAGCCTCACTAGAGCTGACTTTTCCGGTAACGCAGGCTTCATGGAGCTCTTGGGCAGGATGATGTCGGCGCCGAGTACTTCAGCGACGTCATTCTCCATCACCTTAAAACTGCCCTTGGCCTGAGTCCGGTTGAATGCGAGACGGAACTGGTAGAAGTGACCGGCGGGCAGATCCAGCTTTTCAAACATCGAACGCCGAATCCAACCGCGGCAGTCATTGGTGCCGAGGGTGTGGTCGTCCACTACGAGCACTCGCACATCCGGCTCTTCGATCCGCACCTTGCAGGGTGAGATCAGGATGCCGAAGTAGGTGATCGCCGCTTCGGGCCATTGCTGGAAACGCTCAGCGATAGGCTTCTCGAACTCCTTGTTGACGGCGTAATACTTACCGTTCTTCGCCGAGCCCGAGGCACCGATGAGGCGGTACTCCACCCCACCAACACGAAATGTCGCCAGAGCCTGTTCCACCTTGGCACGCCCGTACTCATCGAGTTCTGTGCCCGGGATTGCGACCGTAGCCACACGGATTCCCGGATACAGCGCGTCCAGGAGCGTGTTTTCGAGCTGTCCTTGCCGGGTCATTTGCATCGACTTCTGAGCAACCGTTCCTTCCTCATCGATTTCCAACGCCAGCACTGGCAATTGGGACCTAACTATCGTCTTCATTGGCCTTCTCCTTATCTGTTTGTGTTGAATGGGCGACAAACAGACAGAAGCGCCGTCTCCGGTGCTATCTCCCTGCCTGCTGCCGTGAACTTGAATCAAGTTCTCGGTGCCAGGCTCGGAGAGCCGTCACCGGGTTGTTATACTGTTACGCCGCCTTCGTCTTCACGCTGAACTGTCGGAACCGCCGCCATTCCGCGACGCGTTCTTTGAGTTCATCCACAAGACTTGGGAGCGCTTCCACCACTACACCGAACGCAATGCCGCCAATGAACAACAGACGCTGCTGCCAGGTCATGCCGGCGCTGATGAGCATTGCGGAAACGATTGTGAGCAGTGTTGCCATCTTGCTTCTCAACATGGATACTCTCCTTTTCTGTCTGGTTGCCAGAACAGCAAGGAGACCGCCGGAATGGGTCTTTTTTGCTATCCGTGGCCAGGGTTGCAAGGAACTCTGGCCAGGATTCGCATGGAAACCCGACCAGCACTTTCCTGTATCAGAGCTACAGGTCGCTTCAACACTTACGTGCATAAAGCCGTGCTGCCGGTTATGAATGCGCTACCTTCTTCTCGGATCTGACTGCCTCCTTCTTGATGACGGGCACACCCGTCGCGAGATCGACTTGGGCTTTCCACTCGGTAACCACTGCGAAGCTGCCGCCGACGCGAAAGGACTCAACCATCGCCTCGTTCTCCGAAGCGACTTCCTGACCAAGCTCCACAGTCCCGTTACCCGACGTTTTGATTAGAAAGAATCGAGCGGTGGACGGTTCGGCCGCCCTCGCGCCGCGTCGGCGCCGGGAAACCGGTCCCGTCTTTCCTGCTGTAGCTTTCGGCTCCGCGATTCTGCCGGTCGCCGCTTCTGTCGTTGCTGTTGCCATCGCATTGCTCCTTGGTCAAAACTCGCGGCCTGCGCTCCCCGAAAGGTTGCAGGCCGCGTCGCGTCATCTTTCAGACACGGGATTGCCAGGTCAAACCTGGCACGGTTCCATCAGCGCCGTTCCGGAGAAGGCCATTCTCAGAAGAACGGCGTTGGCGGAACCCATCACCGGTTCCCTAGCAGGGTTGACTCCTGCAAGAGACCGATATCTTTTTCGCCTACCATCTGGTCCTCTCTGTACTCGGCGACTAGGAGGCCACTCGGCACCCGCTCCGTTCGCCGGTCCTGAATCAACCGCACTTGGTATTTGGCGACAATCCGGTCCGTCAACTCGCTCTTGTTGCGAACCCGGTGGACCTCCTTCACGCCAAACGCCTGGTAGGTCCATGGCTGACCGGGAAGGGGATCGATCGAGCGGATCTTGAACGACGAGGTGATTTGCTCCTCGTTGATCTTGCCAATCAAATCCTGGTCCCGGAGCAGGTTGAGACTATACATGCGCAGGTTGGCGGTCATCATGTTGAGGGCGTCGGCCAGATTCTTGTCGACCGACGTGGGCGTGTACCGCATGTAACTTTCAAGGAACCTCCTGACGACGGAGCGGCCCTCAATGTCCGTTGGCGCCGCTTCGCCAGGGGGTGCCGCCAGAAAGCTTAGTAGGCCGGCTCTCGTCACCGCCGAGGTGGCGCCGGCGGGTCTTCCGCCGACCACCGTCGCTTCCCCGTCAGCGGAAATGCGAATGACGGTTGGCGGCTGCAATCTGACATAAATCGCAAAGCTGAGCGAGACCAAGGCGATTACTCCGAAGAGCCCAGCCATCAACATCGATCGATTGGCATATGCTCGGAGTTGGCCATCGTGCTCGTAGTACTTCGTGTAGCGAGCTCTTTCTGGGACTGCCGGGTCACCGCTGGGTTTCTCCCTTAGTTTGAACATCTCTTTTGGCTCCTCTGCGTTTCCACGCCCGCTTCGTTACTTCTTGGTGATGGGAATGCCCTTGACCGCGCCAAGCGCTGTGCTAACTGTGTGAACTACCGTCATCATCGAGCTGCCGATTTCCCCGGTGACGATTCGTCGCGCAAGAAAGGGGATCAGCGCCACCATCACCGCAAACAGGATGCTCGCCAGCGACATCAGCAGAGCTCCGGTCGCGCCCTGAAACCATCCCCCCAAACTGTTTGCGGCCAGCATCGCGCCCAGGCTCTGTGCATTGATGGCCGTCAGAAGCACGCTGAACAAGGCGTACACGATGCCCCAGGCGTGGAATACGAACACGTTTACCAGGTAGCTGCGTGCCAATTGACCGACACCAAACGCCGGGTAGAGTGCAAGCACCATCGGTCCGACTGTGTACAACACGGCCCCGTACAAACAGTACAGAATTGTGAAGATCAGCAGCGCGATCGGAAAGACGACGGCGGCGACCAACTGCACGAGCACGCTGACCAGGGCCACGATGCTGCTGACAACCAGGTTGAACCAATTCGTGTTCCCGAGCCCGTTGAAGTACTGATTGACCTGCAGCATCCAGTTATTCGCCCAATCATTTGGGGAAATCGTCGCCGCAACCTGATTGAATGCTCCGTTGACGTTGCGAAAGATCGTGCTGTAATTGGAGACGATCAAACCTAGAATCAGGAATTTGGCCGCGGCGATACCGATCATGCGCGCGTCTCCTCCGCGAGCGTATGCCTCATATACGGCAAAGAGTGCGCAGAGCAGCAAAATCGCGTTGGCAATGTTGGTGATTGCCCCCATTGGGCCGCCGGCAGCGTCGATGCCGTTCAGCACAGTCTGGAATGTCTGCTCGAAGAAAAACATCGTCGTTCCCCTTTTCACTTCATGAACATGTTCGTGAGATCGCGCCGCGTTTCGCTCGCGTGACTCGCGTTGAATTTCAGGGCGGCTCCGGTGTTCGCCATGTCGATGGCTCTAATGCGGAAAAGTTCAGCCGTCGCAGATTGGGTCAGCGCGTGCGCCTTCACCAACATGGCGGCAGATTGCGCCTCAATCATCGGAGCGGTTCCCGGCGCCGCCACAGCGAGCTCAGCCGCCAGTTGATCGGACGCGTCCATCAACTGGTCCGCAGCGGCGTCGATGGCGATTGCCTTCTTCAGCGCTGCCTGTGCGGTAGCGTCGGTCATGTCGATCAGATCCCGCATCGGCGCTGGAGCATCAGTCGCCGGCGGTATAGGTTGATAAACGGTGGTGTACCGGTTGGGCACCTGGCCGATGTTCCCCGCATTTCGGGACAGGAGAACCGCTTCAAGCTGACGGGGATTAGCGAGCGTTGCGCTAGCAACATTGAGATTCACCAAACCCCTGATGACGTTGTAAAACCCCTGCACCGCACCGACCACGCCCCGAGCGCGGTTGATCGCATCCGGCGGGTAGATGGTGTTCTGGAAGAAGTTCTGAATGGCGTTCAAAACCCCGTTGACCGCACCCAGAGCACCGCTGATGTCTCGCAATCCAGCGCCGATGACGTTCGTGATCGCGGTATTGATCGCCCCGATCGCCGACACGATTGCAGCGACGTCGATGAATTGACCCTTTGCCGGCTGTGGCACGACCATGGTCATCACCAGAATCAGCACCAGAATCTTGGCGCGATGCGTCCAGACGCAGTTCGTCAGGCCTTTCACAAACCGAAGAATCTCCAGCATGGCGTTTTCCCCTCCTTACTTCTTGAAGATCGTCTGCATGTCGTTCCGGAATTGTGCGCCAAACATGGCGTTCCGCTTCCGTATCGTGTTGTCGTGAGCCACGCGCGCCGCCTCCTGCCGGATGGCCGCCGCGATCATCCGCTGCATCATGGCCTGGCTTTTTACGGAGGCCGTCATACCTGCTGCCGCCAGGAACGGCGCCTCGCCAGGAGCCATGTTTACACCCTCGTCTTCAATCGCATTTGCGGCCGCCATCATCTGGTCCACCATCGCGTCCGAGGCCTTGAGGGTCTTAAGATTCGCCAGGGCCATAGCATCGTCGATGTCCGCAAGGTCTCGCTCGATGGGGTGGGCGTCCGTCGGTTGGGGAATCGCGCGGTAGGTTTGCCCGAAGGCGTTGGTCAATTGGGCGAAGTCTCCCGTGCCTCGATTGCGCATGATGCTTTCGAGCAGAACGGGATTCGGCAGTTGGGCGCTCGAAACATTCACCCGCATCAGAGCGGTGAGCAGACCGCGGAACTGGGCGATCATTGAACTGACCAGTGTTCGCGCACGATTGATCAACTGAAGTGGGTACACCACCTGTTCCCAGAGGTTCCGAAACTGACCGAGCACTCCATTGATCGCGCCGACCGTGCCCTGAATAGCGCTCAGCAGAGGCCCGATAACGTTCGTGATCGTTGCCACCACCTGCGCTGCGGCTGCGATGATGGCCGGGATGCCCAGTTGAGCCTTTGCCGGCGGCGCCACGGCGGTAAAGGCGAGCGCCCCCGCCAAAGTCAGAGCCACCACGCGCCGTACGCGGGTCAACATGAAGAAGGCAAGCAGGTTTGTAAACAATAGCGATAGGAGCTTCATAAGACCGTTTCTCCTTACCTCCGCACGGCCACGCCAGCTACCGCACCCGACAACTCTTCGGGAAGTGGCGGTACGTCCGCGAGTCCGTTCGGGAATCTCTGGGCCAGTTCCTCATACACTTCCAGCGGAGGCTTGGTTGGATTTCTGGTGAAGCAATAGGTTCGATAGATGCGTTCTCGTGCGAAGGTCGTACACACCCAGTACTCCACTGGCGTCGGCACGAGACGAATCGTCTGTGTCGTCTCCGCCTTCTCACCAATGACCAGCAGGACCTCTGCGCTCCGCCCTTTCCGCGGCGCTCCGAAGTGCTTGATCTCGTCCAGAGCCACTTGATTGAGCGCCAGATGGGTCGCTAGCGGGCTCACGTCTCCGGGTTGCCGGCCAATGATCTTCGTTGAGACGTTGCGCACTATGCCGGGTCCGTGGATACGCGGCTGCGTGTCTGTTCCGACGAAGTCTTCCAGCGTTTGCGAAATGCCCCACACGCTCCCGCCGCGTTTTCGCGCCGTCCGGAATAGCTGAACAACTTCGGGCGCCAGGACGTTGGAGTCCAGCAATGACCAGCACTCGTCGAGTACCGTGATGCTGTGCTGACCAGTTCTGCCGGAGGCCCGCTCCTGCATCGCATGGGCAATCATCATGCTCATGGCGATTTCGAGCTTCGGATCGTCGCTCAGACGTTCCACGTTGAAGAACAGCCAGTCAGCGTCAGTCTTCAACGTGGTGTGCTGGTCGAACAATTTCGAGTAGACACCCTTTTCGCCAGTCCATTCGCGGAGTTTGAGAGCCGCCAACTTTGCTTCTTCCACAGTCCGCTCGATCCGCTCTTCATCGCGCCATTGTTGGAGCTCCTCTCGCAGGTCGTTGAACGTCGGTGTCGGATTGCTATGCCGGATGGCGCAACGCCTGTAGGTGCGGCTAATCGCCTCGCTGAGCAAATTGTCGAGCAGGGCCGTGTCCGAGTTCGGGCTGTCACCGATCATGTGGCGGGTGAGGTTCTTGAGAAAGGCAATTTTGTCCTTACCGGGCGTCGTTGTACCTGGAGCCAGATCCCACGGATTGAGGGTTATGCTTCCTTCAAGGTCCACATCAATGCACCGCCCGCCCATCAATTCCACCAGCGGACGGTACGAATCACCGCGCTCCAGAATCGAGATCAGAGGCTTCAGTCTTGCCATCATCAGGAGAAACAGCATCGCCATGAAGGTTTTGCCGCCGCCGGAGGCCGCCATGATTAGCATGTTTGCGTCGGCAAGCGACGAGTCCCACGGCGAGAAGGGTACAAGCTGACGGCGAGGTGTGTCGAGCAGGATCAACGGCAACTGCGGAGTACCCCGCCAGGACGTTTCCATGGGCAGGAGGTCGGCCGCATGTACCGTCAGGCAATCATTCTCCCGCTGGTTCTCTTCAGTCATCCCCGGAAGGCCCCCGATGAACAGCCGCCGCTTGGCTAGATCCTCGGGCAGTCCCCTGCTTCCGTTCATTTGCATCACCGTGTAAAGAACCTTCTGGCGCCGATCTGACAGCACCCGTTCCTGCTCGGCGAGGTCACGGTGGCTCTGCACGGGTTGCGAGGTGCGGACACCGATTACGATACTCGTACGACACGTTTTGAGCGAACTTGAAATCAGGTTCTCGAGTGTCTCGATCAACTGGCGCTGGGCCACCTGGGCATCAACGTCGATGCGGTACCCGCCATGCGAGTCCCGTTGCGCGGCCTGCATCTTTTTCAGGCGTCCTTTATACTGCTTGATCATCGCCGCCTGGTCCGGAATCATGACGTCGGTGTTGACCGTGATCGGAAAGTCGAGGTTCACAAGATCACGCAGGATCCCCGGAAAGGTTGCATCGGGAAGATCCTTCAGGGTGATGAAGGAGTACAAGAGGCCGCCGACGCGGATGTACGTTTCTTCTTCGTGCTCGATGTTCGTATTGACAATCTGCTCCCGTGTGGTGCGATGTTGGAGCGAGGACTCCGGCCGGCGAAGGGGGATTCGGTCCAACATCAACGGATTCAGAGAACGCTTCACCTCGAGGAAGATCTCTGCGTCTGTCAGCCGCCGCACTCCCATTCCTGTCGCTCTCAGCGTCTGCTCGACACCAGAAAGGATGGATCCAAACTCAGACAGAACATCATCGTGTTCCCGCGCTGTTCGTTGGATGCACCTATTCGCCGACAGGCTCAAGGCATCGAGGTTGAAGCGCTTCATTACCGCCTTGCCGAAGGCGGCGCCGGGAAGTTCGTGATGAACTGTTGGATTCCAGTGGAAGTAAGCATGCAGAAGCGGCCGTAGATAGTAGCCTTCCTGCTCCTTCTTCCGCCAAGCGTCAATTCTCACCCGATCAAGGGCCAAGAGCGTAGGATTCTGATTCCGAAGTTGTTGCTGGTACCGCTCCCGCAGATCGCCGAGCCCTTCGGCGATCTCGAAACGAACTTGCATTCGCATGGACCGCTCGGGCAGTGAACGGATCAGCGCTTCGAGCGCGAGTTTCGTCCGGTTCCGGCCATCGTCGTTGTGATAGTACGAGTTGATGCCACTGAGCTCGTAGCCCGCCACCAAAGCGCCCGTGGTCCGGATGATCACGTCGTTCAAGATGTCGCGCACAGGCAGCAACTCCGAGAATGCGGGCTGGTGCAAAGACGCCCTATGCTGTTCGATGGTCATTGGCATCGATCTCCTCCTCCTTGAAGTAGTCGAGTTTCATTCCCGAATCCGGCTCGAGCCCACAGTAGATCCGGGGCTTGGTGTACCAGGCAAGAAAGTCCTTCAGGTAGCCACCAGGTTTTCCGTACTTGAATAGCATCAGAAACGGGATGCTCAGCACCGGCACGATGTACTGCAAGAACACGTTCATCGGTATCCCGAACAATTGACGATCGACCCACCGGCCGAAGATGTTGGTGAGGGCCGCTAAACCGATCACGACGAACCAATCTTCGAACTCCAGGTACAAGAAGCTGACCCGCGTGTGTAGATTGCGGTGAACGGGGCTGATATTGAGTGCCATGACGTTTTCTTGTCCTTCCTTCAGCTAATGCCGCCAAGCCCTTGCGCAATAAACCATTCCGCCAACCGCAGCACGCCGGACAATGCCAGGCACAGTGCGGCGGCGCTGAAGTGCCGCATCCAGGCACCGCCGGCATACATACGATGTCCGATCCCCGCATACAGCATGAATCCGTGCAACAGTTGCAGTACGGCGTAGACGGGCAAGAAGACATTGCAGGTCCAATTCACCATCCCCCGCATCGTGATCCAGACCAAATCCGGGTTATTCCACGCAGCCTGAGCCGCGAATTTCTCGATCCCGCGCAAGACACCGGAGACCATTAGGCAGAGAAAACCGGCCCAGGGCGCGTAGGTGTGCGCCTGGCCATGCGCATAACGGAGGACGCCAAGCGCGAAGAACAAGGCGGCGAGCGTTGGCATGATGACGTTGCCCATCCAACTCGTCAGATTTGTAATGCCAGTAAGGAAGTTCATGCTGCCTCGAGTGCTACATCATCGAAACGACCAGATGCCAGAGAGCGGAGACCGTCAGAAAAGCCGCGGCGGAGCCGATGAGCCGGATGGCCGGCCGCCCAAATGCGAAGTTCACAACCGCTCCTATGACAGCCAGCCCTGCCGCGATCGGCATGATTCGGCTGGCCGTGTACGTCCAAGCTCCCTCCAAGACGGCGGCGGTCCCAAAACGCGTCCCGTCATTCCAACCCTGGAGAAGAGCCGCGCTCGCGGGGATTGCCAATAAGAACATGGCCCCAAGGATCGAAGCCAACGGCGTGTAGCCTTCACTCCAATCGATCACCGACCGCAATACCATCCAGGCCGCGAGCACTGGCACAAGGCGGCCAATGACGAAAGTATTCACGAAGATCACGGCATCATTCGCGAACCCTGACATCCATCCATTGCCAATGCCCCCGCCGGGAAGCGGCGCTCCGACGCCCCAAAAAGCGAACCACCCGAATACCTGGGGGAGGGTGATCATCACGATGGCCCAGAACATCCACTTCGAGAACCCGCCTCCGCCCACCGAAAACGAAGTTGTTCCCTCGCGTCGCAACGCGATGCCCGCTAAGACAAGCGCCACTAGAGCTGCCGGAGCGGCCAGCGCCAGCAGAAATCGGATTGCGTCGAGTACCAGTTGTGGGACTGCCATTCGTTACTCCCATTTCGGAGTTGGGCGGGCCGGTTCCCCAGCAAACCGGCCTGCCTACTTGGCTGCTGTACTGTGTTGTCCGGGCGTCACGAAATGCCGCCGCCACCCTGAGCGAGCCAGAACTCGATCAACCGGGTGACACCCGAGATTGCCAGTAGTCCGGCCGCAGTCACCAGCCAACGGAAAACACCCCTCCCCGTGGCATAGCTACCGACTGCGCCGAGTACCGCGACGCCCGCGCCGACCGGAGCGATCACGTTACCGATCCAGTTGACGAAGTTAAGGAACGCGCCTTCAGGCTGCGCTCCCGTTTGGCCCTGCACGGCGACGTTCACCTGCGGGGCGGCTCCTAAGTTCTGTGCGATCGCCACGGTTTGCACGACGACCAGGAAGACTGCAAGCGCGACGACAACCCTCTTCGCGAATTGATTCATGTTGCGGTTAACCTCCACGCGATTGGCATTCCGCCCTGTTTGCCGCCCCTGGACCCCCGTGCGAAAGCGGGATCTGAAAGCGACTACCAGAACGTGAAGGCAGAATAAGGCAAGCGCCCCGGCGTTTTCAAAAGTCTCCAAATCGGGTAGGTGGACGAGCTCGAAACGGTTGCGAAATCGATGTGCGAGGGGAGATGGGCGAGGGAGCGGGGCCTACTGGACTTGGACCCGCTTCATCGCCTCGGTGAAGTCATTCCAGACAAGGGGAGGCAACTCCTCTGCGGTGTCGGCCATCCGCCTCATCGCCATTCGCTTGGCGCTATTGCAGATCGCACCCAGGTCTGCCGGAGAGATGCCTCTTACCCGCTCGGCCAGTAGATCCACAGAGAGCCCCTCGACAAGCTGGACACCGTCCAAGTGCTTACTGAGCAACTGCCGATAGCCGCTTTCGTCGGGTGTGCCGAGCTCTATCTTCTCCGAGAAGCGCCCTCCGCGAAGGATAGCGGCGTCAATGCTGCCGAGGTGGTTGGTGGTTCCGATCAGGAAGACGTTGTGTTGCGGTTCCAACTCACTGATCAAGCTGCGCGCTTGCTCTACCAACTGGATATCGTGCTGCGACTGAAAACCGTTATTGCGGGGCAACAGGCCATCTATCTCGTCTATGAAAATGATCGACGGACTGTTCTCTTTCGCTCTGGCAAACAGTTCCGCGAGTTTCTTGACCGATGCGCCCGTAGCGCCGCCCAGGATGTCGGCGGCCGTGATCGGGTAGAAGCTCCGTTTGGTCTGCGTCGCAATCAACCGAGCGATCGTCGTCTTGCCGGTTCCAGGGGGCCCGATCAACAGCAGGCCGGTAGGCATGGCCAACTTGAGGCGCTCTCCGTACGCAGGGTCCATCAGGCGGCACAGGTTCCGGAGATCTGCCTCTGCATCCGGCGACAGAACGACATCAGTCCAGTCCACTTCCTTCAATGCCGCGCGGTCCTTGCCACCCGTCTCCGCGAAGGCTCGCGTCAGGTCGCACTCTTCGATACTTCGATGCTGTTCGGCAGCAAAGAAGGCGGCGCGATCCACGAGCGTGCCAATCTTGGCCGCGCTCCAGCCGGGTGTCTTCTTCGCGAACGATTGGAGACCAAACTTTCTCGCTGGCCGCCTTGCCAGCTGTGCGTCAAAGATCCGAGTCCTCTCAGCTTCGTTTGGTAGATCGATCCGAATGTGTAGATCGAACCGACCTTCCCGGATCAAAGCTCGATCCAAACCATCGTAGAAGTTCGTAGCCGCGATGAGGATCAGCCCGGGATGTTTACGAGCGGCGTCGATACACCCCATTAGCTGGGAAGTTGCTGAGTTATAACCCCGTGCTGCGCCACCCGTGTCGTCGCTGTCTCCGAGTTGCTGTCGCTTTGTGCCCAAGGCGTCGATCTCGTCAATGAACAGCACTGCCGGGCTGCTGCTGATGGCCTGCTGGAACAGCGTCTCAATATGACGCTCCGTCTCGCCCACATACTTATGGTGAAGACCGGCCGCCGACGCGCAATAGTATTTGAGCTTGAACTCTCCAGCAACCGCCTCCGCGAGGAATGTCTTACCCGTTCCCCTCGGGCCGTGGAGCAGAATGCCGTTCCTGAGCACTCCGTACTGATCGAACGTCTTCGCGTGCAGGTTCGCCTGGGCTAGCTCTCGAATCTGCTGCTTGGCTTCTTCCATGCCACCGATGTCGGCAAAAGTGTGGGTTGGCGCCGTAGACTCGCAGTCGCCCGAAGCCAAGTCCCCACCGCCTGCGGCAATCTCCTGCCTCGGTCGCATTGACAGAAATGCCGGAACAACGATGCAGAGCACAACAAACAGCGCCACCGCGATCACTTTAGCCAGAAGCGGATACTCTTTTTCAAGCGGAACCGTTGTTATCAGGCCAGCGCCAATAAAGAGTATGAAACCACACAGGAAATAGCCGGCGAAGAGTGCCAGCCTTCGAAAAAGACTTCCTCGGTAGACGATCATCAGCACGCATGCAACCGCAAGAATGACCACAACCGGATGTAGCTGCGATGCAATCACAATTACCGCCAGCAACGCCAGGACGAGTGCGGCTAAGCTGCTTTTGAAGAGCTTCTTGAAACTGCGTGGGGTATTCGAGGCGATGAGTGCGTGGATCTCCCGGTAGCCGTCGCTAAGGAAGTGCCCGAGCTGAGTAGCCACCCAAAGAAGCGGACTCGTTGCTTGGCGTTCGGAGCGCAAAACCTGACTCCTTGGGGCTAATCTACCGCATCCAAAGTCCGCCCGCCACCGCTGCCCGAGTATGCCCTATACGACTGTGTCCTCCGGCACAATCCGCAGCCGGAGTACCTCAATGCCCGCCGCTCTGAGAGCCGTCTCTTTCCGGTTGATGTAGGCGTCGTCGTACGCCGTTTCGAGCGTCTCGCCCAATTCCTTCAATGGCCCCTCGACGCGCGCCAGCGCTTCGTCGAAAGGAATCTCTCGAAACTCGTTCCGCCCGGCGGCTTCGTAGGCCCGCCCGACGTCATCAAGGAACAAATAGCGCCGGCTGAGGCCGTGTTTGTAGTGGTTGATCCCATTCGAACGACCCATGAACATAAAACCGGCGCACCGGGGTGCGCCGAGCTTCGCCTCGAGTGGTTTCCAGTTCGGTTCCACTGCCACCTCACTGCTGCGGAGGAGGTGGCTCCTGTGCCCGAGTAGCCGCCACCTCTCGATACATCCGGTTGAGTTCATTCTTCAGGTCTACGAGCTCTCGAAGCTCCGCCGCCGTCGGCAGGGCTTGTTGGTTTGCGCTAAGGAGGCTCGTCCGAGCGCCGGGTCCCACATTCGGGGCAAGATCGGTTCTGTTGGGCGTCGTAGCTGCTTCCTGAAGGACGATGTAGAACCGCGTGTTGCCTGAGAGCGTGACGACCACGTTCTGGGAATACCCCATCGCCATCAACTCCTGTTCACCTGCGAGTCCGACATTCGATGCGATCCTTTCCCGCAGTAGAACACTCTGATCGATCGGACCAGTCAGCCCACCGTAACCACCGCCGCCCACCAGGTACGCCGCCATCGACCCTATGCCAGTCATCGACCGAACCAAGGCGCGCTTTACTCCATTGCGCCCGTTCACGGTTCCTTTCAGGGGACCGTAGTCTAGTGCGACGGCACTGCCTTCAATGCTCTCGGTACTGCCGTCGGGCATTTCCAGAGCCGTAAATCGAAGGCCCACCTGGCCGCTCTGACTCGCCTGCGCCAACTGGCCGATAGCTTTCGTGCCCGCCGGAATGAGAATCTCGCCGCCCTGTTCGTAGTTGTATTCGATCACCGCAATGACTGGCGTCTTCACGGCGCTACTGACGGAGTTCTGCAATCGTGCAACCAGCCGACTGCCGGTCGGCAGCAACGTCGAGACCCCCTTTCGCTCAATGTAGGCAGGCTGAGCCGTCGATGGGCGGGCGTTCGTCGCCGTCTCCGAAGTCGTGTTCCGCACAAACACCAAGGACGATTTCTTCAGCCCTTCCGATTCGTTACTTGGTTGTGAGGCCGGCAAGACCGCGGGAGCTGCGGGCGGCGGCGGGGGTGGAGGAGTATAGGCGTAGTTGTTTCGCTGCCGGTACGCTTCAAGCACCGGATCATTGACGGGGGGCACTTGGTTTAGCGCATGCTCGTCGGGCGTCTTTGTCGGCGGCTGCTGGTTTCCCATCTGTGCGCGGCGCGAAGTTGCCAGGATATCGTCTGGACTCAGTTGCTCGCTATTCTGATCGCCGGCACCTTGGTCGGCATTGAGGAGCGGAATTGTGGATCCCGGACGGCCCGCCTGTTGTGCTCCACTCTCCGGTCTCCCTAAACTGGGCTTCGTGCGCCGTTCCTGAACCCGTTTTTCGGCACCGGAGGTAGAGAACAGCGCGAGAAACGCAAAGCCGCACAAAACGACGGCCGTGCCGAGAACGAGAAACGCCTTGCTCCGGTCCATGTTGTTCTGACCACGAGTGTTGAGCTCGACCCGTTTGGGCCGATTCCGTTCCTCCTTGATTCGTCGCCAGATCTGCTGCACGATTCCGCCAGTAGCGACCGGGGGCTCCGCAGCGGTGGTCTCCGCTGGCTTCGATTCCTCCGCGACGCCACCAGGCAGGCTGACCCGCGTCGTCAGCGTGGGGTCGTCTTGGTCGCCCATTTCTCGCTCTAGTCTCTCATCGCGAATGTGGTTATCGGACATCATACGTCACCTCTCGAAAGCTGCTAATTCCAAAACCAATAGGAGCCAAAGCCGGGCGATCCACCGCACCAGACTCAGCCATCTGAAGGAAGAGCGTCTCGGTCGACTGTTTGAACGACGGACGCTGGAACACCACCACGCCGTCTGCCCGCTCACCTGGGCCGAGCCGGCGGCGGCTCATCCGAAAGTCCGTGACCGGCAATTGCTCGGACGTCGACCAGCGTGACTTGCGAATGATCGTCCCGCTCTTCTTCATGCCGCCCAACTGAATCTGCGGGGGCATCAGTTCGACGGCATGGTCCTGAACGTTGACGGCTGAGAACAAGATCACTACTGCGCTGCCTTGATCGATCACTTCGCTGACGCCGGTCTTCACCAGCTCCTTGCCCGGTGGCGAAATACCCGGCTTCTGGCCATAGAGGGCCGGCAGTGGCGCAAGTCGTTGACGGTCGAGCAGATCGTCGAGAGCAGTTCTGACCGCCGTCGCGGAATTGGCGGCCACCCTCGGTTGCGTGGCTGATTGCTCCTTCGAGACGACGTAATTGGTCAAAGAGGCGGGTGCACCTGGGCCTGGCAGTGCAGCGCCAAACGGCACCCTTACCGTGCTGCCGACAGTTACGGTTTGCGGGATCGCCGCCGATGGGGAGTCCGCGGGCTGGATCAGAAACTGTCCCGGCGGCTTGTACCGCATCAGAAAATCCACCGCGGGTTGTCCCTCCTCCTTCAGTTCACCGTGGCTGACCAGGAGGAGGCTTGTCTGCAGGCCACGAGTCGACGATATGAGCAGGTTGGTCTGTGCCGCCTTCGGCGTGATTGGTTTTACGAACACCAGGTTGGGTTCACGATCCGAATGCTCGGCGGAGAACGAAGACGGGTCGCCCACGACCACCGAGTTAATCGGCTCCGGCATCCGAATCGCCGTTACGTAGCGCGGCGCCAAAAATACTGTCGTCACCTGGCCGTCTCGAATGGACCGGCCGACGACCTGCGGTTGGACCTGAATCTGCACTATTGCTTGTCCCTGCGCTCGTCCCACGAATTCGAGTAGGGGAACAATGCAAGACATCCACTTCATGACCGTCATAGCTGACTACCTCCTTGCAACGTGTTTGGCGCGCGGCCCTCAGTCTGGAGGCGTTTCAAGCGCTTCTCCTGGTACAATCGGGCTACCTTGGCCACATACTTGTAAACCTCAGCGTTTGAGTACTCCAGGCCAGCCCGCAGAATTTGCGTCTCGCCAGTCAGATACGCCCCGGCAACTAAACGTAGGTCCCCGTTGAACATCTTCAGAAGCCGGGCCAGATACGCCACTCCTCCTCGGATGTTCTGGTCGATCTCGAAGCGGTTCGTGACCCCAAACGTAACCGCCGTGGAGGGCATCAGCTGCATCAGCCCCACCGCGCCTTTGTTCGAAACTGCGTGCGGCTGCCAGCCAGACTCGACCTCGATGATCGAGTGGACCAGTTCGCGAGGCACCTGATAAATAGCCGCATAGTGATCCGCCCATTGCATAGCCGCTGTGCGCTGATCCTGCTGGGCGGCACACACAGCGGCACCTGCAGCAAGCAGATAGATCAGTCTCGCCCGCCTCGTCGCCATAGACTTGGTCCAACTACCGGGCCACCGGCACATCCGAGAGTTCCCTCTCCACTGAATCCTGCGAAACCTCTGCTGCATATTGGTGCGAATCCTGCACTAGGGACGCGAAGCCATCCCGTAGTAAAAGCCGTTTCCGATCCGACTCCGTCTTGGCCACCAACGGCAGCAGAATGTCACGCATCTCGGGCGTGATGTCGTCGAGTCCCAGGATTTCCAGGGCCTGCGCCATCTCGAGCATCTCTGCAATTGAAACTGGCTTCTCCATCTGCCATCCGCGAAGTGCATGTGCCAAACCGGCGATGATCCGCCGTAGCCTGGGATTCGTGGTCGTGCTGCGAACCCGTAGGATCTCGGCCTCCCGGTCGACAGGCGGGAACTCCACACGCAAATAGAAACTGCGGCGCCGTAACGGGTCGCCCAGCCGCCTCACCTCGTTCGAGGTGAGGATCACGAAGGGAATCGCCTTGTGCTTAATCGTCCCCAGCTTGGGTACCGAGATCTGCCATTCCGAAAGGATCTCGAGCAGCAGAGCTTCGAAGCCTTCATCCACCTTGTCGACTTCGTCGATCAGTAGTACGCACGGCCTCTCGTACAACAGTGATCTCAGCAGTGGCCCCTGGACGAAGAAATCTAGGGTGTGCAGATTGCTCCGGATCGCGTCCCAGTCCTTCTGAAGGCGATCTCCCTGTGTTTCAAGGAACAGCTTCTGAAGGGCACCATCGAATTTCCCGATTGCCTTCTCTTCATTGATGCCTGCATAACACTGCAGTCGTTCAATGACGGTATTCCCCGCCGACGCGATCGCCTGGGCCAAAGCGGTCTTGCCGCAGCCAGGCGGACCTTCCACTATCACCGGCTTCTGCATCCGTGCGGCGAGGTAGACGACCTGAAGAGTAACCTCGTCGATTACATACTTCGCTTTTCCCAATCGCTGGCCGAGATCTTCGATTGACGAGAACACGATTTTCCTCTGGCCCGATTCTATTGGGAAACGCGCTTCGGTCCATACTTGTAAGGCTGCCGAGAATGCGTTCAGATGCTTTGCTTGTCTGATTCACAGCCAGATTCTGCCCGCCCGAAAAATGTTCTTGGACCTATCCGAGCCGCAATTCGCGCTCAGCGGCATTCTGTGAGCCTGAAAAATGTTCCTGGACCTATCCGACGTTTACCGCCTATTGGCGCTCCCACTACCTACCCGAAAAATGTTCATGGACCTATCGCGGGCGCCACTTCCAGTTTCAGCGCAATCTGTCGATCGGAAAAATGTTCTTGGACCTATCTCGTCCTTGCCTTCCGCAATCACCAAGCCGTGCCAACCTGAAAAATGTTCCTGGACCTATTCGGGGATCGCTTGCTCCGCTCGTTGGCCACACGATGAAAGCCGGGAAAACGTTTCTAGACTTATCGGGAATTCACGCCAAACCCTGATTGAATCCTGTCAACCTGAAAAATGTTCTTGGAGCTATCTGGAATTGCCTGGGACATTGCAGAGCGGGCGACGTACCCTCCATCGCCCGAGTCGTCCGCATGCTCACAATCGCATTTGAAGACTAGCGAATTCCGGCAGAACATCAAACGGAGTCGTCCTCAGCGGCAGTCCTTCCGCGATTAGGTCGATTCGGTCATAGGAGCCATTTCCGAGGAATTGTGCAGCCCGAGAGAGATGCCGGACACGATATGGATCGAGACCCATCAGGCGCGCACACGTGAAATCCGCGGCTACGGGATCGTCGGCAAGGACGATCTTTCCGAGATACCGGTGGGTTCCGTACAGCGGCCCGTTGCCCTCCATCGCGATCACACCATCCGCGATAACGAAGTGGACCGGCGCCGTGGTGCAGATGTCGAGAATGCTGCGATGGATCCCCTTCCAGTGGAGAAGGTTTTTCGGCCAGCCATACTTGCTCCCCGGCACAATGCCGAACATGTTCTTCATGCCGAGCGTGACTCCGGCCCAATGGTGCGTTTTGATCTTGGGCATTGACACGACGAAGTCGGACATAAGCACTGTCCGAGGCAGCCACAGATGATCGAGCCCGGTGTAGTTCGACCGTGTAGCCACTTTGACCAGTTCGTCGCGATTCAAATCAACGAAAGCGAGCTTCTGGCGACGTAGCTGGGCTTCGAGTCCGCTCTCAGCGAGTACAAGGTACGTGTCGCGTTGGTGACCCGGTCCCTCCGCGACAACGACGCTGCGCGCACCCAGATTTCGAAATGCTTCCGCAGCGGCACCCACGAGCATCGGATTTGTGTTCACCTCGACGCCGGCGATGTATTCGACATAATTCGGCTTGAGCAAGACCGATTTGTGGCGGAGGTTCAACCCGAATATACTGAGCGCCCTCGTGAGGGAATCGACTAATCCCTCGGAGTACATGACTGCCGAGATGATCGCAACTTTAGATCGCGCGAGCCGGCGATTGCGCAGGAGCATTTCTTCCGGCAGAAGCCGGGCGGTCGTCATTCCGCCCACAACAAGCCCCGCAGCGCTGATCAAGGCTCGCCGTCGATCGACTTCGATCATGACCGCACCTCGAAAGCGTTGTCTCCTTCGGCCGCCTCGAACGCCAACGCGCAAACAGCAAGAGTACATTTGTCGCGGGTTCCGGTAGCGTTCTCGATCAAAGCTGTCAGCTCCATGGCGGCGCGATCCATTGTTTCGTTAACTTCGCTGCTGACGTTTCGATATGACGCTAGCGCGAGGATACCCCACGCCAGGCTATATGGAGATGGACATCCCGGGAGCCGATTCATGAGCCAGGTTAATGAAGTCTGAACATATGGTTCTTTCTCGTGCCCGGCAAGCGCGAGCAGTGCAATGGCCGTGGCATCAATGTAGGCGGCGCACTTCACACCGAACGCAATGCCGTTACCCGCATTCCACCCACCACCCGGGCACATACGGTCGAAGAGCATGCTGACGCCCAGCTCAATCCGCTCAATAACGACAGCCTTCAGGTTGATACCCCGGTTCCTGACTTGCCGTAGAGCGATCACACTGAAAGCCGTCGGGATCGCCCAGCTTGTCGTGCCACCGACCCAACTCCACCCGTACTTCGTCGGGTCGAACTGTACGCTGTGGTCTATGGCCCGGAATCTCCAACGCCAAAGCCAATTCGCCTCTCGCCCTTCTGCGTTGAGTAGCCAGCGGATCGCCGACTTCAAGCGCTCGGTCTCCTGTCCAACCGCCATCAAGCTGAGAACGGCAAGGGATGTAGTCCAGCAACCTTCCGCATCGTCTCCAATGAATGCCGGCCAGCTTCCGTCCTTGTTCTGCAAATCCTCGATGTCGTGCAACGCTAGTTTGAGGTCGGCGGGTGGGCCATTTCGGAGCGCTAGAATCGCAAGACAGGACGCCTCAATAGACCGTTGGCCGCGCTCAGCGGTCGGTCCTCGACGTTCCGCCTGCAGGCCCCTCAGCAATACGTGCAATCTCGCCATCGCCTCTCTGGAATCCATTCCTCCCTCCTAGCCCCGCCGTTCAATCTTGTCCGCTCTTCGCACCGACGGAAGTTCCAGAGGTTTTAATGCTTTCAGACCGGAAAAATGTTCCTGGACCTATTGAGAGTGCTTCCTACATCGGCCCGTTGTGTCGAGACCCGAATCGTCTCAGCGGCAGCTGACGGTGCCGATTCGGGAGCCTCGCGCATCCCAGCCCGGGAGGAAGAACCTCGGACTCCATCCATCACCTATCGCCAGGCCGGCGCGCCGGCTCGGGTCGTCGCGGGCCGTGCCTGCTCCGGCACACCAAGACGCGAGCACCCATGATCACGCAGCCAGTTGGCGATATCTCTCGCTCGAAACCGGATGTTCGCCTCAATCTTGTAATAGGGAATCATGTTGCGCTCAACGTAGCTGTATATGGTCTTGGGACTGATCGCCAGCATGCCAGCGAGTTCCTTGGCCGTCAGCAGGCGTTCATATTTTGAGAGTTGATCAAAGATGTCAGAGCGGCATTCCGATGCCGCTGTCGTCGGTGCGGGGGAGGTCGACATAAAATCTCCAGCAGTCCAGAAGTTGTCGTCACGCGACGGCGGCCGGTGACGTCGTCTCACTATTAACCGGTCCTTCGACCTGCGTCAAAAGTCCAGTGACAGTCAGGGCGACGGGAGTTTGTTTTGGCAGCGGTATTGCCGATTATGCAGGCCTCTGGCTCCGAATGCCTGGAAGCGTTGCTTGGCGCGCTGTGCTCTTCTGTGGCGCCTTTGAACGGCTTATCCCTGGAAGCACGACCAAATCCACTTGATCTTGCACGTTGATTGCAGGCGCTAAATATCGCATCGTGGTTTCTAGCGATTTGTGTCCCATCCAGTGCTGGACAGTTCGCACATCGAAGCCGAACCGTAACATCCTGGTGCAATAGCTTGATCGGAACGTCTTGAGATCGAACTTCGCCGGATCTAGGCCACACCGCTCAGCCACTGCCTTGCATTTCAAAAGCATATTCTGCTCTCTATTTCCGGCCGGTGAGGGAAAGATGAACCGCGCGTCACCCTGATGGGGATGGCACTCAAGGAGTTTGGCGAGTTCAGCATGCAGCGGGACCTCGCGTTCTTCGGATCGTTTCGGAAAGAATCCAAGATCCGCTTTGGCGGTCACACGAACCGTACGGAGCTGAGAACTTACGTCGCTCCAGAACAGGTACATCACTTCTTGCTCGCGAAAACCTGTTAATAAGAAAGTGGCGAACATAGCCAGTTCAGCGGGATCGCAGGCAACGAAGAACTTCGCTAACTCCTGCTCCGTGTATACCTTGGGAAGAGGCAGGATCTGTTCCGGCAATTGCAGCTGTTTGGTAATGCCAAGCCTCCCATTTCTTTTCGAAAACTGCGCGATGATGATCACGTTGTGAAGGACCGTGTTCGCCGACATGCCGCCTCTTTTCAGCTTCACAACGAAGTCGTTCAATTGCTCGACGGTGATGTCGGAGAGTGTTCGTCCACGGAAATGTTCTCCAAAGCGCTGAAGCACGCATTCATATTTTCGAAACGTGTTCGGCTTTTTCAGAGTCTCAACCTGTTCAAGATATCGCTCGATGAGCGCCTGTAATGGTGAGTTGGCTGCATCTTCGCTCGGTTGGGCGACCGATGATCTGATGTTCCAGCGGTGACCTTCAAGGGAATGACGCTTCTTGCGTTGCGCTTCGAGCGCTTGAGAAGCCGTGATGCCGGCGGGTTCGCGCTTCCGCTGGCCGTTGTTACGCCACTCGATGAAGTACGTGCCTTCTGGAAGTGCAGTCCAGTCGTAGGTTCCCGACGGCTTCTTCGGGATTGAGCGTAGAACCCAGTTGCCGTCGATTTTGATTTGCTTGACAATGTTGACTCGCGCCATGGCACACTCCGAATACCATGACGCCAGAGGGGTTTGCAAAAGTGGACAGTAAAGAGGACAGTAGGGCAGCTAAACTATTGAGGAATTAGGTCTGCAGGTAGAAGCTGGCATTCTACCACTGAATTACTCCCGCTTGCCTTTGTTATCAATGACTTTCAGAACCAGTTCTCATTCTGAACGCTAATCGAACGTTAACATCATTGTATCAACAATCTCTGCTCTAGCTGGTTCACGATCACCAACCGGCTTTCAACAGATGATTGCGTATAAACGTTTTGGTTCACATCGAGCGTGTGCCCGAGTTGATCCGCCACGAGCTTTCCGTCCGCCCCCAACGCCTTCATCAAGGTGGCGTTCGTACGGCGCATCACCTGAAACGTTGCCCATTCCAGACCAACCTTTTTCAGCGCCGGACACATTACCCTGTTCCACCAGTTGTCCTTCGACAATGGCGTCATCCGTTCCGAAGGGAATACCCACCCGTCATGGCGGCTTTCAACCGCCATCATGCGCCAGCTCTCGATTTCGACCAGCAGCCCTTCCGAAAGCGCCGCCTGCCGGGTCGAGTTATCCGTCTTTGGTGTGTCAATCTTCCCTCGATGAATGCGCTGCTGAATATCCGCGTGAGTAGCCGTCAACCGGCCCCAGGTCATAGCGAAGATTTCACCGGGACGCATCCCGGCAAGGATCGCGAGTTTCGCGATTAACCGCTCTCGCAGATCGAGAGCGCCAAAGCATGTCTGGACCTCCTCAATGGTCATGGCCCGGTGAACCGGCTTCTTTGCGGCCTTCGGAGTAAACAGGAGCAGAGCTGGGTTTCGCTCCACGTGGCCTTCAGCTAGGGCCATATCGAAAATCTGCTTCAGATCCCACCGCAGATGATCGACGACCGAGAACGATAGCGGTACGCTCGTCTTCAGGTCGAGCAAGTCCTGAAGCTCGTCGCGCCGGAAACTTCGCAGCTCCCGATCCTTGAATGTTTTTACAAGATGCACGTTGACCCGATTGATGTTGTTGTCCCGCGTCGAATCTTTCCACTTCCGGGTGTAGTACGGAAAATAAACCTTCTCGACGAATTCGCCAAATCTCCATGCCCGGCAGGTTTCGCTCTCCGCACGCCCTTCGGTGACGATCTTGGCGACTTTCTCCCGAGCCTCGGTTTTGGTCATGTCCTTGACCAGTCCGACCACTTGGCTACCTCGCTTGCCATCGACAGTCCAACTGCCGATCCAGCGACCGCGCTGCTTTCTGACACCTCCTATAGAGTGCCGTGTACGCATAATTTCTCCTTATGCGCCCTTGCGGCCTCGTTCTGGCGATGCTTGAATCGTACCACCGCCGCTTTCGTTTTGGGCGATCCAGGCGAGAAGCGTCGTCCGACGCACCAGCTTTCGACGCCCCAGGCAGACGGCAGGAATGGGAGGACATCCCGCGACACGGCCGGCGACCGCCTTGCCGACATGCGCCTTCGAGCACTGAAGGAGCTTCGCCACCTCCGCGAGGGTCAGGAGATCGAATTCTTGTAGGGCACGGGTCATAAGCCACCTCCTAGGCGGGGCGAGCCTCCGACCAGGAGGCGAGATGTGACGGTCGGCGCCTGGCGCGCAACGCGTCGTTAAAATCTCTGAAGCCTTGCGGTTCGTCAATCTGGAGTTTCAGATCGGCGCGCCCAGACAGTTCGACCGTCTTCCTCACGACTTCCGCCAACTCACGGCCAGCTTTGTCCGCATCCATGGCCGCGACAATTTCAGAACCGGCCGGCATGCGCGCCGCGGCCGCCCGGATGAGTTCCTGTTGCAACGGATAGCACCCTGCCCCCAATGCGAACGGAGGGGAGGTGCGGAAGATCAGGCACCTTGCACGTTGGAAAGGTGCGAGCGGGAACATCGAACGAACCTGGCTGCTTTTTTTCGCGCTGCTCCCGCAAATTGCGAAATGGATCGGACGGTCGACCTGGCAGCCCATCCGCTGCGTTCGTCTGTGTCGGCGGCGGTTGCGCCGCGGATTTGGAGGGTTCTCGACGCCTTCGCCGTAGCCGTGAGACATATACACGGAATTGCGGGTAGGGCATCTCCAGCCCATCGAGCCGAGCGGCCTCCCAAATCTCCTCAAGTTTCGTTCCCCTTGCCAGCGCGACCTCAATCTCTCCCCAAGCGGCGGTAACCTGTCCCGTGGTTGTAGCCGGTAGGACCGAAACGAGGGAGCGCAAGTGGGCTAAGTCTGCACTTGCCCTGTTGCGCCGCGGCGGTGGGTTCGAGTCCATCGGTGTTGCCGAATTGCTCCCTCATATAGAAAGGTAACGGCGCGACCATCGTGGGACATCAAATTTACAAATTCCTGGGTTTGGTAACAGATTGCAACAGATTGCAACCGTCTGAAACAGTTTGCAACAGTCATGGCTTGCCGGCGGGTGCCTGCAACAGATTGCAACAGTTTGCAACAGTCTGTAACACCGACCACCAGCGACGACAGCTCCCAGGCAACCAAAAACCCGATAGTGGAACATAAAGGAAGTGTCGAACGGCCGGGTGTTTTCTTCATGGCAAGCGGCGTGCGATCAGCCGCTTCCGCCGTGGGACAAAATCGGTCACGTGTTCGACAAATGTTCGACGCTCGGAATTCAGTGAGGAATCATCCCAATTCCCGACCCTCCGCGAAGATTTCTTGTCCCGGAGTGCCTCTCCCATTGCCTTACTAATTGAGGGGGAAATTCATGCGGCAACACGCGGGCGCGGCCCGAACCGCCAGAATCGCAGTCCGGCTGAGCAGCGAAGAGCAATATCAGATCGAGGCAGCGGCGAAGACGAGGGGCTACGCAAATCCCAGTGCGTTCATCCGTGCGGCGATCCGAAACGAATTGAAGGGGCGAACGGAGTTGACCGGCACCGAGGAGCGGATTGCAGGAGGCTTTGACGGTGTCTCGCGGAACATCCTCCGCGTGGAACGCGGACAGCACGCGCTCTTCGCGCTGGTGGACGCTTTTGCCAAGGTGGTGCTGACCTGTGTGGCGGAACCGCCGCCCGATGCCAGGCCACAGGCCACTGCGCGAGCCAGAGAGCGTTACGAGCGGCTCATCAAAGCTGCCGGTCAGGCGATGTCAGGCGATGCGCGCGCTGCCATGGAGGATCTGGTAAGCCATGGCACAAACTGACGAGGAGAGGAAAACCCGGCTCCGGCCACCCAAGCCTCGCGCTCCGCGCAACGAACCAGCGGCATGGTCGAGCGGCTTCAAGCTTCTCATGCACTACGCCCGCATGAGTCGGAAGACCGGCAACCGCACCACAGCCGGGAGAAGAAAAGGCGCTTGCTCGTATCATCAGCGGTGCGCCGTCCGAGTGACGTATCTGAATAACAAGACGCGAGGGCAGTGGCAGGCGCATGGGCGCTACCTGGCGCGCGAGAGCGCTACCTTCGAGAACGACGCGAAGGCCGTGGGTTTCAATCGAGAAAACGACGAAATCGACATTGTGCGTCAACTCGAAGGCTGGCAGGGCGCGGGGGACGTGCGGTTGTTTAAACTGATCGTCTCACCGGAATTCGGTGATCAGGTAGAGCTGTCTCGCCTGACGCGCGGTCTGATCGAACAGATGGAGGAGGATCTGGGAACGGATCTCGAATGGATTGCGGTGAAGCACCACAACACGGAGCACCCGCATGTTCACATCGTGGTCCGCGGCGTAAGAGGTGATGGCCAGTCACTGCGTCTGAGTCGTGACTACGTGCAGCAAGGGATACGGAGCATTGCCCAGGACTTATGCACCCGCCAATTGGGATATGGAAGTACTCGATGTGAGACAGATCACGTCCGTTGAGGGTCGGGTGCTGGTCCACGGCCAGGACGAGCAATCCGGGCGCAACTACCTGATGCTGGAAGGAACGGACGCGAAGGTGTATTTCATCAACTACAGCCGGGAGATGGAGGAGGCTCGCAGCCGCGGCGAACTACGGACCAACTCCTTCGTGCAACTGCGGAAGGTGGCGCTGGATGGGGCCCTTACGCTCGATTTCAACGATCTGGGCGACGCGGAGAGGCTCTTGACCAATCCGCGCCATCTCGGCGAGAAAGCGCGCGATCTTCTCAAGCGGGGGATCGTGCCGACCGAGGACGGCTGGGGGGGCTGGCTGGGAAAGTATCAGGCGGCTCTGTGCAAGACCACTCGTGAGATCGAGGAGCGGAAGCAACGGAACTTGGCTCGCGCGCAAAAGCGGCAGCGGGATCGCTCGGTCGGACGATGACGAAAGAAGCACTGGCAGGGCCACCGCCGAGGGGTGAGCAGGTGAGTTCCTTGAAGAGGTTCGCTACGAGCGCATCTTTGCGCCTGTGCGTCCGGCATTGAACTGAGACGGCCTGCAATTTGCACCGGAGCCGGCCTAGCCGGATGCTCCGGCTTATCCGGGCACACTTCAGCGCAGTCGCCAAGGACCTTTGTAGGATGCCAGAACAGGTGACACCTCTGCCATTGATTCTGAACGGTCACTCATGATCGTTTGCCAGAATTGCTGACAATTCGTGTCACTGTTCTTGGCATTATCCTGCACTAACACGCCTGGGAAAATGTTTCAATGGTTCCGACGTGAAGGGATAATGTTTAAAGGCGCTGTCTTGGGCTCCGTAACATGTCACATCGCAGCTTGTCGATGTGAGGAGACAAGTTGGCCCGATGGACCAAGCCCCATGTTTTCATTTCGTTCGAGACTTACGATAGGCAAAGGCATTGTGCGGCCATCTTCCGGTCACGTCCACGCGGTTGAAGCCCAAGGCCTACTTAGACTCCGTTGGCCGGCTGAGACGAAGCAGTGAGATTCTCCAGCACCGCTGCTCTCGCCCGAAGCGGCTTCAGCTCTTCCTCGCCCAGCGAGCCTGTACAACCATCGACGATCCGTCGGCCGCGCTCACCGAGAATTCGATGGAACAGCGGGTCGGGCGTAGTGACCGCGATGTCAGTCAGCGCACGCAAGAGACGCAAGCTCACCGCAACATCAGACCTGGAGTACAACCGTATTTGCTCGAAAGCTGAATCCAGGAGCCGCTCAAAGCCAATCCATGGAACGTGAACGCGAAAGACCCCAGGCGGATCATAGAGAATCGACTCCGGTGTGTCACGCGACGCAAACCGGATCAGTATGCGGCTCAACTGGTCCACCGAACCGATCGCGGTGGTGGGGTCATTGACGGCGGGTGAGATGGCTTTCAGCGCGATGTCGACGATCTGCAAAACTCCGAATTCCACGTCCTGTTGCAGGGTCCTGGTGGGACCGAGGTCGAATGCTCGTAGAAGCTCCTCGCTCCGATCCGCCGGTATGCGGTCACCCTTCGAGAGCTTCATCAGCGGTACTCCAGCCGGGACGAAGTGGCCGACGCGGCGCAAGACGTCGACTTTGACATGGTACGACTTGGCAACCGCAACCAAGCGCCGGGTGTCGAGGAAGCGGATGTAGCCGGAGACCTGGCTGGTGAGCGTCGTTTCCCAGGGGTATCCCCGTCGCGGATCGTCGCCATCCGGGCGGCCCGGTCGGTGCGACCAGCGCATCACGTCGTCGATCATCACCTCAGTTTCCGAAGCGATCCGGTCCACGATGTGGTTGACGCTGATCGCGCGCGAGATGTGATGGATGAAGAACAGCAACCAGCCGACGCAGACCAGCGCCAGCAGCATCGCTCCCAGCACCGTGACGACCGGCGCGAACGGGCGCGGGAGCGAATGCGCCGCCGGAAGCGCGGCCATGCAGTACGTAAACGTACCGAGAAAGATCCCCAGCGTCCATTGCGTCACGCGATCCCTGGAAAAGCTGACGATGATGCGCGGGGAAAACTGCATGGAAGCCAGCGTGAGTGTCATCAGCAGTATCGCGAAAACGATCGAGACTACGGTCATGATCGAGGCCGCGATGCCCCCCAGAATGACCTGCGCCACCTGTGGGTCGGAATGAGACGGAAAGAGCACCTTCGGAACGAAATCAGAGAACCCGGGGACTAACTCTTCGAGGTATGACAGCAGCGCACCCACGCAACCGAGGGTGAGCGTGATGATTAGAGGACGAACCAGGAATCCGCCGCGTAGATTGTATGCAACCTCCCGGATCACCAACTGGATGCGCTTGTCCACAGTATTTTGCCTATTTCCTTGTAGTTTTGACCGGCTGGCTCCGATTCCCATTACACCGATGAGCCGTACCGCCTATTGTAGAATGCTGCGAAATGTTCCAATGCTTCTTCGCCACGCCCGTATCGCACTCGCCCCTCGGCCGATCCAATCAACGGATAGGCTTGTAGTCGTGCAAGGCCATCAAGAAATGATGCCCTTGCGCACGGTGTAGAGGATGAGTTCCGGGACGCTGTGGATGTCGGCATCCCGTCGGCTCAACTCAACGTGGTCAGCTACGGCAAGGGCGACGATCACGATGAAGCCTGCTGGCAGCGGAATCGCCGCGCTCACATCGTGGCGCTGGCGCAGGCTCATTAGTGCTTCGATCTCTCTCGCGGGCACACGTCTTCCGCTTTGCGGAGTAGAATAGCATCGTAGATCGGCAGGGCGAGTTTGGGCGCCGACGCGCGCCCCGCTGGTCGCCTAAAGTTGCCGGTACTTTCGCTGCACGGATACGATTGATGAGCGATTCGCGACGAGGAGTTAAGTGGTCCGGGGTCTCCAGGGAATCCGAGGATGGATAGTAATCGGCGACCGTCCTGGATCGCCAGGCTAAGCCGGAGCCTGGAGGGACTGCGACAGAGCGAGGACCAGCTATCGCTCGTGTTCAGCCTGGTGATCGGCGCCCTGGTCGGCCTGGTTGTAGTGGCCTTTATCCTGCTAACAGGGCGACTCGCGGCACGAATGTATCCGGCGGGGGGATCGGGCTGGCGGCGGATTCTGATTCCGGCGCTCGGTTCGCTCAGCACGGGCTATCTTCTGTGGCGCTATTTCCCATATGCGCGAGGCAGCGGAATCCCGCAGACAAGGTTCGCGCTGTTCATCAACGACGGACGGATCCGGTTTCGAACCGTACTGGGGAAATTCTTCTGCTGCTCGGCCTCGCTCGCGAGCGGAATCGCGCTCGGTCGGGAAGGGCCGTCGGTCCAGGTGGGCGCGGGACTCGCCTCGGTGATCGCGCGAAACCTGGGACTCGATCCGAAAGGTGTGAAGGCTCTCGTCCCGGCAGGTTGCGCGGCGGCGCTGGCTGCGGCGTTTAATACTCCGATCGCGGCGGTCTTGTTCACGCTCGAAGAGATCATGGGCGATTTGCACGCCGCCGTGCTGGGCTCCGTGGTGTTGAGTTCTGCCACCTCTTGGATGGTCTTACACCTGGTCTTGGGCGACGATCCTCTCTTCCACGTGGCTGGTTATCGGTTGGTGCACACTGGGGAACTTGGCGTCTACGCCGTGCTCGGCGTGGTAGGTGGGCTGGGATCGGTTTGCTTCGTCAAACTTCTGCTGGGACTCCGCGCGTGGTTCATGCGCTTGCCAAAATGGACGGTTTGGTTTCAGCCGGTCGTAGGCGGTCTGACGGTCGGACTGATCGGCTACTTCGTGCCCGAAGTGTTAGGGGTCGGCTACAACCACGTGGAGAAAGTGCTGAACGGCGACATTGTTCTGAAAGTCGTGGTGCTGCTCGCCGTGCTCAAGATCGTTGCGACCGCGGTTTGCTATGCGTCCGGCAACGCCGGCGGTATATTCGGGCCGAGCCTGTTCATCGGCGCGATGATGGGCGCGGCGGTCGGAGGCGTCGCCCAGAAGCTGTTCCCAGGCTACACGGCGGGCCCTGGCGCGTATGCACTCGTCGGCATGGGAACCGCGTTCGCCGGGGTTGTGCGCACGCCGCTGACGTCGGTGTTCATGATTTTCGAGATCACGCGCGATTATACGATCATCGTGCCGCTGATGATCTCGAACCTGATCGCGTACTTCATTTCGCACAAGCTCCAGAGGCAGCCGATCTATGAAGCGCTCTCCGCCCAAGAGGGTGTACACCTGCCCACCGCGCAATCCCGTTCCCAGGCCGAACGGATGCATGTGCGCCAGGCAATGCGTCCGGTGCCGACGGCCGTATCGCCGGACCTGACGATTGCGATGGTCCTCCATCAAATGAAGGACAGCGCGCTCGATGCCTGGCCCATCGCTGACGCGGGAGGGCTGTTGGCAATGGTCCGGAGCAACGACCTCGAACAGGCCGTAGACGACGGAGCGTCGAACCAGAAGGTAGCGGAGATTCTCCGCGAAGATCGTGAGACCGGTCCCTCCACCGCCGAGGATATTCCCCACGTTCATCCCGACCACAGCTTGAGCCTGGCGCTCGAGCAGATGGGAACCAGCGGCCTGAATGTTCTTCCCGTCGTCAGCCGGGCGAACTTGCGGCAGTTGATCGGCATTATCGCACTGGACGACATCCTGGACGCCTACGGCGTGACGAAACGGGGCAACTCGATGGAGCGAGGCGAATCATGATGAAGCCCTTTGCAGGGCGCTCTTTTCTGAAGACGTTGGGGTTGACTCTCGTCGCCATCGCAACACTCTTTGTGGCCGACACGTTTCTCGCCAGGACGGAGCGGGCGGAAACCATGGTTGAGGCGGCCCGTGAATTTGAACAAGGGCGCGTTTTGATGCAAAGGGGGAAAGATGCGGAGGCGATAGAACGAATCAAAGACGCGATTGCGAATGCGCGCGGAACCCGCGACTATCGGCGATTACTCGCGCAAGCGCAGTTCGCGGCCGGAAGAACCGCCGACGCCGAAACGACCCTGGCAGAGTTATTGCAGAGCGACGCCACGGATGGTTTGGCCAGTTTGACGATGGGCCGTGTGCTGGTGGGTGAGGGCCGATTCGAGGAAGCCATCTCCTATTTTCATCGCGCCATCGATGGCCGTTGGAACCAGGATCCAGCGGGAAACCGGCTCCGCGTAAGGTTCGAATTGGTCGAACTGCTGGCGCAGCACAACTCCAAAGAAGAGCTCCTGGCTGAATTGCTTCCCTTGCAGGAGCAGGCTCCCGGCGATCCGAGAACACGAACACGGATCGGCCGGCTGTTCCTCCTTGCCGGATCTCCGGCCCGCGCCGCGGAAGTATTTCGCGGGATTCTGCGTGACGCTCCTGCGAATGCGGAAGCACATGCCGGCTTCGGCGAGGCGGAATTTGCCCAAGGCAACTATCGCGCGGCACAGCGGAACTTCCAGGCTGCGCTGCGGTTGGCGCCTGATGACCGGGCCGCACGGCAACATCTCGACCTCTGCGACGAACTGCTTGCGCTTGATCCAACTATGCGTGGCCTCGGTCCGCCGGAGCGTTTCCAGCGGAGCCTCAAACTTATCGAGCTTACCATCGACGACATCAGTCAATGCCTCGGTCGGAATCCCTCGCCGGAATTGCAGGAATTACTCGACGAAGCCGGGAAGGCGCTGAAGGCTCATGTCGGCGTCGCCCGCCAAAGCGAAGTTGCCGAGTCCAATCTGGATCTTGCCGAGCAACTCTGGCAGGCTCGCAAGAAAGACTGCAGGTTGGCACCAGATAGCGATAGCCCG
>Ga0224555_1000260_pt1 | contig 78970 bp, 62 predicted proteins | sample 714S23034metaG_FD_180687 | JGI IMG/M metagenome (GOLD analysis project Ga0224555, IMG submission 180687) | Peat soil microbial communities from Stordalen Mire, Sweden - 717 S2 30-34 | ecosystem: Environmental > Terrestrial > Soil > Wetlands > Peat | place: Sweden: Norrbotten County, Stordalen... | reverse complement strand
AATGAAACTTGGACCATGGTTACGGTTGTGAGAACGGCGTCGACAAATAGTGTGATCTATATCAATGGCCGTCAAATGGCCGACGGAAATCTTCCAAGTCCTTCATCGAGTGCCATCAGTCTTAAGTTTGGCGTAGACCCCACCCTCTCGAACCATCTTGATGGCAATATTTGGCTGCCTCAAATATGGGGTGAGGCTTTGCCTGGAACTGCTGTTCTCACATTGTATAACAATCAATTATCCGGCATACCTTGGCCATAATGTTCTGGACATGAAGAAGATCATTATTATGAAGAAGAACCTTATTACGTTGTGGAGTTTGCTTGTTTTGGCCATACCGGCGGCGGCACAGGCGCAATACGGACACTTCACAAACTCCGACGGCAGCGTCTATACTTACAACACGAATGCGGACGGCAGCGCCAATATCGCCGGTTACGCCGGGCCTCCTTGGGCCGTGACGGTTCCAACCAGCATCAATGGACAGATGGTAACCAGCATCGGAGAGAATGCTTTCGAAGAAGAACAAAGGATGACCAGCGTAACCATCCCTGGCAATGTCGCCAGCATTGGGGAAACCGCTTTCTATTCTTGCACCAACCTTACCAACGTCTCCCTCGGAGCCGGTGTCGCAAGCATAGGAATTGACTCGTTCGCCTTCTGTCTAAGCCTGCCCAGCATTGTGATACCGGACAGCCTCACCAACGGCGGGTCTTTTGCTTTTGAAGGTTGCATCGCCCTCACGAATATCGTGATAGGCAAAGGACTTACCAAACTTGAGGCCATGTTCGCAGGCTGCATCAGCCTGGGCAGCGTCACTGTTCCTGCCACCGTCACCAGGATTGGCGGCGCGTTTGAAGGCTGCTCGACCCTCACCAACATAACGATTCCCCCCAGCTTCACCAACATTCAAGGGGCGTTTGAAGGTTGCACCGGCCTGACAAACTTCGTCATTGCCAGCTTCGTCACGGACATTGGGCCATATGCATTCGCTGACTGCAGCAATCTGAGAACCATTCTGATCCCAGAGGGGGTCAACTACATCGATAGCTATGCGTTCAATTCATGCACCAACTTGGGCAGCATCACCATTCCGGCCAGCGTCACCGAAATCGCGGGCGGTAGCGGAATCGGCAACTCCATAGAAGGCCAACCGTTCGCGGGCTGTACCAGCCTCACGAATGTGACGATCCTTGGAAGTCCCACGATTGACGAATACGCCTTTTACGAAAACTCCTTGACCAGCGTTTACATCGCTGGAGGCAGTATTGGAGAATATGCGTTCGAAATCTGCACGAATTTGACAGACGTCACCCTGGGCGAAGGGGTTACCAGTATCGCAGCAAGTGCGTTCCTGACTGATCCTGTGTCTGAAATACGGATTCCTGGCAGTGTCACCAATATCGGGAGCGATGCTTTTGATGGGTGCTCCCTGGCCACCGCAACATTCTCCTCCGGGGTCACCACCATCGCTGGTGGAGCTTTTGTCGGGAACCCCCTCACCAGCATTTATTTGCCAGCGACCATTTCCAATGTCGGAGATCAAGCTTTCTATGGGTGCGGCAGCCTCACCAATGTTATTATCGCTGCGGGAGTCTCCAGCATCAGTGCCGCAGCGTTCGAGGAATGCGGCAGGCTGACCAACGTGTTGTTTCTGGGGAACGCTCCGGCCGTCGTTGGGCTGCCCGGAGATGGTCCCGTCTTCGAGTATTCCCCTCACGTGACCGTCTATTACCTGCCTGGCACGACTGGCTGGAGTAACACTTTTGGATGGAACCAGGCCGGCGGTGCTCCTACCGCCCTGTGGAACCCTTTGATCCAAAACAACGGGCGGGCCTTCGGGTTGAGCAATAATCAATTTGGTTTCAACATCACGGGCACGGCCAACATCCCGATTGTGGTGGAGGCATGCACGAATCTGGCCAGTCCGGTCTGGACTGCGGTGACGAACGTGTTACTGACCAATGGTTCGTTCCATTTCAGCGATCCGCAGTGGACGAATTACCCCGCCCGGTTTTATGGCATCGGGTTTCCATTAGGCGCGTCTTGAGTCTGAGACTTTCAAAACACAATCTCGCAGCATGTTCGGCATCCTGCCGGCCTGGGGGTTCTACTGCCGCGACGTTCAGGAACCCTGAAATGCGCGTTATGGTCGGCTCTCCATGCGCGTGCGGACAAGTTTCTCCACCTGCCGGGTGAAACCGTCGGCCCGGCCCAGCGCCTCCAACGTGAGATGCATGCGGTAACGCCAGTAATAATTGACGATGGCCGGCACATTGATGCGTTCGGCTTCCACGTCGGGGTGGCGGAGGGCGGCGTCCATGCCCAGCAAATCCTGCAATTGAAAAATGCTCCACATGGCCGGCGACTCCAGATGCCGGCGGATGATTTCCTGATTGATCCACGGCTCGCATTCGGACGGCGCCACTCCGTCGCGGCCCAACTCCTGGTTGAAGAACTTTTGCGTCAGCTTCCTGTCCTCGACCCACCAGCCGCGAATGGTGCTCATGTCATGCGTCGAGGGGGTGACGACGCTCAGATAAGGAGCGTCCGCCGGGCGCGAAAAATCCTGATGCAAGGCCTTGGGCATGCGCTGGATTTCAAGGCTCAAGAGGCCCAGCATTTTCATCGCCTCCGGCACACAGGCCGGGACCATCCCCAAATCCTCGCCGCAAATCAGCATGTTCGTGACGCGTTTCAGGGCCGGCAATTTCTGGAAGGCCTCCTGCATCCAGCGGCTGTCCTGCCGCCGGTAAAAATAATCCACGTACAAATCCTTCAGTCGCGTCTGCGTGGTCTGGCCCAGTTGCCGGAACGAGGCCGTTTGCTCCATGCCAAGCCGGAAATGAAATTCCGCGCCCGCGCTGTCCGGGACTTCGATCAGCAGGACATTGCTGATCAAGTCAAACAGCCCCTCCTTGAGTTTGTCGTCGCGCCGGCCTTTGGGCAGCGAGGCAAAATGCCCTTCCACGTCCCGTTGCGTTGCGAATTCCGGTTTCAGCGAATACGTTCCGCCCGCGGCAGGATCCAGGAATTCGCGCCTCACCTTCACAGCGCGGTCGGCGAACAACTCCTGCAACACGGCGTCGTTGATGAAGGGGCGGGTGAAGCGTTGGTAATCCAGCGCGATGCCGCGCGCGGTAAATTCGCCGGCCTGCACCGGCAGGGCGGGCACGAAATAACCGAGAATGCCCTGCACGGCATGACGCGGAATGCTCCAGATGCGGAAAAAGCCGAGAATATGGTCAATGCGGAAGGCGTCAAAATAGCAACTCATCTGGGAGAAGCGGCGCTTCCACCAATCGAACCCATCCTCCTTCATGCGCGGCCAATTGTAAGTGGGGAAGCCCCAATTCTGGCCTTTGGCGGCGAAGGCGTCAGGCGGCGCGCCAGCCTGCATGTCGGTGTGAAACAAATCCGGCTGCTGCCAGACCTCGGCGCTGTGGGGATGGACGCCGATGGCAAGGTCGCCTTTCAGAATCAAGCCACGGGCATGCACATATTCGGCTGCCTCGCGCAGTTGGAGGTGCAAATGAAACTGGATGAAGCAATGCAACGCCATTTCATCAGCGGCGGAGGCATCAGCCGCAGCCAGGGCGCGGATCTTGTCCGCATCATAGACGCGATGTTCCGGCCATTGGGTGAAATCCGCCGTGCCGAATTTGTCGCGCAAGAAGCAAAAGGCCGCGTACGGGGCGAGCCATTTTTCATTTTGCGAAAAGAACTTGCGATATTCCGCGCCGGCAAATGTTTTCTCGCGCCGCGCCGGAAAGATCTCCCGCGCGAACGCCAGCTTGGCATTCATGACCGCCTCGTAATCCACCGTTGGCAGCGCGTTGAGTTGTTCCCGCCGACCGGCCAGTTTCTCAAGCAAGCGCGAAGCATCGGCTCCGGCCAGGCGATCCAGGTTCAAATAGAGTGGATGCAGGGCAAAGGCCGAAATTCCGGCATACGGATACGAATCCGTCCAGGTGTGAGTGGCGCTGGTGTCGTTGACGGGCAGGATTTGAATCAGCTTGAGCTTGGCGCGACAAGCCCAGTCCGCCAGCAGGGGCAGATCCAAAAACTCACCCGCGCCGAAGCTCTTCGAGCTGCGCAGGCTGAAGACCGGCACGGCGACACCCGCGCCCCGCCAGGGCTGGCCTGGCACGCGCGCGAATCCGTCGTTCACGATCACATGCCCATCGGGTGGGGCCGATTGCGCGAGCAGCCGGTCCGCGCCGTCCTCGTAGCGGACAAATGCCTCTGTCGCAAAATCATAGACGCCGTATTTATAAGTGACTGGAAATCGTTCCTTCGCGAGATCAAGCTGCACCGTGAAACATCCCTTCTCCGCGCAACGCCGCAGCAATACCAGCGCGGCCTGGTTCCAGTCGCCCATGGCGCCGGCGCCACCCAAGAGACAGATCGTCTGCCCCATGGGCAACAGCGGGGCCTTGACCGAGAATGAATGCGTCGCGCCGTCCGACTGCTTTGGGGCGGCTGGTTCCTTTTCCGTCCGGAGCAGGACTTTTCTGAACGGCTCGGTAAAGTAGGCGTTCTCAACCGCTCCCAAATCGTTCCATGAATCCAGGATGACGGTGTGGGCGCGGGCGAGGCGCGAAAAATCAAGTTGCCGGTCGCCGCCGAAGTCTTCAATGACGGACCCATCCTGATCGCGCAGGAAAAAGTAGTAACTCACCGGCTCCTTGGACCTGCGCTTATTCGGAAGGTCAAGTACTGCCTCCCAGAGCTCGTCGTTGACGTAATGCAAAGGCAGCGCGTGGTCCTGCCGGCCGCCGCCCAAGCATTTGTCATCGCCACAAAGAAACAGCGCCTGGCCAAAACGGGTGTGATAACGCAGTCGAATGGTAATTTTCATGGGCGGGCATCGGGTGGACGCAGTCGTTTCATAAGCCACAGTGCCGCATGTGCGCGGGCGGGTCAACGCCCGGGACGCGGGAAGGTCACGGCCCACAGCGTCAGCAGAGCGGCCAGCCCCATGCTTGCGCCGCCAAGGAAGAGAACGTTCATGGCTTCATTGTGGAGATAATTTTTCAGGATGTAACCGAGCAGGCTGGAAGCGGCAATCTGCGGCAGCACGATAAAGAGATTAAACATGCCCATCATGACGCCGATCTTTTCCCTGGGCAAGGAGGGGGCAAGCATGGCGTAAGGCATGGAGAGGATACTGGCCCAGGCGATGCCGACGGCCGTCATGCAGAACAGCAATTGGTATTTGTCCGAAACCAAAGGCACGGACGCAACTCCCAGCGCGCCCACCGCCAGGCAGAAAATATGCATGACTTTTGGGCCGGTGTATTTCGTGACTGAAAGCAGCACGAATGAAAAAAAGAAGCAGACGGCGTTGTAGGTGGCAAAACAAAAGCCCGACCACGAGCCGGAAGCCTCCATCTCCACCGAACCGGGCGCGGCATGAAACACATTCTTCGCAATTGCCGGAGGAAAATAAACCCAGATGGCAAACATCCCAATCCAGGTGAAGAATTGGACGAGGCCAAGCTCCCACATCCGCCGGGGCAGGTGAAAAACCAGCGCAAAGATGTCCCGCAAACCGAGCGTCCAATCAAACTTCCGCGCGCGAATTGCCTCAAGCTCGGAGTCGGAGGGCGGATATTCCTTGGTTCTTAAAACGGTCCACAGCACCGCGCCCATGAACGCGACTGCGCCAATGTAAAAGGAGAGCCTGACGGAGGAGGGAATGTGCCCCTTTCCGGCGCCTTCCGAGGCCACGCCGAACCAGTTGGTCATCATCCAAGGCAAAGCCGAAGCAATGGTGCCGCCCAAGCCGATGAACAGGGATTGAATGGCAAAACCCTGGGCGTTCTGTTCTTCGGGAAGATTGTCCGCCACCAAGGCGCGGAAAGGCTGCATGCTGGCATTGATGGTTCCGTCCAGCACCCAGAGCAGTCCCGCCGCCATCCAAACCGCCGGGCAATTGGGCATCAGGACGAGCGCGAGCGATGCGACGATCGCGCCGGCCAGAATAAACGGGCGCCGCCGGCCCAGCCGGGTCCAGATGCGGTCACTGGATTGGCCGATCAATGGTTGGATAATCACACCGGTGACGGGCGCGGCCAGCCACAAGATGGCCAGGGAGCCGGGATCGGCCCCGAGGTAGCCGTAAATGGCGCTCATGTTGGCCATCTGCAGCCCCCACCCGAACTGGATGCCGAGGAAGCCGAAGCTCATGTTCCAGATTTGCCAGAAGCTCAACCGCGGTTTCGGGGCGGCGGTTTCCGGCGGGGCGGCGGATTTCTCTCGCACTGCGTTCATGGCGTCATTAATCGGCGGGGCATGGTTTCAATGCGTCGAGCCAATCTGTATTGGTGTTCCGCCCGCGGCCGTGTGCTGGGCGATCGGCAGATTGCGCTGATAAATCCGCCAGTCAAATCCCCCCAAATGGACCAGCGGAAAATCCTGGTTGGGCGGCTGGGGCATCCCCGCAATGCGCACAGGCTTGAAGTCCTCCCCGTTGCCGACTTCCACCTGCGCGTGGATGGGGCGGTTGGAAAAATTTATCACGACGACGAATTCGTTGCTCTGATCCGTGCGTTTGAACGAGACGAGATTGCCTTCATTGGAATTGCGCAGCCAAAGCACGCGCCCGTTGCGGAATGAGGTATTGTCTTTGCGCAACTGGATCAAGTCGTGATAAATCTTGCGCAAAGGAGGACGATCCTTGGGGGTCCAGAAAATTGGCAGCTTTTCGAACAGGGCCGGGTCGCCCGATTCCGTCGCGTCGCCCACCTCCATGCCGTTGTAAAGCAGCGGCACCCCGTCGAGTGTGAACATGAGGGCCGAGCCTGCCAGCGCGCCACGCAGGCCGAAGCGCGAAATCGCGCGCGGTTCGTCGTGGTCGTCGGTGACACGCATGTGAAGCGATTCGCGCGGAAACTGCCGTACGCTCTCCTCCCACGATGCCCGGAGATTGGAGGCCGGGGCGCCATTGATCAGCACATCATTGAGCGTGCTCAACATGGGGAATGCATAATCAATATCAAAAGCCTTCACCAGAAACTCCGGTTTGCTCGCCTCGGCCAGCAGCATGATGTCCGGCTTGACGCCCTCGAGCTGGGCGCGGGCTGTTTCCCAGAAATCCGTTGGCACATTCCAGGCCACGTCGCAGCGGAACCCATCCACATCGCACGTCTGCACCCAATACTTCATCATACTGACCATGTAATGGCGCAGGTCCGGGTTCCCGTAATTCAACCCCGCCACGTCCGACCAGTCCGGCTCGGGCGGGATGATTTTGCCCTGCGGGTTTTGCAGGTAGTACTCCGGGTGCTGCATCATGGCGCTGTCCCACGCCGTATGGTTGGCCACCAGGTCCATGATGACCTTCATATTGCGTTTGTGCGCCTCGGCGACGAGCCGTTTGAAATCGTCCAATGTTCCATAATGCGGATCGACGGCATAATAGTCCTTGATGGAATATGGACTGCCAAATTCGCCTTTGCGGCACTTTTCGCCGATCGGATGAATCGGCATTGTCCAAAGAATGGTCACGCCCAAATCTTTCAATGTATCCAGGCTGGCGATGACCCCGTCGAGATTTCCTGCGGTGGAAAAATCACGCGGGAAAATCTCATAAATCACGCCGTCGCGCAGCCAGGCCGAAGGGGTTCGCGCCGGGACCCCGGAGAGATTTTCAGCCCGCACTGCCGGCTGCCACACAAGCGCCAGCAAAGCCAGGGGGCCGATGATGGTTTTGAAGAAAAAATTGCTTTTCAAATGATGGATGACTGTTTGCGTTGTTGTCCGTTAATTTAAGCTGCATCCTATCGGAACGGCCTGGATCGCACAACCACATAAACATGCTGGTGGGTCAATCTGTCACTCCGATAATCGACCTAAACTCTTGTCAGGCGCAGGCGAATGAAGCATATTTTTTCTCATGATCATGCCTGCCGTGTTTTCACGCCGACGGATTGGATGGAGGTGGTTGACGGCTGGCTTGGTGTCTTTGGCGGTTTCCTGCCCGGCGGACATCATTTGGAGCGATTTGGGAGCGACGCTCGCGCATGAAACGGGGCCGGGCGTGGATATTCTGGGAGGGGCGGTGAAGCGGGATGACGCGGCGACGGATGCGCTCTACTTTAAGTTTCACGTCAATCCGATATCCGATGCGGGCACCGAGCCTTATTTTGCCGCGTTCGAGCTTTACGAAGGGGACACGGGACGGCTGGCGGTGGGCAACGCGCTCAATGCCTGGGCCTATGGCGCCTTCAATGTTTTCGACGTGGGAAAGACCAATTTCAATATTTTTGAAACCGGCAACACAAACAATACCACCACTGACTACGGCATTGATTTGAACTCATCCAAGCCTGTGCCCTTGCAGCTATATGAGCTGCCGCGCACCGGGATTGAGCGGACCATTGTTTTCAAAGTTCAATATGTGGCGGGGGGCAGGGACCTTGTGACGGTGTGGCTGGATCCGGATCTTGGACCGGGCGCAACCGAGGCAGGCCAGATGACAAACCTGACCACAAGGTTCGCCGCCAGCGCCTCGTTCAACCAAATCCGCCTGCGCCACGGCGGGGGCGGAGGGGGGTGGACCTTCAGCGAGATGGCGATTGCCACCTCGTTCAGTGATATTGTTGTTGATGAGAACGGGATAAAATCCGGCAGCGTGGGCCTGAGCATCGGGCGCGGGCAATTGCCATTTACGTTCCGGGTCTGGCAACGCGAGCAAGGGTTGCCGCAAAATTTCGTACGCGCGCTGGCGCAGACCAGGGACGGCTACCTTTGGGTGGGGAGCGACGCCGGTGTGAGCCGATTCGATGGGGTAAGATTCGTGTCCTTTGGGTTGCCGGAGGGATTTCAAACCGGGCCGGTGCAGACGCTGTTGGGGGACGACCAGGGGGCGCTTTGGATCGGGAGCGTCGGGCGGGGTTTGGGGCGATGGCAAAACGGGCGGTTCACGGCCTTTGTCAGTGGAGACGGACTACCCTCGGATACAGTGAATGCACTGGCGGAGGACAGCGAAGGGAAGCTTTGGGCGGGAACGGATTCCGGCCTGGCGGTTTGGCAGAATGGGCATTTGGAAAGTCCCAGCGCAGTGGCTGAACTGGCTGGCAAGCAGATCACGGCATTATTCAGCAGGCGCAAGGGGGCAATGTGGATCGGCGCCAAAGGCGCAGGCGTGTTCAGCCTGCGGGGCGGGCACCTCATGCAGATGACCGACCCTGTCTTCGACGATTTACTGCAGGATCCGCACTGCCTGCTTGTGGACCACGAAAAGCGCATCTGGGTGGGGGCGGGCGACGACTCGGTTCTGTATCGCGAAGGGGAACAATGGCGGCGCTACCGCTTTCCCCGTCACCTGGCGAGGCATTACGTCAGCGCTCTGACGGAGGATTCCGACGGCACCGTTTGGGCAGGCTCCGTCAGCGAAGGTTTGTTCCAGTTCAAGCATGGGAAGCTGGTGGCGGTGAACGCGAGCAGCGGGCTGTCGGACAATCTGGTGGAGGCCCTGCTGGTGGATCGGGAGGGAAAACTGTGGGTGGGAACGCACGGCGGCTTGAATCGATTGCGGCCCAGAAACCTGTCCGTGATCAGCTATAACGAGGGACTGGGCAGCGGCGCGGTGCAGGGTTTGACGGAAGTGACGCCCGGTGTGATCTGGGCCAGCAAAGCCAGCGAGGGCCTTTATTCCTGGGATGGCCGTTATTTCACACCTCTGACTGTCGCGGGTTTGTCGCCGGGGGATGGCCAGACGGGTGCGTTGTTGATGGCCAGGGATGGCAGTTGCTGGATGGGTGGCGCGCGAGGTTTGCTGCAAATCAAGAACGTGCGCCGCGCGGAGAGCGAACCGGGTTTGCCGGCATTGACCAGTCTGGACATCAGTGCGTTGGGGCAGGATGCGAAGGGCAAACTGTGGGCGGGGACGCGACAAGGCGAAGTTTGGTGGCGGGACAACGGGCAGTGGCAGGCGCAAAAGAATGGCCAGCACGTCCATGCGATTACAGCCATTGTGCCGCAGCGGAATGGCTCGATGTGGGTGGGGACCGCCGGCGATGGCTTGTTCAGTGTCGAAGGCAATGCCAACGGTCTTTGGAGCAAACAGAACGGCCTGTCGAGCGATTGGATTCGCACACTTTATCAGGATGTGGAAGGGATTCTTTGGATCGGCACGGGCGGTGGTGGTTTGAGCCGGTTGAAGGAGGGCAGGGTGGCGACTTTCTCCACCCGCCACGGGCTTCCCGAAAACACGATCTCACAGATACTGGAAGATGACACAGGCAATCTCTGGCTGGGAGGCGACCGGGGCATTGTTTGCGTGAGCAAGCATGAGTTGGAGATGGTGGCGGGGCAAAAAATACCGGCCGCCTATCCGCAGGTTTATGGGCGCACTGAGGGCATGTTGTCAGAGGAGTGCATCAGCGGATTCTTTCCGCTTGGCCTGAGAACAAAATCCGGCCTGCTCTGGTTCCCAACCCAGGAGGGCATCGTGGTGGCGGATCCCCATCGCCAAATCGCAGGGCCTCCCGCGCCGACGGTGGTGCTGGAAGAGACGCAGGTGGACGGCGTGCCGGATGCCTCGGAGCCATTGCACCTTGGGCCCGGCAAACACTGGCTGGAGTTTCGCTACACAGGTTTTGATTTCGACGCTCCCGAACGTGTGCGTTTTCGCTACCGGCTGGAAGGACTGGACTCCGATTGGGTGGAAGCGGGCTCCAGCCGTTCCGCATCGTTTCCCTATGTGCCGTACGGCAAATACCGGTTTGAAGTCATCGCCGGTAATGGGGAAGGGAGTTGGAGCACGACAGGCGCAAGCGTTTCCATCACCGTGCAGCCTTACTTATGGCAAACCTGGTGGTTTCGCGTGCCGGCCTCGCTGGCTTTGCTGGCCATGATCGGTGCGACCGCGCGAGTGTTGGAAAAGCGCAAACTGCATCGCCGGCTGGAACAATTGGAGCGGGAGCGCGCCCTGGCCAAGGAGCGCGAACGCATTGCGCGCGATTTGCACGATGATTTGGGTTCATCCCTGGCCCGCATTTCGCTTTTGAGCGGCCTGCTCAAGGCGGACCGGAACAACCCCGGACAGGTGGAAAGCCACGCGGTCAAGATTTCACAGTCCGCCGATCAAACCGTGCGCGCCCTTGAGGAAATTGTCTGGGCGGTCCGCCCGGGGAGCGATTCGTTGCAAAGCTTGGTGGAGTACATAGCGCATTTCGCCAATGAATTATTCGATGGCGGCGGGATTCGTTGCCGCCTGGATCTGCCGCACGATTTGCCGGCGCTGCCGCTGCCGCCGGAAGTGCGGCACAACGTCTTTTTGGTGGTCAAGGAAGCGCTGGCCAATGCGCTCAAACACGCCGCCGCCCGTGAAGTCCACGTCAGCGCCCAGGCGACGGACCAGGCTCTGGAAATTATGGTGCAGGACGATGGCAAGGGGTTTGACATCCTGGGACAAAGCCGGGGCAATGGCTTGGGCAACATGCGCCAGCGCGCCCAGGCCATCGGCGAAAACGTGACTATTGAAAGCCGGCCCGGCCATGGGACCATCGTCAAATTGAGCCTGCGTTTCACGCCGGTTCACAGCAATGGGAAGGCCGCCGCTTGAATTGCATCCTTTTCAAGTTGCCGGGCGGCGGGGAGCGTGAGAACTGTTATATATACACATAGATACATATATTATGGCGGACGAAACCGAGATCAAAGTGGCGATCGTGGATGATGACGAAGGCATTCGCGCCAGTCTGGCCATACTGATCCGCCGCGCCCCGGCGCTGCGCCTGACGGGCGATTATCCCGACGCCGAAACGGCGCTGAGGGAAATTCCCAGCCATCCGCCGGACGTGGTGCTGATGGACATCAACCTGCCGCGGATGAAGGGCGTGGAATGCGTCCGGCAATTGAAGATTCTCCTGCCGCAAGCGCAAATTCTCATGTTGACGGTCTATGAGGACAGCGACTCGCTGTTCAATTCGCTGAAGGCCGGGGCGAGCGGCTACCTGTTGAAGAGGACTGCTTCGGCGCGACTGCTGGAGGCGATTCACGATGTTCATGGCGGAGGGTCTCCCATGACGCCGCAACTGGCGCGGCGGGTGGTGCAGTTTTTTGCCAAGCCACCCGGGGACGCTTCGCCGTTGTCGCGTCTGGCCCCGGGGGAGAAGGAATTCCTTGACCAACTGTCCAAAGGCTATGCCTACAAGGAAATCGCCGACCGGATGAAGATCAGCATCGACACGGTGCGGAGCTACGTGCGCACGGTTTATGAGAAACTCCACGTCCATTCACGGACGGACGCAGTGGTGAAATACCTTCGCGGGTGACGGCGGGGCAGGGCGCTCACTATGTCGGAAAGTGAAGCCCGTTGGTTAGGCTCGGCCGTCGCCGTCACCGCGCTTATTGGTAAGGAGTGCGCTGCGCCATCCAGGCGAGGTCTTTGCAAGGGCTGGTGGTGAACGTTAAAGTTTCCTCATGATACTGATAGGTGACCGGTATATTGTTCATTCGAGGATCCGTCCACTTATGAATTTCAGCATGGCCGTCGGCAAAACTGATTCCACATGCATTGTTGTGAAGGGTCCCCGGGACCTCTGTGAATCCACCCAACCCGTTTGTTTCGCCGGGATTCACGTAAAGAATGGCATCGTCCATCCAATCGGGATGCTCATCCGTGAACACCCAACTCATGGACGCTCCCGGGATGGTAAAATTGCCTGTTTTGGTGATCGCGTTCGTGTATATCCAACCAAATGTCCATTTCCGCCCGCCGCCAATGTTCCCATCCATGGCAATGCTGCGACAGCGGTTGGCCCAACCTTTCGCGCGCTGGGATGGGCTGGCGTAAGAATCGGCGGGGCAGCGAAAGACGGCCATTTGATTGGCGACATACGGCCCCAGCAAAGAAAACAATCTTCCGTTTTGTTGTGGATCTGGAAGTGCGTTTAAGTTATAAAGGTTGGTGTTGTCGGATTCCGTGCCCCAAGTCAACCATCCCTCGGCCCAGGCCGGCGTCCCCGGAGGCGTTGGAGGCGACCAAAAGCCATAATCATGGTAGTCGTGATTATCGGCCAGCGTATCCGCGTTGTCCTGGGCATACATCATCCAGGCCAACTGTAGTTGCTTCTTGTTGCTCATGCATTGAACCGAAAGGCCCGACTGCTTGGCACGGGCGAGGGCCGGGAGCAACATGGCCGCCAGGATCGCAATAATGGCGATGACCACCAGCAACTCAATCAATGTGAACCCCTTTTTATGTTTCATATCTTCAAATTGACTCAAACTCCATTTAATTGCGCCCCGGCCAGCGTGAACCGGCCGGGGCGCACACAACCCACCACCTGTTATTGAGGAGAAAACAACCGATAATACTGCTGCGCAGATCCGGTGGAGAATGTCGTGCTGACATTTGTGCCCAGCGCGCCACCTGCAACAACACCCTGCAATTGGTTGCCTTGCGTCACGGTCAGGACGGCCCCATCAGTGCTGGGCAATGTCGTCCACGTGATCGGCGGAGTCAGGCTGGAGGTCTTTTCCAGTTGCACCGCAGGGCGTCCGAGCCAGGCGAGCTGCACGTTGCCACCGGCAGCCTGACTGATGGCCAGATTGCCCATGGACGGTTCGTACGTGCTTCCATTTTGATTGTTACCGAATAAATCCGTCGGCATAATATACCCGGAACCGGTATTGCTAATGATGCGGATGTAGCGGTCGTGGTTGTCATTAACCCCCGCCTCATCGTCCTGGCCGTCAACGCCATACTTATACACCAAGTCCACGGGCTGACCCGCGTTGACCGGCACGGTAATGGTGTAGAGAGGGCCGCTCCCGATCTCCGTCATCTCCGCCGCATCGTTCCAAGCCGACCAGGAACCATCAACGCCGCCGGTTATGCCATTGAAGGAAACCCAGTCAAAGCCGAGGATAAAACCCGAACCGCCATTGATGTTGGCCGCCAGAGGGCCACCGGGCAGGATGGGCGTCGTATCGACGGTAAAGGTGACCAAGCAAGGCGTGGTCGTCACGTCGGCCAAACTGTCGTCACTATAATAGACTGTGGGGATGGTAACAGTGCCGCTGGTCGCCGGGAAATTGACGTAGCGGTTTCCATCACTCTGGAACTGATTGGCAGCGGAAGGATTCTCCCAATTCACTCCATTCCCGAGGCAGCCAGCTTCGATCACGTACTTGAATTGCGCGGCCTGGTAACTTGGCGCGCCCGTGAGGGTGTAGCTATAGGTGTAGATGTTTTGATTCGGCGACGGCAATGGGGTCATGGCCGGTCCGGTCGTGTTGTAACCGTTCATGGTTCCAGCGACAGTCACGGTGCAACTGTTGGGATCGAAATTTCCCAGCGCGATCTGGACCGACATGTCAACCTGAAAATTGAACGTCTCCGTCACCGGCGGGGTATATGGGACATCGCTGAAATTGACCAGCGGCAGCGTTCCGGCCGCGTTCAGGATGGGGCGGTTGCCCGATCCAGTGCCATAGGCGAAAGTCTCGGTCACGCTTTCCCACGTGATGGTGCTGTCGTGGTTGAGAGTATATTGCAACGTCCCCTCAGCGCCGGGGGAAATGGACCACGTGGTGTAGGTGTTGGTATAGGGCATGGAAACGATGTTGCCGCTGTTGGTGACGAAGGCGGAGGTATCGGGGAACAATTGCCATGTGTTGTTTGCCCAGCCCTCAAACGAGCCATTGCCATAGACGGCATCGGTGGCGGGGACGAAATTCCCCAAGTTGGCCTGCTCGGCCATGTCCACCTGGAACTTGATGTTGTAGGTGGTGGGAGTGCCATCATCATCAAAGTACTGGTAGGGCAGCGCGTAGGTCGCGCTGCTGGAAGGAAGAATCACGCAATAATTATTGCCCGGGCCGAAATCCGAATAGCCATAGCCGCTGTTCGCGGCGGCGGGATCGGTGTTTCCGTTCGGGAGGAGAATTCTGAACTGATACTCCAGCGGCTGGAGAGCGCCCACGGCGGTATTGGCCACGGTGCCGCTCCAGACGGAGCCGCTCGGGGTCAGAATATGATTGCCTGACCAGCCATCGAAGTTGCCGTTTACGGAGACGCTGTCTCCCCCCGGAACTCCGACCACGCTCGTGTCCACTTGAAACGAGAGATTTGCCGGTTGAGCCAAAACTGATGCGGCGCTGAAGAGCAAAGCTCCCATCCAGAGGCCGCGTTGGATGGATTTGGTGGATAATAGTTGTTTCATAGTGTTTTTCATTATGTTGACTTGTTGGGTCGCTGAAAGAAAAGGTATCACAGCCACCTCTGTTGCGCTACCGCATGTTTGTGCTGTGATTCTGCCTATGAAAAGGCTTCCAAGATAGCCGGTCCAACGATGATTGCCGCCGGCTGTCACCAGTTGTAAGTCCAAGAACCGCAAATAGATGCGCAAGGAGGTCAGTGCCAACTGCAAATGAGGCGGATTTTCCGCCTCAGACTGTCCGCTTTGGGAGGAGGCATGGCAAACACCAAAAGGGGCATTCATTTCCAGGTTTTTGAGTTTGACTGCGAATGGCTGACCGGGGGTTGGCTGGTAAACGGCCAGGCGCAGCTTGGGGACATGCAGGCTGGCGGCTGAAAGCGCATCAGGAGCGTGGTTTGGCGGCCGCAGCCAAATAGGCCCGGGCGGACTGGTTGGTCGGGTCCAGACGCAAGGTTTCGGCAAATTCCCGGCACGCGCTTTCGGGGTCATTGAGTTTGAACAGGGCGACGCCCAGGTTCAAATGGCCCATGGCGTATTGCGGTTGCAAGCGGACCACTTCCCGGAATTGTTCCTTGGCCTCCGCAACCCTCCCGTGCATGCCCAATTCCCCGCCGAGCGCGTAGTGCGCTTCCCAATTGGCTGCGTCCAATTGAAGCGCGCGCTGGAAGCTCTCCATGGATTCGTCCGACCGTTTCAAAAGCGACAAGGCCTTGCCCATGTGAAGATGAATCTGCGGGTTATTCGGGTCCAACGCCGCCGACCGGCGATAGTTCTCCAGGGCTTTCTCCAATTTGCCTTCAGCGGCCGCCAATTTGCCCAACTCCAACCAGGCGTCGGGGTAACGCGGGTGAAGCGTCACTGCCTGGCGAAGTGATTCGCCGGCCGCGGCAAATTGCCCCTGGCGTTCCAACAACCGGCCTTCACTCAGGAAGGCGAAGGGGTTGCGCGGCACCAACTCATGCGCTTGCTTCCATTCCAGAGTCGCGTCCTTCAGGTCCCCGGTCAGTTCGAGGAAATCGGCGTAATTCTGGTGCAGAATGTAATCACGCGGCGCGCGGGCGATGGCGTCGGTGTAAAGGGCGCGCGCCGCGGCCGCCGCCGCCGCATCTCTTCGAGCAAAAAGAACGTCGAGGCGGGCCGTCAAGGCGGCGGCGCGCTGTTCGTTGTTGAACTGGGTGCTCAAGGGCGGATCTTGTGTGCGTTCCCACACCGAATGCAGCACGTTGCCCCGGTTCCAATCCGTCAAGCCCAACCGCGCCTCGCACGCCTCCTGCGAGGCCCAGGCCCCATTCGACTTCGACTTGACATCCGCCGGCAACAACCGCTCCGCCTGGTCCGCCCACAACCGCGCCAGCCGGTAGTTGCCGTCAAAGTTCAAGTGTACGTGCTCGTAAAATGTTTCCTCCCCGGCAATGGCCCCTGTTTCGGGCAGGGAAGCAGCGGCGTCGCATAAGACCAGTTCGGGTTCCTGAAGTTGCCGCGCCGTCTCCCGAATGATGTCATTGATGCGCGAGTCGGCCCGGAAGACCAGGCCGTCACAGTCGCACGCCTTCTGGAAATGCGGTGCGGCCTCGGCGGCGTGGTGCAACTGCAAGAGGCATTGCCCTTCGCGGAACTGGGCCTCGGCCATCTGCGGGTCCAACGCCAGCGCCCTTCCGAAATCCGCCGCCCCCAGCGTCCAATTATTACTTATCTCCGCCCCGCGCCCGTCCACACACCAGCGTTCGAATTGCTCCCGGTCCGCCGGCGCGAGGCGGCTGGAATTGAACGAGGCGAAGGGAGGGCAATCCTTCAGGTTCACCGCCACGGTGTTAAGGAGGATGGCCGCGCCGGCCCGGCGGCCCGCGCGCAGAATGTCCAGCAGGTTCCTGTGGAAATTCTTATAGACGACTTCCTTGCGCGGATCATCCGGGGCGAGTTGGTTGCGCATAAACATGCGCAACCCGCTCCACTCGCCCGGCCCGCTGCCGCGGCCATTGAGTTTCCTTTCAAGCGCCACGAGCAGTTGCCCGACGCGGGTTTTCTGGAGAGCCAACGCCAGTCGCACCATGGGCCAGGGCGGGGCCTTGGCGCCGAAAACGGTGGCGGCGCCAAACGGGCCGATCATTTCATTGTTACCCATGTAAACTATCCACAGATCGCCCTGATGATCGGCGCATTCACGGGCGATGGGGACGATGACGTGGGAACTGATGGCAGTGATGCCCAAATTGACCACTTCAAAATTGGCGCCGGGAAAGTGGTCCCGCAACAGAACTTCCAAGTACCGGCCGGCGCCGAAGGAAGGCTCCGGGTCTCCCAGAGCGGCGGATTCGCCGAAAATAAAAATGCGGCACGTCCCGGCGGGCTTGACGCTTTCAATGCCGAATGGCCCGGGGCGGCGGGTCAATTCCGGCGGAAAGAAGCGCAGGCTGAAGTTTTCATTGTCGGTCAGATAATCGCGGCCTTGGAATTGGGTCTTCTGGAACAGGCTAGTCGGGTATCCGTAACCCGCCAGGCGCAAGGCCACTTCCAGCCCTGACAACGCCAGAACGGGGATGAGCAGAAGCGCGGCGATGGGGAAAAGCCACTTGCGGCGCGGAACCGGGGGTGGGGCGGCGGCTTGCTGTGCTTTGGGACGTGACTTCAATTTAACAACTTAAATCGCATGAACTTGAAGCGCTGGCAACCTCATAAAGTGGCGTCGGGCTGGCCTGGCTGCGCGTGGGACGTCACTGCGGGACCGCCTGGACCTGGTAAAACTTCTGCGGTGCAGCGTTGGTGTCGTCAAAGGATGCGGTGGAACCCTGGCCGGCAAGGTTGGTGCCGATGGGCAGAAACGGCTGGGTGAGATTGGTCGTGGCGAGGATCTCATAAGTGACGCCGGGCGCGCTGCTCCAGGAGACAGTCTGATGGTTGCTGCCCAGCGAGGCGGAAACGGTCAACGGCGGCGCCGCCAGCACTGACACCGCGTCGCCTAAAACAAGGCCGTTGCTGCTGTTGGAATAAACAAGCTGAATATTGTTGAGGCCCATCACTGTGCCGGGCGAACTCATCGACCAGGAGTAAAGCAGCGTGTTCATGTTGGAGCAAGCGGGCGGGTAACCCGGGGGGGTAAATCCATTCAGGCGAAGTATGTAATTGGACCTCGGCTGAGTCTGGCCATTGATCGTCAGGTTGAAAAGAATCTGGTCAAAAGTGTCCAGGTTTTCGGTGAAGCAACTCCGGATCAAGAAAGTGGAATTGCTGGTCATCGTAATAATGCCACCATTTGTGGGGCTGAAGAACTGCACGATTTCCTGAGGTCCCTGCGTATTGACCGCCGCGGTGAGCATCGTGTAATGGTTGGTGTAGATGGCGGTGCCATATTCCTTTAGCTGCAGGTAAATCGTGGCTGTGCCGCTGGGCGGCACCTTGTTAAACACAAACCGGAACTCCTGGAGATAATTCGGATATTGGAGGCTTAACGTGGAATCGGGGGTGACGGGTGTGGCCGGAAGGAAAATGGGCGCGCCATTCGTGTTATCGCCAATGGCGTTGGTCTGGCCGGTGTTCACGTCGTCGTTGGCGTGGTCGGAGGCTTGAATGTTAAAATTGACGCCGGTGACGGTGCTGTCGGCGCGGACAACCACGGTGTAATTGCTGCTGGTAATCGTCGTGCCGCCGGAGGGATACACGATGACGCCGCCGGGCAGCGGGCCGTCGTAGTAAAACGTCTGCGAAAATGTGTTATACACGCTGGACTGTCCCGCGCGCGGCAGGAAGGCGCGGGCGCGCAGGATGTGGAAACCGGACTGCAAACCGGTGATGGCATTGGCCGGGTTGAGGTCATTGTGCAGCCAGACCACGGCGGTGGACGGATTGAAATTCGTGACGGCCATTTGTGTCAAGCCGAAAAGCTTCGAGCCAGACGGCTCATTGTAGGCAATCGGCTGGATGCTCTGGCCGGGATTGGCGCTGCCGCCGTAAAACACCCCAATCTTGTAACGCACCTGTTTGCCGGAGGCCTGGCCGGGAATCGATCCCATCCACCAGTCAATATTGGTTTGCACGCTGTCATGGTTGACCCAGTTGCCCTGCGCCACCCGGGTCGCGCCCTCGCCGACGCCGAAGGCGCCCTCGGGATTCGAGCCGTCGATGGTGTAATAAATGAAGCAGGTGTTGATCTGAAATTGGTAGCCTACCTTGACCCAAAGTTCCACCGCCTGGCCGGAAGCCGGGGATAGCGGATACATTTGTGAAGGCGGATTTGGACTCAGCGACGTGACCAAGTTCGTGGGATCATGCCAGATCCAGTTGGCGGTCTGGTTTGTGATGGATTGTCCGAAGCCGGAACCGGATGCCACGTTGCTGGAGGCGCCTATGGTGTAATAATACGTTTCCGCGCCGAGGGAGACGACGTTGTTGCTCAAAACATTGCGGGAGGCGAACTTCTCCGGGCCGTTGCGGAATTGAAACGCAGTCTGTTCGTAGCCAAGGAAAACATCATCCGCGTATCCGGGCGGATTGTCGCGCAGATCAAGAAAGTTGGTCGGCGCGATGCCGGTCTGGAAATTTGTCGGACCGAGTCCCATCTGGCTGTTGAGATCGATGCCGCCGTCCAGCTTGGCCAAGGTGTTGGAAGTGGAGGCGTCGCTATTGACGAGGATGTCGAAGTTCGCGTTGGTCACGATGGGGATGTTAATGGCGTAGGTCAGATTGGAAACATTGCCTTCGCCGGGAGCCATGGTTTGAACTCCGGTGTACGGATTTACGCTGCCGCGCATTTTGAAGGGGAAAATGGGGCTGTAATTTGTTGGGCCGTTGGTGCCGTCAGTGCGATAAACGGTGATTTCCGGCGCAACCATGCCTCCTTGCCGGAGTATGATGGCGTTGGTCAAAGCGTTGGCCTGGCTGGCTTGCGGCCATTGAATGCCATACATGACCCACGACATGGTGGGAATGGTAAGCTCGATCGCACCGCCGCCCGAGGCCAGGGTCTGGCTGCCAGCATAAATCAGCCGGTTCGCCGGAACAGGGTCATTCGCGGTATTGCTTGCTTGAGTCAAACTCCCTGTCGCGCCATGGACCAGCAGGTTCGTATAGGCGCGGCCGCCGGTTGGCGAGGAACCGGCCAGTTGCGTCAGCACCGTGCCCGGAGGGAAACCCACCACAATGCCCAGCCCGCGCGAATTCGAAACTGCGGTGGAAGTCGTGTTGGATGGATTCTGGTAATATCCGTCGCTCGTCCTGGTCACGCCGTCGTCGAATGAGATGTCGGCAGGGTAGCCGGTCTTGTCATTCATGCCGAAGAGTGCCACGTCCTGCGTCGATGGGTTGTTACTGTTGCCTTCGCGGTAGTCGTAACGCTCGAACATGACGATATTCTGGTCGCTCCAGCGCGACCAGGTGCCGCCGCGGGCAAGCTGGTTGTGCGCAGACATGATGTCCGGCAGGGTGTTGTCGCTGAATTCACCCAGGTAATTGGCCAGGGATTGGGTGGGCGTCGAGTTGGCCACGGTGTTATGATTGAAGCCGTCGGCATAAACCATCGGCAGCCCTTCGTGCATGAAGAAATATGAGTCGCCGAATTCCTGGTTGGGGAAGAATTGATAGCCGGGGTCTTGCACCATCGGAAAGTTGACAGCCTGCGCTCCGCTGAAATTGCCGTTGCTGTCGCAATTGCCCTGAGACCATGTTGGCGCGCTGAAATCGCGACCGTCCATGCCGGACATGGAATCGCTGTCCTCCAACACGTTTTCGAAAAAGTTAAAAAGAGGAAAGTTCTCCAGTCGCATGCCTGAATTGAGAAAATCATTAAAGTCATTGCCTGCAGCCAGGGCTTGCTGTTCGTATTCGCCGAAGAGCATGGCGTCATTGCGCGGCGCCTCGGTGTTGAACAGGCTGTTGCGATTGCCGTCGGTCTCGATATAACCGTTGCCGGTGACATTGTTGCCGTAGCCGTGGACGTAATCGTACATTGCCTGGATGGCGCCGGTGTACCCTGAAAAGGACGGATCGTCCGTCTGCCCGGTTTCCGCGCCAAAAAAGTCCACTGGTATCTGCTTGACCGCATCGAGGCGGAACCCGTCGCATTTGGTCATGTAAACCTCCCAGGCCACCGCGCGGCATTCATACTCGGTCACATCTTCCGCCACCGGCTGGCCTTTGCCGTCGAAGGGCCGCCAACCCGCACCGCCCCACCCGGCGCCCAGGAAGGCGCCATTGGTATCCATGTATAAATCCGGCCGCCCCGGAAATCGGATATACACCGGCTTGTTGGTCGTATCGCCCCAAGCGGCGCCAAAGTTCCAATTGAGCGTGCCCGGTTCATTCGCCAGATCGCACAAGCCTTCGAGGGGATTGTTTTGGACCTGTTGGATATAGCACCAATCGCTGATGTTCGGCCAATTGGAATAGCCTCCGTTAATGACCTGCAGGTGAAAATCCGCCGGTCGCAAACCTGGAAAATAATTGGTTGGCTCGCCACCCGGATATCCCGGCACAACGCTTGCCCGATGGTTCATCACGTTGTCGAAATAGACGCGGATGCCGAAGCGGTGGGCGGTTTGCACCATGTTAACCAAATCCGATTCTGTGCCGTAGGCGGTGGCAATGGTGCCGCACTGGTTGGTGCTGCCCAAGTCAAAGGGATCGAACACATCGTAGCCGACGGAATAAGTGCCGCTGTTGCCTTTGGTCGGTGGGGGCAGCCAAAGACTGTCGTAACCGGCTTCGGCCATTTCCGGCATTCTTTGTGTTACCTCGCTCCAGGATTGCTGAAAAAGTGAGAGCATGGCTTCGGCGCGGGCGCTCTGAACACTCAGAAACGCAAGCCCAAAAAGCACCCAAAATTGGACGCGACGCGGCATTATCATACTATACATGGCGGGGTGGGGTCGGGCAACAACATGTTTATGCGGGAATGGGGCAAAACTTTACGGTTTGGTGTTGCGCAGGCGATAAAAGACGGAGCCACCCGAGGCAACCGGATTGATGAAGACCGTCGCCGCGTTGGTTTGATATTGCGTTGACGGCACTTGGGACCAGGGAGTGGAACTGCCCATCAGCGCCGTGGTGGAATCCAGCACCCACCAGCCATAGGTGTTCGGCCAGGAAATGGTGACAACGCCGTTGCTCTGTCCGGAAGTAAGTTGCGGCGGGGCAGGGGGTGTTTGCGAAAGAATCAACGCGCTGTAAGGCCCGATGGTGATGCCGCCCGTGACGGGAGTACCTTGGGCCGTCACTGTGGCCGGACCGACGTTGCCATAGTCCGGCCCGTAGTTGGTCGAGTCGCTGTTAAACTGAACGTACCAAACGCCCGCTTCGGGAAAGGCCAGCGAGTAATTGCTTTGGATATTGCTGGAGCAGTTGGCGATCACGATCACGTCCTGGCGTGAGTTGGCGCTGGACCACCGCCGGTAGGCCAGCAATTTATTCACGTTGTCCTCCTCATACATGGTGCATTCGTTGCCTTCCAAACCTGGAGTGTAGCCATTCGCGTCGCGGCGCACATTGATCAGGTCGCGGTAAAGGCGGACGATGTAACTGTAGGTGTTGGTCTTGGTCCAATCCACGGGGCGTTGGGAGTCGAATTGTTGGTTCTCCAGCATTTCCTGGCCCTCGAATATCATGGGCACACCCGGCGCGGTGAAGGTGAAAACGGCCCCAAGCGTGGAAAGCTTTCTCGCCCGGTAGCTCGCGGGCGCGCTGGCATTAATCGCCGTGACCAGGCGCACGGCATTAGTCCCGTTTAAATCGCCGACCGCATCGTGCGATTCCAAGTACACGACCCGGTTAAAACCCGCCGCGTTATTGAAACTGGTGTCGGTGGTGATGGGATAGGCGATGTCCGCCATATCGCGCCCGGAATCCAGGGTATCGGCCAATTGTGGGGTCATCCATTGGTGAAAACCGTTGTCCCAAGTGCTGTCAAAGCCGTCGCCCTCCACATCCTCAGCGATGCTGATCGCGCCGGAATTGGTGTGGATCATGCCGTTGATATTCGTAATGAGTGAGACGGCGTCGGCGATCGGATTGCAGCAATAGCCGCTGGCGTTCATCATCAAGCCAGGGGTGTCCCAGCGGAATCCATCCACGTGGCATTCATTCAGCCACATGGTGAAATTGTCCTGGATGTAATTGCGCACCTGTGGCGTGCTGTAGTCCGGGCGCGAACCGTAGGTGGTGCAACAGAGATCATTACTCTGATAAAAGTAAATGCCCCCTTCATTGGGCGCCAGGTACCATCCGTCGAAATTCCACAGATCGTTATCAGTCGGCCCGTAGTGATTGTGCACGACGTCAAGCAAAACGGCCAGCCCGCGCTTGTGGCAGGCCAGGACAAAAGACTTGAATCCATCGGGGCCGCCGTAGGCGTAATTATCCGCTGCGAATGGATCGGCCGGGTCGTAGCCCCAATCGTTCAAGCCGGGAAATTCCATGATGGGCATGACTTCGACGGCATTGACGCCCAGGCTTTGCAGGTAGCCGAGCTTGTTGGTGGCGTCGATGAAACGGCCCGGGAGCGACGCCGGGTAATTTGGGGAACGCGGATCATAGAAGTCACCGATGTGAAGTTCATAAACGACCAGATCCTCCAGCGGCGGCCGCACCGCAGCGTCGCCCGTCCAATTATAAGCCGCGGGGTTGTAGATGATGTCGTTATAAGCAGAGGCAGCCTGAACCACGTAGCGGGCCCTGGGGTCGTGCTTCCAGGGTTGGGCCATGTTGGTGGAATTAATGTAGTATTTATATTGTTGACCCGTGGCCGCGCTGGGCACGTCGGCGGACCAGACACCGGTCCAAACACCGTTGCTCATCTCCTTGCCCAACGGGGTCGCGGTGGTGGACCAACTGTTAAACTGTCCGGGCACATAAACACTGATTGCATTCGGGGCCCAAACCCGGAAAGTGACGCCGCTGCCGAGGGAATTGCTGTAGGGCGTGGAACCCCAGCCCGGCTGGCTGGATTGGGCGGGAGCCGTGCGAGCCAGAGACAACGCGGCGCATGCAAAAACGAAAAGACTTTTCACGCTGGGCATAATGTTCATGCTGGGTTTCTCAGTGTTCGTCTTCTAATGCGCTAATTTTATCCCGTAAAAGCGCGCCGCATTGGTGGGCAGCGGATCGGTGTGGGACATGATCAGTTGCAGCGGCCCTGCGGTGTTGGACCCGCCGGACAAATCGGTCCACGGATTGGTCAGGGCGTTGCGATAAACCACCTGGTAGCCATGCCCCGGCATCGACGCCCAGTCGAAGGTGAGCCCCGCGCCATTGGTCAGTGAAGCGCTCAGCAAAACAAAACCGCGCGTTGGATCCAGCAGGTTGAAAACGCCGCTGCCATTGGAGTCGTTCAATGCCGCGGTGGGAATTTCCAGAAAGCCGCCGGGATTAATATTGGGACCGGAACCGGCGGGGAACTGGCCCGCCAGCGCGCCGCCGTTGGTGGTCACGTAGGCCGCCGCGCATATATAAATGTTGGCAGGCATGTAACCAAAGGCGGCCTCCAGATCGATGGTGCCTTCCATCGCGCCGCTGGTGGTGGAGGACTTGGCGCAAGGATAGTTGGTTTGAGTGTTGTTGTTATACCAACTGATATAAGTGTTCTGGCTTTCGGTGGCCAGAAACGGCTTGTTCACGGACACGGCCACCAGGCCGGATTTGGCCCAAGGGGCGGAATTGGTCGCGCTGGCCGATAATTGGTCGGTCACAAATATGAAATAGTCGTTCGGCCCGTTGGTGCCGGGCGATTCGGTGGCCACGTACAGAACCGTGCCGCGCAAGGCCGCGTAAAGCTCCAGGGTCGAGTTTGATCCCAGCAAATAACCAGGGTAATCGAAAGCGCCGTCCAGCGCAAAAGCCGGGACGGTCACAGCCAGTGTGTTTGTGCAAACAGTCGCGCTGGGGGTGGAAAGACCCGCATTGTTGGACGCGGTGATGGAATAGCAATAAAAGGTGTCGGCTGCCAGCCCCGTGTCCGAATAATTCGTGGCGCTGGTCAGGGCTAAGTGCGACCCGCCGCGATTGACGACGTAGGCAGTCGCGCCCGTCGAAGGCAACCAAGTCAGATTGATTTGATTTGTCGCTGCCGGGATCGCGGCAAGGTTCTGCGGTTGGGACGGCGCCACTGGAGTGGCGACGGCGGGCGTATTGGTGCAAATAGTCGCGCTCGGTGTCGAGAAGCCCACACTGTTGGAGGCCGTGATCGAGTAGCAATAAGCCGTGTTCGCCGTCACGGTCGTGTCCGAATAATCTATGGCGCTGGTTTGGGCAATCGGCGAACCGCCGCGATTGATGAGATAACTGGTCGCGCCCGTTGCAGCCGACCAAGCCAGATTGATTTGATTCGTCTGCACTGAGGTGACGCCAAGATTCAGCGGTTGGGACGGAACCGCGGGGTTGGTGTTCACAGTGACGTTGAAATTCCAGTTCGCCCCGCCGTTGTTGTCCCAGGCGCCGCTGCCGTTGTTGAAACAGCAATTCAACTGCGTCGCGCCGCTCGGGATGGTCGCGGTGCAGAGCCAGAGGTTGGACGCGCTCAGAAAAGTCATGGCCGGGTCCGGCGAAACCACGGGATCCCATCCGTTCCAACCCAGATGAATATCAACGCTCGTGGCCGAGGCGATGGGGCCGCCGACGGGGCTATATTGGATCGTAACTTGCGACCCGGCCACCGGCGCCGCCGGCGTGACGCAGACGATGCCTTCGCATCCGTTGCCATTGCCGCTTCCGCCGCCGCCGCCCGAACCTGCGCCAACCCAGACATGCTGGATGGGTGAGTTGTCGGTGTTGCCATGCGTGTCAGTCGCGGTCACGTAGTAATCCACGTAGGCATTCGTGACAGACGTGACCTGGGTGTAATAATAATCCGCCTGGTACTCCGGCGAATAGCCGCTCGAGTTGGAGGCCACGCGCCGCGTCATGCCCAAAGCCTGCCACGCGCCCGCCAGCGGGCCGCCGGCGTATGTCTTGAATTGGTCGCTCGTCGGCGGATTCGTGCCGTTGACGCGGTACATCAGGTTCACGCTCGAAATCCCCGAAACATCATACGCGTAAGTCCAAACCCAGAAATCGGTGTTGGTCGCGATGGTCGTCTTGTAACCATATTGCACCCCAAAATTTGTTGCGCCCGGATTCCACGGATGCCGTTGCGGCAGGAATACCGTCGGCGCCGTGGTGTCGGCAGTCGGATTTGCGGCGATGAGGGGATCCGCGTTCTCGCAGGCGTTCGACTGGGCGACAATGGATCGGAGACATTCATCGCCATTGCAGCCGTAATACATGAAGCCGCTGTCCAGGGAACCCAGATAATAATGCCAGCCCAAATCCACCGCGCTGGGCGTGCCGGAACTGCCGGGGTTTTGCACCTGGGCAATGACCGGCGTGATGCCGGAAATCTGCTGCGCGGTTCTGACGCGGTTTTCCGTGGCGATGATGACGCGCCAGTTGTCGCCCTTGCTCGTGACGCCGATGCTGGGATCCACCACATTTGCGCCGCTGGCGTTGGCGTAGCTTGGCGGCCAATTCCAGTTGATGAAATTCGGCGAGCCGAAATCGCCCGCGGGATTCACCCAGCCGCCGTCCTCAATGTGAACCACATTGGTGGGAGGCGGCCAATCGGAGATGAATTGCTGGATCGTCGTCGGCTCGTAGCCGGCCGAAACCGCCTCGCCGGCGAATTGCGGCACCCATTCGTTGTAGTAGGAATAGCCGCCGCCCCAGGCATTGTCCCCGTCGTGCGCGCACAAAATAAGTGTGGGTTGGGCCGGATTGTTGAGCGCAGCCATGGGCGCGATAAGCCCCAAATTCCACGTGCCGTAACTGTCCATCCAACTAAACGCCTGGTCGCTCGGCACCATGACGATTTCGCTGGCCGCGCCGTTGCTCGGGTTCACATAGCGGGCCTGATGCAGTTGGTAGCCAAACGGCATCACCTGCGTTGGACCGCACCCGACCGAAATGCTGGTCCGCTGATAAGCCCCGGCGCCTTGCGCGGGATCAATCTGGTCCGCTGGATTCGGAATGTCACAATTGACGCCGCCGCTGCCAAGCGCGAGCGGAAAATCCGCGCACGAACGCGCCAGATGCTCGTTGGAAACCGGCGTCCAGGTAATGCCGTACTGGTTGAGAATCGGAATCATGTGTTCGGAGAAACAGGTCTCCGCCGGCCAGTAGCCGCTCGACAGCGGGACGCTGGCGCCCCAATAAACCTGCATCTGCCGTTGTTGAATTTGCAGCTCCATGGCCAGGGTTGCATCGCTGATCAGCGGCCCGATCGCGTGGTGATAAGTGAAATTGACGATATCCAGACGCGGTTTGCCGCCGCTGGTTGTCCAGGTGCGCGCGGTGGAATTTTCACTGTTCCAGCCGTTCCCGTAACCGAGCTGCCCGGCGCTGGCCAGGCTCTGCACATTCTCCATCAGCGCGCCGGACATATTCATCTGCGCCCCGGCGTTCGGATACCCGCGCAATCCGCTGACGACCGATCCCGGTTCCCCCTGGTAGGCGGCCACACGGTCGGCAACGTCGAAAATCGTGGTCAACGCTTCCGGATTCGGATTCGCCCGCCCGGCATTCTGCTGTTGAATCGTGTCCCAGGCATTTTCGTAATGGGAAACCGTGCTCGTGTCCCAGTTATTGTCAATGTCCCAGGCGGTGACAATGCGCCGGTTGGGCCAGTAGATCGGCTGGTGCAAATGCCAGAGCCAGGTCGTGTGAACACCTGTATTGCCGTCTGCCTGGACGGCCAGTGGCAACAACAAGAGTGCAACAAGACAGACCCGCCTCAATCGGCGACCGAACCTCCTGTTGGGAATATTCCCTGGGCAGAATCGAGTTTTCATGTATAACTGGATGCCAGCCCCGTGCGATGCAAACGCCTCTGACGGTGCTTCCTTCGCTTCGAGCCACGGCAATCAGCAAGTGTCCACCATTTCGGGCGCAAAATCTATCGCATCTTCATGCGGTAACGCGCTCCCAAATCCATTTCGCTTTGTTTGGGAGCATGCGCACCATCCAGCCCCTATAGGTCCCATCCGTCCTATTCCTCCCATTCCCCTCGCCGAACGCCTGCCGCCCCGCCGCCCACCTGATTACAAAATTAGTTTAAAATAACTTTTGTTTCATACAATATCTATGATACTGTTGTATCGTTAGCATTGCCTAAATATTGCCATGATGAAAAACTGAAACCTGAACCAACCCAAAACTATGAACCCTCGCAACGGTAAAATCGCCCATCTCCCACGCTCCATCCGCGACCTCTTGAACGACCGCCTCGACCGCTCCCAACCCGCCTCCCAAATCCTCCCCTGGCTCAACGCCCTCGAAGAAGTCCGGGAAATCATCAAAGGGGAATTTGAGGGCATCCCCATCGGTCACGTCGCCGGCTTCCAGGCAAAGCTCGCGTCGGACGAGCCAATCGCCGCCTATGTCCTGGCCGTGCAACGGGGCGATGTGAAGGCAAAATTGGACATTCAGCCCACCGACACCTTCGGGGAAGGGCCAATCAAAGCGCCCCGAAACCGAAATCGTGCCTCCGCCACCAAGCCTAAGCCATTGGCGCACAAGAAGATGAAGTGCGCCCACCAGTCAAAGCCCACCCAGCCCCACTCTGGCGAACTCAAAGCGAATCAAAGCGATTTTGCGCCGCTAGTCCATGTCGTCCACCCTGTCCATGAAGTCCACGCTTCCGCCCCCATCGGCCCCATCCATCCTATTCTTCCCATTATTCCCATTCCTCTGAAGCCAGAGAAATGACCAGCCGCATCTTGCTGCATTGTGGATTGACAATTCTGGATGGTGCGCTTGCCATACTATCGATGAATGCTGTTTTAACGGGAGCAATCCTTGCCTGCGGGTTTGGAGTCGCTTGCACCATGGCGCAAAGCACTAACACTGTCACCTTGGCCGAGGGCACGACGGCGGCAACCATGGCGGTCATCCAGCCGGGCGACTTCCGCACCTACGAACTGAACAGCACCGCGGAATTGCGCGATAACAAGCCGCCAGAAAAGCGTGTCACCTTTTCTGAAGCAAAAGGCCATGCCCGCCTCCGATCCGGCAATATACTCTTCGACGGACTCTACGCCATGGCGGTCCACGAGGCGTTGCAGAATTCAGTGGCGCAAATCAAGGACGGCGCTTTTGCCAATGGCCAGCCCATCGCGCTGGCGGCCTATCAGACGGGGGAGTTCTGGACCTACGTTTGGACGCGCGACCTGTCTTATTCGGCGCATCTGGCCCTGGCCGGATTCGATCCGCCGCGGGCCGTCAACTCGCTGCTCTTCAAGACGTCGGTTCTCAAACCCTCGGTGGCGGGCGGGTTCACCAATCAGATCATCCAGGACACTGGTTCCGGCGGCAGTTACCCGGTGTCGAGCGACCGGGTGGTCTGGGCGCTGGGGGCGGACGAGACGTTGAAGTACCTCGACGACGCGGAGCGGCAGGAATTCCTCAAGCAGGTTTATCCAATACTGTGCGACACCATCGAACAAGACCGCCGCCTGGTGTTTGATTCCGCCGACGGACTTTATCGCGGCGAACAATCGTTTCTCGACTGGCGCGAGCAAACGTATCCCGGCTGGACCAGGGACAACGTCCTCCCCATCGCAATGTCCAAAGCGCTCTCGGTCAATGTCGCTGATTTCTTCCTGTTGCAGACCGCCGCCGACTATTCAAAATTGCTGGGGCGAAAAACCGGGGCTTCACGTTACGCGGCATGGGCCGCGGACCTGAAGTCCTCCATCAACAAGAGATTCTTCGATCCTGAAGCCGGGCTTTACAGCACCTGTCTGCTTTCCGACGGGGTGTATGAAATCCGCGTTCACCGTTACGATCTGCTTGGCGAATCGCTCGCCATCCTGCTCGGGGTCGCGGATCAGGCCAGGGCCGAAGCCATACTGAAAAACTACCCGGTCGGACCGCACGGGCCGCCGGTGGTCTGGCCGCAGGAGCGGACCGTGCCCATTTATCACAACCAAGCCGTCTGGCCGTTCGTGACCGCGTATTGGACCAAGGCGGCTTGCCAGGCAAATGATCCCGAGGCGGTGAATTTCGGTGTCCGCTCCCTGGAGCGCCTGGCTGCCTTTAACTTATCCAACATGGAGAACTGCGACTTTGCCACCGGCCACGCCAATGGCCCCGTGGTCAATTCCCGCCGTCAGCTCTGGTCCGTCGCCGGTTACCTTGCCATGGTGCAGGATGTCTTTTTCGGGTTGCAAACATCCTGGGAGGGCATCCGTTTCCGCCCCTTCATCACTGCTGAACTCAGGAATGAAATCTTTCCCGGCAGCGATCAGATCGAGTTGCTCGATTTCGTCTATCGGAACACCCGCAACAATGTGCGCCTGCATCTTCCCCCGGCCCAATCGGCGGCGCGCGGCGTCTGCGCCATTCAGCGCGTGGAACTCAATGGAAAGAATATCGGCCGCGAGTTCGTCGCTCAAGCGAGTCTGCAACCTGTCAATCAATGGGACATTTACCTCCAGCCTCCCGGCGCATCTGGCGACACCGCTTCAGTGCGGAGGGTGGACGTCTCAAACAGCCGGTCACTGTTCGGGCCGCTTCAACCGACTTGGGACGAGGCCGAGGAAGGCGGCATCACCGTCCGGGATGGACGATTGGAGTTGCATTACCGCCACGAGGACACCGCGAACGTCATCTTCAACATCTATCGTGACGGACAACTTTGCGCCAAAGGCATCCGGCAAACGCATTGGGTCGATCCCTTGTCCGCCGACTACCGCGACACCGTCCATCATTACTCGATTGAGGCGTTCGATCCCGAGAGCGGCAACGCCTCGCACCTGAGCCAGTCCCGCTGTCATCGGACTGCGGAACAGGAAGAGGTGATTCCGGCCAGGGACATGCAGAATCGCGGCGGAACGCAGGTGGCGGGCCGTCACTTTGAGAACTGGGGGGAACCCCGCCATGAACTGCGAACAAAGACCTTCACCGTGCGCCGCAGCGGTCATTACATGATCTGCGCGGAATTCGCCAATGGCTCCGGGCCTGTCAATACTGGCATCACCTGCGCCGTGAAAAAACTGGAGATCCGCCGGGCCGGAGGCCAACAGGCGCTCGCCGGCGGTTATCTGGTCATGCCGCAATCGGGTGATTGGACGCGATGGGACATGTCCTCGCCGGTCAGCGCTAATCTGAAGGCTGGGGAAGAATACACCATTACCATCAGTGAAGATGAATACTCCCGCAACATGAGCTATTTGAAAAACAACGAACGCTACACATCCGGAGCGGGAGGCGGGGAGAAAAGCTGCAACTATGTCAATATCGCGGCGCTGCATTTATTTGCAAAGTAGGGCAGGGCAGGGGACATTTATGTCATTGGGCAACAGGCGTGAGGGCCTCGACATCAAAACGAACCACCACTCGGGATGGAAAGTTGGTGGGCGGCGGACGGCTCAACCTGCCGGTGCTGGCGATGGCCAGGCGCACGGAATCATCCCATTGCTTTTGCCCCGAGGATTTCTTCCAGACGGGACTGGTAATCTCGCCTGCCTTATCCACTGCGACTTCCACCTCGGCCAAATTGGTGTGGTCATCCAATTCTTTGGGGCGTTCCCAATTGAATCGCAACGAGCTTTCCACCAGCCCCTTGTAAAGTTGCACGGGGTCGGAACTGGTGATCACGGGTTTGCCACCTTCAAACGAAAAGGAAGGCAGGTCCGCCGCGGGCGGCGCGACGGCGGGTGGCGCGACAATGGAGGAGGGGGAAAGAGCAGCGCTCTCCTTGGGCGTCTCGGCCCTTGCGACCGAGGCCATCTTGGGAATATCCATCTTGGGGACAATCTCCTTGGGCTTTTCCGCCACCTTGGGTTTTTCAGCGGGTTTCTCCTTGACCATCTCGACGGCAATTTTCTTGACCTGCTTGCCCAGCAACCCTTCGCGTGCGGCGACATAGAGCAACGCCCCCACAATCAACCCGTGAAACATCAGGGACAAGACCAAATTCACCTTGGTCGAATTGCGCGGTTTGCGTTCTTGTGTTCCAACTAACATGAGTGAGACTCCTGATCATCATTGCCGAGGAAAAACGTGCCGCCAGCCACGCTGCTCAATTGCCTTCTGCTTGAACCGCCGCCGCCAATTAATCCAGATTGATGCACTTATTGTATTGCTCCGCAATTCGCCCTCGACACCGGATGTGAGTCTAAAAACGCAGTGTTACGAACGCATGTCTAAAGTGTGACGATTCTGTGAATACAACCGTGCCGCCTCGACACAATAAATATGCGCACAATGTTTGTTATATTCAGTTCACATCCCGGCGGAATCGAGTCTTCTTGATCTTCATTCCCGGCGGAGGGATGATGCGGGTTCGCCGGCATGCCGACCATGAGTCGCGCCCGGATAATTTTATGTCCTATCAAATTCTCAGTCTGGAGGCGGTGGCGGAGTATTTGCATCTAACTCCGGCCGATATCGAGCAGCGCGTCAAATGCAACGAGATCCCGCACGAGAAACGCGGGCGCAGGGTCGTGTTTCCGAAGGACGAAATCGATCTTTGGGCGTCCCAATACCTGCTCCGCATGCCCGGCCCGCGCCTGACGGAGTATCATCAAAAATCGACCCGTGGCACCCGGGAAATCCTGCCGCATCAAACTCTCCTCCAGGAAATGATTCAACCTGTCTTCATGGCCCCTACCCTCCCTGCCAAAACGAAGTCATCCGTAGTGCATGCCTTGGTGAAATTGGGGGAAACGACCGGCCGTTTGAACAATCCCAGGGATTTGCTTGCCAGCCTGGAAGCGCGCGAGGCCCTTTGTTCCACCGGCATGCCGGGCGGCTTTGCGTTGCTCCACCCGCGTGTGCCCGATCCTTATCTTTTTGAAAGCTCTTTCATTCTCCTCGGTCGCACGATCCAGGAAATCCATTTTGGCGCGCCCGACGGCAAGCCCACGCAGTTGTTTTTTCTGGTGTGTTGCCAGGACGACCGGCTGCATCTGCACACCCTCGCCAGGATTTGTCTCATGGCCAGGAAAACGACCATCCTCGAACAACTCCGCCAGTCGCCCGATGCGAACTCCATGCATGCCGCCCTGCTGGCCGCGGAAGTGGAAGCGCTGGCCGACACAAAAACCTGATGCAGATTCACACCCAAATAAACGAGGGGAATTTCTGCTGAAGCGCGTTTTTGAGCTTGGGATAGCTGTTGGCTTTGAACGCAAGCCAGTTAAACGTCGAGTCTATTCGCCTGCCGTCGGGTGTGCAGAGCCAAAGCTTGACCGGCAATCGTCCTTCGCAGATGTGCGGATGCTCCTTGAGCGCGAAGCATTCGTGGAGCTTCACTTGTAATTCCGGGGAAATTGGCCCTGCATCTTCGTCGCGCGGATGATCGGGATAAAGGAGTTTGAGCTTTCGGCCGTCAGGCCATGCGACCGACTGCGGCGCAAGCTCATTTATCCATTCCATTCGTTCTCTGCCGATTTGTTCCAGGAATAGATCGCGCAAAGGCGTGGCCTGCGCTTCTTTCGCAAGAGTCAAACCGGCAAAAGCGCGCGCCAGGAAATCCAGGACGAATGCCGAATCGGCCGGCCGCACTTCAAGTTCGGGCATGACAGCGCAGATGACGTTGATCCGAGCCATCAACTGTTTGATTTCATGATTGAAAAGAGGCAGTTCGAAATACTGCTTCGCGTAAGCCTCGGCCAGGCAGCGTCCGGACGCAATGGGGTCCACGTCGTGCTGATGTTCAAAATGGATGACCAGATCATGGAAGCGAACCAACTCGACAGCGCTGACTCTCTTGTGCGTGCGGTCAAACAAATGCTCCACGCGCCGGCTGATCTGGCCGGGGAACATTTCCTCAATCCACTCCCGTTTGATCACGGTCGCCAGGCTCAACAAGGTCAGGTTGCCGGCGCGGCCAGCCACCTCGCGAATGCTGCACGATACAAAAAGCGGAGAATTCTGGACTACGCTCTCGCGCACCAATGTTCCCGTGCGCCCTTCCGTCAAGTCGCACTCCAGAGTGCCTTGGTCCCGTCGTTTGCAAAGCTGGTCAATGAACCCCGCCATGATGCAGCGCAGCAACGGATCTTCCCCGCCCTTCAGTCTTGCCTCGCCGGCGTCCGTCTCATTCTCTCCTTGTTCCGCGTCGCCGCCTCCCCTGCCCGCCTGCACGATTTGTTCATAGACCTGCTGCACCTGCCGCGCGATTTGCGCATGAACGCCGTGGCGCCGGCAACGTTCCACGCTAAAATTGTTGTTCCGGGCAAACTGATAGGCCCGCATCAGCGTGTAAAAATCCGAGTCGGCGCTGGCCTCAAAAAGTTCACGCGCCTCGGCAATATGCTTGTCGTCACGGCCCAACCGCACCAGCAAATCGCGCCCGCTGACCAGGGACGCGCACAAGGCAGCCGCCGGAACACAACCGTGTTTGGCCGCCTCGACCAGCATCCGCGAATAACGGGGATGCATCGGCAAACGCAACATCTGCCAGCCGATGGGGGTCATGTCCGAGTTTTCGTTTGCCCCGCCTGCTCCTTGCGCTGAACGGAGCGCGCCCAGGATGCGCAACAGATTCTCGGCGCGTTCCACCGCCTGCGGATCAGGCCGGTCCAGCCAGTCAAACCGCGCGGCATCCTTGATTCCGAACGAATGCAGCAGGAGAACCACTTCCGCCAGATCGCTTCGCTGGATTTCAGGAGTATTGCGCTCCGGCCTGTTGAGGTGCGCGCTTTCGGTCCAAAGCCGGTGGCAGACGCCCGGCGCGGTGCGGCCCGCCCTGCCCGCCCGTTGTTCGGCGGAGGCGCGGCTGATCGGCTCGATAAACAACGTGCTGATGCCCCGTTCGGCCTCATAACGCGCCACCCGGGCCAAACCACTGTCAATCACATGAACAATGCCGTCGATGGTCACCGAAGTTTCGGCAACGTTGGTGGCCACCACGACCTTGCGCAAAGGGTTCGGGGCAAAGGCGGCGTCTTGCTCGTCGGGCGGCAGTTCCCCGTGCAGGGGGATAAAGGCGAGGCGTTCGCGGGTTTCGGAGGCGCGGTAGGCTCCGATGGTCGCGTTGATTTCGCCCATGCCCGGCATAAAGACGAGGATGTCCCCCCGCTCGCCGGATGCGGTGATTTGCGCGACCACGTCGGCGGCTTGCTCTGAAACGGGACGTTCATCATGCAAGGCGGAATGGCGAATCTCCACGGGAAAGGCGATCCCTTCGGAGACGAGCACGGGGCATCCGCCCAGGTATATTGCAACCGGCTCGGCTTCCAACGTGGCGGACATGACCACGATTTTCAGATCGGGCCGCCGCGATTCCTGGAGGCGCTTGGCCAGGGCCAGAGCCACGTCGCTCAACAAATTCCGCTCATGGAATTCGTCAAAGAGGATGACGCTGATGTCGCGCAATTCGGGATCATCCTGAAGCCAGCGCAACAATATTCCCTCGGTAACAAAGCAAATGCGCGTGCCCAGACTGGTGCGATCCTCGAAACGAATCTGGTATCCGACTTCGCCGCCGAGTTTGCAGCCGCGTTCCCAGGCGACGCGGGCCGCCACAGTTCGGGCGGCGACGCGGCGTGGCTGCAAGACAATAATGCGTCCGGGACACGCGCCGCCGTCCAAAAGCATTTGCGGCACCTGGGTCGTTTTCCCTGAGCCTGTTGGGGCAACCAGCACCAGGCGACGATTGGCCTGGAGCGAGCCAATAATTTGGGCATGAACCTGCCAGATCGGGAGGGAAGTTTGCACGATGCGAGAAGAGGCCGCCGCCTATCTGCGGAGCAGCAACAATGCCGCCAGAACTATAACGGATAGCAGAAGCATCAAACCCGATGGCATGAATTTCCTCCCTTTTGCAAACCGCACTCCAAAGACCAACGCCAGCAGACCGATGAGGATGGGAGCGATGGGATAGAGTGGAATCACATTCAAAGCGCATAAAGCCAGCGGGAACGCGAAAGCGGCCGAAGTGATTAGTGAGATTTTGCTCCCGGCCTTCAGAAATCCCATCAAGCCCCCGGCGAGGAGCAGAACAACGTAGATCCACAAAATGATTACAGATGAAGTCGGCGACATAACGGTGAAGTGTCCTTCAATTCGGACGCACATCCAAGCTCAGAATTTGGCCCGGCCCGCATTCCGCGATCACCTCCAGGGGGCGGCAACAGATTTCGCAATCGGTGATGAACCGTTGCGAGGACTGGCTGGTGTCTATGACGACTTCAAATTCCTGTCCGCAAAATGGGCATTGAATGAATCCAGATTCCTGCATAAAAACTGCGGCGCACCCGGGATGCGAACAGGCTTGCGGCAGGCGCGCCGTTGACAGCTTCGCGCCGGGTTGGTTTACTGTCAAATCAGGTGGCTGATATGAAATCCGCAAAAGTCAAAACGGCTGAAACTGGCCGGGATGGGCAGCCCCTCCGGGTGCTTCTCGTGGAGGATTCGGAGGTTGATGCCAGGTTCATCGTGGGCCACCTCCAATCCAGCGGTTACAATGTCCATCACCAAAGGGTCCACAACAGCGCTACGATGGAAGCAGCCCTGGACCGGGAGCAATGGGATCTTGTCCTCTGCGACTACACGCTGCCCAATTTCGACGTCGCCCATGCCATTGGTTTGCTGAAGAAGAAGAAGCTCGATTTGGCGTTCATCGTCGTCTCCGGCACCGTTGGGGAAAAGCTGGCGGTGGAAGTGATGAAGGCGGGGGCGCACGATTTCATTGTGAAGGACAACCTGGCGCGGCTGGCGCCCGCCGTCGAGCGGGAAATGCGCGAAGCCCAAGGCCGTGCCCAACGTACGGCGGATTTGGAAAAGCTGTTCTATCTGGCGGCCATCGTCGATTCAACCGGGGAAGCCATCCTCAGCCAAAACATGGATGGCATCATCACCACTTGGAACGCAGGCGCGTGTCAACTATTCGGATATGCGGAAGCGGAGGCCGTCGGACAATCCGTGTTCATCATCGTACCCGAGTCCCTGCGCGCCTCCACGCTGGAAATCCTTGGGCAGCTTCGGACCGGCAAACCGATCGAACCCTTCGAGACGGTGCGCATCCGCAAAGATGGCGTGCAGGTCGATCTGCATCTGGCCATGTCTCCCATCAAAGGCGCGGATGGGCAGTTGATGGGGGCTTCCTCCATCGCCTACGACATCACCGAGCGCAAAAGGATTGAGGCCGAACGCACCAGAATGATCGAGCAGCTAAACGAAACATTGTCCAAAGTCAGGACCCTGAGCGGGTTGCTGCCAATTTGCTCCAACTGCAAGAAGATCCGGGACGACAAGGGCTACTGGCAGAAGCTGGAGACATTCGTCCACGAACATTCCAACGCCGAGTTCTCCCACTCCATCTGCCCCGACTGCATGGAGAAGCTTTACCCCGATTTCTCCAGGCGCAAAGTATAGCCGCTGTTCAATAGCGATAGTGATCGGGCTTGTAGGGTCCGTCGGCCGGGATGCCCAGATATTCGGCCTGCTTTTTGGTCAGGCGGGTCAGCTTCACGCCGATTTTTTCGAGGTGCAGACGGGCAACTTCCTCGTCCAGTTTCTTGGGCAGGCGATAGACGTCCCGGCGATACACGTCCTTGTTCTTCCACAAATCAAGCTGGGCCAGGACCTGGTTGGAAAATGAGTTTGACATGACGAAGCTCGGGTGCCCCGTGGCGCAGCCCAGGTTCACCAGACGGCCCTCCGCCAGCAGGTAGAGGCTGTTGCCGCCTGGAAAAGTGTACTTGTCAACCTGGGGCTTGATGTTTAACTTCTTGACACCGGACGCGGTGTTGAGGCGGCTGACCTGGATTTCGTTGTCGAAATGGCCGATGTTGCAGACGATGGCCTGGTCCTTCATCTTTTGCATGTGCTCCAAGGTGATGACCTCGCAATTGCCCGTGCAGGTGACGTAGATGTCCCCCACCCCGAGCGTTTCTTCGATTGTCGTGACCTCGAAACCTTCCATCGCGGCCTGTAAGGCGTTGATGGGATCAATTTCGGTCACAATGACGCGCGCGCCGAAGCCGCGCAGGGAATGGGACGAGCCTTTGCCGACGTCGCCGTAGCCGCAGACCACGGCCACTTTGCCCGCGACCATGACGTCAGTGGCGCGTTTGATGCCGTCGGCCAGGGATTCGCGGCAGCCGTAAAGATTGTCAAACTTGGATTTGGTGACGGAGTCGTTGACGTTGATGGCGGGGACGAGCAGCTTTTTGGCCTGCTTCATCTGGTAAAGCCGGTGAACGCCGGTGGTGGTTTCCTCGCTGACCCCCTTCCAATCCTTGACCACGGTATGCCAGAACGAAGGCCGCTCGCGCGCGATGCGCTTGAGCAGGCGTTTGATGACATCTTCCTCGTGCGAGGCGCTGGGGCTGTTGACCCAGCCATCGCCGTTTTCCAATTCGTAGCCTTTGTGAATGAGCAATGTCGCGTCGCCGCCGTCATCTACAATCAATTGCGGGCCCAGCCCGTGAGGATGGGCAATGGCGGCAAATGTGCAATCCCAGTATTCTTCCAACGACTCGCCCTTCCAGGCGAAAACGGGAACACCGGCCTTGGCAATGGCCGCCGCGGCATGGTCCTGGGTCGAGAAAATATTGCAACTGGCCCAGCGCACGGAAGCGCCCAAAGCGACCAGGCTCTCGATGAGCACTGCCGTTTCAATCGTCATGTGCAAGGAGCCGGTGATGCGCACGCCTTGGAGCGGTTTGGCCGAGGCGTACTTGCGGCGGATGGACATTAGGCCGGGCATTTCGTGCTCCGAAATGTCGATGGCTTTGCGGCCATATTCCGCCAGGCTGATGTCCCTGACCTTGAAGTCGCGGGACGAGCCGCCATTTTTGGCAACGGTGGATTTGGCCGGTTTGGTCCGGCGGGTCGAGGAAAGTTTGATACGCATATATATTGTGTTTCGGATAATTAGTATTGTCTTACCGCGCCGCCTTGCGCAGCGCCGTGGCTTTGTCTGTTTTCTCCCAAGTGATGCTGGCCAGGTCGTCGATTTTGCCAAAATGGCCGTAATTGGTGGTTTTGGAGTAAATGGGCCGGAGCAGATTGAGTTGTTTGATGATGGCGGCCGGCTTGAAATTGAACACTTCGCGAACGGCCCGCTCGATTTTTTCGTCGCTCACTTTGCCCGTGCCGAAGGTGTCCACGCAGACGGAAACCGGGTCGGGATAGCCGATGGCGTAGGCGAATTGAATCTCCGCCCGCGTGGCCAGTCCCGCGGCGACAATGTTTTTGGCGACGTAACGGCCCATGTAAGCCGCGCTGCGGTCCACCTTGGAGGGGTCCTTGCCGCTGAAGGCGCCGCCGCCGTGGCGTCCCATGCCGCCATAACTGTCCACGATAATCTTCCGCCCCGTCAGCCCTGTGTCCCCCTGCGGCCCGCCGACCACGAAGCGTCCGGTCGGGTTGATCAGGAACTGCGTCCGTTTGTCCAGCATGGAGGCCGGGAGGATTTTGCAGACAATTTCCTTGATGATGAAGTCCTTGATTTCCTTGTGCTTGACATCGGCGGAGTGCTGGGTGGAAACCACGACATTGACGACGCGAGCCGGCTTGCCGTTTTCGTATTGAACGGACACCTGGGTTTTGGAGTCGGGCCGGAGCCAGGCCACTTTGCCGGCCTTGCGCACGCGGTTTAATTCACGACCCAGCCGGTGCGCGAACATGATGGGCGCGGGCATGAGTTCCGGCGTTTCATCGCAGGCGAAGCCAAACATCAGCCCCTGGTCCCCCGCCCCCTGCTCCGCCGTGTCCTTGCCCTCCGCCGCGCGGGCATCGACGCCCTGCGCGATGTCCTGACTCTGGCGGGTCACGAGATTGGTGATGAACACTTTGTCGGCGTGAAAGACATCGTCGTCATTCACATAGCCGATGCCGGCGATGGCTTTGCGGACGATGTCGTTGATGTTGACTTTGGCGCGGGTGGTGATTTCGCCGCCGACCACGACCATATTGCTCTTGGCGTAAGTCTCGCAAGCGACGCGGCTGCGCGGGTCCTGTTGCAGGTGGGCGTCCAGCACGGCATCGGAAATGGTGTCGCAAACCTTGTCGGGGTGGCCCTCACCGACCGACTCGGACGAGAAAATGAAATTTTTGTTCATGATAAATTAAATGCACAAATACATATTGACGTATCTTGATGGGAAGATATATTGGTTTTATATATGCGTCAACTTTTATTTACATGCCGGCTGTATTGAAATCTTTGCGGGCGTTGTCCGACCCGACGCGGCTGCGCATCGTGGCGCTGCTGGAGAAGAACGAGCTTTCGGTCCACGAGCTGCAGGAAATCACCCGCATGGGGCAATCGCGCATTTCCACCCACCTGGGGCTGCTGCAGGAGGCGGCGTTGCTGGAATCGCGGCGCGAAGGGAAACGCACCTTTTACAAGATTGTGGCCGGCGCGGATGCCAGCACGGCGGAGTTTATCCAACTGGCGGTGCGGGGCGCCAGGGAATTGGCGGAAAACGCCCCGGACCAGCTCAACCTGAGGCGCATCCTGCTGCGGCGCACGCAGGAGGCCCAGCTTTACTTTAACCAGGTGGCGGGCCGTTTTGATCGCAGTTACGGGCCGGGCCGATCCTGGCAGGCTTTTGGCCAATTGCTGTTGCGCGTGCTGCCGCCTTTGGTGGTGGCAGATCTTGGCGCGGGCGAAGGTCTGTTGAGCGAGTTGCTGGCGCGCCGCGCAAAAAAGGTCATTGCGGTGGACAATTCGGAAAAGATGGTGGCCTTCGGCGCGACCAAGGCGCGCAAGAACAAGATTAAGAACCTGGAATTTCGCCTTGGCGACCTTGAGGCGCCCCCCATTGACCCGGGCAGCGTTGACGTGGTCATTCTCAGCCAGGCCCTGCATCATGCCGCCGAACCGCAACGGAGCATTGCCAGCGCCCACAACATCCTGCGGGCAGGGGGCCAGATTCTGATCTTGGATTTGTTGAAGCATGATTTCGAACAGGCCCGCGAGTTGTATGGAGACCACTGGCTGGGCTTTGGCGAAAGCGATTTGCATTGCTGGCTGGAAGTGGCCGGCTTCAAGAAAATCGAGGTCGGCATTGTCGCCCGCGAAGAGCAGCCGCCGCATTTCCAGACGGTGCTGGCGGCGGGCGAGAAGTGATTCCACCTTCGCCGGGCTGTGGCGGGACAAGACGGCGGACTGGTCCACTTTTAGGAAATTAACTACATTTATCACTAGTTTGAGCATGGGTAATTCGGCAAAGCGTTCATTTCAAGGTGGTTGCATAAAAAAGTCAAACTCCCTTGATAAAGAAATCACTTTGATTCGGTGCGATTCACGGTCATTCGGTTTGAGCAAGGTGTTTGTCGTTTTTAACGATAAAGCCAGGAAGGCAGAACCTCGAAAGCTTTCCGGGCTGATTTTTCTGCCCGTCCATATTTTCGCCTGATGGCCGATGCCGATTGATTCTTCATGCTTTTCCCTGTTCTTCTGCCGGACGCATCCAGTAGTAATGAAACTACATATTTACTATACGATTGTCAAAGGAAATTATTCGATTAATTAACATGGCGCGGCCCGCCGCATTTATTGTCATGATCCGTCTTATTCGCGATTGAGGGATAAACCGTGGAAGCATCAGGTGGTCTCCATGGCAATTCGCCATGTGTTGGCAAATACCGGCAAAAAACTTTGAGGCAATCGAAGTTGGCAAAAATGACACGGGCATGTTACGGTTTGTTGACGCAGGGGTTTCAACAACGAAAGGTCTTATAAATTATGCAAATCGCGAAGCAATTGGCCCTCTTTTTGGAAAACAAGCCGGGCATGCTGGCCCGGGTCTGCGATGCGCTGAGCGCGGCGAAAATCAACATCTACGCCATTACCACCAGTGACACAGTCGATCACAGTGTGGTGCGCATGGTGGTGAGCGATCCGGTCAAGGCGCTGTATATCTTTGAGGCCCATGGAACTTTGGTGGTGGAGGATGACGTTTTGATGATCACCGGCGATAACAAGCCGGGGTCGCTGGCCGCTGTGGCCCATAAGCTGGCCAAGGCCAAAATCAATATCGAATATACCTACTGCGCCACGCCGCCGGACGCCAAACGGGGCCTGCTCATCCTGCGCGTTTCCGACGCGAAGAAGGCGCTGAAGGCGCTGAACATTTAACTGCGGAGAAATTCGGACGCCACCCAGTCGGCGTAACGCAATCCCTGCCGGGTCAGTTGGAATCGTTGCGGGTCCAGTTTGCCGTAGCCCAGGCCCAGCATCCGGTCGATTTCCTTCTTCCATTCCCGTTGCAGTTCAAACCCGGTTCGTTCCCGGAACTGGGCCAAAGGCCAGCCCGACGTCATGCGCAAGCCGAAGGCCGCGATCTCCCCGGCCCGCGCCAGCGGCGTCAACTCCTCGCTCGATTCAATGGCCCTCCGTCCGCGTTCCAGCCGGGCGCAGTACAATTCTGTGTTTGACACATTTTTGGTCCTCGCGCCGCGCACGTAGCCGGCGGCGCTGGGGCCAAGGCCGTGGAAGGAACCGCCCCGCCAGCAATTGATGTTGTGCCGGCATGCATGATCGGGCGTCTCCTCCGTAACCGTGGAAAAATGCCGGGCGAAGTTCGCCACTTCATACTGCTGGAACCCCGCCGTCGCCACCGCCGAAAGAAGCTCGTCGTACATGGCGCAGGCCAGCGCTTCGTCGGTGGAGACTTTGCCCGCGTGCAACTGCTCGAACAGCGGGGTGTCCTCCTCGTAGATGACCTCGTAGCAGGAAAGGTGCTCGCTCCCCAGGGCCGCGGCTTCGGCCAGGGTCTTGCGCCACATTTCCATCGTCTGGCCGGGGATGGCAAACATCAAATCAAGATTCAAATTATCAAAACCCGCCGCGCGCAAAATATCGAACGATTTGAAGACCATCTCCCGGGTGTGGATACGTCCGAGTCGCTCCAGCAGTGCCTCGTCAAAGGACTGCGCGCCCATGGAAATGCGGTTGACGCCCCAGTCCCGCAAGAGCCGGGCCTTGTCGGCGGAAACCGTGGCCGGATTGCATTCCACCGTCCACTCCGACGCTCCGAGCAAGTTGAGCCGTTCCATCGCTTTGAGGATGCGTTCCCATTGCTGCAGGTTCAGCAGCGACGGTGTTCCACCGCCAAAGAAAATCGTGCGCGGCCGCAAATCCTCCGCCACCAACTCCATCTCGTGGATCAAGGCTGCGACATAGCGGTTGATCGTTTCGCCGTCGCTGGCTTCCGAATAAAACGCGCAGTAAGCGCATTTCTTCGCGCAAAACGGGACATGCACGTACAGATGTTCGATGGGGGGGCCGGCAGGCATTAAAATCCTCTATGGCGTTGTGGCCAGCACGCAGCGAAAGCCAATGTAGTTGTATATCTGGTTCGGGCCGAAATGATTTCGCCACGACAACAATAACATTCTCGGGACACAAACACAGGATCCACCCCGCAAAACCCGGTCGTGCCGGCTGGCGTCGTACCAATCGTCGCACCACTGCCAGACATTGCCGCCCATGTCGAAGAGGCCGTATCGGTTCGGCGCAAAAGCTCCCACTGGCGACGTGTCCGCGTAACCGTCGTTATATCCATCAATCACACTATAAGCGTCTTTTTTCTTCGCGCTCAACGTTTCGTCGGCAAAGTTGCCCGAGCCTTTCGGCGGCGGCCATCCCCTGCCCCACGGGTAGATGCCGCGGACCTTCTGGTTTTTGTCCGCCGGGGTGCCAGGCGGCTCGTTGGTCAGGCCGACCGCGAGACTCCATTCCTCGTCCGTCGGCAAGCGGTAGCTCCGGTTTTTATTCAACGATCCCTCTTTGTGCTCCAGTTCCGTCAGCCATGAGCAAAAAGCCTGCGCGTCGGCCCAGGGAACATTCACCGCCGGATGGGTTGGCTCCTGGGGGAAATCCGGCTTGGACCATGCGCGGTGGGTTTGGGAAGCAAACGCCGTGTAATCCCGCACCCGCGTATCCCAGACACAAAACAGGACGGAAGTGCCCGGCACGGGCACAAACACCTGGCCCAGACTATTGGTGCAGCGGCCTCCCGGCCCCGGCTGCGCGCTGAGCGGTTGCAACACCAACGGCCCGGCAACGGCGGCAATCAGGAATAAATGTCCAATGACGAACCCCGCCTGGCATAAACAAAACAAAGCCGGTGACTGCGGCCTTGTTTTTTGCATGTTTGGATTTTCCCGTATCATTTGTGCGGACGCGGGGAGCCTAAGCCTTATGGCGACAAAACAAAACGATAAAACCGCTGCTGATCAGTCGGATTCGTGTCCGCCGCCGTCACCAAAGTTGAAGTCACATTTGTCGGACTGCCCAAATTAATCCAGTTGGCTGCGGCCAAATTGGCGGTGTATTGCAATTGGTAAACCAGCCCAGGCAGGGCCATCCAGGCAAAGGACACCGTGCCGTTGGTGAGCGCCACCGTTTGGAAGACGGGATTTGGAATCGGTTGCACGGTGACGTCATCCAACCCCCAGGCACCCGGGTCGTCCCGGAAATCGAATTCGAGTGTCGTTGCGCCGCCGCTGGCTGCAACAATGAATAGCAGGTTCGTCCAACCGGACGGACTCCTGTTGGTCTGATCAAAGAGCGCGGCGCCGTTCCACTTAACACGAAATTCATTCGGCGTCGTTGAACCGTTGTCGGCATAGCTGCTCAACCAGCACGAGACCAGGTACAATTGCGATGCGACGGTGGGCAAGGTCTGGGACAGAGACCCGAGCGACGTGTTCTGTCCGAGAAACGCGCCATACAAGCCGGAATGGACAAAGGCCGAGTAAGGCACGCCGGGGAGCGGATCGCCGGCGCCCAGGCTGCTATCGTCAATGGCAACCGGATAATTCAAATTGGTCTCGCCTGAAAAACTCCAAAACGAAAAATCTCCCATCTCAAAACCGCCGTTGCCCGACAGCAGGGCGAAGGGCCGGCTCTGTGCAACATTGTCCTGCAAATTCGTGAATGACACGGTCCCGCTGAACTCGCCCATCAACATATTGCCGGCCGTGGAATTGAGAGCCACAGTCACAATGGTGCCGGGTTTGCCCGGCAGGAGCGTGCCGCCGCTTGGGACCAGGCTGAGCCACGGCGCGGTGTTGGCCGCAGCCCAGTTCAACACGGCATTCCCCGCGTTCGTCAGCAAATAGGTTTCTGAAATGGCTGTGAAAGGTCCGCCCACCGGGCCAATGGCCGTAAAACCCGCGTTCGGCGTGATGACCAAGGCATCCTCGGGCGCGAGCAAGGCGGCGAGCAGGTTGCTCCCAATGGGGGTCCCCCACCCCGTGCAAAGATCGTAGCCGGCCACGGCATGGAAGTTGGCCGGACTGCTGCCGGTTGTGTTGTTGCCGGTCGTAATGTCATGGAAGCAGGAAGTGTAGTTGGAACTCCGCCCAATGTCGTAAATGGCCGGGTTGAGAAAACCCGCCTGCGGCTGGCCGTTGAGGGCGGCTTGCTCGTTAACCAGGGCCGTCAAGGCCGCCCAAAGCGGAGCCGCAAAGCTCGTGCCGGAGTAGTCCGTCGTGGACGCGCCGTCGACCCAAAGTAAGAAACTGGTCGCGACCATCGAGACATCGGGAAGGTTGCGCATGGTTGTTGATCCGTGGCTGGCGGACATGTTGAGGTCTTGCTGCCAAAAGGGAATCGGGAACACCTCGCTGATTCCTCCCCCGCTGCTCGACCAGGTTGTCTCGGAAGCCCACGAACCGAGCGCGCCAGCGGTGGATAGAGATGTCCCGCCCACCACCGTTATGGTTGGGTCGTCCGCAGGTTCCCAGATCGGACCGGAATACGCGCCGTAGTCGCCGGAAGCCTGGAAGAAGGATTGTCCCTGCGCGGCAAATTGCTGAAAGATTTGTCCGGTGGAGGCGTTGATGTCAAAGAGCCAGGAACAACTCAATTGCGCGGCTGCATCATCCGTGGCCATGCGGTTGAGGACGTCGTTGATGACGGTGTTGACGTTGGGATCGCCTTCATAGACCAGCACGCTCGCCAGGCCCGGCGCCATCGCAACCGCCATTTCAATGTCGGCGCACAACTCCACATTGTCCGGGGAGTTGGCTGCGCCCGAGTAGCCGTCAATCAATATGTTGGTCAACGGCGGATCATTCGTCATGCCGGCTTGGTTCTCGTAGCTCGTGATGTCGTCCGCATTATAGCCGTCCAACTCAAACAGCCCGACCGACTGGCCCGCGCCGGTGAGAGAGATTCCCTGCGCGTAGACCGCCCGGAAATCCCCGGCGAAGTAGGTGCCGCCGTTCCCCGAGCCTGCCTGCGGTTGGGACGCGGGTGACGGAACGCCAGTCCGAATGCACGGGTGCGGCAGTGTGTAATTGTGCAGGCCGCTGACGGCCAGGACGGGCGTTTGCAGATCAATTGCCGGTTGGGCGTCGGGCGCGTAAAAAATCCGGTTCTCCGTCGGATGGTGATAAAGGCGGAGATGCACATGCAACGCCCGCTCAATGTCCTCGACCGCGCCGTTTACATCCACCAGCGTGCGATTGGGGTGCGTCCCGGTGACGGCGAAGCCCTGCGCCTTCGCGAAATCAATCACCGACTGATAATCGGCCGCCGTCGGGCCGAAGGCCGCCGCAAATTCATCGGGCGTAAGATAATGATGAAAGGCCGGATTGCCGCGTTGATACATTTGCCGAAGCAAAGTGGTCAGCCCCTGGGGATTGCGCAATGGAAGGCCAAAAGCGAAGTCAAGACGATTTGACGCCGCGACGCGGCCAATGGGTTGCTGCCTGGCAATCACGGCTGGGAGATGCCCTTGGACGAATTGCAATTCCGCGGCTTGGGCCTCCGCCGGCAAAAGGAGAACCCCCATGCTGACCGCGGCAAACAACCAACGACACCGCATTCCGACACCGCCAGAGACAGTTTTTTCATCCAAGACAATCATGGAAACAACACACTCATCAACCCTACGCGAAATGGGCGCTCCAGGCAAGTTGCGGGTGACCGCGCTCGAAAATCATGGCCCAATTGTCTTGCAAATTATACATGCATTATATGCCACAGTATGACACACTTTGGTGGAATGATGGAGAATCCATGAATTCTGCTTGCATTACATCAAAAGGCCAGTGGGTCGCAATCGCCGCATGGATGCCCAATTGAATAATCGAATCCTTCCCGCCTGGATCTTGTTCTTCGCGATTGCTTGGGGCGCCAGGCCGGGTTTGGCTGCCAGCGGGATGTTTCCCAAAATGCCGCCGGCTGCGAACGTCTGCGTTGTTAATTGCCTCAAGGACAGCCCTGGCGCCAAAATGACGGCGTGGGCTTTGCAGGGGTTGATGAACCAATCCTCCGCCGAGGTCTATGTTCTTTCAAGCGGCGAGCACCGGGAGCAGCTCGAGTTCAGCAAAAAGCCGTTCGAGGTGTTGACGCCGGTGACCGGCGACAATGTTGGATTGAGAACCCTCTTCCAAAAATACAAGGGCCGGGTGAAGAAAATGTTTGTCTATGATCCGGACCAGGATTGGAGTTGGTATGTCGCACTAATGGCGGCCGCGCAAGAAGAAGGCATTCCGGTCACCGAATCGAACAAAAATCAACTGACATCGGAGTTTGGGTGGGAGGGAAACGTGGAGGATTTCCGAAATCGATGGACGAACCGAATCGAAGCTTACGACTGGGCACTGGCACATCTGATGACCAACTGCAGCATGCAAGTCGTTTTCGCGCTTAAAATGGACAAACGACTGTGTGATTATGTCGTCGCCAGCAAAGGCTTCGATTTCTGGCTGGATTCCAAGAATCCGCGCGAAAGGGCGGAAATCCAAAAAATCTATCGCACCAAAGCTTACGGCGTTGGCGCGTCATTGATGGGTTATGCGGGCGATGACGCCAATGAAATCTCCAATCCTTATGGCATCGGTTATGTTTGCAGTGACTTTTACGGGAATGGAAGTTTTTGGTCGAGCTTTCCGGATAAAACATACACCCAACCTCCCGGCAAGGCCGTTGCCGCGCAACCCGGGAAAATCTATGCCTCGATCATGTGGAGTGACGGTGATAACATCCAGTTTGACACCGGCGCGCTCTACAATTTTTGGCATGATCCGGCTCGTGGAAAAATACCGGTCGCGACCTCGTTAAGTCCGACATTGCAAGAATTAAATCCTCCGTTATTGGATTGGTATTACGCCAAGATGACGGCCAACGATGAGTTGATTGCCGGGCCGGCTGGCGTTCAGTTCATTTACATCCGGAAGTTTAAGGAAAGTCTTTTTCCGGCGTGGTGCGATCTAACGCGTGAATGGTGCCGCGATGCCGGATTCCACTCTGTTCGCATATGGCAGGCACCCAATCCAAGTGTAAAATATACCCACTACATGAAGGCCTGCGGGTTCTCCGGAGTCTTTGGTGAAGGCGAAATCATTCAACGGGGGTTTCCGCCGAAACTTGACACGTTTGGCGCCTGGGACGAGGAAAAACTGTTCAACGCATTCACAACGGCGGTAAAACCAAATCCTCGGGCACCCGTGTTTGTGAGTTTTACACCGATCGTTCAAGGTTTTGACAAAAAGAACGGCGGCTATGCTGCCGTGAAGCGGCAGATTGACCGTCTTGAGACAGCCTATCCCGGCCGCTATATCTTTCTTTTGCCCAAAGACCAGTTTGCCACCATCAGGGCCTATTACCATCTTCCCGTGAATTAGCGCTGGCTGCCAACGCGGTCTTTCTCCCTCTGCGCGGCGGATAGGCATAACAAAATCCGTTCTGGAAATTTTGTCAGTTTTGTTAGATTTGCTCCATGAGCGCGGTTGAAGTCATTTCTGAAATCAAAAAGTTGCCACAAGGTCAGCGGCGGAAAGTCTATCAGGTCGTGGATGCACAATTGCGCCGCGAGGAAGATCGTCGCGACGACGAGGCGGCGAACCGCGCACTGGAAGAACAGGGCGAAAATATTCCGTGGACCGAGGCCCGCAAACGACTGGGCTGCATGTGAGCCATTATCGACTGGAAATCCGCCCGTTGGTCGAAAAGACATCTGAGATTTATCGTTGAACGTCCGCCAACGGAGTCTTTCTTGCTTTGCGCGAAAAAATTCCTCATCCTGACCGGCTATGAATGAACAGTTTCGCTCTGAATCCGACTCCATGGGGCCCATGCAAGTGCCCGCCTCCGCTTATTACGGCGCGCAGACGGCGCGGGCCATCGAGAATTTCCCCATCAGCAACCTGCGCTTCCCACGCTCTTTCATCCGCGCGCTCGGCTTGATCAAAAAGCACGCCGCCCTGACCAATCAGGAGTTGGGTGGCCTCAAACCCGAAATCGCTGACGCCATCGTCAAGGCGGCCCAGGAGGTGGCCGACGGAAAATGGGACGACGAATTTGTCCTGGATATTTTCCAAACCGGCTCCGGCACCTCGACGAACATGAACGCCAACGAGGTCATCGCCAATCGTGCCATTGAATTGCTCGGCGGCAAGCGCGGCGAGAAACTTGTCCACCCCAACGACCACGTCAATCGCGGCCAGTCCAGCAACGACGTCATCCCCACCGCCATGCACGTGGCCGCGCTGGATGGCATTGAGCATTCTCTGATTCCGGCCCTGGAGGAATTGCACAAGGCTTTGGCCGGCAAGGCGCAGGAATTTCACGACGTTCTCAAAATCGGCCGGACTCATTTGCAGGACGCGACCCCCATCCGGCTCGGACAGGAATTCAGCGGTTACGCCAGCCAGGTGCAACACGGCATCGCGCGGTTGCGCGCCGCTCAGAAAGATTTGGGCGAACTGGCCCTGGGCGGCACGGCGGTCGGCACCGGCATCAACACCCACCCGGCTTTTGCCCGCCGAACCATTGCCCGCTTGGCGTCGGAGACCAAATTGACGATGTGCGAAGCGCCCAACCATTTCGAAGCGCAGGGCGGCAAGGACGCCGTCGTGGAAGCTTCCGGCGCGCTCAAAACCCTCGCCGTCAGCCTCATTAAGATCGCCAATGACATTCGTTTGCTCGGTTCCGGCCCGCGCCTTGGTCTGGGTGAATTGCGCCTGCCCGCCACCCAGCCCGGCTCCTCCATCATGCCGGGAAAAGTCAATCCCGTGATGTGCGAGATGCTCCTGCAAGTCTGCACCCAGGTCCTCGGCAATGACACCTCCATCACGTTTGGCGGCAGCTTTGGCAATTTCGAACTCAACGTGATGATGCCTGTCATGACCCACAATCTTCTCGAAGCAATCGAATTGCTGGCCAAAGGCAGCCAGGTATTTGCCCGGCGTTGCGTCAGCGGGTTGGAAGCCGACCGCGAAAAATGCAACGGCAACCTCGAATTGAGCCTGTCCAATTGCACCATCCTCGCGCCGGTCATCGGTTACGACAAGGCGGCCAAAATCGCCAAGGTCGCCTTCCAAACCAACCGCACCATCCGCCAGGTCGCCGCCGAAATGTCCGGACTGGACGCGGCCAGGCTGAACGAACTGCTGGACCCGTCCAAACAGACTTAGCAAGAACATCTAATACTCACTATTAAATCTGCCTAATTCGTGCGGAAGCGCGCAATCGCTCTTGCCAGACCGGGGGCGGAATCCTTAAATACGTGCAGTGGCGAAAAGGAGGTCGTTCCCTTTTCGGCTTGTGATTTCCGCCTTGTCCCGCAGTGTGGCAGTGCGGAAGATGTGTTGACTGAAACTGCCCCGGCGGGAAAATGGCCGGCGCTGAGTTGTGATCTGATGTAAATAAAAAAACGCCCGGATGTCTGATTTTTTTCCAAAGTGGACTAATAATCTCCCGCGCAATATCATTATTGGCGCCCTGCTGGCCGGGACCGCCGTGACGGCCGGTGTCACTTATTATTTCACGCCGAAATACACGCGCGTCGGCTACGAGCCGATTCAGCCGGTGGCCTTTCCCCACAGCGTCCATGTCAGCCAACTGGGCATGGATTGCCGCTATTGCCACAACGGCGTCGAAAAGTCCTGGTATTCCAATATCCCGGCCACGTCGGTCTGCATGAATTGCCACAACCAGGTCTTGAAGGACGACGACCGCCTCGCCCTGGTGCGCGACAGCGCCGCTTCCGGCAAACCGCTCCCCTGGGTGCAGATTCACAAGCTGCCCGATTACGTCTATTTCAACCATTCCGTCCACGTCAACCGCGGCGTCAGTTGTGTCGAGTGCCACGGCCAGATCAATCACATGGACGAAGTGTATCATGCCAAGCCGTTCAGCATGTCCTTTTGCCTGGACTGCCACCGCGACCCCGCCCGGCACATCCGGCCCCTGGATGAAATCACCGACCTCGATTGGAAGGCCCCGAACGAAGACACCCAACTGGCCAACGGGCGGAAATTCGTCCACGATTGGAAGATTCAATCGCTGCAGAATTGTTCGAGCTGCCATAGATGAAAACGATTCCTCCATCCTGTCTTGAGCCGGAAACCGGGCCGAAGTATTGGCGCAGTTTGGATCAACTGGCCGCCACGCCGGAGTTCCGCCAGTGGGCGCAACGGGAATTCCCCGCCGGGGCCAGCCAATGGGACGATCCTGTTTCCCGCCGCCATTTCGTCAAGATCATGTCGGCTTCATTTCTTCTGGCGGGGTTGGGTTCAATAGGCTGCCGCCGTCCGGTTGAGAATATTTATCCGTTCACCAAAATGCCGCAGGAATACGTCCATGGCGTTCCCCAGTATTTCGCCACCGCCATGCCCACGCGCCGCTCGGCCATCCCGCTGGTCGTCAAGTCGAACGAAGGCCGGCCCACAAAAATCGAGGGCAATCCCGATCACCCGGACAGCAACGGCGGCACCGATCACTTGGCCCAGGCTTCCGTCCTGAGCCTGTACGATCCGGACCGCGCCATGCGCTGCGCCCGCAACGGCTCCGACGAAAGCCGCCGCGCCGCCCTGGACAGCTTGACAGCGCTTTCCAAAACCCTCGGCGACGGCGCCGGATTGGCCTTTTTGCTGGAACAGAGCAGTTCGCCTTCGCGCGCCCGCTTGCAACAGGCCATCTCGGAAAAATTCCCCAAGGCGCGCTGGCATGTTTATGAGGCAATCGATTTGGATCTGCCGCGCCAGGCGGCTTCGCTGGCCTATGGCGCTCCGGTCGCTCCGTATTTCAAACTCGACGAGGCGAACGTCATTCTCTCGTTGGACTGCGATTTCATCGGCAGCGAAGAAAACGCTTCAAACCATATCCGCCGCTTCGCCAAAGGCCGCCATCTGAACGGCAAAGACGATTCAATGAGCCGGCTTTACGTCGTGGAAAGCCTGTTCACCCTGACGGGCGCGAATGCCGATCATCGCCTGCGCGTGCCGCCAAGCATGATCGTTCCGGTGCTGGCGCGTCTGGCCCTGAACATCCTCCCCTCCTCCGCCATCAATCAGTCATTGCAGGAACTGTCCGCTCCGGCGCAGGCCCATGACAATTGGATCCTGCCGTGCGCCGGCGACCTGAAAGCCAATTCCGGCAAGAGCCTGGTCATGGCCGGTTACCGGCTGCCGCTCGCCGCACATCTGCTCGTCGTTGCGATGAACGACGCGTTGGGAGCTGTCAACCATGCCGTCGACCTTAAACAGGCCCGGAGTTCCGAGGATGGTACCATTGCGGAACTGGTTGGCGCGCTCAACGCCGGGCAAGTCCGGACACTCGTTATTCTCGGAGGAAATCCGGCGTATAACGCGCCCATGGAGACGGATTGGCTGCTGGCGCAAGCCAGGGCCAAAACAGTCGTGCGCCTCGCTTATCACGAGGACGAAACATCCTGGAACAAGAAATGGCATCCTGCGGTCCAATTAGACCTGCCAGCCGCCCACTTTCTGGAATCGTGGGGCGACGCCCGCACCGCCGACGGCACGCTCGTTCCCATTCAGCCGTTGATCGAGCCGTTGTTCGGCGGCCTGACGGAACTGGAGGTTCTGGCCATGATCGGCGGACTCAGCCCGTCAAGCCCCTATGATATCGTCCGCCAAACCTTCCAGGAGATTGCCGGAGGCGACGAAAACAACTGGCGGAAATTCTTGCACGATGGATTCCTGGCGGGCAGCGCATCGCCCAAAGCCGACGCGACTTATGATCCATCCGCGTTAGCCAGGGCTTTGGGGCAACTCAAGCCGCCAGGACCCGCGCCAACCCTGACGAAGTTGGATGTGGTCTTCTTTCGCGATGCCAAGATGGATGATGGACGCCACAACAACAACGGCTGGTTGCAGGAGTTGCCCGACCCCATTACCAAGCTGACCTGGGACAACGCCGTCATGCTCAGTCCCAAAACCGCCAGGGAACTGGGCGTGTTTACGAAGCGCCTCGCCCAGGGCCAGAAGTTTTTCAATTACAGGGTCAATGTCGAGCTTGGCAAACTCGCTGTGAGCGGACCGGTTTGGGTCCAGCCGGGCATGGCGGATAACACCATCGGGCTGGCCTTTGGTTATGGACGGGAGAAAACCGGGCGCGTCGGGCACGATGCTGGATTCAATGTTTTTCCCATCCGCCCCGGCACGGACGTTTATTACGCATCCGGCGCGCAACTGAAAAACACGCAGGACCTGAGCTACGAGCTGGCCGATACCCAGAGCCATTGGCACATGGAAGGCCGGCCGGTGGTGCGTGAAGCCAATCTGGACCAGTTCCGCCAGCAGCCCGGCTTTGCCAAAAGCATGAGGCCGGAAGCGCCTCCGGTTATTGCGCCGCTCTATCCCAACCCGTTGGATGAAGCCAAAAAACTGGCCATGCATCAATGGGGCTTGTCCATCGATTTGAACCGATGCGTCGGCTGTTCCGCCTGCATGATCGCCTGTCAAAGCGAAAATAATATTCCCATCGTCGGCAAGGAAATGGTCGGCAAGAGCCGCGAAATGCACTGGATTCGCATCGACCGCTACTACGCCGGGCCGGACGAGGACCCGCAGGCGGTGACCCAACCCATGCTCTGCCAGCATTGCGAAGCCGCCCCCTGTGAAAGCGTGTGCCCGGTCAACGCCACCTCGCACGATGACGAGGGCTTGAATGTCATGACCTACAACCGCTGCGTCGGCACGCGGTATTGTTCCAATAACTGTCCCTATAAGGTCCGGCGCTTTAACTTTTTCGATTACAACCGGCGCCCGCTCAACCACCTTTACAAAAGCCCGCTCGTCATGACCACGGACGGCGAATGGGAGTTCATGCGCTGGCTCAAAAACCCGGACAAGGGCAACCTGCCCGAGGACGAATGGCAACTGGCGCGCCTCGTGAAAAACCCGGATGTCTCGGTCCGCATGCGCGGCGTCATGGAGAAATGCACGCTCTGCCTGCAACGCATCGAACAGGCCAAGATCGCCGCCAAAGTCAAAACGCGCGACAGCGACCATGTCCGGCTTTCGGAGAAGGAAGGGACCGTTCCAAAGACCGCCTGCCAGCAGGCCTGCCCTGCTGAGGCGATTGTGTTTGGCGACATTTCCGATCCGGACAGCAGCGTGAGCAAGGCCAAGAGCCGGGAGCGCGATTACTCCGTCCTCGAGTTCTTGTTGACCAAACCGCGCTGCACCTACCTGGCCAAAGTGCGCAATCCAAACCAGGAGATGCCCGATTACAAGGAACATCCAACGCCTTACACAACGGAGGAGTTTCTCAGGGCGGCGGAGACCTCCATTGACAGCAAGGGAGGATCACACTGATGGCTGAATCACCCAAAAGCCTGCCGGTGGAAGAGCAGCCTGCCTTGCGCGTGCAAGGACCGCCGGCTGAATTGGAGCGCATCCCGCTGGTGTCCAACACCCGCAGCCTCGGCTGGATTTCCGACCGGATCGCGGGCGTGATCGAAGGCAAGACGCCTGCATGGTGGAAAATCTGCTTCGGCATCAGCTTCACCATGATGACCGTCTGCTTTGCCATGATTCTTTACCTTATGTCCACCGGCGTGGGCGTCTGGGGGCTCAATCATCCGGTCATGTGGGGCTGGGCCATCGTCAATTTCGTCTGGTGGATCGGCATCGGCCACGCCGGAACGTTGATTTCCGCCATCTTGTTCCTTCTCCGCCAGCGCTGGCGTACCTCGATCAATCGCGCCGCCGAAGCCATGACCATCTTCGCCGTCATGTGCGCAGGCATTTTCCCGCTCATTCACATCGGGCGCATCTGGTACGGTTGGTGGCTCTTTCCCGTCCCCAATTCCGACGGCATCTGGCCGCAATTCCGGTCGCCCCTCATGTGGGACGTGTTCGCCGTTTCGACTTATTTTACAGTGTCGGTGCTGTTTTGGTACATGGGCCTGATTCCCGATCTGGCCGTGATGCGGGACCGCGCCAAAACGAAGATCAGGAAATTCGGTTACGGCCTTTTTTCGCTCGGCTGGACCGGCTCCAACCGGCACTGGAGCAATTACGAGAAGGCCTATTTGATCCTGGCCGGCCTTTCCACGCCCCTGGTGCTCTCGGTGCATTCCATCGTCTCCCTGGACTTTTCCGTCTCGCAACTCCCCGGCTGGCATACCACCATCTTCCCGCCCTATTTCGTCGCCGGGGCGGTCTATTCGGGCTTTGGCATGGTCCTGACGCTGCTGGTGCCGTTGCGGCGGTTGCTCAAGCTCGAAGACATCATCACCGTGCGGCACGTCGAGTTGATGTGCAAGGTGACCCTGGCCACCGGCTCGATTGTGGGCTACGCCTACGCCATGGAGTTCTTCATTGCCTGGTATAGCGGCAATCCTTATGAGCGCTTTCTGTTCTTCCACAACCGCGCGGCGGACCCGTTCATTTTCGGCCCGCTCATGCATACCGCCCCGGCCCCTTATTGGTGGGCCTTCTGGACAATGGTCACCTGCAACGTCATCGTGCCCCAATTCTTCTGGTTCAAGAAGATCCGCACCAGCATGCTGATTGTTTTCGCCCTGTCCATCCTCGTCAACATTGGCATGTGGTTTGAGCGCTTCGTGATCGTCGTTTCGTCCCTGCAACGCGAATTCCTCCCCTCCAATTGGAGTTATTACAGCCCGAGCTGGGTCGATATCCTCCAGTACTTGGGAACATTTGGATTGTTTTTCACCTTCTTCCTTTTGTTCCTGCGTTACGTGCCTCTGATTGCCATCGCCGAAGTCAAAGGCGTCACGCCGCAAGCGGACCCGCACCATCCGCTGGGCGGCGCAAAACCCGGAGGGAAACACTGATGCCCGCGAACACTTATGCCATCATGGCTGAATTTGAAACGCCGGCCGCCACACTGCATGCCGCGCAAAAGGTGCATGACGCCGGCTACCACAATTGGGACGTTTTCACCCCCTTCCCCGTTCACGGCATGGACAGGGCCATGGGCATCAGCAATTCCAAGGTGGGCTGGTTTTCATTCATCGGCGGATGCACCGGCTATCTTACGGGCATGTTGATGATTTGGTTCATGAACGCCCTGGATTATCGTATCGACATCGGCGGCAAACCGATGTTCAGCCCCTTCTCGGCCTTTCCGCCGTCCTACGAGTTGACCATCCTCTTTGGCTCCTTCGGCGCATTGCTGGGGATGCTGTTCCTGAACCGTTTGCCGCGGCTGCATCATCCGCTGCTCAAGAATCCCCGCTTTGCCCTGGCCACTCATGACCGCTTCTTCGTCGTCATCGAAACCAGTGACGCCAAATTCTCCAACGAGGAAACCCGCCGGCTGCTCGAATCCCTGGGCAGCAGGCACATCGAATTGGTGGAGGAATAATGCGCTATTTCCTGCTGCTCTTTTTCCTGACGTGCATCGCGGTGGTGGGCATCTGCGGTTTTCAAGGCAGCCACACCCGCCGCCCGCCCATCGAGGTGTTCCCGGACATGGTTCGCCAAAACAAGGTGCGTCCGCAGACGCCCAGTGATTTTTTTGCCGACCAGTTCTCCTCGCGCTCGATTCCCCCCGGCGCGGTCGCCCACACTGCGGCTTATGTCCTCAACGGCCGGCCCTTGTTGATCGACGCCCAGCCCGTGTACGACTATGAAGATTCGCCGGTCAACACCGGACGAATCCCCGGCGCGACCAATCTCGTCCCCGGCGCGACCAATTTCACCAATTTCATCCCCGACAATCCCCTGCCCTTGACACGCCAATTGCTCGACCGCGGCGAACAGCGTTATCAGATCAATTGCTTGCCGTGCCACGGCCCGGCGGGCGACGGCAAGGGCATCACCAGCAAATATAACATGTTTTCCATGGCCAATTTCCATGACCAGCGCCTGATCAACATGGCCGACGGGGAGATTTTCAACACCATCTCCTACGGCAAGAACTTGATGGGCGCTTACGGCCCGAATGTGCCGGTGTTGGATCGCTGGGCCATTATTTATTACGTGCGGACGCTGCAACGAAGCCAGTTGGCTTCGGTTGCGGATGTGCCGGAACCGGACCGCGCCCAATTGAAAAAGTAATCCTATGAGTTCGGACAATCACACTCCACAGTTCGCGCCGCTGGATTTAAGCAAATGGCGTAATGCGCCCTGGATACTGATGGTGGCGGGCGCAGTTGGCGCGATTGGCGGCGTGGCCCTCAGCGGGGATCCCCTGAAGCAGTTCGCATTTTCCTGGCTGCTGGCGTTCATGTTTTATTTGAGCCTTGCCTTGGGCGGCTGGTTCCTGGTGATGATGCATCATCTCTTCGACGCTAGTTGGTCGGTGCCGGTCCGGCGCGTGACTGAGGCCATGGCCTGCCTGCTGTGCCCTCCCATGCTGGTTCTCTTTCTGCCCGTGGCCTTCCTCGCCCCCAGGATTTATCCGTGGCTGGAATCGGCCGAACAGTTGCATCCCGACCATGCTGTCACCGCCAAGTATCCCCTGTTCACCGCTCCGGGCTATTACATTACGGCGGCGGTCCTTTTTGCGGTTTGGTGGCTTTTTTCCAGTCGCCTGCGCTATTGGTCGCTGCAACAGGACAAAACCGGCTCCGTCCAATGCACCCACAAGATGCGCTTTTATTCGTGCCTGGGCATTGTTTGCTTTGCACTTTCGCTGACCATGGCCGCCATCATGTGGATGAAGGGCCTGACCGATGAATGGTATTCAACCATGTACGGCGTTTGTTATTTCGCCGCCTCCGTTTGGACGGCCCTGCCCACGCTCTACGTCCTTACCCTCATCCTGCAGCGCGCCGGGGTGTTGAAAGGCCTCGTGGGCGAGAAAACTTACTACATGATCGGCTCGCTCTTTTTTGCCTTCACCGTCTTTTGGGCCTACGTCAATTTCGCGCAATATTTCATCGTTTGGAACGCCAACATGCCCGAGGAAACCTTCTGGTACGTGCTGCGCGAGAAGGGCACGTGGGATTATGTGGGCAAATATGTGATTATTTTCGGGCATTTCTTCGTGCCATTCCTCATGTTGCTGCGCATCGATTGGAAGTTGAAACTGAGCGTCATGCTGCCGTTGGCCGCCTGGGCCTGGCTGATGCATTTTGTCGATATAGAATTCCAGATCATGCCGGCGCTGCACACGGACACCATTCTCACTCCGGGGCTCTTGGCCGACATCGCCTGCGTCCTGTTCTTCGGCGGTGTTCTGACAAAGGTTTTCATAAACTCCTTCAACCGTTTTCCGCCCTATCCGCAGAAGGACCCGCGTATGGCAGAAGCCCTGGATATTTACATCCCGCAGGCCGCTGAAGTCGCCACCGCACCGGAGCGCGCCAAATGAACCCGGAACCCTGCCTCCAAAAAACCCGGACCGCCGCCAACGTCCTGGCCATCCTGGGCGCTTTCCTGGTCATGGCGTTTCTCGTCGGGCTGATGCGGCATTATACCGCCGCCCCTTCGCTCAACGCGGATCGTGCGGCGGAGCGCGTGAAAATCCTGTCCGACTTCAATGCCGTCAACGACCCTCTCCTCAAGAGCTATGACTGGCAGGACAAGGATAAGGGAATCGTGCGATTGCCGGTGGCGCGGGCCAAGGAGTTGGTTCTGGAGGAATGGCAGCATCCCGCTGCCGCCCATTCCAATTTAATGGCGCAGGCCGCAAAGGCCTTTGCCCCGCCCCCCAAACCTCCACCCGTAAAGAATGAATACGAGTAGGTTGTTCCTGCCATGAGCGTGACTGCCCCAGCGCAAAGCGCGCCGTCCCAGTCTGCAACGGCGGACATCGAGGCTTCGTGCCGATGGCCCCTTCTCGCCCTTTTTGGCGGCGCGGTCCTTTGGCTGCTTCTCGGCCTGATTTTTGCCCTGATCGCATCGCTCAAGTTCCACAACCCCCACTTTCTCTACAGTCAATCATATTTGACTTATGGTCGCGTCCGCCTCGCGCACCAGACCGCCCTGCTCTACGGCTTTGCCGTGCCGGCGGCTCTGGGCGTGGGACTGTGGCTGCTCTGCCGTCTCGGGCGCTCCCCGCTGCCCGCCCCCGGGGTTGCCCTCATCGGCGTCATTCTTTGGAACATCGCCGTCCTCATCGGCGTGGCCGCCATTCTCTGCGGCGACAGCAGCGGGTTTGAGTCATTCGCCATGCCCGGATACGTCACCGTAATTCTTTTGGTGTCGTATTTGTTGATCGCCCTTTGCGGCCTCCTGGCTTTCCACCGCCGCGCCGAAGGCCCGCTTTATCCGTCGCAATGGTTTGTGCTCGGGGCGTTCTTTTGGTTCCCCTGGATATTTTCGACCGCCTCCATGTTGCTGCTCTGCCTTCCGGTGCGCGGCGTGATGCAAGCGTCCATCGCCTGGTGGTACGCGCATAATTTTTCTTCGATTGTTCTCGGTTATTTCGGATTATCCTCGATTTTTTATTTCATCCCCAAACTCCTGGCCCGTCCCCTCCACAGCCATTATCTGGCCGCTTTGGCGTTCTGGACTCTTGCTCTGTTTGGCAGTTGGGGCGGCATCCCCACTGGCGCGCCGCTTCCGTCCTGGATCGTCAGCATGGGTGTCGTGGGCGCCGTCCTGACCGCCGTGCCGTTGCTGGCCGTCTTCGTGAATTTCTATCATACAGCCCGCCACAACGTTGAGGCCCTGGACGCTCATCTCACCCTGCGTTTTACTTATGTCGCCCTGGTGTTCTGGCTGATCGCCGGCATGCAACAGATTGTCGGCGTGCTTCCCAACGTGAGTGCGCTGACCGATTACACCTGGTTTTCCGTCGCGCAATGGGAGCTTTTCCACTACGGCTTTTTCGCGCTCGCCATGTTCGGCGCAATTTATTACATCGTGCCGCGGCTTCTTGATCGGGCTGATCCGCCCGTCTGGTCGCCGGGCCTTGTCCAGGCGCATTTCTGGCCCACCTTTTTCGGCATCCTTATTTCATACATCGCCCTGCTGGTCGGCGGCGTCGGCCAGGGGTTCCTGCTCAATGACCCAAATTATACCTTCGCCCAGGTCACGCGCGGCACATTGATGGCCTTGCGCGCCGACACGCTCGGCGATCTGTGCATCGTCGTCGGCACACTCTTTTTCCTGCTGAACTTCGCCCTGCTGCTCTCGCGCTTTGCCTGCCGACGGTGGACTGACTTGCGAAAGGGGGCCGCATGAACAGCGGTCCCACGCTTTTCCTGGGTTTGTTTGTGGCCATGGCCTGTTCATGGCTTAGTTTTGTCCTTGGCCCGCAATTGCAAATCGGCGACATGCGCCCCACCACCAACATCGTCGTTGGCGCGAGTGGACAGATTTATCCCAATCCCGAACCCGGCCTGGCCCATCAGGGCGCGGAGGTTTACCGCGCCGACGGCTGCGCTTCCTGCCATACCGAACAGGTCCGGCCCCGCGACCTCGGCTCGGACATAAACCGCGGCTGGGGTGTCCGCCGCAGCACCGGATACGATTATCTCTTCGACCAGCCGGTTTTGCTCGGTACACTGCGGGTCGGTCCCGACCTGGCCAATGCGGGCCGACGCATGGATGCGGCCGCCGTGCTCCTGCGTCTGTATGAACCTCGCGCCCTCACTCCCGGCTCGATTATGCCGCCCAGCCCATTTTTGTTCGACAAACGCAAAATCCAGGGCGCTCCCTCCCCCGACGCCCTGCAAATTCCCGGGCCTTTTGCGCCGCCGCGCGGCTATGAAATTGTGCCGCGCGCGGAAGCCCGCGCCCTGGCCGCCTATGTGACGAGTCTGCATCAGGACGGTTATCTCTTTGAAGCTCCGCCCCCGCTCCAGCCAGCGGGCAAGACGAATGCTCCCGCGAAGCCCGCAACCAATTCCCCTGCGAAATGAGCCAGGACGACACCAAGAATCGCACCAATCAAGACAACTCCGAGCCGAGCGCCGGTTTTGCCACCGTGCCGATCTGGCTGATCATGGTGTTTGGCGGCTTGTTTTATTGGAGCCAGCTTTATCTGAACGATCACGCCGGCGGTTTCGACAAACAAGTTTATGCCCCCTATGATTCACTTGAGCAGGTGGTCGCTATGAATCCCAAGAGTGCGGGCGATGAATTTCGCCTGATGGGCCAGGACGTATTCAACAAGACCTGCACCGCCTGTCACCAGCCATCCGGCTTGGGCAAGGAAGGCACCGCGCCTCCGCTGGTCGGCTCCGAATGGGTCCTTGCCCCCGGCCCCGACCGGATCGCCCGCATTGCTTTAAACGGTTTAACCGGCCCAATAACCGTCAAAGGCAAGGATTGGAACCTGACCATGGTCCCGTGGAAAGACACCTACGACGACAAGCACATCGCCGCCGTTCTGACCTACATCCGCAGCACTTGGGGCAACAACGCATCGCCCGTAAAACCCGAGCAAGTCGCCGCCGCCCGCAAAGAAGTCCACCCCGGCCCGATGACCTCCCCCGAGCTGCAACAGATTCCCGTTCAGTAACGGTAAGCAAATGTCGCGGTTTATTTCAGAAAGTCATCCAAAGCATTCTCGAGCCTTTGAAAGGTCTCTTCCAAGCGCAGCACAAGCGGAGACATTTTCTGCCAATCCAAGTCAAAGGAATAAGCATTGCGGAACACATGGCGGAAACGCAGGTATTCATTCAACGCGTCGTGAAGTTCTTCCGCCAGCAACGCCGGTCGCCGCGCTGTCGGCCTTTTCATCCGCAGCAAAAGATCACGATGCCAGGCATCGCCGCGCACCGGCTCCCCATCCAACTCCAGTGACACACGCTTGAAAATGTTTTCCGCGCCCGTGTAGAAGCAATGGAGTGTGGCCGCCAGCGCGGACAGTTCGATTTCAGTCGGAGCCGTGTCGCGGCATTTGGTGAGAAGCGGGTGGATTCCAGACAACAAACGCCGCAATTGTTCGCGTTCCGTGGCCTGTTGTTTGCGAAATTTATCCCACTCGAACGAGTTCATTCTCCGTGCGGAGGTGGCGCGTAAACGGCGTGTTGATGTCCAGATCAATCAAATCCACCGAATGACCGATCAAATCACTGACGCGCGCGCCCATGCGATAGAAAACCGACGGGGGCAGGCCCGAAACCGCCATGTCCAGATCGGAATCGGCATCACTCGTGCCTTTGGCGGCGGAGCCAAAGACATAAATTTCCAGTGCGCCGGCAGACTTGAGTTCGGCAGCGGCGCGCTTGATTAAAATGTCTGTCTCAGTGCTCACTTTTACAATTGATTGTGCGTCTTTTGAGTCTGAAAGTCAAACATTCCCTCGCCATGAATGTTTCTACGCGGAACTTTCGGTTCTCTCCAGCGCCAGAACCGAAGCACCTGGGGCAACAATGCGACGCCGGTGAAACCCGAGCAAGTCGCCGCCGCCCGCAAAGAAGTCCACCCCGGCCCGATGACCTCCGCCGAGCTGCAACAAATTCCCGTTCAGTAAACCAAGCACGATGCCGTGATGGAACGTGTGGACGCGCAGGGTCGCGTCATTGGTTTCAGCATCATGGGTGTCACCAAGTTCAAAAAGGACAAGCCGCTGGAAACTGACTTGGTTGTTGCCTGATTTCATTGTTTCCCCTTTCCCGGCACAGGGTTACCTGGTTGCCCATCATCTTCGGATCAGTTTTTGCGCCGATAATCAATCCCTCACATGGCTAAAGAGACGCGGATGCATAATCTCCTTGACATATATGGTACAATATCCGCGCTCCTTAGCCAATCGTTGCAACGAACGGCGCGACAGGTGTTGGTGATTCAATGTCGCTGGGCCGTCGTTGAACTCAATTATTCTTCGCTGTTTTCGGTGGAATGAAACGCGGCCAACGTCACCCGGTTTAAAACCCCGAATGATAGGCAAGTATGCGGTTAAAGGCCCTGCGACTCTTCCACCAGCGCCCAATCTGAAGGAATGTAACGGGTCTGTTTCGGCCTTGTTGCTACTTTTGTTTCGGGTTAAGTCATTGACTATCAACAGTGTAACGGATGTTACGGGTTTTCCGGACCTATCTGTCAATCTGGCGTTGTTTGGGCGGCAAATCCGTTGTCCGGTTGTCGCGGCTGACTGAAATTCAACTGGTTACAGTTTGTAACCGTTTGACGGCATATTCAAATCTGCGCCAACTCCGGCCAAAGCAATGCGCCCATCCGCATCCCCTTCTCATAGCAATCGAGGCTGAATTTTTCGTTGGGCGAATGCGCGTTGTCGTCGGGCAGGGCCAGGCCGAGCAACAGTGAATCGGCGTGGAGGATTTTTTTGAACTCTGTGACAATAGGGATGGAACCGCCTTCGCGCATCAGAATGGGTTCATGCCCGAACGCTTCCTTGAGGGCGCGCAATCCCGCCCGTGCCAGCGGGCTTGTCGGCGAAACCAAATACGGCTCGCCGCCGTGCCCCGCCTGGACCTCCAATCTCACTGTCGGCGGGCAAAGGCCGCGCAGGCGCTTCAAAATGGCTTTGCGGACGTGTGCGGGATCCTGGTTTGGCACCAGCCGGAAGGTCAGCTTGGCGCTGGCTTGGGCCGGGACGATCGTTTTGCTCCCCTCCCCCTGGTAGCCGCTGGTCAATCCATTGATCTCGATGGTCGGACGCGCGGCCCGCTGCTCGGCAAAGGTGTAGCCGCGCTCGCCAAACAGTTTGGGCACGCCAAGGAACTTCCGGTATTCCTCTGCGCTCAAGGGAAGCCGCGCCGCTTCCTTCCTCTCGCGGGCCGACAGCTCCGCCACTCCGTCATAAAATCCGGGAACGTTGACCCGGCCCCGCTTGTCACGCAACTGCGCCAGGATTTGGCACAGCGTCATGGCCGGATTATCGACCGTGCCGCCATAGATGCCGGAGTGCAAATCCCGCGAAGGCCCATGCACCGTCACCTCAAAGGCGACGACGCCGCGCAGGGCATACGTCAGCGCCGGGAGTTTCAGGCTGGGCATGCCGGTGTCGGAAATGACCACCGCCTTGCAGGCCAATTCCTTGCGGTTCGACTTGAGAAAACTTCCCAAACTCGTGCTGCCCACCTCTTCCTCGCCTTCAATTACAAAGGTCAAATCGCAAGGCAGTTCCGTGTTTGTTTTCAGGTAGGCTTCGACGGCGTTGAGATGGGCCAGGTTCTGGCCTTTATTGTCGCTGGCCCCGCGGGCGAAGAGCGAACGGCCTTCGATCCGCGGCTTGAAGGGATCACTTTTCCACAGCTTGAACGGCTCGGCTGGCTGGACATCGTAGTGTCCGTAAATGAGATAGGCCGGCTTCTTTGGGCCGCGTCCCCGCGGAGTCCTGGCCACGACAATTGGATGCCCGGCGGTTGGGCAGGCGCGCGCTTCCAGGCCGATTTTGCGGCAATGTGTTACAAGCCATTTCGCGCACGCGGCCATATCGCCACGGTGGCCGGCCTGCGCGGATACACTGGGATGCCGCAGGTACTGGCACAGATCGTCAACGAATCTGGACTTGTTCTGCTCCAGATAATCCAAAACAGGCTGCATGAAATTGTGGTTATTTGCATTCACTTGTTCGCCGATTGTACACGACGTGTAACGAAAGGAAATCAATCATTGAATGGCGGCATGAAACACCGTATCCAATTCCCATCGCTATGATAAAGGCCATGTGTTTCTTATTTCGCGGCTCCCTGGCTTGCCTGGCGGCGGCGGTTTTCATTTTTGCGGGTTGCGCGACCGAGCCGCTGACTCCCCGTATTGTTGTCGCGAATCTGGCCATCAACGGGCAGCCGGTCCACCTGATGCTGGACACCGGCGCGGCTTCGACCGTGCTTTACAGCGCGGCGGCGAAACGGGTGGGCTTGGGCTTTGCGCCGCCGCGGCGCGAGGTTGCCGCGGGCGCATTTGAGATTGTCGCGGGAATGTCCGAGCCGGCGCACGTGACCGTGGGCGCGCAGAAATTTACGTCGCCGCTTCCTGTATTTACTCTGCCGCCTTCTTCCCGCCTGCCTTCCGCCACTATGGAAGACGGCGTCATCGGCTGGCCGGAAGTTCGGGACAACATCCTGGTCTTTGACGCCGCCCATCACACCGTGCGCAGTGTGGCGCGGCTGCCCAAAGAAACAGACGGATGGTTGAAACTAAAGGTGCTGCCGCACAGCACATTGTTGCTGGAAACGCCGTTGTCCGACGGCAAAAGAGGGGTCCTTTTGGTGGATACCGGCGCGCCGCAGGGGGTCCAATTATCGCCAGCGCAGTGGCAGGAAACCAAGGCCGCCCACCCGGATGAGCCTTTGGTTACCATGAATCACTCCAACTGGTCCATCGGTCCCTTTGCCGCGCAGGCCATGTGGGCCGATGAAATCAAATTGGGCGCGCTCACCCTCAAATGTGTTCCGGTGGAAAACATGCCGCCCTCCGAAACCGCCTGGCTCAACCAAGCCGACCCGGGCGCTGAAGTGGCCGGGGTCATCGGCCTGCGCGCTCTCGCCCACTTGGATTTGGTTGTTGATGGGCGAAATGGCCTTGCCTACGCGCGTCCCAGGCCGCCGGCGCGGATCGGAAATTGGAGCGTCGCAGAAAATGTGCGCTTAAACTGTGACAGCCTGTTCGTTCGATCAGGCATTGCCAATTGCAGCGCAGGGAAATTTGTCTCCGCCATCGCGGATTACACCCGCGCCATCGAAATCAACCCCCGGAATTTTGACGCCTATGCCAATCGCGCCCTAGCCAGACTGGAGGAAGGCGACGCCGGCGGCGCCATGGCCGATGACAACCACGCCCTCGAACTGAACCCAACCAGCTCCGCCGGCCATGCGGCCCGCGCCCTGGCCAGGCAAATTCAAGGTGATTTTCCCGGCGCGCTGGCCGACTGCGACAAAGTTATCGAACTGAACCGGGGCAATTCGGCCAATGCGCAATTACATCGCCAAACATTGTTGTGCAGGCTCGGACGCCCTCCAGGAGATTTCGCAACCACCGTGGCGGATTGGCATAATGGCTGGACCAAAACCCTCGGCCTGTTTGTGGCGGATCAACTGGACGAAACGGCGTTGCTCGCCGCGGCGGAGAATAACGAGGCCGTTCCGCCATCAGGTCCGCAATGCGAGGCGTTTTACTACATCGGCATGAAGCGCCTTTGCGGCGGTGACAATCCGGGTGCGAAACAATTCTTCCAAAAAGCCGCGGCCACAGGGCTGCGCCAGTATGTTGAGTATCAGCTTGCTGCGGCGGAGTTGGCCCGCCTCGATACTGCCGCGCCGCGATGACAGCTATTCGTTGATTCCCCAATGCTGCGGCGGTTCGTCCTCCGCCAGAAGTCTGTTGACATAGTACTGGAGGGGTGGCGTTTCCGCCGCGTCGGACGGTGATCCCGGCGAATTGAGGCGCAAATAATCCAATCGCGCGCGCTTGGCCGTCAGGCGCAGAGAAGAGGGCAGCTGAATTAACTTGGAGGCTCCTCCCGGTGAAGACTGCACCAGCACCAACGCTCCGTCGCCAGCCACCCGGTTGGGCAGCCATCCCTCAAACCACCTTCGCACGTGATCCGGCAATTCAGGCGATTTCGTTGCCAGCAGAATTAAATCAGCCTTCGCCGCCCCCAGCGCCGCCTCCATTGCAATTTCGGGGTCCGCCAGATATTTGAAGCGCCACCAATCAAACTGAAATTTCAATTCGTCCTTGAACGTTCGGGCCAGGGAATCGCACAGATCCAAAAGCAGGTCCCGGCCGCCAAGGTCTTCATAAATCGAGATTACGGCACAACGCGTAGGTTTTCGTCCATTGCTTCCAAAGGCATCGTCACGTCCTGTGCTCATGCAGCGGAGCCAACAGGTTGCTCTTCGGCACACGCGTATGACCTGCTGACTCGATTCTAAGCAACCACCGAACCATCCACAAGTCAAAGGTAAACTTACTCACAGGTTATTCACAATCCCTTGGCTAAAAGAAGGTTGGTTGCGCAAAAAACAACAGCATTTGTTGCACAGGACGGAAAGGGTCAAAATAATTCTCATGGAAAATCGCCGCAATCCGCCTTGTCAGTCAAAAGGTTGCGGAAATGGCATTACTGCTGCTGGGGAGATTCGAGTGAAGAAAATAGAGGCCATTATCAAACCGTTCAAGCTGGACGAAGTCAAAGACGCCCTGGCGGAAGTCGGCATTGAAAGCATGACGGTAACCGACGTCAAGGGCTTCGGCCGGCAGAAAGGCCACACCGAGATTTACCGGGGCAGCGAATATACGGTCGATTTTCTGCCAAAGGTCAGAATTGAAATTGTCCTGCCGGACGAGCGCGTGGACCACGCCGTCCAGACGATCGTTACCACCGCCAGGACGGGCAAGATCGGCGACGGCAAAGTCTTTGTCTCCAACGTGGAGTCAGCCGTCCGCATTCGTACTGAGGAGAAAGGAGAACTGGCGGTGTAAATTTTCCGTGAACTTCGCGCGTTGTTGCCTTATAACCAGCGCGTGTCCGATGGACTCAATGATCCAATCAGCGCCAGTACGCGCCTTTGCGGCGTCTTGGGGCATCCGATTCGGCATTCCGCATCCCCGGCGATGCAGAACGCCGGGTTCGCAGCGCTGAAATTGGACTGGCGCTATCTGGCCTTCGATGTCCACCCGGATAATCTGCGCGCCGCCATTGACGGTGCAAAAACCCTGCGTTTCATTGGCCTCAACCTGACCGTTCCCCACAAGCTTCTCGCGCTGGAGATGGTCGATGTGACTGAGGCGCGCGCCAGGGCGTGGGGAGCCGTCAATACCATTGTTTTTGAAACTCGCGACTCCCGAGGCGCATGGGTCCCCCTCGCCAGGATCAAGGACGACGTCATCCAGGAAGTGCGCAGCCATGGATTCAACACCGACGGCGACGCCATCATCCAATCGCTCAAGGAGGATTTCCAATGGCCGGATTTGCGCGGGGCGGCGGTATTGATCCTGGGAGCAGGCGGCGCGGCGCGCTCCGCCGCACTGCGATTGGCCCAGGAGGAGGTTGGAAAGATTTTTCTGGTCAACCGAACGGAGGAACGCGCCCGGCAACTGGCGGTTGGCATAACGGGCCTCCATCCGCGCGTGAGCGTCATTCAGGGTTATCCGCGCGATCCCGTGGATTTGGTCATTAACGCAACTTCCTTGGGCCTGAAGCCCGACGATCCTCCGCCGATTGATCTCCCGTGGCTGCAATCGCGCCGGCCCTCCCGCGTCTATGACATGATTTATCGCCCGAACGAAACGGCTTTGTTGCGGGCGGCCAGGGCGGCGGGCTGCAGGACGGCCAACGGCCTCGGCATGTTGCTTTACCAGGGCGCTGAGGCCCTGAAACTTTGGACCGGCTCGGATCCGCCGGTCCGCATCATGCGCGACGCCCTGGAAAGGAACCTCCATGATTGACGCCATCGTTTATCCTTATGTTTGACGCTAAAACCTGGGCGCTGGTCCCATTTCACTTTTGGACCCTGTGCTTCTTTGTCTTCGGCTCTGTGGTTGGGAGTTTTCTCAACGTGTGCATCCATCGCATGCCGCGCGAGGAGAGCATCGTCCGTCCGCCATCGCACTGCCCCCATTGCGGTTATTCAATCCCGTGGCACCTGAATATTCCGTTGGTCACCTGGCTCTGGCTGCGCGGCCAATGCGCCAATTGCCAGGCGCCGATTTCCCCGCGTTATTTCCTGGTGGAACTGCTCACCGGCGCGGTCTTCGCCGCCTGCTGGATTCATTTCGGGCAACTCTATCCCCTGCTCGCCCTGGTTTATTGCCTCATGATCGGCGGCTTGATCGCCGCCACCTTCATCGATTACGAGCACTTCATCATCCCGGATGAAATCACCTTTGGCGGAATGGCCGCCGGCTTTTGCGCCGCGTTCCTCGTTCCCGCCTCGCATTTTAGCTTCCCGTATTTCAACCATTTGCGCGCCTCCGGACCCGCGATGATTGACAGCCTGGTTGGCATGGCCGTTGGCGGCGGAATCGTTTACGGAATGCTCCGCCTCGGCAAATTGCTCTTCGGCCGCTATCGCGTCCCTCTGCCGCCGGCCACCAGGGTTTTCTTCACCGAAACAGCCGTCAAAATGCCCGGCCAGGAAATCCCCTACGAAGAATTGTTCTACCGCTCCGGGGATGCCATCCGGCTGCAGGCGAGCAGCGTGGAATTGATCGACCGCTGTTACCTCAACGTCCCTGTCCGGCTGCAGGCGCAGCGTCTCCAAATCGGCGGGGACACCTTCGATCCGGAAATGGTCCCCTACATGGAAGCCGTCACCGACCAGCTTGTCCTGCCACGCGAAGCAATGGGCTTGGGCGACGTGAAGTTCATGGCGGCCATCGGCGCGTTCCTGGGCTGGTCCGGGGTCCTGTTTTCACTGGCCCTCAGCGCAGTCATCGGTTCCTTCGTCGGCGTCGCTTTGATTGTCGCCAACAAACGGAACTGGTCCAGCCGCATGCCCTATGGACCCTACATTGCCGTCGCCGCCGTCATCTGGATCTTTGGCGGATACCTATGGCTGCGCCGCCTATTTTTCTGACGGCGCTTGCCAACCGCACTGGGCCTGTTGGCGCAACGCGTGATCGGCCAGCACCAGCGCCGCCATGGCCTCCACCATCGGCACGGCGCGGGGCAATACGCACGGATCATGCCGTCCGCGCCCTTTGAGCGTCGTATTCTTCAAATTCACATCGACCGTTTGCTGTTCGTGCATGACCGTGGCCACCGGCTTGAAAGCCACTCGAAAGTAAATCGTCTCGCCATTGGAAATGCCCCCCTGAATGCCCCCCGATCGGTTGCTCAGCGTCCGCACTTTCCCGCCCCGCATCCTAAACACGTCGTTGTGCTCCAATCCGGTCATGAATGTCCCGGCAAAGCCCGAGCCAATCTCGAACCCCTTCGAGGCCGGCAAACTCAACATGCCCTTGCCCAAGTCCGCCTCCAGTCTGTCAAATACAGGCTCGCCCCACCCCGCCGGCACACCCCGCGCCACGCACTCGATCTCCCCGCCCACACTGTCCCCCGCCCGGCGCATCTTCTCGATCAGCCGAATCATCCGCTGCGCCGCGGCCCCGTCGGGACACCGCACCGCGTTCGCCTCGACATCCTTTTGTTTGACTCTTTCCACGTCCACCCGCGCCTCAATCCCCTGCACGCGCTGGACAAAGGCCACGATTTCGACCCCGAAGCGTTCGCGCAAAAGTTTTTTGGCCACCGCGCCGCCGGCCACGCGGCCGATCGTTTCCCGGGCGCTGGAACGGCCCCCGCCCTGCCAGTTGCGAATGCCGAATTTTGCCTGGTAGGTGTAATCCGCGTGCGAAGGCCGGAATTTCGTGGCCATTTCGCTGTAGGCCTCCGGCCGGGCGTCTTCATTCCTGACCCACATGGAAATGGGAGTGCCCAGCGTCCTGCCTTCGAAAGTGCCGGAAAGGATTTCCACCCGGTCGGCTTCTTTCCGCGGCGAGACGATGGCCGATTGTCCGGGCCGCCGACGGTCCAAATCAGGCTGAATATCCGCCTCCACCAGGCCGAGCCGCGGCGGGCAACCATCAATCACAACCCCCACGCCGCCCCCATGAGATTCCCCCCAGGTGGTGATGCGAAACAACTGGCCAAACGAATTTCCCATGGGGCGATTTTAAAGTCCGAGCCGCGAAGTGCAAAGTCCAAAATTTGACTCTCAACCAATTCGCGGCGGGACGGGGGCTTTGAAAGCTAACGCGACGGGAGCAGGAGTACTGATTCGGACGCGGATTCCAAAACGCGAATGTCCTTTTCGTGTTTGAGCAGGAGGTTAAGCAGTAGTTCTCGAGTGCAGTTGCCCAGGCAGGGCCAGACCAGTTTGGGTGGCGCACCCAACAGCAGGCTCCGCTGGTAGAAATCACCGTCCTTGGACACCAAAGTGAATCCGTTGACGCGGGCGTATTCCCAAATGGCCTGATCGCTGCGCCCCTTTTACCCGCAATCACGAACGTGAATGCTGCCGGGAAACTGGCTTTCAAGCAAGCGGGGCAACTTTGGCGAGAGATTCTCGTCAAAGAGCAGCTTCATGCAGTTCCTGCCATCAAGCGGCGTTCACGGTCAGCGGCGAAGGATAGACAGGCTTGGACATCATCGGCGGTTATATCGGGAAAGTCGTCCAGCACCTCGGCGACCGTCATGCCGCCACCCAAATAATCAAGGACGTCAGCAACAGTGATGCGCGTGCCGTGAACACAAGGCTTGCCACTACGGACGAGCGGATCTATGCAGATGAGTTGCCGATAATCCATGTTTGAAAGATACTGTTTAAAAACCTCCAGTCAAGTACCAAGCCTCCGTCACTGCGGCGCAATGACAATACTGCCTCAACCAATCCTTGGCGGAACGGGGTCTTTGGGGTGCGCAGAGAGGATTTGCACGCCCGTTATCACCGCCCACAGCAAGGAAACCGCGAAAATTCCCAAGCCCGCCAAAGGCCAGCGTATTTCACGCCACATGGTTGTCAGGGCTTCGACTGGATCGCCGGTGGATTGGTTGATGTTCGCCCAGTTCCCCATCATCCACTTCAGCATGTGAATGCCCGAGGTCACGCTGACAACGAAACCAATCGTCGCCAGCGCCAATTGATAATATCCAACCGGTCTTCCCGCCGCCAACGAACCTGCTCCGGGCAGGGCCAGATTGGCTGTCAAACATCCCCAGGCTTCGGCCCGGTTGGCAGGCTCTTTGCCGCGGCTGGCAGGCAGGAGTTTCACAGGCGAAGTGAAAGCTACCAGCGACCCCAGTGATGATGGAACATATGCCATGCCCCGAACGGAAAGCCCATGGTCAACGGCACAAGACAATGCCAGATTAACCCCACCACCGATAGAACCAACCCCGCCAGAGCCATGGCTCTGCTGCCTTCGTGCGGATGCGCTTGCTGCTGGTTCAGCGCGATGACCGAAAAGACAATTCCCAAAATCGCGCAAAGAAACCCAAAACAGCAGCAAACGTTGGCCAGCACGCCGCAGATCAGGCCCGCCAACGCCATGTTGTCGCCTCGCTGCGCCGCCGGCACGGGAGGCATCGAGACCACGGGTGGGATGCTGAACTCCGGCCTTGACGACAGGGGTTTCCAATCATTGCTCCCTTCCGCCTGAACCAGCGTGGCGCCGGTGATCCGCCCTTCTGCCTGCCATTGCCGGATTTGCCCGGCGGACGCAGGTCCGTAAATCTTTTGGTCGCTGCCAATGATTTTATACATGTTTCACTCCAATTCAGTAATTAGCGGAAAACCGGCAGATTTCGCGCCACGCCAAACACCACCAGGCCCACCACCAACGCCCATCCGAAGACGGGGCGCGTCACAATGCCCGGCAACCTCCTCCCGGTGGCCAGCCAGACCAATTCCCGCGCCGCCAACCACAACGCCACGGGCAATAGCGACATTACAAAGCAATTTAACCGCCACGCGGCGGCAAAGTTGCCGTGGGTCAATTGGTGCATCGCCCGCAATGTCCCGCATCCGGGGCACGACAGCCCCGTCGTCAGGTGCAGCAGGCAGACGGGATAAAAGCCGCTTGTGGCCGGGTCAAAAAGGAACAAAACCACCACTGCCCCCGCCGTCACCGCCACTCCCGCGACGGCCAGAAACAGGTGCCAGGGCGATGCTGCCAGCAGTCCTTTCATACCCATTACTGAGGAAAAGAGTTCGCAAGGTTCTGAAAATTCGTCAAATATTGCGGATTGGAAATAATGATCAAGGTGGCAACGGCAGACAGGATCAGTGAAAGGACTCCCATCACGATTCCCGCGATGGCGAATCCCGACCCAGTCTGTTGTGGATTGTGCTTGATCTGCGACAAGGCGACAATGCCGAGCACAATGGGGAGCGGACCCAAAATCGGACAACAGAAGAAACAACAGAGCGAGAGAATTCCGGTGATCATGGACCAGATGGCCAACTGGCTGGTTTTCGCCGCGGGCGGGGTAATGGCGATGTAACCGGGTGTTCCGGGCATCGGCGGCGCGCTGGGCGGCAACGCCGCCGCAAATTCAGGCAATTCCGCAACCGTTTTCCAAACCGTCGCGCCTTCCGTCTGCACCTTGGTGTGCGCATTGATGCGGCCTTCAGAAATCCACTGGCGAAGCTGGTCGGCGGTGATTGGACCATACTCCTTTTGATCGGCTCCGATAATTTTATACATGGCCTAAGATGGCTGCAACCGCTTCGACTCGTCAAGCCCCCTTGGACGCGTCGATCAACTCCTGCAGCTTGCTCCCCGCTTTCCCGGAATCGATCAATTCCTCCGCCTTCCGCCATCCATCGAGGGCGGAGCGGCTTGCCCTTGCAATGCGAAGGGCCACACCGCTGTTGAGCAAAACCGCGTCCCGTTTCGGTCCGCGGTCTTCGCCGCGCAACAAGCGCCGCACAATCTCCGCATTGGCCTTGGCATCCGCCCCAGCCAGATCGGCCAGCGTCGCCGGTTGAATGGGAAAAGTCTTGGTCGGGAAGGTTCGGCAGGAAGCCGATCTCTCCGAAAAGCTCGCCACCCAATTCCTGCCAAGAGTCGAAAACTCATCCAAATATCGCGTTTTGCCACCGTCAAGGACAGTCCCGCAAACCACCATCCCGCGCCGCACTCCCTGACGCTGCAAGACCGCCGCCATGGGGACGCAAAGTTCTCGCCGCGGCACGCCCACTAGCTGCGAGCTGGGCCGCGCCGGATTCAGCAACGGCCCGAGAAAATTGAAAATCGTCCGTTGCCCCCTTTCGCGGCATAACTGCCGCGCTGAGGCGATTTGTTTGAAGGCGGGATGACAATTCGGCGCGAAGAAAAAGGCAAAATGATGGTCGCGCAACCACGCCGCCGCCTTGTCCGGTGACAAATCAATCCTTATCCCAAGCGCCTCCAGCACGTCCGCGCTGCCCGCTTGCGACGTCATGGCGCGGTTGCCGTGCTTGGCCACGCTCACTCCGGCCGCGGCCACGACCAGCGCCACGGTGGTTGAGATGTTGAACGTGTTCAGACGGTCGCCGCCTGTGCCGCAAACATCCATGATTTCCCGCGAGCGCGTCTCCGCGTCCAGCGGTGGCGCGATGGCCCTGGCCTGCAAGGCGCGCGCAAAACCGGCTATCTCCTCCGCCGTCTCGCCTTTCCCGGCCAGCGCGGCGAGGAATTCCGCTTTGACTTCCGCCGTCTCCTTTTCCCCCACCAACTCCCCCACCGCGTCCGGGACTTGCTTGTCCGTCAAACCCGTGCCACCCGCCAGTTGTTTGGTCAATTCGATTAACACCATGACAAGTGTAGAAAGTCGGGGCCGCCTTTGCCAGCGCATTGCATGGCCGGGCCATCAGTTTTTGGATGGCACTTTTCAGTTCTTAATCTTAATCTTAATCGTAATCTTAATCCAATTGCAGGAAGAGATTAAGATTGGGAGCGGTAGCCAATGGACACACAAGTCATCTCAACAAACGACGCAACGCTGTTTGAAACGGCGGTGGCGCGCGCGGTTGAATTGCTCCGGGCCGGCCAATTGGTTGCGCTGCCGACCGAGACGGTTTATGGCCTGGCCGCCAATGCCTGGGATGCCGACGCCGTCCGCCGCATTTTCGAGGCCAAGGGACGTCCGTCGCATAATCCCATCATCGTCCACGTTGCAAGCCTGGAGCTGGCGCGTCGCTGCGTCTCCGACTGGCCGCCGCAGGCCGGCAGGCTGGCTGAAGCGTTTTGGCCGGGGCCGTTGACCCTCGTCCTGCCCCGCTCGCCACAGATTCCCGATGTCGTCACAGCCAACGGCCCCACTGTCGGTGTGCGATGGCCGGACCATCCTTTCATCCAGGCGGTCATTCGCGAGTGCGGCTTTCCGCTGGCTGCGCCCAGCGCCAATCGCTCCAACCAAATTTCCCCCACCAACGCCGAACACGTCCGAAAGGATTTAGGCGGACGCATCCCTCTCATCGTCGATGGCGGCCCATCGAAAGTGGGCATTGAATCCTCCGTGCTCGACCTGGCAAGCTCGCCCCCGCGCCTCTTGCGCCCGGGCATGATCCACATGGAATCTTTGCTCGCCGTTATGGGCGGCAAAATCCTGCATGGATCCGGTCCCGAATCGTCGGCCGGCGCCGGAGCGTTCTTGCGCAGCCCCGGCCTGCTCCCCAAACATTACTCCCCCAAAGCCAGATTGGTCCTCCTGCAATGGCGCGACGAAATCGATCTGGCCGCCCGGCTTTCCACCTGCCCGATCCAGCGCAACAAAATTCATGTCATCGCCCACCGCGTAATCCCGTTGAGCCGGAATTTCGGGCGCGTGGCCGTCATCCCCCACGATGCCGAAGCCTTTGCCCATGCCATTTACGCCGAAATGCACCGCTGCGACGAAGATGGCGCGGAGTTGATTATTGTCGAAGCCCCGCCCTTGGGCGAAGAATGGCGCGCCATCGCCGACCGCCTCTCCCGCGCCTCCGGCGGCCCATAAATTATGCCGCGACCGCGCTTGACGGCTTTTCCCCGGACGAGGCACGTTTAGCGCCATGATGATAACGCGCTTCCTCAGAGTTCTCCCAGCCTTGGCCGTTGCCTGGGCCGGAGTGTCGGCCCATGCGGCGACCATTACCGTTTTCGCCGCCGCCAGCCTCACGGATGGTTTGCGGGAAATCGCGCACAACTATGCGGAAAAGACCGGCGATAAAATCGAGTTCAACTTCGCCGCCTCCAGCATCCTGGAGCGGCAGATCGAGGAAGGCGCGCCCGCGGACATTTTCTTTTCCGCCGACGAGGCCAAGATGGACGCTCTCGACAAGAAGGGGTTGGTGGAAAGAACGACGCGCCGCAGTAGGTTGTCCAACTCGCTGGTCATTGTCGTGCCGGCGGACAGTTTCCTCTCGATTACCTCGCCTGCGGATTTGGCCACGGGGAAAATCGGGCATGTTGCCATGGCCGATCCGAAATCCGTTCCGGCGGGGATTTATGCCAGGGAATACTTGGACAAGATTCATCTCTGGGACCAGATCGCGCCCAAGGTCGTGCCGATGGGAGACGTCCGGGCAGCGCTGGCCGCGGTCGAATCCGGCGACGCCGAGGCTGGCATTGTTTATAAGACCGACGCGGCCATCTCCAAGAAGGCCCGGGTGGCCTTCGACGTGCCGCGCCAGGACGGCCCCAAGATCAGCTATCCCATGGCGGTAATGAAGGAGGCCCGCGAACCGAAGGCCGCCCGGTCCTTCCTGCAATATCTGGATTCAGACGCGGCGGGGCGGGCATTTGCGAGGTTCGGATTCATTATCGATAACAAGGCGCAATGACCGCCAACGAATGGCACATTGTCTGGTTTACGGCGTGGGTTGCGGCCCTGAGCACGCTCGTCATCCTGCCGCCGGGCCTGGCGGTGGCGTGGCTGCTGGCGCGCCGTAATTGGCCGGGCAAATCGCTTCTCGAAACTGCCGTCACGCTGCCGCTGGTCCTGCCGCCCGTGGCCACGGGGCTGATCCTGCTGAAAGTGTTGGGACGGCACGGATGCGGCGGCTTTTTCCACGACCGCCTCCACCTGGACATTGTTTTTACGTGGCGGGCCGTGCTGGTGGCGTTGGGGGTGATGTCCTTTCCGTTGCTGGTGCGTTCGACGCGCGTGGCTTTCGAGCAGGTGAATCCGCGTTTTGAGCAAATCGCCCGGACCCTCGGGGCGGGCGATCTGCGGGTCTTTTTATCCATCACCATTCCCCTTGCCTTGCGCGGCATCATGGGTGGAGTCATCCTGGCCTTCGCGCGGGCCTTGGGCGAATTTGGCGCGACGATCATGGTGGCCGGCAACATCCCCGGCAAAACATCCACGCTCTCCCTGTCCATCTACCAATCCTGGTTCAATGGCGAGGATGCGGCCGCCTATCGATTGCTGGGCGCTTCGGTCGCGCTGGCTTTCGCCGCAGTCTGGGCCAGCGAGTGGTTCATGCGTCGGAGCCGGAAGTGATTCTTGCCCCGCAAAACATCCCGCTGACGGCGCAACCGTCAGGTCTTGGGTTTCAGGATTTTTTCAAAAGTCTCGGTTGGCTCAATTTCAATCCGGCCCGGCTCCGCGACCACGGGCGCGGCGGCGATGCCGCTTGCTTGGCTGGAGTTGCCCAGGGGCGGAGGAGCGGGACTGACCTCGGTGCCCGACTCCTCGTCCTCCGACGCGGTTTCGCGTCCGCCCAGATTGAAGTTGGTTCGTTTGTCGAGCCAGGCGCGATAACGCGGATAACTCCACATGCCGTGTTCCGCGCCGGTTTCGATGGAGGAAATGATTTTGAAGAAATCGCGGTTGCGAATGAAATTCTTGATGGCCATGGTCGCCATGAGGACTTCGCATTCCGGCACGCAAATATTCAGATTGGGCCGGAATTGCAGCCGCTGCGAAATGACCCCGATGAGGCAATCGGCCATTTGCGCGGCAATGTTGCCTTGAATCTCGGCGGGGAAGGCATTGATGATCCGTTGCAGCGCTTCGGTGCAATTGGAGGAATGGACCGTGGCCAAAACCAGGTGGCCGGTTTCGGCGGCGCTCATGGTCAGGCGCATGGTTTCCGGCTCCCGCAATTCCCCCACCATCAACACATCGGGATCTTCCCGCAAACTGTCCAGCAACGCCTGCTCGAAACTCGGCGTGTCCCGGCCCACTTCGCGCTGCCGAATAAAGGCGCGTTTGGGCCGAAAGGTGAATTCGATCGGGTTCTCAATCGTGACGATGTGGCGGGCATCGCTCAGGTTGATGGTTTGGATAAGTGCGGCCAGTGTGGTCGTTTTGCCGCTCCCGGTTGCCCCGCTGATCACGATGAGTCCATGCGGATGATTCACCAATTGCTTGAAGTCCGGATGCAGGTTCAGCATTTCAATGGTCGGCTGAAAAGCCGGCAGCAATCGAATGGCGAAACCGACCCCGCGCGATGTCTGAAGAATGTTGATCCGGCAGCGCAGACCTTCAATGGTCCTGGACATATCAAACGAGCGCCGTTGCAAAAACTCGGGCCAATACCCGGCTCCGATCAAGTCGCGCGCCCATTCCAGAACCGCGGGCGGAGCAAGCGGCTCGCCCACGGAGCGCAGGCTGCCCCGCACCCGCAGGACGGCGCTCAAACCCGGCTCCAAATGAAGGTCGCTGGCGCCTTCTTTTTTGGCCAGGGCGATAAGATCCCGCAAGCTCATGAATTGTGGCGCGCGCCCATTTGTTTTTTAAACTCCATCGGCGCCGTTTTGTTTCGGGGCCGGATTGTGCAAAGTGACACGCCGTGGCGGATGTGTCAATTGAGCCAGGCCGACGCGGGGCCGTCAGCCTTTGCGGTGGTAGGCAATGGCCAGCATGCGGCTGTCCAGTTCGATGACCGAATAGCCCCAGGGAACATAGCGATTGGAGCCTTTGGCTTCCGGATGCTCGATTCGCCAGGCGGTAACCTGCCAGCCATACGAGGTCTTCCTAACCTCCCATTCGGCACGCTCAGCCCAATCCTCCCTTTGCTCCAACAGTCGTTTCGCCGCCATGATCTGTTCGTGGTAGCGGCCCTGAGGATCCTCGGATTGCGCCATGCGGTCGGACTCACCACATCCGGCGAGCAAAACGAGGAACAAGGCGATGATGCAGCATCTGGCCATCCTCCTCCTTATCGGCAGGATACCATTCATCTTAAGTCCGCACCCTGCAAAGAGTTGAGAAGATTTGCGGAAGACGATTAATGCTTGACTGGACAGTGGAACGTTCAGGCAGCCTTTTCCAGTCCAAGAATTTCGGCGTAGCCGCAGCGGGCGAGGCTGATTTTGGAGGCGAGGAATTTCTTGAGAGTAACGCTCTCGGG
>Ga0224555_1000259_pt1 | contig 79068 bp, 63 predicted proteins | sample 714S23034metaG_FD_180687 | JGI IMG/M metagenome (GOLD analysis project Ga0224555, IMG submission 180687) | Peat soil microbial communities from Stordalen Mire, Sweden - 717 S2 30-34 | ecosystem: Environmental > Terrestrial > Soil > Wetlands > Peat | place: Sweden: Norrbotten County, Stordalen... | reverse complement strand
CCCGAATCATTAGCGAAGAATTCGACACCCGTTGCGACGCCGCGTTTCCAGCCGGAGATCCGATTCATGGGCCGTAGCCGACGGCGTTATTGGCGGTCTTTTACCGTTTTCGGGGACCATGTTGGGTGATTCGTGATAAAAGCCCGATCTGGCCCGGTGTCTTGGCCGGGCGAAGGCACACCTCCCTTTCCTGGTCTGTCGTATCTACAAGACGAGTCGCGAGGCTTCGACTGGATGGCTCTTGGCGCTACCCCGAGTCCACCTCCTCCAACACCGGTCGCCCGGCCTTGCGCTTGGGCACCCACTGGTCCACAAACAGCCGCCACCACCGCAGCCAGCCCGCTGGAATACAGATGTGCGCCACCTCGTAGCGCGCGTGCCGGCTCACGCTCACCGGCACGGTCAACAGATGCCGAATGATGGTTTGGATGCGCCAACTCTGCGCTTCATCGGGCAAATCCAGCACCTTGAGGCTGATCAACACGTTGTTGGCCAGCATCGCCATGGCGTAAAAGGCTTGGTTGGCGATCAGGCCCAGACAGGGCGGATGGTGCAAATCCAAGCCGGTGAGCACCTCGCTAAAGCCTTGTTCCTTGGCCCCTTTGAGGTGGTGCCGCTCAAAGCCCGGTTGCCCTCGTAGTTGAGGCGCGCGGCTTCAAACTTGGGTCCTTGGACCTCGATCTCCGTGTCGTCGAAAAAGACTTCCACTTTTTCTTCACCAGGCTAATGATTCGGGCAAATATCCATCGCCAGCCCGCGCCCGCCATGTTACAAAACCCGGCATGAGGTCATGCCGGTTGGCAACGCTTTGCCTGGTTCTGCTGGCGGTCGCCGGCGCCCGGGCGGGCGAGGCGTTGGAGTATCGCGACGGCGGCGTGATTCGCGGGCCGGCGGATCAAAAGGAAATCGCGCTGGAATTCACGGCGGACGCATTTGTGGAAGGGGGGCCGGCCATTCTCGATCAATTGGCCCGCCATCAGATCAAAGCCTCCTTTTTCCTGACCGGACGCTGCTTGCGCGATCCCGCCAACGCCGCCTTGGTCCGGCGCATCATCGCCCAAGGGCATTATCTGGGGCCGCATTCCGACACGCACCCCCTGCTGTGCTCCTGGGAGACCCCCGCCAAAACCCTCGTCACCAGGGAATTCTTTCTTGATGACATGAAACGAAACCTGGAGGCCATCGAGAGCTTCGGCGTGTCTCGCGCGTCCATCCGCTATTTCGTCCCGCCCTACGAATGGTATAACGGGGAAATTGTCCGGTGGGCGGGGGAACTGGGCCTGGCGCTGGTCAATTTCACGCCGGGCACGCGCTCGACGGCCGATTATACGGAGACCGGGGCGGCCAATTACGCCAGTTCCCAAGCCATCCTGGAGAGCATTGAGCGGCGGGAGGAAAAAACGGGCGCCAACGGCTGGCTCCTGCTGCTGCACTTGGGCGCCGGACCGCGCCGGGCCGACAAAATGCACGATCGTTTGGGGGAGTTGCTCGATTACTTCCAGCGGCGCGGCTACCGATTTGTGCGCGTGGATCAATGGCCGGCGCCCAAGCCGCCGCCGGGCGTCAAGTCTTGAATCCTGGAGCAGCTTGGATTTTATTTCGCGCCGATGCTGGTCAGGCGCGTCAGTTTCAATTCCGTCGCGTTCAGATTGGTCCCGAAGACGACGATTTTTTCATCGGCATTGGGCGCGAGAGCGGCGCCGATTTTGGAGGCGGCGCCCACTTTGAATCCCTTTTGGTCGCAGACGGCCACTTGCACCACCGGCGTGACTTCCCGCGCGCCAAGATTTGTCACATAAATGGTGCCCTTGATCCCATTGATGGTCCCGATCATGGCCAGCTTGGAGGCCACCAGGCCGGAGTCAATTTTGGCGGTGATGACGGAGGGTTCCGCCGGTGCCGCCGGTGGGGCCGCCGGGCGCGCCGCGCGGCGGCTCGGAGTTGGTTTCGGATTCTGGTCATCGAGCAGGCTGGGGTCCCGATCCAAACTGGTGGGGGCGAGGCGTTTGTTGGGGTCTTTGAGCACGGGATGAACCAGTTGCGTCGGGGAAGTGGCCGACTGGCCCTGCGACGCCACGGCTCCCGCCAGAACCATCAGCATAACCGCCATGAAAGGCATTTGCATAAGACGCTCGCTATGAGTTGTTTTGCACTACACTAATCCAAAACATCCAAATTGCCAATCTTAATTGGGAATGTGGCTTGAAAATTCATTGTTTGATGATCAGCACGCTGCAATGGGCATGGTCGCTGATGCGGTCGGCGGTGTCGCCCAGCAGCCGGCCCCATAATTCGGAGTGGTCGCTGTGGCCGATGACAATCAGGTCGTAGCCGCCTTCCTTGGCGAGGTTGACGATGACTTTGGCGGCGTGGCCGGAGCGGGTTTCGCAGGCGATTTGAATGCCCTGCTGTTTCGCCAGCTCCGCCACTTCCTGTTTGCGTTCCTCGAAATAATCGGCGGCGGCCTCGGCCTCGCCTTGGGATTCGCCGGGCAAGTCGGCGTATTGCGGCAACGGCTGCCGCACCCAGAGCGCGGTCAGTTGGGCGTTGTAATGTTTGGCGGCGACGGCGGCGCGTTCGAGGGCGGCCTTGCCGCCTTTGGAGCCGTCGTAACCCACCAGAATTTTTTGAAACATGGGCAACATGATTTCCTCACTTTCCTGTTGGCGCCGGCCGGCGCGGGTTTTTGCGGTTGATTCGCTCGCTGTAAATTCTGCCCCACTCCACCATCGCTTCAATCGAGGGCTGGAAAAACTTCTGCGCAATCAGCGTGGGAACAAACGCGCTGAGAATCACGACGGTGACGAGAATGGTGTATTGCTTCTCATCTATAATCTTGTTTTGCAGGCCGAACAGCGCGGAGATCGTGCCGAAAGTCAGGCCGGTGGCCATCAGTAGCGTGGTGTAGTTCGCCTCGCGGTAGCCCATGTAGAACATCCGGGTGGACGGCCACACGCCGATGAATTTGGCGGCCAATTTCAAAGCGAGCAGCACCGCAATAATGCCGATGGCGGACCACAGGGCGGGCAAGGACACAAAAAGCCCCGCCTTGATAAAGTAGAACGGCGTGAAGACCGTGAAGGCGATGCTCCGCATCCGGTGGACCAGCGTTTTGTCGCGCAAGAACACGCCCGCCACAACCAGGCCGACCAGATACGCGGGCAAGACCGCCTCGCTTTTGGCCGTGGAGGCCAGGCCGCCCAGGAAAAACAGCACCAGGAAAATGAATTTCACCTCCGGTTCGCTCACGCGCGTCGCGCCAAGTTTGGTGATGATGAATTGGGTCCAGATGGGCATGAACCACAGCATGACCGACATTACGACCACGAACACCACCAGCCAGAGGTTGAAGTTGGCGAAGAGCGTGCCCAGCGCCAGCACGGTGCCAAAATCCGTGATGAAACACGCCGCCAGAATCGTTTTGCCAAGCGGCGTCTGGCCCAAACCGCCCTCGATCATGACCGCGTACACCACTGCCACCGAAGTCGTGGAAAGCGCGATGCCGGCGATTTGCGCCTGATGCAAGGGCCAGCCCAGGACGTATTGCGCAAAGAGCCAGACGCCCGCGAAGGGAAGCAAAAACGACAGGATGCCAATGGTCATGCTGGCGCGCAGATTGGCGCGCAGCGACGCGGGGTCAATTTCCGCGCCCGCCAGAAACGTGAGCACGCCGCTGCCGAGCATGGCCAGAAAGTTGGTCCATTCCGTCGTCTTGAGAATAGGGTGCCCGCCGCCGAGGGAAATGTTGCCCACCACCACGCCAACCAGGATTTCAATCAATGCCACCGAAATGCCCGTGCGGATGGAAATCAGACTGGCGATAAAGGCAAGCCCCATCCAGATCGCGGCGATAAACCAGATATTGTCCATGCGCGATCTTTCAAATCTCGGGGGAAGGTTCGACTTCCGACCCGGCGCGGTAATCTATCACCCGCACTTTTTCCAGCGTGACCAACCCCCCGCCCATCATGTCGTCCAGCATCGGCAGAAAGAAATTGATCTTCTCCTCGGTGTCCACGATTTCGATCACCAGCGGCAAATCCATGGACAGCCGCAGGATTTTCGACGTGTGCAGGTGGCTGGATTTGCCGAAGCCCATCGGCCCGCGCAGCACCGTCGCGCCGGCCAGGTGCATTTCGCGGGCTTTGAGCACCAGGGCCTCGTAGAGCGGCTGGTGATGCCAGCGGTCGGATTCCCCGATGAAAATCCGCAGCAACATAGCTTCATGCGGCAGGTGCATATCAATTGCCTTTCATTGAAATGGCGAATGAGCCGGTGATGTTGATGGCTGGAGCGCCCAACCCGCCGCCGATGATTATCCACAGTGCATTCAGCATATAATGACTCCTCCAGCCATGATGGCGCTGGCAGGAGTTATCAGCACTGAAACTTCTTCAGGCGGTTCTCTCGCGCCAGCGAGACGGCAAACCCCATTGCCTGTGATGAGCTTACGTTATTCCACCCGCCTCGGCAACAGTTTTAATCGCACCCGATGTCGGTGTCGGAGCTGCAAAACCGCAAAATTAGTCAAGCGGCCCGCAATGGCGTTTGCTAGTTTAGCGTGCAAATGAGCGGCACACGGCCAAAGCATACGACAACGTGGAATGATTATACGGAGCGCATTCTGCGGGTGTTGACGCATATCCAGGAGCATCTGGATGAGGCGTTGGATTTGGAGGAGTTGGCGCGGGTGGCGTGTTTTTCGAGTTTTCATTTTCATCGCGTCTTCGCGGCGATGACGGGTGAGACGCTTGCGGACCACGTGCGGCGGCTGCGGTTGGAGCGGGCGGCGATGGAGTTGAGGTCGGGCGCGAAGCAGGTGATTCAAGTGGCGCTGGACGCGGGTTATGAGGCGCATGAGGCGTTCACGCGGGCATTCAAGGCGGCCTACGGAGCTTCGCCGGCGGAGTTTCGCCGCGCGACGCGGCCCATCGCCATTCTCGCCGCGCCGTCCGGCGTGCATTTTCGGCCGGGAGTTCCTTTGACCACATTCAACACAAACCACATCACAACCAAGAATATGGAAGTCATTACCAAAAAAATCAAACCGATGCGCGTGGCTTATTTGCGGCATATCGGGCCATACGAAAATGTCAAACAAACGGGGTTTGACCTCTTTGCACGCCTATCGGCGGACAAGCAGATTCGCAAGCGTTCGGTGTTCATCGGCATCGCGCACGATAATCCATCGGTGACCCCGGCCTCGGAGCTTCGTTACGATGCATGCGTCACGGTGGATGGCGACTACGAGCCGAAGAAGCCGGTTGAGGTGCAGACCATCGCCGGCGGCGATTACGCCGTGGCGAAAAATTGCCCGGTCGGGAAAATCAAGGACGGCTACCAGTATTTGTATGCCAAATGGCTCGCGCGAAGTTCCCGGGAGTTGCGGCCTGCGCCGAGCTTTATCGTGTGGGTGGATGCCTACAAGGGGGTCGCGCCCGGGACATGGCGGGTGGATATTTATATGCCGTTGCAGCCGAAGCGGCCCCTGAATAAAGCGGAGCAAATGAACATCGAAGTGACGACGCTGGAACCGCGGCGGGTCGCGTATATGCGGCACGTGGGGCCGTATGAGGGGGCGTATCGGGCATGGATGGATTTTATGACGAGGCTGAAGAAGGACGGGCTGCCCCGCAAGGATTCGTTGTTCATCGGCGTGCCCTTGGATAATCCGAAGACCACGCCGCCAGAGAAATTGCGTTGTGACGTCTGCGTGACGGTGGATGAAAAGTATGTGCCTGCGAAGCCTGTGCGTGTGCGAACGATAGCGGGCGGCGATTATGTGGTGGCGAGGAATTGTCCGATCAGGGCGATCGCCAAGGGCTATCAGAAATTGTTCCGCTCATGGCTGCCTAAGAGCGGCCGCAAAGTGCGCAAGGCCCCGTCGCTTTTGGTGGCCGTGAATGGTCCGGAGGGGATGCCGACGCCGTTTGGGTTCAGGGATATCTATGTGCCATTGGAGGTGGGGAAGCAAGAATCGAAGTGAATCGCCCACCCTCACCGGCGACGAGTCGCCGAAAGCAGGTTTCAAGGACGCCCAATCCTCGAATAAGACAGTCTGGTCCCGGCCCTTGTGGAATGCTGCACGTTATGGCGTGGCTAGACGATAAAAGCCACTGCCAGCTTGCGTGGGAACAACCACTTGGTTCTGGCCATTGGCGGAATAGGTCACCGGATTGGTGACCGTGGTCCAGGCCGAGTTGAGCGCCGCCGCCTGCTGCAACACAAGTCCCCCTGCGGAATTTGGCCATGTGAACGCAACCGCATTGCTTCCGGCGAATTGTCCCGAAAGCGAGATCACGCTGGCAAACTGGAAGTTGGTGATGATTTGCTTCGAGCTGACCCCGCCGTCGGCGCCCGTCAGGCCGACGTAGGCGGTATTCGTGCCAAGAATATTAAGGAGGTTCATCGTCGCGTTGGTGGCGAAGGTGGCATGGGTTACGGTGTCGGTCAGCGTGGTGGACCACGTTTTTCCGTCGTAAGAGATGGATACGTTGATCGGATTGCCGCCGGCAATATTCACGGGCGCGGCACTGCTGTAGGGTGCGCCGGACTGGCCATTGGTGCGCAATGCCACGCCCACGCCATTGGGCGAATAGATATTGAACTCGAACGCGACGCTTGGTCTGAGGCCGTTGAATCCAAGGCCACCGCCTCCGCCGCCGAGAGCAGAGGGACCCAGGGTGGCGTCCTGTAAGACGAACGCCCAACCATCGGCGCCGCCTCCACCAACGTCCAGGTACGTAAAAGAAGCCACAAACGCTCCGATGTATTGCGGATAATTGAGGAACGCGGAAGAATCCTCGCCGCCGTTGCCGTCGGTGAGTACGACTTGACTGTTGGTCACGAGGCTGGCGTTGCCGCTTCGGCTCCAGCCCGCAGCCGCGCTTAAGGCATCGCGTCCTAGTGTCACGTTACAGAGAGCGCTCGTGACGGAGCCAAGCGAATTGGAAACAATGACCTGATAATGGCCGGCATCGCCCGGAAAGGCCGGGTTGATGCCCAACGTCAGTGATTGCGAGTCGGTGACCCGGAGACTGTTCGTCAGGTTTGCGCCATTGTATTGCCATTGATAACTCAACGGCTGCAAGCCAGCCGCATACACCGTCAGAGCCATCGGAAAGCCGGCGGGTGGCTTCCAGGCACGAGGCAAATCATCAATAATTCGAGGAGCGCCGGTTTGCGCCACACCTGCCGCCTGGGCATAAAGCTGGAACATTTGATCGGGCCGCACCATGACGTACTCGTTGGTGCTTAAAGAACTGGCAATCGTCTGGCAGTCCGTCGGAGCGATGTCCCAACCGCTCCCTTGGACGGCAATGAAGAGGGGCGCGGTGCCATGCCAGTTGGTGGCGGCGTTGGTGATGCCGGTGAGCAATTGAGCGGCCGTGGAGGAATAGTTGGCATCCGAGGGGAAACCGATCGTGGGAAGCGTCCCATAAACGGTCGAGTAGGCACCGTCTCCGTCGTCAATCAAGCCAAGGAGCGTCGAACAATTTGTGCTGAAGGCAGTGGCCGTGGGACCGGAGAGGGTGACCCAGACGGTGATGACCTTCATCCCGCTGCGTTGAAGGTAAGGACTGGAGGCTTGGGTATAAGCGGCGACGTTGGCCGCGCCCCAATAGTTCACGCGCGTGTAACCGGCGCCCGACGGTCCGGCCACGAGGCAATCGTTGGTGGTGGCGGTGCTCCAGTAGTAGTTCAACATCGCGGGGTCCAGATCGGCTGTCAGGGGTTGGGCCGTCCAGCCGATGGGAACGCTGCCGCGCGCCGAATTTCCCCAGTTGGCTTTCAAATGATGCTGCATGTATTGCACGTTGTCCCCGTCGCTCAAGGTGACGGAGACATAAACTTTGTTTTGCAGCGGTGGCGGGGACGGGATGGGAGGGATCGAAATCGTGGCGGCGACTCCGCCAAACAGGGAGGCGTTATCGAACCAATCGCTGGCAATCACCGGGATGCCGTACTGCCCAATCCAGCTCAAGCCAGCGGCTTCGTCCGGCCACCATCCCATATAGACTCCGCTCACAGGCGTCATTTCGGAAATAAACGGCTCGAGCGCGGCGGCGTCATTGGCGGAGCCGGGGTCCAGCCACACGGACGCAGCCTTGACCGCCACGAGAAACTCGCGCAAATGCCCGTAGCCGTTGGTTTCCATGCCAGCGAAAATGCGATGGGTGCATTGCGGCCAATAATTGGAGTAAAGGTATTGATAGACTTCATATTTATTTGAAAATTTGCCCCGCAGGTCGTCCTTGATAGCCAGGTTGTAAGGCGCGTTCGTCAGGGTCGCCAGCAGACTGGGATCACAGATCAACTCATTGTTCACCCCGGCGATGGTGGTTGCCAGGTTCAGCGTGTCCGGCTGATTGGTGTCGGTGACGGCTAGTCCGGTGAAGTTGGTTTTATATTTGAGGAGGGCGCTGTAGCCATTGATCATGCTGTAAGACAGATTGTGCAGGTTCAGCCATGTAAACTCGCCTTCTTCCGCCGAACTGTACACACAGGCAACTCGCGGCTGGGAACGGTTCACAAGGCCTTCCAAGGAAGCGAACAAATCCACCTGGGCCGCGCTGGCGGAACTGATATCAATGCAATCAATGACTGCGGCGGGCGATGAGAAAGTGGGCAGAAAATGGTTGGTCGGCCAGGCCAGACCGGTGCCTTGGGCGGAAACGGCGCCGGCCAAAGCGAACCACAGCGCCAATAATGTCCCCAGGGACTTGCTCGTCTGAAAAAGCGGAACGCAGGCACTGCGAGAATACTTGCTCTGCAAAAAAACCAAGGTTTGCCTCCATCGTGCTCGAATCGTCGAGCAACTTAACCACCGGGTGGCTCCCTCGCAAGCGAATTCAGATGCGCCCGGGTCCTGGTTTTTTTGGAAATGGCTGTTGACATCGGGCGGTTCTTTGGTAGGTTCACCCTTCCTTTGAGAGGAAAACTGATGAAAACGTATTTGCCCAAGGTAAATTTGGATCAGCGCAAATGGCACGTGGTCAACGCCGACGGAGCCACTCTGGGCCGTCTGGCGGTCCAGTGCGCCAATATTTTGCGCGGGAAAAACAAGGCCGTTTACACGGCGCACCTGGATGCAGGCGATTTCGTGGTCGTCATCAACGCCGAGAAGGTCAAGCTGACAGGGAAGAAGGAGACGGATAAGGAGTTCATGTCCTATTCCGGCTGGAAAGGCGGCGAAAAGTACGCCACGGTGGCGCAGGTGCGCGCCAAACACCCGGAAAAGCTCATCATGCATGCCGTGCGGGGCATGGTGCCCAAGAACCGGCTCGGACGGGTTCTGATGACCAAACTCAAAGTCTATAAAGGCAGCCAGCATCCGCACGCGGCCCAACAGCCCGCCACCTTGGCTCCGGCCAAATAACCACTTTCAATTCTATGGCAGAGATCAAAGAATTCCTTGGCACTGGACGCCGCAAAACGGCGGTCGCGCGCGTTCGCATGGCGGCGGGCACGGGCAAAATTGTGGTCAATAGGCGCCCGTTCGAGACCTATTTCCCCACCGATACCCTGCGCACCGTGGCCGTCGCGCCGCTGACGGTGACGGAAAGCGCCGCGAAATACGACATCCGGATCAACGTCAGCGGGGGCGGTCCCAATGGCCAGGCGGGCGCCGTGCGCCACGGCATCGCGCGGGCTTTGTTGACGGTGGACGCGGCCTTGCGTCCGGCTTTGAAAGCAGCCGGGTTTCTGACCCGCGACCCGCGCCGCAGGGAACGTGAGAAATACGGCCAGCCGGGCGCGCGCAAACGCTTCCAGTACAGCAAGCGGTGATCTGATGAAGGCCGCCATCGTAGGCGCGTCGGGTTACTCGGGCGAGGAACTGGTGCGCCTGCTTTTGCGCCATCCGCAGGCCGACTTGGTGGCGGTTACGTCGCGGCAATACGCGGGGCAGACCGTGGCCCGCGCGTTTCCCAAATTCAGCAGCGACCCCCGCGCCCGGAGTCTGCGCTTCAGCGAACCCAAACCGGAATTGCTGGCCAAAATGGCCGACGTGGTTTTCCTGGCGCTGCCGCATGGGGTGGCCGCCGAGTATGCCACTCCCTTGCTCGACGTTGGTTGCCAGGTCATTGATCTCAGCGCCGATTTCCGGCTGAAAAGTCCGGCCGTTTACAAAGAGTTCTACGGGCGCGACCATCCCGCGCCGGAGTTGCTGCCCAAAGCGGTCTATGGCTTGCCCGAAGTCTATCGCGCGGAAATCCAAAAGGCCTGCCTCATCGCCTCGCCCGGATGCTATCCGACCAGCATTCTGCTGCCCCTGCTGCCCTTGCTCAAAGCAGGGTTAATCGCCCCGGCGGCCATCATTGCCGATTCCCTGAGCGGAGTCAGCGGGGCCGGACGCAAAGCGGAGCTGGACTATTTGTTTGCCGAATGCAACGAGAGCGCGCGGCCTTATGGCATCCCCAAGCACCGGCACTTGTCGGAAATCGAGGAACAATTGAGCCTGGCGGCGGGCCAGCCGGTGGTCATCCAGTTTTCGCCGCATTTGATCCCGGTCAACCGCGGGATTCTGACCACGCTTTACCTTGCGCCGGCGGCGCCTTTTGAAAATGAGAAGGAGATGGCGGCGTTGCAGGAGCGGCTGGCCCGCTGTTATCAGGACGCCTACGGCCAGGAACCCTTTGTCCGGCTTCTCGAAGGCTCCGCCCTGCCGGACACCAAGAACGTCACCGGCTCCAACGTCATCGAAATCGCCTGGCGGCTGGACCCGCGCACCGGGCGGCTCATCGTCCTGAGCGCCCTGGACAATATCACCAAGGGCGCCAGCGGCCAGGCCATCCAAAGCATGAACATCCTGCGTGGCTTTCCAGAAACCGCCGGCTTATGCTGAATCCATGGACCTGGTCGCCAACCTGAACAACGTCCGCCAGCGCCTTGCGGCCGCTTGCGCGCGGGCGGGCCGCGACCCCGCGTCAGTCACGCTGGTCACCGTCTCCAAGGGGCATCCGGCGGAAACGGTGCGCGCGGCGGCTGACTTGGGCCTGAGCGTGTTTGGCGAAAACCGGGTGCAGGAAGCCAGAGCCAAGATCGGCCTCTGTCCTGGCCGCCTGCGCTGGCACTTGATCGGCCACCTGCAATCCAACAAATGCCGCGACGCCGTTCATTTCTTTGAAATGATCCAAAGCGTGGACAGCCTGGCGCTGGCGCGGGAAATCAACAAGTGGGCCGAAACATCCGCCAAAACGATGCCCGTGCTGATCGAGGTCAACGTGGCGGGCGAATCGAGCAAGTTTGGTTACACGCCGGAAAAAGTCCTGGCCGAGCTGAAGGAACTCAACGCGCTGCCGAAGCTGGAAGTGCATGGGCTGATGACCGTCGCGCCGTTCGCGCAGGAGGCGGAAAGGGTTCGGCCCGTGTTCCGGCGGCTGCGGGAACTCAAGGGCCAGTGCGAGGAGCTTTTGGGAGCGCCACTGCCGCATTTGAGCATGGGCATGAGCGGCGATTTTGAAGTGGCGGTGGAAGAAGGAGCGACTATGATACGACTCGGCAGCGCCGTGTTGGGACCGCGTGCCGCCTCCAAACCGGCGGCCGGCGGCCCCTAGTTTATGGAGCTTACTGTCGAGACATTTCAAGCCGAGATCGTCGAGGCCCTGCGGACCTACGACAAGCACGTCGTTTGCATTGACAAGACGCCCGAAGACTGCAAAGCCGCCTTGGTTTCCCTGATGGACAAGGCCATTCGAGCCTATGTCAGCCGCGGCCCGCATTTGCGGCACGGCATCGCCCTGGACAAACAAGTGACCATCATCCTGAGCCAGACCGACAATGACCGGCCGCTGTGCGGCATCTATTTCAACCTGCATTCCCCTTACAAGAAGAAGCCCGTCCTCAAAACCAGGAAGGAAGACTAGCAGACGTGGTTTGGCAGGCCGTATTTGACACGCAATTGTCACCTGTTCTTTGCCTTCCCGCCCTTGTCAAGGACTGGGGCGGCGGCTACATGGCAAGCATGAAAAACCGCGAGGCGCGGGCCTTCGATGACTTGTAGGGTTTTGCCTCGCAAACGAAACCTGATTCGCCTTGCAGACAGACGCAAGGGCATGCGTTATGGATAAGCGAAGACGGGCAACCATTTAGTTGAAAAGGCGGGGCAAAGCGTGAAGAAGTTTTGCGCGGCCCGAACGCCTTGTTTGAGAGAAACGTGCAAAAATTGTTTCAATCAGTTCCAGTGCTGGCGTCCATGGCCGGGTTCCTTTTGGTTTACACCCTGGCCATTGTCCTGGTGTTTCGCGCCAATGCGTCCGGGCGCCGGCGGCGCTGGCTCCCGCTGGACTATGTTTGGGTGCCCTTGGGCGGGTTGACCGGCCTATGCCTGCTGGCCCTTTGGTGGCGCATGCATGGGGCGATCTGAACCGGCCTTGCGTTGCGTTGCCGAAGTCAACCGGCTACTCTCCACGGAATCCTGGTCATCTTAAATCTGGTGTATTGGGGAGCGGACGCGCCTGATCGGGGGCCTGCGGACGCACACGCGGCGCCGGAGTAAAAGTGTCCTTGTTAGCCGCCCACCATTTTTCCCAGGCGGCTGGGTCAGCCCCCAGTTTCTGACCGGACAACATGCGCAAGTTCTGACGCGCTGTCCAGCGCACCCCTTCATCCGAGTCGCGCAGCATTTTTACCATTTGCTCGGCCGCCGGCTTGTCCCGACGGCGGATGAGAAGAAACAGTCCGTTCTCTCGCACGGGCGCCGAGGAATTTGTCAACAAAGGCATGATCTCGGTGATTTCCAACTGCCGATCGCGCAACAACCCCAGAGCGGCGTGGAGCATCTGCGGGGACGGGGTAACCAACATCGGCAGGACTGCCGACGCAGGAACCGGCATCCCATGTCTCCGCAACAGGAAGGCGGCCTCGGATGCTCCGGGGCCACCCTCCGCGGCGATCCGTTGATAGACCGCGACATTGCGCGCGGAATCCTCTGCATGGAATTGCAGACAGGTGGAGGCATCACGCCGCACTCTCGGATCAGCATTGGTAAGCAGCCGCCCCAGTTGCGGCGCGAATGATACGTCCCAGTTTCTGATCGCGCACTGGCAGGCATCCATCACAATCCTCGTATCAGGATCACCGAGCAGCGCGCCGAGGGCAGGCGTGAGCCGTTTATCGCTGATTTGGGACATCGCTGAAGTGGCCAACCTGCGCTCGTGCCCATCACCCGTGGCTGCTGTGTTCAGCAGCAGAGGAACGGCGCGCGCGCCGAACCGAGGCAACTGGCGAATGAGTGTCCGGCCTTCCACCGTGTGAAGCTTCGCTGCGAACAGAGGGAGTGCCGGCTCAAATTCCATGCCGCACATCTGTTCCGGCGACAATGTTTCGGTTTCTTTGGTCAGCGCATAGTCTTTTCCGGCCAACCGGGGGAACTCCTGCGCGCAGATCTCCAAATGTTCCGGCGCCGGGTCATAAGGAAACTTCGGCACTGCGGGAACATTGGCGCCGAGAATTTCAATGATTCCCAGGAAATCCTGGCCGTAAAAATCGTCGTCTGATTCGGAGAATGGCGGATACGGACCGGGATTGGGCACACTGCGATCCACGACGGCGGCAGGCGGCGGATCAGCGGGGTCTAATGGATTCGAACGGTTCGCGCCTCCAAAGCCGCCGGCAAATTGTTTTTGGACTGCTTGATCCTGTTGATTCTGAGCGTCATAATCCTTTTCGCGGAGCGGACGGTTCTTAATCCATTCGGCTCGTTCTTTCACGTAGGCGCGAAACTTTTGGTCGAACACCGCACGGCTCATCCGCGGTTCGCTCGACACCACGAAAATCGAAGCCCGAGCCGGCTCGGCCGTCCCAGTTGACAACGCCAGAGACGCCACGCATTTGTCAGTTGGGAAGCTGATGACCAGCGGAGGCAATTCCACAGGGCTATTGGTATTCGCCGCTGGTCCAGGGTTGATTTTGGCCGCCACAACGTACCACCCTTTGTCCTTATGCGACTCCACCGCGGAGCGCGTTGCCTTTGGCAGGGAAAAGTGGTTGCTGTCCAACCATTGGTCCAACCCATCGGTCTGGCTGGGGCCAATAATCGTCCACTCAACCGCTCCGTTCGTCGGGATCTTGACGCGTTTGACTTTCCTCGCGCTTGACGAGCTTGAATAGACTGACGACTCATCATACTCCTCGGGCCAAAGCGGCTCGTCCGTCGCCCGGCTGACGTCATAGAAGCATTCCATCGAGCCTTGCTTGACTTCGGGACGGCTGGGCACGGGAATGATCCAACCAAACGGCTGACTGGATCCTTCGCACCTGGCCTGCCACACCATGTCTTCCCGTGACTCGTCAAATATAATGATAAGCTTTTGCGCAGGCTCATTGACCATGGCGATGACACTCTGGCGAAGCCGCTCCTCCAGTTCGCTTGCCCCAAGGTTGTTGAGTTTATCATCAGGCAAGCCGTCCGAAGCCGCCAGCGCAGCCGCGTTCAAGGCGCAGATGGACACCAAGGCAAAAGCCAGCCGGCCAGGGAGGGAAGTCGCTTTCATATCCTCTCCGTTTTTTATACAGAAATGGTTGATACGTCAACTTCAAGAAGGCCTTGACCCGACTATAACTTCACAGTTTAGCCTCCCTTCGTCACGGGCCGTCATGGCCGTGACATAACGAGGAAGAACATTTTCGACGAATCGCAGGATTGGGTTATCCTTGATAACGGCGCGGTCGCCGGCTCGAGTTCAGGCTTAAGTTGACAGGCCAGAGGCCGAAGCAGTTGAGTGGTGGAGCGCGTAAACTCCCAGTTCGTTTCTTATCCGCGGATCTTTCAGGTCTTGTCCATTCGGAACATGGCGGAAAGCAGCCGGGCGTATTTGGCAACCGATGGCCGCACCTCGGCGGCCTTGCGATTCCAAATCAGCGACACCTGCCGCGACAAATCCCCCAGGAATGGCAACTGCACCGTCCGCACGTCAATTCCGCCAAAGGACGCTGCCGCAAGCTTGGGCATGATCGCCGCCACGCGCAGGTTCTGGACCGCTTGCGCCAGTTGCGGATAGGAACTGAAGCGCAGCCGCACGTTGAGTTTGACTCCCACCCGCTGGGCCTCCTTCTCGACGGCCTCGCGAATGCCAGCGCTGCCGTCCAACATTGCCAGAGGCAAGTCGCCGAGCATATCGGACTTGATCTTAAGCTTGGGGTTTGCCGGCAGCAGATCGGCTGGCGCGAAAAGACAGAATTCCAGTTTGCCCAGGGGCGCAGCCACCAGTGCCCGGTGCGGTTCACATCGGCTCACGACGCCGAAATCAACTCCGCCGTCCAGCACGTGACGCAGAATCTCGTCCGTCTTGAGGTTGTGGAACGTCATAGCAAGGCGCGGGTGCGCCTGTGCAAGACCCTGAAGCCGGGGAAGCAAAAGCCATTGGATGACGCTCTCTCCCGCGCCGACCACCAATTCCACCGGCAGGCCGGCGCAAGTGCCGCGGAGTTCCTCCAAAGCCCGGAGTGTGTGGCCGACGATTTCATAAAGACGCTGTCCGGCATCGGTCAATGCGACCGGGCCGTGGCCGCGTTTGAGCAACTCGACCCCAAAGTAACGCTCCAGTTCCTTGAGTTGCCGGCTGAACTGGCTTTGCCGATTCGAATCGGCGCCGGACGCGGCGGTGATCCCGCCCGCGGCCACAATCTCTCGAAACGTCTTCAAGCGTTCGAGTGAAAGACCGGATTGCGCAAAAAGGCTCTCGAACATGACTGGCCAATCATCGTGGTTGTTTTTTCCACCATACACAAGCCGGCAGAACAGTTTTATTGTGCCTCAACCAATCGCCCCCGAGGCGGTCAACTGCGGAACAATGGCATGAATGCAACATATATTGAATCCAAATTCGCGGCCATGGGCGCGCGCTTGAAAGTGCGCGAGATTCCAACGCGCCGCCAGTCGGCGCCCATCTGGTATGGGCGGGATCCCGCTCAACCCGAATATGCCCTCGACATTCGCCGCGACCGCCGCGGGCAATTCTTCGAACTCCGCGTTCCAGAAAGCTTGCGGGACTCGCTGGATGCGACGGTTTTGCAGGCCGAACCGAAGCGGCATCACCTTTTGCTTCTCGTCCGCAAAACCGGAGGAACGCCGCAGCTTGACCGGTTCCTGTGCGGGCACGACGAGCGCGAATGGTTCGTCGCGGCCGTGCCAGGTCGCGCCTCCAGCGTGCGTCAAGCGATGGATGCCTTGCAGCCCAAACTTGTGCAGGAGGCGTTGATTAAGACGTCCGTCTCTTCGCGCCAGCGTTACAGCCGCAAGAATCGCGCGTTTCGCCGTCAAGGCGAATGGTTTTTCGTGCCGGAACCCTTGTTGGTCGTGGATGAGAAGCTTGTCCTCCGAAACGAGCCGTTGCGCCGCGGGCGCGGCAAACCTCACATCGTGGAGCAACTTGTCCGCACAGGCGGTGAATCCGTGCATGTCTGCCGGCAACATCCGAACGGAGTCACTCCGGTCGAATATCGTTCGATCCTGAAGCGCGAGCCGGATGCCGCCCGCTGGGGCTGGCGGCTCATGCGCCGCAACCCGGGCATCTATGCCCGCGGCGCCGTGCGCCATAGCGATCATGAAACAATCACTTTGCCGTTCTGGCATCGTGTCGCGATGAACACCGAAACGGAGACTCGAACCATGGCCAAGGTGGCATTCTTAGACTGACCGCATTCTTATGACAGCAAGCTGCGAAAGCGCTGTTAATAGTGCTGCTTCAACAGGGCTTTGGCGCTTGCGATCTCTTCATCCCTTTGACCGACGGGCGCGAAAGGATTGAAAAACGGAATCTGCTTCGCATTCGACAAACACCACGCTGTCCAATCGCACCAACGAAGCTCGCTCTTTGTCTCCTGGGCGGGGGGTGTGCCTTCAAACGCCCCGACCATGCGACTCCCGCCCTGATAGTTGGTTATTTGTTTCAGCAGCCCGGAATCACAATTCAAATGCGGCGAGAGTCCACTTGCTTCCGATCTTGTGGTCTCGTATTTCTTGACTATCGCCTGACAAAATAAAACTAATGCCAATTTGGAGCGAGTGTTTTAGGCTAACAACGTGAAGTTCAAGCGCACGTTTGCCGTTGGATGTCTGTTCGTTCTCCAAGGTCTCCTTGCCAGTTCAGCCTTGGCCCAAGGAGAGACTCCAGGCGTGCGCGCCTTCTTCAAGGCCATCCAGTCCAACGACACCAACACCGTTTTCAAAATGCTGGAAGCGGATACGAATCTCACGCGCGCACTGTATTATGGCCGATTGCCATTGACGGTGGCGGCGTCGAAGGGCTGCGTCGAGATCGTTGACCGGTTGCTGAAGTGCGGAGCGGACATCAACGTGCAAAACGACACGCTGCAAACCAGCAGCGCGCGTATGACCGCTCTCGAGGCCGCAATTTCGCTCAACCAACCCAACGTCTGCAAATTCTTGCTGGAAGCGGGAGCAGACCCGAATATTCAAAGTCCATTCGGGGGCAGCGCCTTGCATTATGCATTCGAATACCACCGAACCGACATGGTCGAATGGTTGTTGGACCATGGCGCCAATCCGTTTTTGGCGAAAAGCAATCCATACAATAAAGAAACCCCGTTGGAAATGGCGATCAAACAAGATGACGTCAAATTGGTCCTGCGGATGCTGAAAGATGGGCGGAAATACTTTGAGTTGGCGAAGACTGGCGGACGGCGAAGCCAGCCGAAACAGACTTTTGCCGGATATTTGGCAAGCCACGGCCCATCATTTTTGTCCGCCGCCGCGCAACGGGGAGAATTGGAGGCGGTTGAGGCCTTGCTCAAAGCGGGTGTTTCAGCCAAGACCAACGCCCCGGCGAGCACGCCGTTGCTGCAGGTCTTTGCCGTCTCGGAGGCGGTGGCTGCCAAAGGAGAACATTTCGATTCAGCCCGCTGGCTGCAAATCCGCGACCTGCTCATCAAGAATGGCGCGACTTACGATGTCTTTGCGGCCACCGCCATGGGTGACATCGAACAGGCACAGCGACTCTCATCAGCAGACAAAAGCGTAGCGCAGGCCAGGGACCGAGACGGACAAACGCCTTTGCATTGGGCCGTGCAAAACGACCAACTTCCGCTGACGTCGTTCTGGCTTGAGGCGGGCGCGCCTCCCTCGGCCACCAATTTTGCCGGCCAAACGGCCTTGCACGTCGCCGCCGCGAAGGGACTGGTTGAACAGGTGAAACTTCTGCTGGCCGCCCACGCGCCAACCGATGCCCGCGACACCAACGGTTGCACGCCGGCCGATGCAGCGATTCAAGCCAGGCAGCCAGGGACCATTCGTTTGTTTTTAAACGACAAAGCGGCTGCGGCCCATCCCGAACGCGGAACCACGCTTCCCATTCACGAAGCCGCCGCCGCCGGCAATATAAGCGTGCTCGACGCATTGACCGAGACAACCAACCTCATCGAGGCGCGCAACGAACTGGGCCTGACGCCGTTTCAAGTCGCGGTGCGCCAGGGCCATCTTGCGGCCGCGGCCCTGCTGGTGGACAAAGGGGCCAAGGTCAACGCCCGCGACCCTGACGGCAACACGCCTCTGCACCAAATCCTGCTGCACGATTTTCCCTTCATCGTGTATGACCGCCCGCCCACCCATTGGTTTGAGCTCATGGGGCCGAACCCGCGCAAGGAAATGTATGTTCATTACCTTACCGTAGGACAATACGAACAAGGGCCGCCGGCCTTGCTGCAAGCGGCCAGCTTTTTGCTGGCCTGCGGAGCCGAGGCCTCGGCGACCAATAACGCGGGGCGGACTGCCATCCAATTGGCCACCGATGAAAAGATCATGGACAGGACGTTATTGTTTGGGGATGACCGGGCCTCCTTGATGAAGTTGCTTGGCGCCGGCGGTGGCAACATCAACGAAGCTGATGCCACCGGGGACACGCCGTTGCACCGCGCCGCCAGAGGCATCTACGCGGACAGGATTGCCAGTTTGATCGCAGGCGGCGCCGACGTCAACGCCACCAATCACCAAGGCCGAACTCCGTTGCATGTTGCCGCCGGGAAAATCGGCGGCTGGGACAATGGCGATGGCTCCACCATGCCGTTTCAGTTGCTGCTGAAATCCAAAGCCAATGTCAACGCGCAGGATCGAGACGGGTTGACACCCTTGCACGTCCTGGCCTCTGCCGATACTTCCTTCAAAAAAGAAGCCGTCCGCGCGCTGCTGGACGCCGGCGCAAACCCAAACCTGCGCGACCACCATGGCCGCACTCCGACTCATCTCTTTCTTACAGCCCCATGGCCGTGGCGCGACGCGAACGAGTGTATTGCTTTGCTGGTGAAGGCCGGGGCTGACCTTTCCGCCAAGGACGATGAAGGGAAAACACCTCTTCACTATTTGGCATCGTTGGGAAGTCAGAATCCCATGTTTTTTATGCGCGGTCTCAGCAACACGCTTACCGAGGCAAGAGTGGACGTTGGCGCACGTGACCGTGCCGGCGACACGCCTTTGCATAATGCGGCGCGAACCGGGACAAGGGACGTGTTCGACTGGCTGGTTAAACAAGGCGCGGATTTGGATGCGACAAACAACTCCGGCGAAACCCCTCGGCTCATGACGGCTCGTTCCACTTCCACCCCCGGCAGGTTCGGTCCACCGGATGCGGAGACGGACATCTTCCAAGCTGCTCGCGAGGGAAAACTGGAAGCGGCCGGAAGGCTCTTGGGGGCGGACGGTAAACTGGCTAACCAAACCAATCAGATGGGGCAAACCCCCTTGCGGGTTGCGGTGATGGCCCACCGCACCAACATGGTCGAATTCCTCGAAAAGAACGGCGCTCATTGGGACGCTGTCTCAGCCGCGATGGCAGGGCGTGTTGAAGTTTTGCGCGAAATTCTCCGGCAGCGGCCCGCCGCCATTGCCAGCAGTGAGTTTGGCGAATCGCTCCTCCACATAGCGGTGGATTACGGCGATGCGGACACCGTTCAGACGGTGCTGGCAGCAGGCGGCGACGCGCGGGCGCTTGATTTGAGGGGACTCTCTCCCCTCGGCCATGCCTTGTGGAGCCAACAAAAGGGTGTCGCGGAGCTCTTGCTCCAGCGCGGCGCGAAGGAAAATCTTTTTGATGCGGTTTACGCGGACGATGTCAAGACGACGTCGGCGCTGCTGAAGGAGAACAAATCGCTCGTCTCCAGGTTGAGTCTGGGCGGAGATTCGGTGGTGGCCATCGCCGCCGGCACGGGGCACGCGGACATTCTGAAACTCCTGCTCGACAAAGGAGCAGCGGCGGACGGCGCCAACTCTTTCGACGGCAGAACTCCTTTGCATTTTGCCGCGCTGTTTAACCGAACCAACACCGCGCAACTGCTCATTCGACACGGCGCGAAGGTGCAAGCTTATGATCGCTTCGGTTTGACACCTTTGCATTACGCCGCCTTGCAGGGATACCCCGAAACGGTGGCTCTCCTGCTCAAACATAAGGCAAACCCGGATGTCGGAGTCGTTCCTTCGAGCGACCCGCGGCCATTTTTCCCCCCGCAGCGTGGTCTCACCTTGGCCGGTGACACGCCGTTGCATCTTGCCGCACTCAACGGGCAGACCAACGTCATTCCAACACTGTTGAAATCCGGCGCGTCCGTCAACGCCACCAACTCGATGGGCCGGACCGCCTTGGACCTGGCGAGTGAGCCTGGGGGAGCAACGGAATCATTCTGGTTGCAGCGCCTGCTGAGGACGCGATTGGAATCCCCAACGACACCGGCTTCTGCCGTTCGACCTCCTTCGGTCTCGCTTTTTCAGCGGCGAAAGGCGGCGAGCGCCATGCTGGAAACATCCGGCGGGAAACATTCAAGCGCAAGACAACCAATCCCGGCGAGGCCATTGCAAAAATAGGGGAATGGTCGGAGCGACAGGATTTGAACCTGCGACGTCTTGGTCCCAAACCAAGTGCTCTACCAGGCTGAGCTACGCTCCGGTTAACGGGAAAGACATCATCGCACATCTTTTCCCGGTTGCAAGCGCAACAGCAGCTTATTCGGAGGTTGCCACGGAGGCGCCGGCTAATCCGCCTTGCCCGCCACCATTTCGCGCACCAGGGACTTGGCCCTGTAAACCCGTTCCAAGGCCTCAAGGATGGCGGCGGAATCCACCGACGTGGCCCGGCCTTCCGCGTCGCCGTAGGCATAGTCCCAAGGCAGGCTTTGCAAGTTGCCGTCAAATATAATCCCCACGAAGTCCCCCGCCCGGTCCACCACCGGGCTGCCCGAATTGCCGCCGATGATGTCGTCGGTGCTGATGAAATTCAGCGGCGTTTGCATGTGAACGCTGCTTTTCCGACCGGCCCACAGCGGAGTCAAGTCGAAGGGCGGGCGGCCGTTCATGGCGGCGGCCCTGGCGTAAAGGCCGGCGAACGTGGTGAATGGCGGAATCTCCCCGCCGGGTTGCGTGACGCCTTGGATGGTTCCGCAGGCCAGGCGCAGGGTGAAGGTGGCGTCCGGGTAGCCGGCGTTGCCGTCCAGCGCGTTGCGCGCCCGCGCCAGCGCCGCGTGGGCCTGGCTTTTGACTTCGTTTTGCTCCTCGGCGGTTTTGCGCAGGGCGCGCGCCTCGTCATCCACCGCCCGCGCCAGTTCGATCATCGGGTCGCGCGCCGCATCCACGGCCGCCGCGCCGCCCTCGTAAAGCTTCCGGCGGAAGGCGGCCTCCCTCACCTTGGTGCCCTGGATCAATTCGGCCGCGCGCGCGGCGGGGGCCTGCCCGTCTAGGATGCGCTTGACCAGCGGGTCGTCCGCGCCCAACTGAAAGGCCAGGAAGGTGAGCGAATCGGCCAGCGTGAGCGTTTCAAAATCGGCGTAGATGGGTTTGTCGGACAGGAGCGCCAGTTCGAGGGAGGCGCGGCCGGCGTCGGAGAACTCGCGCAGCCGCTGGCCGTTGGGCTTGGGGCGCTCCTGGCTGGCGCGCAGCAACGCGCGGGCGAAACGGAAGCTGCTGCAATAGAAGCCGTCGCCGGACTCGAACAAACTATATCTGACAAACTGCCGGCCCAGAATTTTCGAGGCCGCCGCCAGTTTGTCGCAGGCGGCCAGTGCATCGGCGAATTCGGGCCTGCCTGCCAGGCGGCTCTTGAACTCCGATTCCGCCTTCGCCTTGGCCGCCAGCAGGGCCGGGTCCAGCAGGCCGGCCAGTTGGCCGTCGCCGCGTTTGCGGTTGTTCTTGACACCGAAGGACAGGCTTTTGGCCCGGCGGGCGTTTTCCGCGCCGCGCGCGCTCCAGGAGTCCAGCAGAGATTCCCGCCATTTCAACTCCTCCAGCGTGAAGGGCAGAACGGCATCGCGCAATTCTTCCAGCTCCGCCACCGTCAACAGGCGGCTGGTGTGGCCGGGGTGGCCGGACACCAGCACAAGGTCCCCGTCGCGCGGGCCTTGAGGGGAGACGCGCAGGTAATCCTGAATATGCGCCGGCCGCCCGTTTTCGTAGGCGCGGAAGAGGCAGATGTCCAGGTCGTAGCGCGGAAACTCGAAGTTGTCCGGGTCCCCGCCGTAGAAGGCCATTTGTTGTTCGGGCGCGAAGACCAGCCGCACGTCGGTGTAACGCTTGTAGCGGTAGAGATGATAAGCGCCCCCCTGCCAGAGCGTGACCACGTCCGAGCGCAAGCCCGTTTGTTCCAGCGATTCCTTTTCGATCCCGGCGATGACATTGCGCCGCGCGGCAAAGGCCGCCGCCGGGTCCGCCTCCGCCGGCACGGCGGCGTTGACCCGCGCCGTGACGTCCTCAATGGATTGGAGGACGTTCAACTCCAGGTCCAGGCAGCGGATTTCCTCCGCCGGCGTGCGAGCGAAGAGGCCGTCCTTGACATAGTTTTTCTTTTCGGAACTGAGTTTTTGCAATGCATCGGCCCCGACGTGATGATTGGAAATGAGCAGGCCGTCACGGCTGATGAAACTGCCCGAGCCGCCGGAATTGAAGCGGATGGAGGCTTTTTGCAGGTGGTTGAGCCAGACCTCGGTGGCGTCGAACTGATAGCGTTCGCGCAGCAAGGCGCGAGGCGGCTGGTTGAAGAGCCACATCCCTTCATCGCCGGGCGCCGCCAGACAAGGCGCCAGGCACAACAGACCTAGAAGAAACCGTTTCATCAGGGTTCAACGATCAAGGTTCGCCATTGAAAGTTCAACCCCGAAATGCCTGGAGGCTGGGTCTTATTTGGGCGGCGCGATCTTGATTTTTTGGCCGCCGGATTTCAGATAGGCAATCAAATCCCAAATCTCATCCTCTTGGAGCGAGTTGACCATGCCCTCGGGCATCGGCGAAATCTTGGAGAGGCGGCGAGAGAGGACCTCCTCCTGGCGCAGTTCCACCGTGGTGCGCCGGATCAGGTCGGTCATGAAAAAAAGCCGTTGCTTGTCCTCCCGGACCACGCGCCCGGTGAGAACGTCGCCGTCGCTCGTTGTCAATACGATGTTTTGAAACGGCTCCGGCAGGACTTTGGACGGTTCCAGGATGGATTCCAATATGCCGCGCGGGGTCGAGCGGCTGCCGATGGCCGTCAGGTCCGGCCCGACGGAGCCGCCGCGGCCGGCGAAGCGATGGCACAAAACGCACCCAACCCTGGTGAAAATGGCCCGGCCCCTGGCCTTGGACCGACGCCACTGGATCATGCCCAGGTCCGGCTCCAGCTCCGCCATGCGCCATTGCTTGACAAATTTGCCGCCGCCCGGGGCGGGAGCGGCTTCGGGCGGTTTGGGAAAGTAGGCGGCCAGCGCCTTGCGCTCGTCGGCGCTCATCGTGGCGGCGGTTTCGTCCAGGAAATTATCCAGGTAGAGTTGAAAGCTGATGCCGTCGCTGTAATCCAATCCAAGCTCATGGAAAGATTGCACGACTTCAGGACGATGCGCGAGATGGTCGCGCTTCTTCTGGAACCAGTTCAGGTAATCCTTGCGCAAGGCCAGCGTCCAGCCGTTGGTGATGGTGCGCAGGCGCATGAGGTAACAGGTTTGGTCCTCCTGGGTGGCGGCGTTGTCCAGCAAGGCCACCGTTTTGGCGACGGCGTCCGGCGCCTGCAAATAGAGCAGCAGTTGGCAGAGTTCCTCGTTGAGGTTCTCCTCGGTCGAGGGATAGAGCGCGTCAAGTGTTTCCATCGTGCGGAGGGCCAGGGCCTCCGGGGGGCGGCCCTGCCGGATGAAACTGACTTCCATCACGCGCAATTTGAACAATTGCTGTTCCAGCGTCAGGCGGGAAAACGGAAATTTCTCCAGCGCCTCAAACAGGCCGGCCTGCGTTTCCCGTCCGCCGCATCGCGCCAGAGCCAGCAAAGCTGTCAAGCCTCCTTCGACGTTGGTTTCGGCCAGTGCGTGGTCCCGCCACGAGGCCGCGTCCTGGAATTCCAGCGCCACGCGCGCGGCGTAACGAACCCAGCGGTCCGGGTTGCTCAAATTGGGCCAGACGATCTCAAGGGCGCGAGGGTCGCGGCGGCCGTGGTAGGATTCCAATTGCCGTCGGAGGCCGCGGGCGGCCTTGGCGGCTTCCTCGTTGGCTCTCTCCTGGTTTGTCTTGGGCCGTGCCGGAATGGGCGGCCCTTCATAGCTTAAACGGTAAAGCCCGGATTCCGACTCGCGGCCACCGGTGATGAAGTAGAGGCTGCCGTCCTGGCCAAACTCCAGGGAGGTCATGGTCAACGGCATCCCTTGCAGCACGGTCTCAACCGTCGCCTCGTAAGTCGCGCCTCGCGGAACGAGATGGACGGCCAGCAAACGCCCATAAGTCCAATCTTCCACGAGGAAGGCGTCCCGGTAGGCTGGCGGAAATGCGCAATTGGGCGGCGCAAACTTCACGCCGGACGGCGCGCCCAGGCCGATATCCCGCGTGGTCGGCAAGGTATCCTGGTCGTAGCTGGGCAGTTCGCCCGTGCCTTGACGGTAGCCGTAATCGCCGCCGGACACCCAATGAGTAATGCGGCAAGGCCGGTACCAGGCCAGGCCTAATTCCCAATTCGGATCATTATCCGCGCCAATAAGTTCGCCCTCGGGATTGAAGGCCACGGCATAATTATTGCGCGCGCCGCCGGCGAACCATTCGCAGTGCGTCCCGTCCACATCCATGCGTAAGACAAAGCCGCCCACGGGCTGGCATTGGGCCATAAGGGCGTGCGGATCATTCTCGCTCGGCAGCAATTGATCCGCCGCGCAATTGTGGAACGGGGAGGCCGGCGACAAGTCCGCCGGCAGTTCCGTGGCGTCGCCCGCGACCAGGTAGAGTTTGCCGTCCGGCCCCAAGGCCACTGTATGCGCACCATGTTCATACATCCAGAAGTTCAGGCGGCGAAGCAACTTCGGCGGCCCAAAGGTCTCTCCGAGATCGCTCGCGCGATAAAGGCCCACCCCTTGCGGCCCATTGCAATCAAGAAAAAGGCTGTTCGAGGCGTAGAGCAATCCCATGGCATCGGTGCAGGGCAGATCAAGCCGCTCGACTTTCGTCAGTTTCCCTCCGGCCACCGTCATGCGCAGCAGCTTGCCGGCGTGCGGCGAGATGATCAGGCGGCCCTGCGGGTCCTGGGTCATGGAAATCCAGGAGTCTTCATTGGTGGTGGCCGAATGCAGCAGCGTGACCTTGAATCCGGGAAGCGCGCGAATCGTGTCCGTGGGCGTGGCCTCGGGCGGCGGCGGATGCAATTCCTGCTGGACGCGCACATAAAACGCCACTTCAAAGGCCGCCACCATCAGGACGACTGTTACCAGCGAGATGACCAGAAGGCGCAGGGGATTGGGATATTTCATTTGGTTCCTATTTTTGAAAGGCGCCGTAGTCCCTTCTGCCGCCGGATTCGAGATACGCGATCAAATCCCAGATTTCCTCCCGGGTCAGCGCATTGGCCAGGCCGTCGGGCATCGGCGAAATCCTGGAGGCGCGGCGCGACACGACCTCCATCTTGGGGAATTCCACCCTGTTGGGATGGATGGGGTCGGTCATCAGCGCCAGTTTTTGGTCGTCCTCCTCCACCAGCCGGCCCGCCAGCGTGTCCCCGTCCTTTAACGTCAAGACGATATTCTGGTATTGTTCCGAAACCACCTTGGAGGGCTCGAGGATGGATTCCAAAATGTCGCGCGTGGCCAATCGGCTGGCAACGGCGGCCAGTTCCGGCCCCACCGAGCCGCCGGCGTTGCCAAAACGATGGCACAGAACGCACTGCGCCTCGCTGAAAAGAGCTTTGCCCTTGTCAAAGGAGCGCCCGGCTTTGGCCTTGGCCAGCTCCGGCAGCAAATCCTGCATGCGCCAGGCCTGGATAAACTTGCGGCCCGTTGTGAGCGCCGGCGCGGCCTTGCTTTCCCTGGGCAGAAACCCGGCCAGTTCTTTGCGCTCGCCATCGCTCAACGTGGCCAGCGATTCCTCGCGGAAATCTTGCAGGAACGGCTGAAGGCTCGCGCCATCGCTGTAATCGCGCCCAACGTCTTTAAAGTATTGCAGGATCTCCGGGGGATGCTGGACGTGGTCCCGGTTTTTATCGAGCCAGCCCAGGTAATCCTTGCGCAGATCCAGCGTCCAGCCGTTGGTGATATTGCGCAAACGCATGACGTAATAAGTCTGCTCCTCCTGGGTGGGGGCCTTGTCCAGCAAGCCCATCGTTTTGGCGACGGCGTCGGGCGCCTGCAAATAAAGCAAAAGCTGGCACAACTCGCGGTTAACCTCCTGGCGGCCGGCGGGATAGAGCGGATCAAGTGTGGCGATGGCCTGTTGGGCCGGGCCGCCGGACGGCCGCCCCTGGCGGCAGAAGCTGACCTCCAGAATCCGCAGCTTCAGTAATTCCTGTTCTTGACTCAGGCCGGACCACGGAAATTTTTTCAGGGCCGCCAGCAAGCCGCTCTGCGTCTCCTTTCCGCCGCAACGCGCCAGGGCCAGCAAGGCGGTCAGGCCGGTTTGGGTGTCGGTTTCGGCCAGGGCGCGGTCCGTCCACCACGACGCGTCCTGGGATTCCAGCGCGCGGCGCGCGGCGTAGCGGATCCACCGGTCATCGCTGCCCAGCGAGGACCAGACGGCGTCCACGACGCGCGGGTCGCGCTCTCCGTAAAACCGCTCCAAGTCGTGGCGCAGGCGGCGGGCCGCGCGCGCTTGTTTTTCCGAGGCCCGCTCCGCCGGGGTTTTGCGCGGCTCTGTGACGGGCGGCCCGGTATAAGTCAAACGATAGAGGCCCGATTCCGTGCCCCGCCCGCCGGTGATGAAATAGAGCGCGCCATCGGGGCCGAACTGCAGGGCCGTCATATTCAATGGAAGGCCGCGCAAGACCGTCTCGATGGTGGCGCTGTAAGTCGCGCCCCGGGGCGTGAAATGGACGGCGAAAAGCCGTCCGTAGGACCAATCCTCCATGAAGCAGGCCGCGCGGTAAAGCTTGGGAAAATTGCTTCCGATTCCAAACTTCACCCCGGTGGGCGAGCCAAGGCCAACATTCAACGTGGCTGGCAGCGTGTCCTCGTAATACTCGGGAAACTTCCCACTCCCTTCGCGGAAACCATAATCGCCCGCAGCCACCCAATGATTGATGCGGATCGGACGATACCAGGCCATGCCCCAGTCCCATTCCATATCGCTGTCAAACCCAAAAAGTTCGCCCTCCGGGTTGAAGGCGATGTCGTACGTGTTGCGCGTGCCGCCGGCGAAGAGTTCGCAGTTCCGCCCGTCCACGTCCATGCGCATGACAAATCCCCCCGGCGGATGCGAGCCGGCGCCAAAACCCCTCCCATCCTCCGCCGGCGGCAGCAATTGGTCCCCGGCATAATCGCGCAGCGGCGAGCCGGGCAGAACGTCCGGCGGCGGCTTGGTGAAATTGCCGCAGACAATATAAAGTTTGTGCTCCGGCCCCATCACAACCGCGTGCGAGCCGTGTTCGCCGGCGCTGCTCATCGAGCGCAGAAGTTCCGGCGCGGCAAAACCATCGCCCCGGGCGCGCAGGCGGTAAATCCCCCAACCTTTAGGCCCGCTGCCGTCCAGAAAAAGACAGCCGTCCGCGTAGAGCAGGCCCATGGCCGAGGCGGCGGCCGCGTCGAGGCGTTCTATTTTTGACAGCCGTCCGCGGGACAGGGTCAGCCGCAGCAGCTTGCCCTCCCCTTGCGGCGAAATAATCAGCCGGCCCCTGGCATCCATGGTCATGGCAATCCAGGACCCCTCGGTGGCGGCGGCGGAATGGAGCAACTGAACTTTGAAGCCCGGCTCAACCTTCATGGACTCGGCGCTGGTGGCCTCGGGCGCGTTGAAAATCTGCCCCCACGGCTCGTCGCCCAGTTTGCCCAGGCGGACGGCGCGTTTCCAATCGTCGTCGTTAAAATCAACCTGCGTCCAATTGGACACTTCACGGTCATAGGCGAACCAGGTGGTATCGGTCACTACCGTCTTGATGGAGCGCAAGCCGGCCTCCGGGGACCGTTTGGAGCGCGCGTCGGCGGAGGCGCCGGCGGGGATGGTCATGTCGAGCCGCGCAATCAGCCCCGCGCGGGACTCCTTGTTCTGGCAGCGCGCGGCGAGCACGTTCTCACCCACAATGATGTCCTCGGTCACATCCGCATAAGCGGGACACTTCCATTCCTTGACGGACGCGACCTTTTTGCCATTGATGAAAAACTCGGCGCTATCGTCGCCGGAAGCCGTCAGCATGGCTTGCAGGAGCTTTTGCTGCACCGTGAAGGATTTGCGGAAAAAGCGGACTTCCTTTTGCGTGCTGATGTTGTTGGACGAGGACCAAATCCATTGCGGCGTCTGGCCGCGCGCCGCCACCGCCAAAAGCAGGGCCAGTCCGACGGGCGCCCGCCACCGCCCGCCTCGGGAATGTTTGAGGATAGATTCCAAAACCAATTCTTCTCCGTGCCGATAGTATATCGTCCGAGGATTTGTTTGGCAACGAGAGGATTCACGCGCGGGCCAAATCCTTCTGGCAAAAGGGTCCCAGAAGAGGCCGTCAAATATAATACATTTTCGCCTTCTCCAGCGTGCTTTCGAGCAACTGCTGGAACGTGATGGCGTCGGCCGCCGCGTTAACCGCCGTGCGCAACCGGCCCCAGGCCTCGCGCAATTCGGGCGGGCTGTGCGGATCGCTCAACCCCGGCGAGTCAAAAATCTCCCCGTGGATGCAGCGCAGCACGCCGCCAAAGGTAATCTCGGCCGGCGGGCGGGCCAGCAAATAGCCGCCCGCCTTGCCGCGCTGGCTGCGGACAATGCCAGCGGACTTGAGTTCGATGAGGATTTGCACCAAATAATTGGGGGGAATGCCCTGGGCGGAGGCCATTTCCTCCACGGTATGCGCGACGCCTTCCTGGCAATGTTGACAAAGCCAAAGAACGGCGCGGGCCGCATAATCGCTTTTAACAGAGAGTTTCACGCAAGCGCCGCCAATTCAGTTTATCCCCGCAAAAATCCACCGTCTCCATAGACTCACATGCCGCCGCCGCCCACAAGCAGATTTTGCCGATGGCGCGCCAACGCCAACGGGCCGCATCCTGATCTTTGACGAAATGAGACATCACCCACAGAGCAGCGGTCAGTGTCAAGACGGTTTACTGGATTCCGAGGACCCCCCGAATCATTACCGCAGCCAGCCCGCGGGGATGCAAATGTGCGCCACCTCGTAGCGCGCGTGCCGGCTCACGCTCACCGGCACGGTCAACAGATGCCGAATGATGGTTTGGATGCGCCAACTCTGCGCTTCATCGGGCAAATCCAGCACCTTGAGGCTGATCAACACGTTGTAGGCCAGCATCGCCATGGCGTAAAAGGCTTGGTTGGCCATCAGGCCCAGACAGGGCGGGTGGTGCAAATCCAAGCCGGTAAGCACCTCGCTAAAGCCCTGTTCCTTGGCCCCTTTGAGGTGGTGCCGCTCAAAGACCGCTTGCGGACTGTCCTTCTCCCCGGCGCGGCAAACGGTGTAAGCGTAGCGCCACATCAGGTCGCCTTCCTTCTTCCATCGCACGGTGGCAAACTTCTGCGCCTGGGCGCACTCCCCGGGCTGGTGTTTGACCCAAGTGTATTGCTCCTGCGGTTGGCCAGCCGGCGGCGGCGCGCTCCACTGGCTCTCGGGCAACCCGGCCGCCAAGCGGTCCAGCACGCCGGTCCACTTGTTGTAACTGACACTCCAACGGCCAAAAGCCCCCAACTCAATCCGGTTGAGAAACTTGCCCGCGCTGGAACCGCTGTCGGCGTAGAAGTAGCTGGGCCGTCCGGCCCAGCGGTGCTGGTGTTCCTGGAGCAGGACTGGCAGGCGCCGGCTCCGGGGAAAAGCAGGAAAAGCCCCGCTAATTTCATCCCTTCGTTTTCACGGCGGAATGGATGCTCATGGCGCCGCCGAGCAGATTGCGCGCCCGCACCGGCCGGCACCCCAGCGCCGTCAATTTCTCAGCCACTCCGCGCTGGGCGGGATAAGCCAGTAGCGATTCATGGATGTAGGCCAGCGCGGCGGCGTCGCGGCACAGCATTTCCCCCAGCAACGGAACCACCGTGCGCAGGTAAATGAAAAAAATCCGCCGCCACAGCCATCCGTCCGGTTTGCCGAAATCCAGCACCAACAGCCGGCCGCCCGGCCGCGCCACCCGCGCCATTTCCTCCAGCCCGCGCTCCCAACTTTCCAGGTTCCGCAATCCATAGCCGATGCTGACAATGTCGAATGAGGCGGCTTCGTAGGGAAGGCGCATGACATCGCCGGTGGTGAATTGCAACGGCGGGGCCGTCGGCAGGACGGGCAGTTTTTTGGCGCGTTGGCGGGCCACCGCCAACATGGCCGGACTGAAATCCAAGCCGACGACCTCCGCTCCGGCCCGATGCAGAGCAAAAGCAATGTCGCCGGTGCCACAGCAAAGGTCCAAAGCTTTTTGGCCGGGTTTGACCTCGGCCATGCGGGCCAGGAGCTTTTTCCAGCGGCGGTGGAGTCCGAAGCTCTGCAAATCGTTGATCAGGTCGTAGCGCGGCGCCAGGGCGCCGAAAAGCGATTCGACCAGCGCGGCCCTTTGCCGGCCGATGTTGTAATACTTGTTGCTCACGCCGTCGCGGCGTATTCTGAGGGCATGGCGTCTGTCATTCAAGCCGGGCCTTGAAGGGACGACCGAGGCCCTGGAAGTGGCGCGGGCCACGCTGGGCGCCATCCGGCAAAACTTATTCCGGGTTAAATGGAAACGAATTAAATCAAAGGAAACGAATGCGCTAAGCCGATTCGCGGGTGCAAACGGTTGTGGAAAGCACTCCCAGAGTGCTCTTCAACAAGTCCCATTGCGTCTCAAGGCTGACAATCTGGTTGCGCAGGGCTTCATTCTCAGCCCGCAATTGCGCCATTCCGCCCAAGGCCTTGACCGATTTGCCGGACGCGCCCAGTTTGGTAGTTTCTTCGAGATGCCTCTGATGGCTGTTTCTGGTTGACATAAAATCTTTAATTCTCAATTGGAAGCTATGTTTGCCGCATTACAATCGCTCATTTCACGGAAGTGAGTTAGCAAACGCCATGCCACCATCAAAAACGCAAGATTCCCGCCGCCACGCCGGAATGAATATAAGTTTCACGCTGTAAACGGGTTGCGCTTGGATTTTTCGGGAAAAAGCCGCCTGACCTTGCAGGAGCCGCCCACAAGATAAACCCAGCCGATCACCAAATGAACTGCTATAGAAAAGGACAGTCCAACCAAATCCATGACACTCCAGCCATAAAGCAGTATCGCTCCCGCCAGCATGACCGCTCCCGGAAGCAACGCGGCCGAAGCCAGCCGCCAAGCCCCGCCCCAAGAAAGAAAACGGTCGGTAAACCAGGCGATGAACTTGGCCGGCGCCATGTAGATCATGGCCAGCGCCGCCCAAACCAGCAGCAAGGAAAGGACCACCGCGGCGCCCATGCCCGCCAGCAATACAGGCTGCCACGCCCCCCACCAAGGCTCAAGGTTCGAGCGGGCCAGATTGAGCGACAGGCCCTTTCCGTATTGGTAATCCCATCCCCAGTCCGGCCAGAAGACAGAGCCGGCGCAAACGTCATTTTGGCGAAATTGAATTTGCAGATCCGCGTCCTGGCCAATCTCGCCGCCAGCCTGTGACGTGGCCGCGATAGCCAGAAACTGTGACTCGGCGATCAAGGTGTCCGGCACGCCTTGCAACGCGCCGTCCTCCAGCCGGGCCGTCTCCGGCATTTTTTGGATGGCTTGCAAAAGGATCGGGCAGTAGGCGCGATGCAAAAACCAAAGGGCGGCGGCGGCGGCCAGAATGGCGGCGGCCAACTCAAACGCCAGCAACCGCGTCAGGCGGCCGTTGGCAAAGGCGGCCACCCCGCCAAAGGTGAACGGCTGCCAGGCCGCCGGCGGCGGCGGGACGCCCTCGGCGGCGGCGCTCATGGGGCTTTCCTTGCGCCACCCTCGGCGGGCGGTTCCGGTGGCACCACCACGACGACCAGCGGAAAGCGCAGTTTCATCACGTCATCCACCGAAATCTCAAAGTAATGCGTGTCGGCGGCTTCAATTTTGAGCTGGCCCCAGAAGGACACGTTGATCGCGTTGTGCGTGGCTTCGCGCAAGGAGAATTTCGCCTCCACCTGGCGCAGCACCGTCGTCTGATCCGGCGCGATCAACCGCACTGTTTCCCGGAATTCGCCCACACCGGCGGTCCAGCGGTTGAACAACAGGAGCTTGAAAATCGCCACCGGCAGTTGCGGCACCCGCAGATGATCCACCACGCCGATGAGCATAAAACTGCCGGTCACCTCGCGCCGGACGTCTTCGCACAAAAGGGAGCATTGCAGGTCGGGGAGTATTCTGGATGGAGTAATCATAGTGCAAGGGTTTCGGGATTATGTTGGACTGGCCAGGCCGGCCGCGCGCTCGGCGGCCCGCACGGTGTTTTGCATCAGCAGCGCAATGGTCATCGGCCCGACGCCCCCCGGATTGGGCGTGATCTTTCCGGCCAGGGGCTGGACACCGGCAAAATCTACGTCGCCCACCAGGCGCGATCCCCCCCGCGCGGCCGGGTCCGCCACGCGGTTGACCCCGACATCAATGACCACCGCGCCGGGTTTGACCATGCCCGCCTTGACGAATTCCGGCGCGCCCAGCGCGGCAATCAGAATGTCGGCCCGGCGGCAATGGGCGGCGATGTCGCGGGTTTGCGAATGGCAAAGGGTGACGGTCGCGCCGGCCGATTTTGCTTTTTGCAGCAGCATGGCCGCCATGGGCTTGCCCACGATGTTGCCGCGGCCCAAAATCACCACTTCCGCCCCTTCGATCACCACGCCGGAGCGGAGGAGCAATTCATGGATGCCCGCCGGCGTGCAGGGACGAAAACCGGTCGTGTCCCCCAAAAGCAATTTGCCCATGTTAAGCGGATGAAAACCGTCCACGTCTTTGTTGGGATCCACCGCGCTGAAAATCCTGGTTTCGGAAATGGGCCGGGGCAGCGGCGCCTGCACCAGGACGCCGTGAACGGCCGGGTCGGCGTTCAAGCGCGCCAGACACGCCAGCAACTCTTCTTCGCTCGTCGTGACCGGAAGAACATGGGTGCGCGATTGCACGCCCACTTGCGCGCAGGCCTTTTCCTTCATTCCCACATACACACGCGAGGCGGGGTCCTCGCCAACGCGAATAAAAACCAGGCACGGCAACACGCCCCGCTCCTTGACCAAGGCCACGCGCCGGGCGGTTTCCCGGTGAATTTCCCCGGCGATGGCGCGGCCGTCAATGAGGTTGCCGGGAGGCATCAAGGAATCAAATCCACGCTTTGCACCTGCAACACCGGGGTGCTCGGCCATCGAGAGTCCATGGATTCCGGCCCCGTCACCGTCACGTGAGTGCCAAGGAAGATTTTAAAGTTCTGTCCCTTTTGCGGTTGCAGGTAATCAATCAGCCTGCCGTCCTGGATGTCGTGCAAGGCGAAACTCGTCGGCGCCTGAATGCTGTGGGCGCGCCGCACGAAGCCTTCCCGTGTCACAATCCGCGGCGTCCCTGTGTCGGTCACAATGGTGGGAGAAGCCGTGGCGTTGGTGTCGGGCGCCGGAGATGGAACGGGCGCCGTCTGGGTGTGATGCAAGGCTTCCAATTCACGATCCGCGTCGCTCTGGGTCGGGGCCGAAGCGGGCGTGGGCGGCGCGGCGGCCACCGGCGCAGCGGGAACGGCGGCAGGAGCGGCGGGAGCGGCGACGACGACTGGTTGCGGTTCCGGCGCTGGGGCGGGAGCCGGCGCAGGCGCAGGAGCGGGCGCAGGCTCAGGAGCGGGAGCCGGCGGCGTCACGGCCACGGCAGGCGCGGGTTGCATGTCCAAAAACTCCGCCGCGACGAAAGCATAGGCGTTGGTTGGAGCTTCAATGGCGACCCAGCCTTTCTCGGACTTGACCTCTTTGATGGCGGCGCCTTTCTCCAAAAGTCCCAGCACGCTGTAGTTCTCGCCGGGACCCCCGCGCAGATTGACGCGCCGGGCCTTGATGGACTTGGCGTCGGCATCCACAAGATCGGCCTTGACCCAGACCGGAATGCCCGGCGGCAGGGAAATCTGCGCCCACCGAGCCGGTTCGTCCTGCTTGGGGTGGCTCAAGGTGATTTGCTCCAAAACGGTCACGGTGTCGCCCTTGTGCAGGTGGCCCACGGTCTCGCCCGCGAAAGAGGCCTGGCCGCGCACGTTGACGTTGGCGCTTTTGACCGTGGCGGGCGCGGGCGGATTGAGCGCGACCCTGGACTTGACACGAGAAGTTCTTTTTGCGTGCGCCGCGGGAGCGGCTTCCGGGGTGGTGGTGGCCGCGCCAGGGGCCGGGGTGGGAGCGGTGTCTTGGGCCAGGACCATAACCGCGGTCAACGGCGCCAAGGCCGAAATAATCCAAAGGTTCAGTTTCATAACATGCCAAGTAAAGATTTAATCTCAGGTTCTGTCAATGTTCGCCAGCGGCCCGGGGGCAACTCGCCCAGTTTGATCGGGCCGATTCGCACTCGCTGCAATCGGCGCACCGTCAGATGCCGGGAGGCCAGCAAGCGGCGCACCTCCCGGTTCTTGCCCTCCGTCAGGGCCAGTTCCACGACACTGGTGGAATTATTGGCCGAGATGAGGCGGGCGCGTTGGGCCTGCACTTTTTCGCCCTCGCTCCAGACCCCTGCCGTGAATTGGCGCAACATTTCCGGCGTGACCCGCCCTTCCACCTGGGCCACATAAACCCGTGTAATTTGATACCGTGGATGGGTTAATTTCAAGCAAAAATCGCCGTCATTCGTCAAGAAGATCAGCCCCTCGCTCTGGCAATCCAGCCGCCCGACGGAGAATAATTCCGTCCATTCCTTGGGCAACAGATCGGCGATCTTGTCGCGCGCCTGCGCGTCGGAGCGCGTGCAAACGTAGCCCGGCGGCTTGTGCAAGGCGATGTAAAGCTTGCGTTTGGCCTTCAGGACCCGTCCATCCACCGTCACGCGGTCGCAGGCGGGGTCTATTTTGACGCCCAATTCCGACGCCACCGCGCCATTGACGGCCACGCGCCCGGACTTGATGATGAGTTCGCTGGCGCGGCGCGAGGCGACCCCGGCTTCGGCCAGGAACTTTTGCAATCGGACCACAGCCGCCTCATCAAGGCTCGTTTTTGGTTTTGCGCAGGCCGGTGACACGGTCGCCCGTTTTCCATTGGCCCCGCTTTTTCAAAACCGCGACCCGTTCAAATCTTTTCATGACATTGCGTTTGGCGCCCGAGGTGCTGGCTGCGCGCAGGCTTCGATGTTGTGACATATAATAAAATTGTTGTCTTCCATGGGCATACTACGGGCAAAGAGGCGGGAACGCAATGTTTCTCCGCGTTTGACAAAGAGGCCGCCCCGAGCCCTGTCTCGTTAACCGACTTCCGGTTTGCCCGCTTTGACGGCTTTGCCGTAAAAAGCGGAAGGTTCGATAAGCTTCGATTAGCTTCGACTGGCTTCGATTCCATGCCATTCCAACACGCTTTGGCGAACCCTTGGCGATGGTTTTGGCGGCGACCAGCCAGGCAGGGGGGTGGATGCGTCAAATTCACGCACCGCCCGGGACGACCCCGCGATAGACAGGCAAAATTTGCCGCTTCCGCGCGCCCGCAGCCAAAAAAATAAAAATTTTGGTTTAATTCAGTCAAATTTGGTCAAATTTACTTGAATTCTTGTAACCTCAACTTTTATTGCCTCCTCATTCTTTTTGGTAGAGCGAGACTCCGTCGAGTTCTGACTTTTTCCAACGAAATCGAGCCGCGGCTCAAGGAGCCTCGTTCTACCGTGCCGAGACGAGCGGCCAGCCCGGTCAGGCCGGGACCAGCAAGCCCGTTGTCCCATATCCATTCTGCAAAATGTCAAAGAACCGGGCGCCCCCTTGTCCCGCCATCCCGTCCGCCGTTCCTGGCCGCCATAGCCTTGGCGACGGCGGAAGCGCCCTCGCATATTACACACTATCATGTTTAGATTGCAATTCAAGTAAAACATTCAAATATTTTTGCGCCGGCGCGATTTTTGCGCCTGGCGGGCGAATTCCATTTTCAAAGCGCCGAGCTTTCAGCCCGACAGCCAAGCGAGAGACGCACACCGCCCGCCCATAGTCGTGAGCATTTTCCCTTGAATTGGCGCACGGAAGCGCCATGATCGAAGCGGGCATGACAACGACTCAAACTGTCATCGAGAATCCGGTCATCAATTCGCCTTTCGCGGAGCCGGAACGCCATTTTCGCTTTAGCGACGAAGGGATCACGAATGAAATGGTCGAGGCGCGCCGCGAGAGCGCCTATTTCATCCCCATTGCCGCCGCGCGCAAGAAGGGCAAATCCCAACTCTATTTCGAGACCGAGTGGACAAAGGATCGTATTGAGCCAAACAAATTCATCAATCAGGTGCGCAGCCGGGTCAAACAGTGGCGCGAAAACAGGCATTTTGGCGTCACGCAAACCACGGCCCAACTGCTGCGATATTGGACCCGCCCCGAACGCGAGCGCCGCCTCTTCTTTTGCCAAATCGAAGCTCTTGAAACCCTCATCTATCTGACCGAGGTGGCCCGGCAACAGGGCGACACCTGGATTGAAAACGAAATCCGCCGGGCCAATGAGGACGCCAACCCCAAGCTCTACCGTCTGGCCTGCAAAATGGCGACGGGCAGCGGCAAAACGGTCGTCATGGCCATGCTCATCGCGTGGCAGACCCTCAACAAGCTGGCCAATCCCCAGGATGCCCGCTTTACCGATACTTTCCTCATTGTCACCCCTGGCATCACCATTCGCGACCGCCTCCGCGTCCTGATGCCCAACGACGCCGGAAATTACTACCGGCAACTGGACATTGTGCCGCCGGATGATCTCAACACTGAGTTGGGCAAGGCCAAAATCGTCCTCACCAACTTTCATGCGTTTATCCTGCGCGAGCACACCAGCGCAGGCAAACTGACCAAAAGTTTGCTGACTGGCGGCAGCGACGCTCCCAGCCCCTTCACGGAAACGCCCGACCAAATGGTTCGCCGCGTCTGCCGCGAGCTTGGCACAAAGAAAAACATTCTTGTCCTCAATGACGAGGCGCACCACTGCTACCGCCGTCGTGTCGGTGGTGAGGAAATCAAGCTCGTCGGGCAGGAGCGGAAAGAGGCGGAAAAACGCGAAGAGGAGGCGCGCATCTGGATTTCCGGGTTGGAAGCCGTCAAAGCCAAAATTGGCGTCAAAGCCGTTTATGACCTTTCCGCCACCCCGTTCTTTCTGCGCGGCTCCGGTTATTCGGAGGGGACACTTTTTCCATGGGTGGTTTCCGACTTCTCGCTCATTGACGCCATCGAATCGGGCATTGTGAAGGTTCCGCGCGTGCCAGTGGCCGATGACAACATGCTGCACGAGGGGCCTGTTTACCGCGACATCTGGCCGCTGATCCGCGAACACCTGCCGAAAAAGGGGCGCGGCACCGACGCCGTCACCGGCGAGCCGAAGTTGCCGCTTGAGCTGGAAGGCGCGTTGCAAAGCCTCTACAGCAATTACGAAAAATACTACCGCCGCTGGGAGCAAAATGCCGAAGCGCCAGAGCGCGGCCATACACCCCCGGTCTTTATCGTCGTATGCAACAACACCAACGTCTCGAAACTCGTTTTCGATTACATCGCCGGATGGGAGAAGCCTTTGGACAAAGACAAATCTGTCGTGGTCCCCGGCAAACTGCCGCTTTTCACCAACGAGGCCAACGGCGCATGGAGCGCGCGCCCGAAGACCATCCTCGTGGACAGCGAGCAATTGGAATCCGGCCAGGCCATGAGCGATGATTTCAAGCAGATTGCCTCCCGCGAAATTGACGAGTTCAAAGCCGACTACCGGCTCCGCTTCCCCGGCCGCGATCCCGACGCGCTGGCCGATGAGGACCTTTTGCGCGAAGTGATGAACACCGTCGGCAAGCCCGGCAAACTGGGCGAGCAAATCCGTTGCGTCGTTTCCGTTTCCATGCTCACCGAAGGCTGGGACGCCAACACGGTGACGCACATCCTGGGCGTCCGCGCTTTCGGGACTCAATTGCTGTGCGAACAGGTGGTCGGGCGCGGCTTGCGCCGCATGAGTTACTCCACTGAAATGCGCCGCTTTCCCGTCAACGGGCACGAGGCCGAAATTGAAGCCTTCCCAGTCGAATACGCGGAGGTTTATGGCGTGCCCTTCTCCTTCATCCCTTGCGCCGGCGCCGGCAGCGACCCGAAGCCTGGCCCGATTCCGACGCGCGTACGGGCCTTGGAAGAACGTCTTGACCGCGAAATCACTTTCCCGCGTTTGGCGGGCTATCGCTACGATTTACCCGAAGCCCGGCTGGAAGTGAAGTTCACCGCCGAATCGCGTCTCACCCTTTCCGCCGCCGAATTGCCGACCAAGACCGAAAACGCGCCCATCATCGGCGAATCCGTCATCCACGATTTGCAGGAATTAAAGAATCGGCGCGAGCAGGAGGTCGCATTCCTGCTGGCCAAGCTGACGTTGGAAAAATACTTCCGGCAGGACGGCGAACACCAGACCGAAAAAACAAAAACACACAAGTTTGATTCCGAAGTCCAGTCATGGCGCTTTCCGCGTTTGCTGGAAATCACCCGCGAGTGGCTCAAGACGTGCGTCCGCTGCAAAGACAATACGTTTCCGCAACTGCTCCTGCTCCTGCAATTCGCCCACGAGGCCGCCGACAAAATCTATAAGGCCATCGTCGCCTCAACGCCCGGCGACAAAGCCTTGAAACCCATCTTGCGCCCTTACGACACCCTCGGCAGCACGCGACACGTTGACTTTGACACCATCAAGCCCACCTACACCACCCGCGCCGACCGCGGCCACATTTCCCACGTGGTGGCGGACACCGATTCATGGGAGCAAAAGCTCGCCCAAACGCTGGAGGACATGCCGGAAGTTTTCGCGTATGTGAAAAACCAGAATCTCGGCTTCACCATCCCTTACACGTTGAACGGCGAGGAACACAATTACTACCCCGACTTCATCGTTCGCATGGACGACGGCCACGCTTCTTCCCCCTCTCCGCGCGACGAAGGAGCGGGGAGAGGTGCTCCTGACAATCTCTTGAACCTCATCCTGGAATGCACCGGCCAGAAAAAGAAGGACAAGGAGGCCAAAGTCACCACCGCGCAAACGCTGTGGATTCCCGCCGTCAACAACCACGGTGAGTTTGGCCGCTGGGCCTTTCTTGAAATCCGTGATCCCTGGGATGCAAAAAACGCCATACGGAGTAAATTGAAGGAGATGAAGCAGCCCGAATCTAAAGTGGCTTTGGATATCCGCAGAACGCCCGGCGTCTGCGGCGGGCGGGCGTGCGTGGGCCGCGCCCGCATCCCGGTCTGGCTGCTCATCGCTTATCTCAAAGATGGTCTCAGTGAAGAAGCGCTCCTTCAGTCTTATCCCCAGTTGACTTCCGATCACATCCGGCTCGCGCGCGATTATTACCGCCAGCAGCAGGACGAAATTGATCGCGACATTCAGGAAGAGCATGAAAATGAGGAGACGATCCACGATGGCCGATCTTTACGCGGGCATTGAACGGAGGCCAGCGCCCGCTACGCAGTTGCCAGCCCCCGAAGCAACACTACGCTGTCCGCGTAGGGGCGTCAACGGCCTCGGCGGATTTGGCCGCTGTTTTTGGAGATTGAAGATTCTTGGGATGACGGGCATACAATGAATGGAATGCTATTTGAACGCCAACATTTGCTGTTGACCTTGCTGGATGCCCTGCACGGCCCGTTAAGCAATACGGATTTTCAAAAACTGCTCTTCCTGTACACGCGCGAGTGTGAGAAAACAGCCACTTATGACTTTGTGCCTTACAAGTTTGGTGGATTCTCCTTTACCGCCTATGCGGACAAGCGGCGATTGACCAAGGCCGGCTTCCTGGTGGACGCCGATCCGTGGGAACTTACCAGCGCCGGTCGTGAAACGGCGCGGCAGAACGCAGTATGGCCTTTGGTGGTGGCCGCCTTTAGCCGCCGGCACGCCGGGTTGCGCGGCAGCGCCTTGATTGCGGACCAATATCGCCATTATCCTTATTACGCCATCCGCAGTGAGATTGTGCAAAAAATTCTGCCGGACGCGGAATCGCGGAGACGGATTGCGGCGGCGCATCCTGCCAAGGGAAAACCCGGATTGCTAACCATTGGTTATGAAAGGCGGAGTCTGGAAGCCTATCTGAATCTGCTGCTGCAAAATTCCGTGACATTGTTGTGCGATGTGCGCCGGAATCCACTGAGCCGGAAGTATGGCTTTTCGAAAAGCACCTTGAGCAACGCCTGTGAACGCCTGGGGATCCGCTACGAACATTTGCCGCAACTGGGCATCGCGTCCGAGCAACGGCGCGAGTTGGTGACGCAGGCGGATTACGATGCCTTATTCACCATCTATGAGCGCGACACCTTGCCAATGCAGGCGGCAGTCCTGGCGAAGATTCGTGGCTGGGTCAAGGAGGGTCAACGGGTGGCGTTGACGTGCTTTGAATTGTTGCCGGAGCAATGTCATCGGCACTGCGTGGCAGAGGCGCTGGCACACGGCGCGGGCGAGGATTTGGCGGCAGTCCATTTGTAGAGAAAAGGGATATGGCAAAAGAGCGCGTGCTAATCACGGTTAAGACCTACCCGACACTATCACGGAAATACGGCGAAACCGTCTGCACGGCTGGCGTGCGCGAAGACGGATCGTGGATACGGATTTATCCCGTGCCCTTTCGCCGGCTGGAGGAAAGTGAGCAGTATAAGAAATTTGATTGGATTGAAACCGACTTCGTCCGCGGCCGTTCCGACCCGCGCCCGGAAACGCGTCATCCCGCGGACATGGCCAAGATGCTTCCGGTGGATCACATGGGCACGGAGGATCACTGGCGCGAGCGGCGGGAGTTATTGTTGAAGAAAACGACCGTGTATCAGCGGCTTGAACCCTTGCTTGCCGGGGCGAAGGAAAACCGCCTCTCCCTCGCCATTTTCAAGCCGACGACGATACGCGGTTTTATTTGGGAGGATGACGACCGGGATTGGAATCAAAGCAAGGTGGCGCAAATGCGCGATCAATCCAAGCAAACCCAAATGTTTGCCGAGGATGTATGGCGGGAAACCTTCAAAATCATTCCCAAGCTCCCTTACGCTTTTTCGTATCAATTGGAAGATGCCGACGGACGGAAGAGCACCATGCAAGTGCTGGATTGGGAATGCGGCCAATTATTTTGGAACTGCCTGCGCCGTCACGGTAATGAAGCGGTGGCGCTGGAAAAGGTGCAGGCAAAATACCTGGACGAGTTCGGCAAACGCGACCTGTATTTTTTCCTCGGCACGACGCAGCAGTTTCATGGCTTTGCGCCGAACCCCTGGGTCATCGTCGGTGTGTTCGCGCCACCGCATCAACACCAAATGGATCTTCTCTGAATCTATGTCACCCAAGTCAAAATCCGCCACTCCCGTCTTGGCCACCAAGCACAAGGACAAGCGCGCCAACATCCCCACCGAGGAATTGCGCGACTTTGTGGCCGACGACGAAAAGACGCCCAGGAACATTCTTTACCCGCGCGATCCGTCGCTCGACCCACAGTTGGTCTGGAAGGGCAAGGATGAACAGGACCGCCACCCGTTGGAAGTCCCGGCCGTGCCGATTTACATTCAGGAAAAGATCAAGCCGCAGGCCATCATCGAGTTGGTGCGCGAAGGCGCACAATCAGGCCGGCCGCAGCAGTTCGATTTCTACGGCGATTTCAATGGGATCAAGTTTGAGCAACTCATTGAATTCTATCAGCACAAGGATGGCGTGAATTGGGCCAACCGCATGATTTTGGGCGATTCCCTGCTCGTAATGACCTCGCTGGCTGAAAAGGAAGGTCTCAAAGGCCAGGTGCAGATGATTTACATTGACCCGCCCTACGGCATCAAATTCGGCTCCAATTGGCAGGTCAGCACCCGCAAGCGCGACGTGAAGGACGGCAAGGCCGAGGACGCCACCCGCCAACCCGAACAAATCCGCGCCTTCCGCGACACCTGGAAACTGGGTATCCATTCCTATCTCGCCTACCTCCGCGACCGGCTCACCGTCGCCCGCGAACTCCTCACCGAAAGCGGCAGCGTCTTCGTCCAAATCGGCGATGAAAATGTTCATCTCGTCAGATGCATTTTGGATGAGATATTTGGCAGCGAAAATTACGTTTCGCTTATCGCATTCAAGAAACCGGGGCAAAGATCGTCGGAAACTCTGCCCATGATGACTGATTTCATCTTGTGGTATGCCAAAAGCAAAGCCACAGTAAAATTTCGCCCATTGTTGGTCCCAAAATCGCTCTCTGGCGATGGAGGCGACCATTACAACTCCGTTGAGCAAAGTGATGGTAGCGTGCGGCCTTTGAGTAATGAGGAACGATTTAACCCGTCGTTACTCCCTGCGGGAGCAAAAGTTTTCGAGACAACTTCCGCAACATCCGCCGGCGCTCAATCGGGCGACGGAAAATTTGGATTTGGCGGCAAGACCTATTATCCTCCTGCCCATAAGCACTGGAGTGCGAGCGTCCCAGGAATGAAGACGCTGGCAATGGCCGGCCGTTTGGTAGCCAGCGGAGCTACGTTTAGATACAAACGCTACTTCGACGACTTTGGTTTTATGTATCGGGATAACCGATGGGATGACGCTGGACTGTTTGGTGAAAACATTTATGTCGTGCAGACATCAACGACAGCCGTGCAATCCTGCCTTCTAATGACCACTGACCCCGGCGACCTAGCTCTTGACCCAACTTGCGGCAGTGGCACGACCGCTTACGTGGCCGAACAATGGGGACGCCGCTGGATCACTTGTGACACCAGCCGAGTTGCCGTTGCGCTGGCCCGGACGCGGTTGATGGCCGCCAAGTTCCCGTATTATCTGCTTGCCGATTCTCCCGAAGGTTTGCAGAGAGAATCAGAATTAGCCGGCAAAATACCGCCGGACATCAAGACCGGAGGCGACATCAAGCGTGGATTCATTTACAAACGCGTGCCTCACGTCACGCTTAAATCCATCGCCAACAATCCCGACATTAAACCCGGCCTGAGCCGCGCCGACATTGACGCCGCCATCGCCCGCCACGCGGAGACAGAGTTGCTGCACGACCAGCCTTACGAGGACAACAAGCGCATCCGCGTCACCGGCCCGTTCACGGTGGAGAGCCTTTCGCCGCATCGTTTCCTTTCGGCGGATGAGAACGGCGACGGCACGGTGTCCGAACAGGAAGGCCGCCAGCATCACGATTTCACCAGCATGATTCTGGACAACCTCCGCAAAGCGGGCATCCAGAACACGCGCAAGGAGGAACGGCTGAAATTTGATTCGCTGGAACCGTTTGCGGGAACCTGGATTCATGCGGTGGGAACTTATCTTGAACGCCCTCACCCCGGCCCTCTCCCAAGGGGAGAGGGAGAAGCCTCGTCCGCGCGACAGCAAAAGGACCGTCCTGGGGAGGAGGGGAAAACCCGCCGCGCCGCCGTGTGCATCGGCCCGGAACACGGCACCGTCGGGCCGGACCTGGTGAAGGAAGCGGCCAAGGAAGCCGTGCAAGGGGTGGGGTTTGATCTGCTCATTGTCTGCGGCTTCGCCTTTGACCCGCACGTTTCCGAGGAAGTGAAACGCTACGGCAAACTGGCCGTCGTGCCCGCGCGCATGAATCCCGACCTGGCCATGGGTGATGAACTGTTGAAGAAGACCGGCGCGGGCAATCTGTTCATGGTCTTCGGCGAACCGGACCTTGAAATCAAAAAGCAAAAGGACGGCAAGCTCACCGTCGAAATCAAAGGCGTGGACATTTACGATCCGACGACCGGCCAGATCCGCAACAGCAGCACGGATGACATTGCCTGTTGGTTCATTGACACCGAGTACAACGGCGAAAGCTTCTTCGTGCGCCACGCCTATTTCACCGGCGCGGACGAGCCTCACGAGAAACTGAAACGCGCCCTGCGCGCCGAGATAGACGAGGCGGCGTGGTCCTCCCTCTACTCCACGGTGAGCCGCCCGTTTGACAAACCCAAGACCGGCAAAATCGCCATCAAAGTAATCAACCATTACGGGGATGAAGTCTTGAAGGTGTACGAACTGTAAGTCCTTGATTTACAAACTCCCCATCAGATGCCCGGAACCGCCCTGCCTTCCGGGGACGATATCCCAGTCGTTCTGATTATTAAATCTTGTAGTCGCAGGTTCCGATGTGGGGCATGGCAGCCGCCCGGGCGGGCGGGCGGGACGGCACTTGCACCAAATTCGCCGGCAGCCACGCCGCCCGGTCGGCATCGAGGTAGTCCAGCGAAGCCAGCAAAGCGGGGGCAACGGTGTCAAGTTCGTGGGCGCGCCAGACGGCGCGGCGCAGGCTTTCCTGGCAGGCCATGACCCCTTGGGACAAATCGTCATCGGACAACAAGCCGGGCAGGTCCGGCGTGGCTTGGAAGGCGGCGGCAATGTCATCGAGCAGGGTGGTGCGGAGATGGGCGCAACCTCTCCAGGCGCGCGAGATTTCGCGCAGGGCGAACCGAAAACCAAGCTGCTCGGAGGCGGCGCGCAACAAGGCCATGCCTTGCGCGTAAGCAATCATCATCCCCGCGTGCAGCGCGGCGTGCAATTCATCCAGCACGCCTTTCGCATCGCCGGCGAAGCGCCCCACGGGCTGGCGGAATGGAGCGGTGGCCAGCGCCTGGCGGCGTTCCGCGGCCGCGATGCGCGGGGTTCCCACGGCTGCTTCGATGGTGGGAATGGGCACTCCCAATTCCCACGCGCTCTGAACGGCCCACTTTCCCAAGGGGTCGTTTTTGGCGGACTCCAGTTTTTCGTCCAACAACAATCGCGTCGTTTGTTTGTTCACCGGGTCAAAGACCCGCCCGGTAATATCCATCAGGTGCCCGTTGAGCACGCCGACGTGCCACGCGCCCGACACGTCCTGCAGTTCGTCATCGGGCAGCAGCACGGCGCCTTGCAGCAAGCCGAATGTTTCGGAGAGTAATTGCAACAGGGCGTATTCGATCCCGGCATGAACCATCTTGACGAAGTGGGCGGCCGCCGCGGTTTCACAAAAGCACGTGCATGGTTCGCCGCCGACGGAGGCCGCCATGGCCGCCAGCAACGGCCGCGCCCGGTCGCGGGCCTCGCGCGCTCCGCCCGCCATCACCACGGCTCCGTGCTGCGCCCCTTTTTCGCCGCCGGCAAGGCCGAGACCCATGAATTGAATCCATTGCTCCGCGAGAAGGCGGCCATGCCTGGCCGTGTCCTTGAAATAGGAATTGCCCGCATCCATCAGCAGGTCGCCAGCCTCCAAGGCGGGCAGCAATTGATCCAGGGCGAAGTTCATGGAAGAGTCCGCGCCGCTGAAAAAGAGGATCGTGCGCGGTGGGCGGAGGCTGGCCATCAGATCGGAGACACTGGCCGCCACTCGCACCTTCGGTCCCGGGGCCTGCTCCCGCAAAGCCATCGTCTTTGCGGGCGCCCAATCAAAAGCCTCCACGTTGAAATCACTTTCAGCGAGATGAAGAGCCACGTTGCGACCGAGAACATCCAAGCCGATTATGCCAACGCCATTTTGCCTTGTGTCCGAACCTGCCATAAAGCCTGCCAAAACCGAACTTGCCGGCTTCCTTCACAACGCCTCGCGCGAACGATTTCAAGAGGCATCGCTACACCAAAGGAAGCATTACCGGACTAATCTATCACTTGAGCCGCGCTGTTGCAAATGGGGTAAAGACCTGATGGCCCACGGCATCGTTTATGCGGGGAACCGCGTCAGTGCCAAATCCGCACCAGGCACACGCCATGACGGGGGACGTTGGCGGTGAAGGAATCGGCGAAGGCGCCCGCGTCTTTTTGCCGCCACAAATCGCGCGCGTGGCATTGGCCGCTCAAGCCCAAGTCCGCCCATTTGATCGTGACTTCGGCGGCGCCTTCACCGCGATTGAACAGGCCCGCGGCCTTGGAGCCGTCGGCCAGGTCCTTGGCCCAAACTTCCGTTTCACCCACCTTTGTCTTGCGGGAGGCTTGCTGGCCCAGGGCGTCCTGGTTGACGGCCAGCACTTCGTCATTGGCCAGCAGATTGAAGGTGAAGGGGTCCAATTGCGACATGTCGGCGCCGATGAGCAGCGGGGCCGTCAACAGACACCAAAGGCTGACGTGGGTGTATTGCTCGTTGGGCGTCAGGCGGGTGGGATGAAGATGGCCCCAGCCGACTTTGCCCAGGACCAGCATGTCGGGATCGTTCCAATGGCCCGGCCCGGCCCACTTCTCATGGCCGTTTTGCTTGAAGCCGATGCCGGACATGCTGCGCCAGGAATCGCCAATGTCGCCGGTGGTGCGCCAGCAATTGCCGCCGACTTCCGCCCCCCATTCCCACACGTCGCCCATGCCGTATTGACAGAGACTGAACACGATATCGCGATCCTGTTGGCGCAACGCGGCCTCCATCACCTGGTAAGGCTTCATCAGGCGCGCGCGGTCGGGCAGCGACTTGTCATCCACCTGGGAGTAGGAGCACCAGTCGTATTTCAGATAGTCGAATCCCCAGGCGGCGTATTGCCGGGCGTCCAGCTCTTCGTGCTGCCAACTGGCCTCGAAACCGGCGCAGGTTTTGGGGCCGGGCGAGGAGTAAAGGCCGATCTTAAGCCCTTTGGCGTGAACGTAATCGGCCAGCGCTTTCATGTCGGGAAATTTCGCGTTGGATTGGATGAATCCGTTGGCGTCCCGCCCGCCTTCCCAGCAATCGTCAACATTGATGTAAGTCCAGCCGTGATTGATCAGGCCGCTGCGGACCATGGCGTCGGCGGCGGCGCGGATTTTGCCGTCATCCACGGCGCCGGCAAAACAATTCCAACTGTTCCAGCCCAGCGGCGGCGTCAGGACGATGTTGTTTCCCAGCACGATCTTCAATTTCCTGGCGGCCTGGCCGAGGGTGTTGACGGCGCGCAGAGCCACCTCAAATTCGCCCGCCTTGCCGACCAGGCCGGTGATGTTGCCGTTGGCCGCGTCCAAGCTCAACCCCGGGGGCAGGTTGTCCGCCGCCAGGCTCACCGGGGCCTGGCCGGTCACGGGGACGTGATAAAAGAACGGATGCCCCGGACGCGCGCCGACCACCGAAGGCCCGTTGATGCGGGGTTGGGGCGGCTCGGGCGGCGTCAGAATCCCGGCCGCCTCCGGCGGCGCGGCGGCGGTGGCGGCGGGGGGCGCGCCCTCGTATTGGAAACGCGCGTCGGCCCAGTCGGCGTGATCGAAATCAACGCTCTGGCCGGCGGGGCCGACTTTCAACGTCAGCGTCTTGATTCCGGGAAGGTCGAGCGTGAAGGTTTTGGCCGGCTGGCCGGCCCGCATAACGCCGCTTTGCCAGATCGTTTTGCCATCGCCCACGACAAAGAATTCAATGCCCGCCTGCGGGTTGGTTTCCTCGGAATCCAGGCCCACGCTGGCGCTGAATTGGGTCGCGCCGTTGACATTGAGGCGGAGCGTGCTGGCGGCGTGCGTGCCCAGGCCGTGCTCGAACAATGTGCCCCCGATCCGCAAAGGGTGTCCGTCCACTGACTGGTTGCGATGAGGCTGGCCCCAATCCTGTTCGGTATTCTGAATATCCAATTGATCAAGCCGGATGGTTTCCGCTCCAACGGAATGGCCCAACAAGACAAGCCAGGAGACCCAACCGGCGGCGGCGATGCGAAGCGCGTTCTTTTTCATGACGAGTTTTTCCAAGGCGGACAGGCTAACGCCCGCCGCGCGGAAATCCAACACGGAATAAATTAGCGGGACGCGCGGGAGGCTTTTTGCCATGATGCCAACGCAAGCGGGACCGCTTTTGGATTTGGAAGGCCAGACGGCTTTTGGCGTCATACCGCCGTTTTAACGGGCTGCCAGCCAAGTCACACGCAAGATAAGCCAAGCTTTTAACAAGATTTGGAGAGCGGCTCAACATAAGCCGTCCTAAGTTGACCTCGCGCTGATCGAACAGCATTGGCGCAGTGGATAATAGAAACGACATGACGAAGTGGAAAAATATAATTTTAGCTCTGGGGCTGATTGAATTCGCCATCGGATTCAGCAACCTGCGGCTCACGACCTTCTTTTACATGGGGCCGCCGCTGGGAGCGATTTTGTTGGGCCTGTTCTTAGTGGCTCAACTGTTAGAAAAGGAATCGGCTCTGCTGGATGAGCAGAACCGTGCAGCGGCATTGCCCCGGAACGAACCGATCTGGACCGCGGTGCCGTCAAGTAATTCTCGTAATGAGGTGGCTACACATCCAGTTCCTACCATGGCTCATACCCACTGAGCTTACTGGAGCAAAGACAACGACACAGGGCGCGCCCCACAGCGCGCCCTGCGACTGTACAGAGGCAACGGCGGTTCTCAAGGCCGAAGCCAGTTGTTCATCATGGCTGCCCTCTCCGGGCGGCGCAGGCTTCATTTATGGCCTCGCCCAAGACAGCCAGTCCCTCCCGCAACGCTTCCTCGGTGATGGTCAGCGGCGGGGCGATCTTGACCGTCTGGCCCCACGCCCCCACCGGCGCGAAGAACAGCAACCCTTTGTGAAAGCAACGCTCGACGATGTCGTGCGCCAGCACCGCGTCCGGCTCCTGCTTTCCGGGATGGACGATTTGCAGGCCGCCAACCAAGCCGCGGGCCGAATAATGGCCGATGACCCCGGCGTGCCGCTTGTGCAAGCAGGCCAATTCGCGCTCCAGGACCACTCCCATCCGGGCCGCGTTGCCGGTTAAATCGTCCTTGACGATCTTCTTCAAACTCGCCAGCGCCGCCGCCGCGCACACCGGGTTGCCCGTGTGCGTGCTGGTCATCGAGCCGGGCCCAAACTGGTCCATGATCTCCGGCCGCCCGATCACCGCCGAAAGCGGCAGCGAACTGCTGATGCCCTTGCCGCAGGTAATGATGTCCGGCGTCACGCCGTAATGCTCGAAGGCCCAGAATTTTCCCGTCCGCCCGCAGCCGGCCTGAACTTCGTCAAGAATCAAAACGACGCCGTGGGTCCGGCACCATTGGGCCAGCTCCTGCATGTATGGTTTGGGCGCGAAATCCGGCCCGACTCCCTGGAAAGTCTCGAAGATGACGCCTGCGACGTCCTCCGGCGCCATTCCTTTTTTCTGGAGCGTCTCCAGAAACAGATCGAAGCTCGTGTTTTTGGTCCAATAACCGTCCGGGAACGGGACCTGCACGATGGCCGGGTCCTCGTTGACGATCCATTTTTTTTGGTTCGGCATGCCGCCGGCCTGTTGCGCGCCCAGAGTGCGTCCGTGAAAACCCCGCTCGGCCCCGATCAGGCCGATCTTGCGCGGGCCGCCGGTCTTGAGGCCGTGCGCGCGCGCCAGTTTGAGGGCGCATTCCACCGCCTCGGACCCGGTCGTCAGGAAGAACACTTTGTTCAACTCCGCCGGCGCCAGGCGCAGAAGGTATTCCCCAAGCCGCGCCCGCTCTTCGCTGGGAAAGACGTAGTTGTGCAGCAACGGGCGGTTGACCTGCTCCAGGATGGCCTGGCGGATTTCCGGCGCGGCGTGGCCGGCGTTGGCCACCACCACCCCCGAACTGAAATCCAGCCAGCGATTGCCGTATTTGTCATAGACAAAAATGTCCTCCGCCCGATGCCACACCAGCGGCGGCTGGCCGCGCATCGAGACCGGTTCGCACCGCCGCAACAGCTCCAGCACGGGCACCGACTCCGGGTGCGGCAGGGGGGTGGCGATGCGGCGGTATTTGGTTTCCACGCGGGGAACATTTCTCGGTGTAATGTCGAATTCCTGGCCCATATTGAATTAAATGGCTTTCTCGTAAATGCGCGCGAAGACTTTGGCTGGTCCCTCGTTGGCGCGGTTGGGGTCTATGATGGTGATTCCATCCGGGCCAAAGCGCGCGGTGACGGGCGCGCCAAGGCCGCTTTGAGTGTATTGAAAATTCAGGTCGCGCACCAGCGCCGCCGCATGGACGACGGCCACGGTCATGCGCGCGTCCTCGGCGGTCGGATAAAGCGCCGCCAATTCGTCGCGGCCCGCCGCGAAGAACTTGCGCCGGCATATCGCCGCCAGGCCCGCCGTCAAACTGTCCACCCCGTAACCGACATACGCTTTGCTACCGTCGGGGCGGGCGGTGTCGCGGGTGAAATGCGTATTGACGGTGCGGCTGCCGCCGCCCTTGTGCCAGTAGCGCAGCCCGCGGTACTGCTGGTCGCTCTCCACTTTTCCGTCCGCGCCGACAATCTCGTGGCCCTGGTTGACCGGCCCCTCGAAATCCGGCGGGGTGATCCAGTTGTTGTGAAAGTGGATGCTCATGCCGTTGGCGAAATCCACCCGCACCTGCACCGCGTCGTAAGCCTGGATGCCCTCCCGCGCCAGCCGCTTTTTCTGGCCGACGGCCGTGAGCGAAACGGGCTTGCTGTGATAATAATGCCAGATCAAATCCACCCAATGCGGGCCGACATAGGTGAACGGATCGCTCCGCTCCGCCCATTTGAACGTGCTGGTGGAAACTTCCAGCGGCTCCTCCAAATAGGCCACGCCGTACAAAGGCGCCCCGATCCGATTCCGAATCTCTTCCCGAATCCGCACGTGGTCGGGGTCATACCGTTTGTGCATATCCACGGCGACGATCAGATTCTTCTCCCGCGCCAGTTCCACAATCTGGTCCGCCTCGTGGATGGAAAGACACATCGGCTTTTCCGTGATGACGTGAGCGCCCCGCTCCAATGCCGCCAGAATAACCGGCGTATGCAGATGATCCGGCGTCGCCACCGCCATGACATCCAGGTCCGGCATATCGCGCAAGACCTCCCTCCACGGCTCCGCGCCGAAATAGGGCCGGGGCCGATGGCCGGTCCATTGCTGGAAGGAGTCGCAGGCGCGATGGGCGGAGGATTCCGAGCGGGCGGCCACCGCCGCCAATTGGAATGAAACGGGCGCCAAATCGCGCGCCCAGAGGTCCAAGCCGATGCGCCCCAATTGCGGGGCCACGCCGGAGCGCTGCAAATCCGCGTAAGCGCGCAAATGGACATCCGCGCCGAACATGCCGGCGCCGATCAGGGCCAGTTTGATGGTTCCTTGCATTAAGTCTTAAAAATGAAGGCCGATGCCATACTCGTGAGCATCTTATGCCCCAAAAGCAAAAAAGACAAAACTCAATGGCGATGGCGGTAGGTCTCGCCGCGCTCGCCAGCCAGTTCCTCGTAAAGCGACAGGCCGCGCCGCCGCGTTACGACCTGAGCCTGGTGGCCGATCAATTGCTGGCGGCCGAAAAAGACGCCGCGTCATTATCCAGCGAAGAGCAACTGAGGAAAACTTCGTGGCGTGAAAGCCCGATGCCGGGCCAGGGCGGCCTGCTTTTCTGGGGCGCGCTGACGGCGGTTGTGGCGGCGCTGCTCATTATTATTGGGCGGCTGTTGCCCAAATCGCCGCCGCCGGCGAAGTCCTAATCACCGCGCTTCGCCGGCGATGCGGATGTTGCCATATTGGTTGCGCAGATTGACTCGCGGCGCGCCGGGCGGCGGGCCGGCGGAGGAGTCCACCGGAAAATCAGAATGGACGTGGCCGTAACTGGTGTGCGCCTGCACGTCGGGTTTGAGGCCGGCGGGCCGGGCGGCCTACGAGCGCGTGCGCGGCATCGCCCTGGCCCTGCAAACCGAAGTGCTGGCGGGCTGGACGGACAAGAAGCGGGAGGCCTTTTTGGAAGATTTGGCCCGCGTGGCCGAACGCTGCCGCACCGTGGCCAAGGGGAAGGGGAAGGCAAAGTGAGTGCGTTAGTCCATCAATCCGATTTTTCTCAACAGGGTTTGCAAATCATGGTCCAAGCTTGCCACTCGCAAGAGATCATCAAGCGAAAATTGCCGCATCAATTCGCGCGCGTTGCCTGATAATTTGAGACGTCATGGATCAGCCGATATGTGGCACGGCCCCCAGTTCTCCGGACAGGTATTTTTTCATCAGGCTTGGTTCGCGGCGTAGTCCTCTGATTTGGCTCGCGCCATAAATGCGCGTTGGTTGTCCCATCAGTTTTTCGGAAAAGAATACCTGTTCCTTTTCCATGTCGTCAAGAATCGCGGGATTGTGAGCAGTGAACAAAAGTTGCGCGCCCTTCGGGTTGCGCTGCGTATCGTAAAACCAGCGGAAAAGTTCAGGAACCAGCAAAGGATGGATATCAGTGTCAAGTTCATCAATCACGGCCACTCCGCCGCAATCCAACACGAATAGAAGGGATGGAAAAAGCTCGATGAACTTCCGCGTTCCCTCGGATTCTTGAACAAGCACAATATCACAATCGAGTCCAAAATGCTTGAAGGTCGCTACGGGGCCGGTGTTTCCTGGGTGAATCTTCATTTCTTCAAGGCCCAAATCAAGGCGGCTGAGTTCCCGGTTCAAACCCTGGAGATACACCGGGTGTTTTGCGTAGAGGGACAGGGCGTCATTGAGTCTTCCTTTGGCTTTGTCCAACCCAAGAATATTGGATTGCAGCCTGCCAAGCGATAAAATGAATTCGCTGGAAGGTTTGTGGTTAAGTTGCGCCAGTGTGCTGATAACGCTTGCGTTCGACCGGATGCTTTGTGTGCGCGAATCGCCATTAGTTATGCCGAATTCACGGCCAAAAGTGAATTTTTGCAGGTGTCGTTCAAAAATCCGACGAAATTTTCCTTTCGGCGCATAAGACATTGATTCGTAACATACCTCACTGCCAAACTTGTTTGGCTCATGGCCGATATGCAACTCGTAGCGAAAGACCGCGCCCGTTCCCGCAAGCCATCCATCAGATTCAATAATAATCTTCGAGGGGCGATTCCACCAATGGTTGTGCGCATACGGATTGAAAAGCGGAATGGCACTGTTGGGCGGCAGGGCAAAGCTGCTCTGAAGAAACCAGGCCGCAGTTGTGATGGCGCGCAAGACGGTGGACTTGCCGGATGCGTTTGGCCCATAAATACCGATGATCAACGGTAGCCGCCGACCAGGGACAGCCTTCGAGTCCCGGAAGCAGCCCAAGTCCGGGGCGTTTGCAGGCACCCGAAAATTCATTTCCTGCCTGTCAGCCACCGAAAAGAAGTTCTCTATGACTATGCTGTGTATCATATCGGCAAGTTTGCTTGTTTTTTGTCGAAAGTCAATCTTATTGTCAGTTTTTATGATAATACAGGCCTATTTTCACATATTTATGCAATATCCTCTCAATTAGTGAAACGCCGTAAGCCAATGCCTTTGGGCGGCGCCCCAAGGTGACGTGAGTCTTAATTTGGCCGGACTCACTTTTTCGGATGCCGCCCCCGGATGCAACAGGGGAGGGGGGCGGGGTCCATAGAGGTGTTCTAAAATAATCTCACTTGCATTCCCATTTAAGTGTGTTATTATGGGCCTGTGCCAGGCGCGCCGGCGCCTGCTCTTTGACATTTTGCAGTGGGTCAAAAGGAGTGGACCCTCCCAGGCCATGCAGGGTATGGCAGCCTGCCTGTCCTACGCCGAGGGGGTGGAAGGCGCGTGGATTTCACGCATCCACCCCCTGCCGGACTGGCCGCCGCCAAAATCGTCGAATCGGGTCAGCCTGAAAAGACAGTTGAAATAGCCACAAAAGAGCGCAACGAAAAAGGCAAGCCCTCATCCTGCCCTCTTCCGCCGGGCGGGAAAGGGTATGGACAGGGTCAACACGGCTAAACACGGCAATTTCTTGCGGTTCTTGCGCCTCTTCGCGGCAAAGCATTGAGGAATGGCCGCTAAAAAGCGCCAACGACGCAAAAAATGGCAATCGCGGCTAAGGTGCATAACTGGGTGCATAAAGGCGCTAAACCCGGCGGTTTTAACCCCGGAATATGCAGGTACATGCAGGTACATGCACCTTGCGCTTTTTACGGCAAAGGCGTCAAAGCGCCTATCGTCCGCCACCTTGCGTGATGGCGCTGTGACGGCTTGTGCCGTCACATGTGACGGGTCGAACTTTTGTAAGTTGTTGATGGTCAATGTTTGTGACGGTGTGACGGCTCAAAACCCCTGCGCCCGTCAAGGACATGATATCCATGCGTCCAGCCCAGCTTGTGGGTGAGCCAGTCTCGGTCGGCTGATTCCGTCGGCGGGACGCCGGCGGAGGCGGTCGAGACGACCGCGCTCCCGAAGAAGCAGCTCATGATTCGGGGGGGGCATTGTCCGCTGATAAGGCTGGCGCGGGGGGCGCGGGGATGGCAGGTTGGGGGGCACTATGTTGAAGCTGAATGCCATTTCACCTGTGCTGTTGTGCGGCTTCCTGGCTTGGACCGCCCTGGCCGGTTCCGTCCGGGCCGAGGATAAATCCCCCTCGTTCGGGTTCAGCGGGCCGGAGATTTTCCCCATTGACCCTCAAATCAGCCTGCTCCACGCGGCCGATTTGGATGGCGACGGCCTGACAGACTTGATTGTGGTCAACAATGCCCGTTCCAAGATCAACCTGCTCTATAATCAAACAGGCAAGACCAACGCCAGCCCGCCCCGGCCGGGTCAAAAAAGAGAACTCAACGATTTGCCGCCCGACGCCCGTTTTCGCATCAGCTCCATTGCGTCGGAAAAAAGGATTTCGTCCCTGGTGGTGACGGACTTGAATGGCGACGGCAAACTCGATCTGGCCTATTATGGCGAGCCGAAGGAATTGGTCGTGCAATATAACCAGGGCGCCAATGGCTGGAGCGCGCCCAAACGGTGGCCCATTGACGACGGCCAATTGTGGGTCAACGCCCTGGCTGCCGGCGACCTCAATGGGGACAAATTGACCGATTTGGTGCTGTTGGGCGAAAACAACCTCTATTTTCTGGCGCAAAACCCCGATCACACCCTGGCCGAGCCGCAAAAAATCCCCTTCTCCGGCGAAATCCGCGCGGTGCAAGTGCTGGACATCAATGGCGACGGGCGGGATGACCTCTTGCTGGTCAATTGGGACAGCCCGAATCCCTTTCGCTTCCGGTTGCAGAACGACCAGGGGGAATTGGGGCCGGAGATTTATTTCAAGCTGCCCGCCATCCGCTCTTATCTGGCGGATGATCTGGCGGGCGACCACAAAACCGAGGTTGTCACCATCGCGGCCAGCTCCGGGCGCGCCGCCTTGTCGCACTTTGTGCAAAAGCCGGCCGAACCGCTTTCGGGCGATTTCATGCAGGGCCAGTTCCAGGTGCTGCCGCTCAACAGAACCACGCGCGCCCATCGGGGCATCTTGTGGGCCGATGTCAACGGCGACGGCCTGCCGGACTTGCTGGTGGCCGAGCCGGACAGCGGCCAGTTGAGCCTCTACCTGCAAAAGCCCGACGGCACGCTGGCGGCCGCCAAAACATTCCCGACCTTCGCCGGCGTGAGCGAATTGGCGGTCAGCGACTGGGACGGAAGCGGGCGGCCGAAGATTTTTCTGCTCAGCAGCGACGAGCATCAGGTGGGCGTGACCAAGCTGGATGAAAAGGGGCGCATTGCCTTCCCCACGGTGATTCCTCTTGACGGCAAGCCGTTGACCATGGCCGTCGGGCCGTTGCAGCCCGGCGCCCGGCCGACCCTGGCGGTGATTGTCGAGCAGGACACCAACCGCGTGCTGGTGACGCGCCAGGCGGACGGGACCTCGCGCGCGCAGAAGTTGAGCGATGATTTCAAGGCGATGCCCTCCTCCATGACCATGCACGACGCCAACCAGGATGGCCTGGCCGATTTGATCGTCCTGATTCCGTATGAAAAAATCAAAGTGCTCATCCAAAAGCCGGACAAAACCAACTTCGAAGAGGCGGACGTGTTGCCGCCCGGCGGGAGCACGGAGGAGCCGTGGCTGAGCGTGACGGACGTGGATGGCGACGGCAAGCCGGAGTTGCTGCTGGCGCAGAAAAATTTTGTGCGGGCGGTGGTCTTGCAGCCGGAAACCGGCCGGGGCACCAATGGCAAGCCGGTCTGGAACTTTCTCGTCAAGGAGCAAATCAACGGCGCGTCGCGCGATTCGCGCATCGTGGGAGCGGCCCCGTTGCGCAACGGCGCCAACGCCATCGCCTCCCTTTTTATGCTGGACGCGGAGAAGAAACAATTGACGCTAAGCGAACGGGACAAGGCCGGCGTCTGGCAGGTGGTGCGCAACCTGCCCCTGCCGTTCAGCGACTTCACCGCCTTGCGCGCGGTGGGCCTGGGCTCCCCCAACGCCAACAGCGTGGCCCTCATTGGCGTCAATGCCGTCGGCACCCTGGCCACCCGCGGCCCCGTGTGGGAGTTTGAGGAACTGGACAGCTATGAAACGCCGATCAAGGACGGGCACCTGACCGATGTTATCTCCGGGGATTTGAACAACGACGGGCGCAAGGACCTGGTGTTTTTGGAGACGGCCAAAAACTATCTGGACATGGTCCTGTACGAAAAGCCGCACAAACTGGTCCCGGCCAATCGCTGGCAGGTTTTTGAGGAGCGCACCTTCCGTTCCCGCCGGAACGATGCCACCGAACCGCGCGAGGCCGTGGTGGCCGACGTGACCGGCGACCACAAGGCCGATTTGATCGTGCTGGTGCATGACCGCATCCTGGTGTACCCGCAGGAATAAAGTGGCGAAGCCGCGCGCGCGATCATGTTGGATTCTGCTTGCAAAATAGAAATTGATTTCTATTTTGCATAGATGATTCATCGCGCCCTTTTGGAGCTGGTATCCTGATAGAGCCGGGCGGTTTCCACCATGATCTTTTCCAGCCGGCCGTAATACTCGTCTTCCTTCATCTCCGGTTTCCTGGAGCGCAGGGCGCTGAGGTCCTGCTCCCATTGGTCGCGCCGCGCGCGGGCCGCCGGCGGCAGCGCCTGCTCGCTTGGGCCGCGCGCCAGAATCATCTGGTGCGCCCGCACCCCGTCCACGGATTTTCCCTTCTCCGGCGTCTTGACCGCCCGGACGCCCCGGAACCAATCGGCCGGCGTGCCCAGGCCGTCGCCGTTGTCGTCGAGCAAGGCGTGTTCCGTCCGCAAGCGGCCCTGCTCGCGGTAGAATTGTTCGACTTGACGCGACGCCAGCAGAAAAGCCTCCAGCAACGAGACCTGGCCGTCGTGATCCAGGTCCGCGGCGGGATCGGCCAGGGCGCGGGCCAGGCCGCCGCCGAAGCGCGCGAAATTATCTTCATAGCCGCTGCGGGTGGCCGTGATGATGACACGTCCGGGAGCGGACAGGGCCGGCAGAAACGGGCCGCTGGCGGAGGCGCATTGAAGGACGGCCAGCGGGCGAGGGCACGGTTTCAAGGCCGCCGCCAAGTCTTCCGCCGAGAGGTCCGGCCCGCGCAAATTGAATTTGGCCGTCTTGCCGTCATAGGTTCCGTGGCCGATGAAGACCAGCCAAAGCTCTCCCGCCGGACGGGAAACTTCCTCCGCCAGGACGTTCAACAAACGCGTCCGGTCATTCGGCGCGGTCGCTTCGTCCCGTCCGATGACGCGCACGCGCATGGCGCCCCGGTTGGCCGCCTGTTGCCACAAGCCGGCCCAGGCGGAGAATTGTTCGGCGTACGCGGCTTCGCCCGGCGCGCCGAGGGTCAACACCAGCGTCCGCTCCTCGTTGGTTTGGGCGTGGAGCACGGGGGCGCACAGCAACAGGCCGAGCATGGCGGCGCAAGCGCGCTTCACGGCAGTCCTTTCCAGCGCCGGATGCCCCACTCGGCCACGAAGCATCCCAGCGCGAAAAGATACACCGCCGGTTCCTGCCACAAAGGTTTGCTCCACGGCTCCATGATAGGGGCGTGGCGTTGCGGCAATTGGCGGACAAAATCCCGCAGAGTGCCCAGCGTCAATACTTCCCCGCCGGTGCGCCTGGCCAGCGCTTCCAAATAGGCGCGGTTGGGTTTGAGGGAACGAAATTCCGCCGCCGCCGGGTCCAAGGCCCAGCCCGCCAAGGCCCGGCCAATGATCTTGCCGTCCGCCTGCGCCGCCACGGCCTCGACGATGCGGGCGCCCGCGTCGGTTTGGATGTAGTCCCTTTGGTAAGCGCCCGGTTCGCTTGCAGAAGCATCGGCGGCCAGTTGGAGGTCGTTGGTTCCCGCGGCCTGGGACAACCGCGCCTGACGGATGGTCAACTGCACGCTGGCGTTGTCCATCGGTTTAAACTCCTCGTCCCGCACTTTGACCACCAGCCGGACCAGGGCCGGGTCGCCGTCGGCGGTGGTTTGCGCGGTGACAGCCACGCGGGCGGGCACGTCGGAAACGAGCCAGCGGACCAGTTGGCGCCACGATTTGGCCAAATCTTTTTGGGCCGCTTCATCGCGCATGCCCCAGCGCCATAAATCTCCGATCATCATGGCCGCCGTGCGGCCCAAGCCAAAACGCTGGACAGCCAGGGCCGGGTGGCTGTGGTTGTCCTCGTCCGTCACCGTGGCCAGCACGCTGGCGCCCGGCTTGACGTCCGGCACGGCGTTGAGCACGTCCAGGGACGGCATGGCGTTGAGGCGGTCCCTTTCCTCCGCCTCGGTGGAGCGTAAACGTGTCCACGGTTGCAGCCAGCCTTCGCGCGTGAGGTTGAGCTTCCACCGGGAGGGCAGGCTGGCGGCGGCCGGGCGGTCCAGATAAACGGGCAACAGCGAGGCAATAACCGTCCCCGCGTAATTGCCTTGGCGGAAGGATTCCGCGCCGCCCAGCATCAGAAAACCGCCGCCGCGCTCGGAGACAAACCGTTGCAACAGGACCATTTGATCGTGCGTGAAAAAGTCCGCCTCCACGTCCCCCACGATGACGGCGTCGTAGCGGAAAAGTTCCCCGGCGGTTTTGGGGAAGCCGCCGCGCAATTCAAATTCGTCCTTCGTGTTAAGCCGGATGAGTTTGGGCTGGTCGTAGCGGGGAGTCTCCTCGTCGGTCTGGCCGAAGCCGTGGTAGAGGGGATTGCTGGATTCGCCCTCGTGGCTGTTGAAGACGAATTTGGGTTCGCGCTTGGCCACGCGGATGATGGACACCATCCGCACCTGCGGGTCGTCCTCGATGGCGCGGTTGAGGAATTTGAACTCCCAATTGGGCCGCCCCCCGACGTAGATCACCCGCAAGGGCCCCTGGCCGCGATCCACCGCCACAATCTGGCGGTTGTTGGCCAGCGTCGCCTCGCGCGACTCGGCCGCGCTCCCGCCCAATTCCTCGCGCGCCCGTGTTTCCACCTCGTAAAAATGCAGGCCCGGTTTGTCGGGCTGGATTTGGAAACGGAAGCTCAGGGTGCTCTCCTCGTTGGGCGCCGGTTTGGTCTGTTGCGCCACGACGTTGGAGGCGCCAGCGGTGACTTCGATCAACCGCGCGCTCACGTCCGAGCCGGCGAACCCGTGCGCGGCGACTTCCGCCTGCACCGTTACTGGCGCGTCTTCAAACGCCGTCTGGCTGACGGTCACTTTGTCCAGCGCCAGGTCGCGCAGGCCCGCTTCGCGGCCGATGAGGACGGGGTAAACCGGCGGACAATTCTCCAGCGCGGCCAGGTCCGGGGAGGCATCCGTCGCGTTGCCGTCGGTGAACAAAAGCACGCCCGCCACGGGCTGGCCGCGCCATCGTTCGACGGCGGCGCGCAAGACGTGTTCCAGCGCGGTGGCGTTGCCGTCGAAATTCAACCCGCCAAAATCCCGCACGTCCTGCAAATGGGCGTCGAACGTGTAACGGCGCACCTGAAACGATTGCTCCAGGGCCGCCTGCCAGCCGCCGGTGTCGTTGGTCAATTGGCGCAGCAGCACGTTCCCGCGGGACTCCGTTTGCCCGGCGTCCTTGACCCGCAGACTTTGGCTCTGATCCACCATCAGCGCGAAGATGTTGGCGCCCGGACGGGCGCGCCGGCCGACTTGCAACGGCTCCAACAGGCAAAAGGCCAGGGTGAGCACGCCGGCCAGTTTGAGCAAACCACAACCGAAGAGAACGCGGCGCTGGACGGCGCCACTGCGCCCGGCCCAAATCAAGGCGGCGGCCAGGAGAATGAGCAGCGCCAAAACCGGAAACATCCACCCTCGGGCGGAAAGGACGATCACTGGCCGCCTCCCAGTTTTTCGTAGTATTTGCGCACCAGCTCGGAATAATTGTCCGGCACCGGGTCGTGGTCCAGCGGCACCAGGCTGCGCGCGTTTTCCAGCCGGGCGAGGTCCTCCTGAATTTGGGCGCGAATGTCGGTCATGGGCTGGAGAACCTGCGCTTTGACGGCCTCGGCGGGCGGCCTGCGCCTGTCGCGCCTGTATTCGGCACGGTAGGCCCCCACGCGTTCGCGCACGGTGGCCAGCCGGTTGCGCAGATCCACGGAATCCACCACTTGTTCCACGTCACGCATCCGGTCGGCCCAATTGGCAAAGTCATCGCCCACAATTGGCCCGGCCACACCCGTGCCGTTGCGGAGGCCGCCGCTTTGCCGCACCAATTCGCGCAATCGGTCTCCGCCGGCGCCATTGGCTTGCTCGCGGGAAGCGGGCGAATTTGTTCCCCCGCCGGACGGCGCGGCGGAATTGGTGGCCGCGTCTCCCAGTCCGTTTTCGACTTGTTTGGCAAGGTCGGTTAATTCGGCCTGGGCATAACGCAGGGCTTGGGATTGGCTGCCCAGCACGCTTTCGGCGGCTCTTTCGACTCTCTGGCGCAACTCGTTGATGTTGGTCCGGGCGGCACGCTCGACTTCGGCGGATTTGTTCAGAAAACCGCGGTCCAGCAATTGGCCGCTGGCGTCCAGAATACTCTCGGTGTGCATTTGGCCGGCGCGGCGCAATGTATCGTAAAGCTGTTCATAAAGCAGCGGCTCGGCGCTCTCGGCTTTCTCGGTCACGTCCTGCACGTCGGCCAGAAGATTGGTCAGGGCGCCCTGCTGCCGGGCGATCTGCTGAACCAATTGTTGACGTTCCCCGGAGTTGTCCAGCGTCTTGTGGTCCGCATGGTCCAGCGCCTCCAGGCCGCGCCCGATTTCCTCCTCCTTTTGGGCCAGATCGCGCGCCTGGTTCTGCAACTGGCGCATCTGGCTGGAGAACTGGCTGGAAGTCTGGCGGCGGAGGTTCTCGCGCATGTTTTGCAGGCTCTGCTGCGCGCGCGCGCCGGAGGCCAGCGCCTGGGAAACGGATTGGCCGGCCAGCTCCTGCGCGGCGCGCTGCGTCTCCGCGCGGGCCTGGTCCAAATCGCGCGCGGTCTGGGAGAGCGAACTGGCATTGGACGATTGATCGAGCTTCTGGCGCAACTCATCCACGTCGGAAAGCATCTGGCGCTCTTCGTCGGCCAGATGTTTGAGTTCGCGCTTGATCTCCTCCTGCTCCTTTTCCGTGCGCGCCTGCCGCAGGGCCGTTTGCAGTTCGCGCAAGCGGTCGTTCAAGTCCTGTTGCCTCTGCGCCAATTGTTTCATGCGGTCGGCCGCCTCCAGTTTTTCGCGTTCCAGCCCGGTCGGGGCGGCGGTGGCCTGGCGCTCGGTTTCATAACGATTCTCGTCGCTCTCCATGTCAAGCTGTTCCATCTGGCGCTGGCCGGGCTGTCCCGCCCCTCCGCTCTGGCCGCCGCGCCGCGAACGGGTGACCCGGTACTCATGCGGCGCCAATTTCAGCAGTGCCTGGTAAGCGGCCTGCTCCGCGGTCACCGCCGCCGGGAGGTCCGCCGGATTTTTCCGGGCGGCTTGCAGCGACTTTTCCGCCGCCGCCATTTGCGTGATGGCCGTCTTCAAGGCGGCGCGCGCGGATGGATTCTCCGCCTCCTCCAACATCTGCCTGGCTTGTTCCAGCGCCTCCTGCTGCGACTCGCCCACGGTGGCGATGTCCGTCGCGTAACCGCCCGCCGGGGCGGGGCGTCTGGGAACCGGCTCTTGCGCCATGGCCGCTTTCATGCACAAAAGCGCGGCCGGCAAACAAAGGAGGTAGCGGGTTTTCATGGAGACCTGTTCTGTTGAAGTTTCCAGGTGGCGATGACGATTTCCTTTTGCAGCTCGGCCAGTTTGACACCCGGATTTTGCCCTCCCGCCCGCCCTTGCCGGTCTTCATTCTCATTCTCGCTCATGCCTGATTGTTCGGGGCGGAATATCTCGTCAAAAGGCCGCACCTCGGCGAAAAAGATGTCGCTGCTCGTGCGGCGCGGCTTTCCATCCGGCCCGTGGTCCTCGGCCCAGACAAAATAGCCAATCACCTGATCCTCTTCCACGTCCAGGTTCTCCAAGGAGATCAGATACTCGAAGGAGCGTTTCTGTTTGCCCGGCGTGATCCCGCCCAATTCAACCAGGCGCGGGTTCTGGCCCGCCACGCCGTAACCGACGCCGTATTTGATCAAACCGAAGTCCCCCCCGGCCTCCCCTTGCAATTGTATTTCCTCCAGGCGCGAGACGCGCTGGTCGCCGCGCGGAAAGACCAGCTTCACTTCCGGCCGCCGGTTGGTCAGCACTTGCAGGACAAAGTCGGCGGGGAATTTGCTGAACCGGCCTTCGGCGTCCTCCAGCGCGAGGGTGAAACGGGCGCTGTTGGTCAAGGGATACGCCGCCAGGACGGCCACCGCGTTGCTTTGCAGGGCCAGCTCCAAGGATTTGTCGCCGCTGACCAGGCGCGCCCGTTTCACCGGCTTGTTTAATTGCAGGGTGTAGGTCAGCCGCGCGCCTTCCACGGCGCTGATGCGCCGGGTGTCGGGAATGGTCTTGTTGCTCAATCCGGTGTAGGCGGGAAAGACCAGCGACGCGTCGGCCCGCACCAACGATGGGTAATCAAAAACCGTAATCTTGTAATCGGGCGTTGCGCCGCCGGGGTATTCAACGTGGTAATGGCCGTCCTCCGTAACTTCGCTCAAACTGGCGCCGAAAACCGGATCGGCCAGATGCCTTTCCAGCGCCACGCGCCGCGTTTTGCCCGAAGCGGACACCAGCGCCAGCGACGCCTCCGCCGGCGGCTCGCCGCCGAAGCGGGCGGCAATGACTAGGCTGGAGCCGCGTTCAAGTTGGGTGTCGCCTGGCGTGACCGTGACCCCGCCCGCCAGCAAGGAACCAAAAACCGGACGCGCCCGGCTTGAGCCGTAACCCAGCGCGCACAACAAAGCCAGCGCGCCCGCCAGCGCTGCCAGGCCGCCGGTTTTGGCGGCGGCAAGCTTTTGTTCCAAGCGGTGTCTCCACTGATGGCGCTTCGGATGGGCCAGGACTTCATCCACCACGCGCAATTGCAAAAAACCGAAGCCGCTCTCATCCGGTTCCTGTTCCGCTGCCGCCGAGAGAAGGTGGCGCAATTCGGGATATTCGCGCTCGATGGTTGAGACCAGCGCGGCGAAATCAGCCTTGCGCCGCTCATACCGTTGCAGAACGACGCCGGTGGCGATCATTCCCCCCAGCAACGGAACGATCCAGAGAACGGGCGAAGTCCAGCCGGAGAAGCCCTGGATTAGCAGGCAGAGAATCACCGCCGCGCCGAAGACCAGCCAGCAGCGCGCCAGATCGCGCCAGAGCCGCGCGCGGCGGAGCGTCAACTCCGCGGAGGCAAGCTCCATTTTGAGACGCGGTTCCATCATAATGCCGCCTTCGCCGCGGTCACGCGGCGCGCCAGCCAGCCACTCAGGATAATCTCCCCAAATGTAACCGCCAACGCTGCCGCGATCAACCAGCACCACAACTTTTGCCGGGTTTCCAATTCCGCATCCTGCAAGCGCTGCTGATGAATTCGCGCGATGGCGGCGGATTGCTCCGAATCCCATTTCAGCGGCACGCCGAGGCGGGCCAGCTCATCGGAAGACATCGGCGCGGTGCGGCTCTCTTCCAACGGAACATTCACGGCAAAACGGCGCTCTTTTCCACCCCAGGCCGCCGTATAAATTCCCGGCTCATCCGTTTCCGCAAAAGCCGCGCCTGACGGCAGCGTGACGGGCTTGCCGTCCGGTTTCCGCCATTGCACGGCGCCGCCGGCGGAGGAAGGCGCGGGCAGGGCGTCGCCCGTGCAAAATTGGAAGCGGGCGGGCGCGCTGGCGCCGCTCCAGCCCAGCAGGGTTTCCAGCAACGGCGGAAATTTGCTGGATACTGCCAGTTGGCTGTCGGCCGGGTTCCAACCCGAAGCCAACACCAGCAGATGGCCTTGGCCCGCCGCCACTTGCGTCAGCGCGGGTGATGCGTCGTCGAATGTGGCCAGCACGCGAGCTTGCAGCGGGGCGGGAATGTCCCAGCGCCGGTGTTTCCAGAAATGGATGTGGCTGAAATCGCTGTAGCGCGGGTCGTCAAATGGCTTGAAGATGGGATGCTGAAAGTCAATGGACCCCAGCAAGGCGAAATCTCCCCCGGCCTCGGTCACTTGCGCGCCCGGCAATCCGAGCAGCCCTGCGAGGGTGGGGGCCATCCGCGCATCGGCCAGGATCAGCAACGCTGTTTTGCCGCTTTCCAACCAATGGCGGAGCGCTGCGATTTGTTCCGGCGCGAGATTGGTGGCAACGACGGCGAAGGCGGCTTGCCCGGTCAACTCCGGGACAAATTGCGCCTGCCATCGCGGCGTGGCCGGAAAGGCGCGTTGCAGATAGTAGAACAGCCCGGACGGGTCGTTCGTGGATCCCAGGCCGTCGCAATAAATGGCGACGTGTTGGATTTCCGGCGCGGCGTAGTAAGAGAGGTTGTCGTAATCCAGGTCGTCGCCCGACAATTCCAGCGCGCCGGACTTGAGGCCCGTCGGCGGCTTGGGCGCGGTGAAAGTGCGTGTCTGGCCGGGCGTCAAGTAAATGTCCATCCGTTCGCCCGCGCCCTGCCAGCCGAGGCGGAATTTTTCCTTCTGCGAGTCGCTGGAGTTGGCCACGCGGACGTGGATGGCCTCCTCCACTCCGGCCGCCGCGGCGGGCGGATCCAGGATTTCCAGGCCGGCGTTGGATTGCCGGCCGGCCTCCATGCGCTCGATCTTGACGAGCGCGCCGGCCGGCCACTGGTATCCTTGCAATCCGTCCAATTTCGCTCCCTCCTGCAAATCCGTGATCAAAACGATCTCGCGGCGGCTGGCCGAATTTTCGCGGAATTGCTCCGCGGCCGCCGTCAGCGCCAGGCCCAGGTGCGTTCCCTTCCACCCCGGCGCGGCGGCGGCCAGCCGTTGCCGCGCCAGGACCGCGCGCTGGCTTTCGGGCCAAGACTTCCAATCGGCGAAGCTGGCCAGCGCGCGGGGTTGCGTGTCGAACGTCATCACGGCGACTTGATCGTCCGCGGCCGCTTTATCCAAATAATCCTCCGCCTTGGCGCGCGCCTTTTGCCAAAGTCCCTCGCGGCGCATGCTGGCGCTGGTGTCCAGCAGCAGGATGAGCCGCCGTTCCTGCGCGGCGGTGGCCGGCGGCGAAAGATCACGGGCAAAAAACGGCCGCGCAAACCCCACCGCCAGCAGCAATAAACAAAGGCAGCGCAGCAGCAGCAGCCAAAGATGTTCCAGCTTGCGCCGGCGCACGGCCCGCGGCGGCGTCGGACTCAGGAACAGGAGCGAACTGAACGGCGTGCGCTCCCGCGCCGCGCGGCGGATGAGATGAAACACGACCGGCCCGGCCACCGCCAGCGCGCCCAGCAAAAACCACGGCGTCAGAAAGTTCATGGCGAGGCGGTTTGCCGGCGGCGGCGAACCATTTTGCTCCGGCGGGCGCGGCTGCGGAGAAAATCCAGCAAGGCCAGGTCCAGGGGCCGGTCGGTCACGACGCGATGAAAGGCGAAGCCCAATTTGCGGCAGATGGCTTCCACGCCCTCGCTGTGTTCCCGCAAGCGGCGCTGGTAGGAAGCGCGGGCCGCCTCCGGATCAATGTAAATATCCCGCTGGCTCTCGACATCCTGAAAGAGCATCGCGTTCTGAAAAGTGAAGGCCAGCTCGTTCGGATCGAGCACTTGGAAGACCACGATCTCGTGTCCGGCGGCGGTCAGGCGGGCCAGGGGGCGCTCCAATTGGTCCACCGGCGCGAGCAGATCGGAGATGAGCACGATCAATCCCCGCTTGCGCGCCAGTTCCGCCACGCGGCGCAATGGGTCGGCCAGGTTGGTGGAGCGGCCCGCCGGTTCCCGCTCCAGCGCCAGCATGAGTTGGCGCAAATGCCCGTGCCGATGCCGCGCCGGCAGGTAATCGCGCACTTGTTCATCGAAAGAAAACAGCCCGACCGCGTCGCCCTGTCCGTGCAAAAACCAGGCCAGCGTGGCAGCGAGGGTGCGGGCGTAGTCCAATTTGGACCAGGCCAGCGAGCGATAGCCCATGGAACGGCTCTGATCCACCAGCAGATGGCAGCGGAGGTTGGTTTCGTCCTCGAACTTTTTGAGATAGAAGCGGTCGGAACGCGCGTATAGCCGCCAATCCAGGCAGCGGGTGTCTTCCCCCGGCGAGTAGGGCCGGTATTCGGTGAACTCGACGGAGAATCCGTGATAAGGACTGCGATGCAACCCGCTCCAGAAGCCCTCCACGACAACCCGCGCGCGCAATTCGAGGTTGCGAATGGCCATCAGCGCCTTGGGGTCCACGAACCCCGCTTTTTTTGGTGGCAACGTCTCAGGCATCACGCAACAAGATTAGCCCGCTTCCCCCAAGGTTTCAACAAGGGCATTTAATTTTCAGCAATCCGGAACAAGCAGAATTTCCAATGACTGGAATCTCACGACAATTGACTTCCTTCCGAGCCGTGGTTAAGTAAGAGCATGACAGCAACCGTCGAACAAACGCAATCTGAACTACTCAGGCTCATTGGTCTGGCGCGGAAAGGCGAGGAAGTGGTCATCGTCAACCAAGGCCAGGCCTTGGCCAAGCTGACGCCGTTGCCCGAAGCAAGACTCAATCCGAACCGCCAGGCTTGGTTGGCGAAGTTGGCTGACTTGCGGACGCGAGTTGCCACGGAAAAAACTGGTTTGACCGTCGAACAAATCCTGGACGAGGATCGGGGCCTCTGAGAACATGAGCTATTGGGATACTTCGGCCCTGAGCAAACTTTATCTTCCGGAGCCAGATTCCCCTGACTTCTTGGGCAAAGCCGCCCATGAGCCTGTCATCGTCACGGCTAAAGTGGCCCTATTCGAGATGAGGCGCGTGGCCTTTCGGAAGGAGAGCGAGGGTTTGCTTCACGCGAGAACAGCGGAAGCCGTTTTAAACCAATTGAATCTGGACATCGCAGCCGGAGAAATTCGGATCGTCGAAATGGACGCGCGGGCGGAGGCCGCCTTGGACGCCATTATGGCCACTTGCTATCGGCGCACGCCGCCGCTGCCTCTCCGCACGCTCGACGCGATCCATTTGACGGCGGCGCATGTGGCCGGCGAAATTGAAATGGTGGCAACCGACAAACGACTGCGTGAGGCAGCCAAAGTGATGGGTCTTTCGCTCTTTCCTGCCTAACAACTCATGGCTACCGTCACACCCGCAGTCACCACAGCGGTTCCGAATGGCGGGTTCAATGTCAGAGAGCGTGCTCATGGTCGGACTTTAGCATGACACGCTGGCAGCGCAAGGCGCAAAGGCGGAAGCACCCTTGAACCCTTGAACCAGGCTCACCTCAAGCCGCGCCCGGCTCACTTACGGTTTCCAGCAGACGGCGGATGACGGCGTCCACGCTGGCGCCCTCGGCCTCGGCGCGGTAGTTGACCAGAATACGATGGCGCAAGACCGGCGCCGCCAGCGCGCGAACGTCTTCCGCCGTGACATGCGTCTGGCCGTGCAGCAACGCGCGCGCCTTGGCCCCCAGCGCCAGATATTGCGCGGCGCGCGTGCCGGCGCCCCAACTGACCCAATCGTTGACAAAGGCCGGCGAGGCGGCTTGCTGCGGACGCGAGGAGGCGGTCAGCCTCACTGCGTAACGCACCAGGTTTTGCGCGATCGGCACCTGGCGCACCAATTCGTGGAACCGCAATATGTCCTCGCCCGAAAAAATCGGTTCGATGTCCGCCGGGCGGCGCGACGTGGTTTGTTCGACCACGGCCACTTCGTCCTCTTCGGACAAATAATGGATGACAACGTTGAACATGAAACGGTCCAGTTGGGCTTCGGGCAGGGGATAGGTGCCCTCCATCTCGATGGGATTTTGCGTGGCCAGCACGTAAAACGGCTCCGGCAACGCGTGGCGGGTGCCGGCGGCGGTGACTTGGTGTTCCTGCATGGCTTCCAGCAAGGCGGCCTGCGTCTTGGGCGGGGTGCGGTTGATTTCGTCGGCCAGAATGATGTTGGCGAAGACCGGGCCGTGTACAAACGTCATCTTTCGGCCCCCGGCTGTCTCCTGCAAAATCTCCATGCCGGTGATGTCCGCCGGCATGAGGTCCGGCGTGAATTGGACGCGCTGGAATTTAAGGTGGAAAATCCGGGCGATGGATTTGACCAGCAGCGTTTTGGCCAGGCCGGGCGCGCCGGTGATCAGGCAATGGCCGCCGGCAAACAGCGCCAGCAGAATCTGCTCGATCACTTCCCGCTGCCCGACGATGACTTTGCCCAACTCGGTTTCAATGCGGGCGCGGCCGGCGGCCAGGCGCTCGACGGCTTCGCGTTGTTCGTCCACGCTATTGAGGACGGGCGGGGTGGATGGGTTTTCGGCGGGTTCGATCATGGATGGAGTTATGAAAAATGTTTTAGGAGTGGTCCTCGATTTGCAGCAGCAGGCGCTGCGCCTCGCGAAAGCGCGGGGCTTCCTCCAGCGCCTGCAACACGTGACGTTTGGCTTCGGCTTCCGCGTTGCCGCGCGCGTGCAGCAAGCGGGCCAGTTGATAATGCACTTCCGCCGGATCCGCCGGCTCCAGCAGGAGCAACCGGCGATAGGCCGCGATGGCCTGCTCGTTCTCACCCAAGGCGTCCCCGGCCCTGGCCAGCGCCGCGTAGGGCGCGGGAATGAGAGGATTGACCGCCAGCAATAGGTTCGCGTACTTGGCCGCCGCCGCCCAATCCTTGCCCGATACCGATAATTCAATCAGGCGCAGATACAAATCCACAAAGTCAGATTCCCGTTGGGCGAGCTTTTCCAGCGCGGCCCGTTCGGCGTTGGTGTCGTTAAGATTTCGCTCCGTCACGGCCAGCAGCCAGAGCGGATTGTCCCCCCGCCGCTCTCCGGCGTAAGAGGCGGCCGCCGAGGCCAGCAGCGGCTTGGCGGCGGCCCAGTTTTTATCGTCCATGAACTTTTGAGCCTGGCGCATCTTGAAATAATAATTGTTGGTATGCGCCTGGCCCCAAGCCGCGTCGTCGTCCTTGGGCGGTTTGGCCAGGTCCGCTCCCGGCGCGAGCGATTCGGCTTGGGCGCGGGCAAAGGCGGTGAATTGCTTTTCCAATTCCGTCAGCGGGACGGTGTGGGCGGCGATGGCGCGGTTGATTTCCTGGCCGTCGCGCAGGTCCCGCAAAATCGTCTTGACCGTTTCCAAGCCGTGCTGCCGCGCCAGGAACTCCACCACCAGCGAGGACTCGTAATAGGCGAAGAGAAGGTCCTCGGAAGTTTTGGGGGCGAGAAAGGCGCCGCTCAATTCGCCCAGCGGCGTCAACTTTCCGTCCAGGATCATGTCGCGATAGGCCAGGTTCATCCGTTCGCCCCAGGCCGGGTTGGCCTGGCGCTCCTCGTACACGGAAATCCCCTCGCTCAACCAGCGGGGCATGCGGTTCCTGGTTTCATTGAGCGTGACGACGTGGCAGAACTCGTGCCACAGCACGTCCTCCCAGTTGGCCGGATTGGGCGCCTGCGAGGCGGGGCTGTTGGCCGTGATGACCGAGCCAAAACAAACCCCCAGATAGCCGGGATTGCCCGGCATCCCAAAAGTCCGCACCGCGAAATCCTTCTGTTCGGGAAAAATCTCGACCCGCGTCGGATGGGTCAACTCCACGCCGTACTTGCGGCACAGCGTGGCTTTGGCGCGGTTGAGCAAATCCAGCGCGCGTTCGCCGTACAAATCCGCCTCGCGCGCCGTCATTTGAACAATGAAGTCCGCGTTGGTCATCGTCCTGTACTTGACCATTTCATCGTGCAAAGTGACTAGGTTGTAGAGGGTGACATCGTAGTTGTCCTGCGCGTGGGCGTCCTGCGCCAATTCCCAGCCTTCCGCGTCCCGGCCCAGGCGCAACAAATCCTCCGCCAGCTCGCGCCGCGCGGGCAGGCAGGCCGGGTCGAAATCCAGCGCCAGCTTCTGCTCCGCCGCCGCTTCCTCAAAACGGTATTTCCGCGCCAGCTTTTGTCCGATGAGATAATCCACCTCCGGGTTGGCGCGCCAGAATTGCAAGGCGGCGGCGCGGTCCTTTTGCGCGCCGGCGGGGTCGTTGCGCAAGAGCGCCAGGGCCGCGCGGCAGGCCAGCGCCTCGGGACAATGCGGATTGACCTTGAGGGCCAGCGCCAATTGTTGATCCGCCCCCTCGTAATCCTCCGCGTCAATCATACGATTAGCCAGCAGCAACAGGCTCGGCACGTGGCGCGGGTTGGCCTTCAGCGCCGCCTCGATGTGCCGCCGCATCTCCGCCTGGTCCCCGGATTCAAACGAGCGCGCCAGGCCGGACTCCATTTCGGGATCGCCCGGGAATTTTTTCAAGCCGGCGCGGAAGGCCTCGGCGGCCAGGGCGGAGTCATGTTTGTCCAGCGCCAATTGGCCGGTGGCCAGGAAGGCCTCGCGCGCGGGCGGGTCCATTTTTTCCGCGCGCCGGAAGCAATTATCCAGCACCAGGCGCGGTTCGACGCCCAGCAGCAGCAGCGCCCGGCCCAGGGCGGGGGCGTCGTCATTTTGAAAATCGCCGAAGCGCCTTTCGATCAGCGCCTTCATCTCCACCAATTGGCGCTGGGCGGCGGCGGCATTGTTTTGGTAAAGGGCCGTTTCGCGGGCCAGCAGGCGCAGGGAAAGACTGTAGGAATCCGCCGCCCCCGCCATGGCGTTGCTGTAAGCCTCGTCATAGCGCCCGGTGGCCAGGAGTGATTTGACCAGCAAAATCCGCCAATCATCCTGATACGCGCCTTGCGCGACCTTTTGTTGCGTGACGCCGATGACCTTTTCGTATTCGCCGTGCAAAAACTCTTGTTGGGTTTCCTCCACCGTTTGCGCGGCGGCCAGGGAAAGCAGGAGAAGAAAGCCCCCCGTCCCAAGCCATCGGCCCGCGAGCCGCCAGCAAGATTTCGACAACGAGGTGATGCAATCCGGCATGTCCCAAAATGGATACGCCCGTTTCGGCCCTTTATCAATGGGCAATCAGCCTGTTTGTTTTGCTTTCCGTTGGGGCTTCCGGCGGTTATCATGCCGCCGAATCTGACTACGAAATCAAGGTGAGTTAAACAGCCACGAACGAAAGCAAGGAACCAAGATGGAAACGATGATTGACACACAGGAGATCGCGCGCCGATTCAACGAAGATGAAGCGGTGTGGCGCTGCTACGAACGCAAGCGGGCAACACGGCAATGGCTTGGGTTTTGCCCGCCATTCTCGGAGCACATTTTAGATTATTTGGATTATCTGGACTGGCTGGCGGCGGAGCGGGAAGGGCGCATGGTGCGCGCCATCGGAGTTTTCCACCCATGAAGACCATGAAGCTGCACAAGCCCCTTGAATCCCTGATCCTGACCGTGCGCGGCCGCAAAGTGCTGATGGATGCCGATCTGGCCGAGATTTATGGCGTGCCGACGAAAGTATTCAACCAAGCGGTGAAGCGCAACCAGGACCGTTTTCCGAGGGATTTCTGCTTTCGGCTGACCCAGGTGGAAGTGAAGGCGATGCTGCGTTCAAGGTCACAATTTGTGACCATGAAGCGGGGACAGAACGTCAAATACCGGCCTCACGTATTCACCGAACACGGAGCGATTATGGCGGCAACGATTTTAAACAGTTCCGAAGCCGTGGCGATGAGCGTGTTTGTGGTGCGCGCCTTTATGCAGATGCGCGAGCACCTGGCGGCCAACGCGGCGATCATCAAACGGTTGGCGGAGATTGACCAGACGTTGCTGGATCACGATTCAGGATTGCGCCGAATTTGGACAAAGCTGCAGATGCTGCTGGCGCGGCCTCAGCCGCCGCCCGATCCGGCGATGCGGCGCATCAAAGGGTTCAACCCCGACGACGCATGATCACGCTCAAGCCGTATCAATCGCGGGTGCTGGATTCGCTTTTAGATGCTTTGCCCCTTGAACGCGCCTGCGTCGCTGCTTGCGCGCGGCGGGGGATTGCACTACTGTCAGACCACTGTCGTTGAGGCGCCTCGGAACGGGCTTGGCGGCCGGTCCTGGAGATTGTGTGGCAATGAATCTGTCAAACCCAGCCATAAATGCGACCCATCGGAAGAGTCCGCCAGAGAAGGCTGACTCAACTCCGTGGCGCATCCTTTTTGTCGAGGTGGATCCTTTGTGGTTCGGCCAAATCAAACGGGATATCGGTTGCCTGCACCCCGGCTGGCTCTGCCTGCAAGCGTCCGATGTCCGGGTCGGGCCGGTGAGTCTGGAATGGCAGTCGGCCGATGCGGTGGTGGTGGAGGGGCGGGTGCCCGGCACGCGGGCTTGGTTGGAGCAAGTCGCCAGCGAACGGCCCAATATCAACTGTGTCATCCGCTGCGATCTTGCCGATAAACCTGTGGTGGACGAATGGAAGGGGTTGGGCTTCCCCATCGTGGCCAGCCAAGGTGACGCGAGCGCGCTCTGCTCCAGCCTGCTGCGCAACGCCCGCTTGCGAGAGTGGTTGGCCGACCCCGCTATCCAACGGCTCATGCCGTCCATCCGCAAACTGCCCGCCACGCCCCGCCTTTACGCCCAGGTAACCGAGGAATTGCGTTCCCCCAACAGCTCCCTGGAAATCGTCGCCCACCTCATCCGCCAGGACCCGGTCATGTCGGCCAAGATGCTGCAATTGGTCAACTCGGCCTTCTTTGCCTCGGCCGGCGAAGTAACCGATATGCTGGAGGCCGCGATGATCCTGGGCACCGAACGCATCAAATCCCTCATTCTGCTGGCCGGTGTCTTTTTCCAGTACAACGAGACGGTGGGCATTTTCCCGTCCATTGACGCCCTGCTGGCCCATAGCATCCAGGTGGGAGTCTATGCGCGGGCCATCGCCTTGGGCGAAACCAAGAACGCGGGGACGGCGGAGGCGGCCTTCACGGCCGGAATTTTGCACGACATGGGCAAGATGATCCTGGCCGGCAACATGCCCGAACGCTACAAGCTTGTGTGGGCCTTTCGGGCCGACAGGCAAATCTCCGATCATGCGGCTGAATTGGAGGTTTTTGGCGCGACCCATGCCAACGTCGGGGCCTGCCTGCTGGCTTCCTGGGGGTTGCCGCTTCCCATCCTTGAGGCCGTCGCCTTCCACCATGAGCCGGAGCGTTCTTCCGAACGGGCCTTTTCCCTGCTGGCCGCCGTCCATGCCGCCAACGCCTTTGTCCATGAGGCCGAGGGGGAGCCAACCGCGCTCCATCCAGAGTATTTTGAGCGGATTGGGCTGGCTGACGGCTGCCAGCGATGGCGCCTCATGTTCGGCCTGGACAAGGCTCGCTCCGCCTGAGAAGGCGGCCTGACCCTCAATCTTCATTCGCCGCGGTTTGCCTGGCTTCCGGGGAAGCGCCCGCCTGTGGGAATCCAGTGTTAAGTCCGTGGCCAAACAGGCCGATACCGAACTAGCAGACGCCGTAGTAACACATCGTTATCACATGGCTGACAGACGCATTCTAATAAGTTCCATCGAACGCACCCTGGCCGAGGATTACGGGATGAGCCAGAGCATGCGCGAGTTGGTGGGCCGCATCCGCACCTTTCCCACCATCCCCTCGCTTTACATCGAAGTCGTCAACGCCTTGAAGAACCCCAACGCCACCACCCAGGACATCGGCCTCATTATTGGCAAGGACATGGCCATGACGACCAAGCTGGTGCAAGTGCTCAATTCGGCCTTCTACGGCCTGCCGCGCACCATCACCGACCCGACCGAAGCCGTCGGCATCCTGGGATTTGAAACCGTCAAATCGTTGATCATGACCGTCAAGCTGCTGAGTCAATACGACAAAGTGAAGCCGGTTTATTTTTCCATTGACACCATCTGGCGGCACAGCACCAACGTCGCCCACACGGCCAAAGCCATTGCGCAGATGGAAACCGGCGATTCCGAATGCAGCGGCCAGGCCTACACGGCGGGTTTGATGCACGACATGGGCAAAGTCATTCTGGCGGCCAACTTCGACGAGCAGTATCACCAGGCCCATGCCGCCGCCCGCAAGGAACAACGGCCGCTGTGGGAAGTGGAGAAGGAAATCCTGGGGGCCAGCCACGGCGAAATCGGCGCTTACTTGTTGAGCCTTTGGGGCATGTCCGCCGACGTGGTTAGGGTAGCCGCGTTGCATCATCACCCTCTGCTCGCCGGCGACCAGTCTTTCACGCCGCTGACGGCCGTTCACGCCGCCAATGCCCTGGAATACGAGGGAGACCCCAACGCCGACGGGTTGACACTTCCGGTTATTGACCCTGACTACTTGCAGCAATTGGGCCTGGAGGCGCGGGTCGAAAGTTGGCGGCGCGCGCGGCGCAACCCGGAAGAAACGAAATTCGAGACCAGGAAGCAACGGGCCAAAGCCACCGCCAAACCTGGGAATCCCGCGCCCGTGCCGGCAAAATCGCTGCGCTGGCCGCCAGCCAGCCTTGGCGCGGATGTCCCGCCGCCGGTTTTGAATTCTCAGACGCCCTCCGAACCTGGGCCTGCCCTCATCAGGTTGGCGCCCGCGCCGCCGCCGGCATTCTCTCTGTGGCCATGGCGGTCGCGGTGGGTGGCCCTCGGATTGGGTGTCAGCGCCATTTTGGCGTTGCTGGCGCGGTTGGAAATCATGCGCTTGGAAAGCCGGGCCGAAAAGCCCAAAATGCAGGAAGTCGTGGAGAAACTGCCGCCGCCTGTCAAGCATGAATTGGCGCGCAAGGCGGTCCAAGAACCCAAGCCCCCGCCCGCGCCGCCCGCTCATGCCGCGCTTGTGGCCGCCCTCCCGCCTCCACCTCCCGCCGCTCCGGCGCCGGTTCCAGTTCCGCCGCCCGCTCCCGAAACAACCGTCTTCGACCGGCTGAAACTGGAAGCGATCTTCTTCCGTTCCCAGCACCCCTCCGCCCTGATCAACGGCCAACTGGCTGGCGTCAACCAACTCGTGGCGGATTGCCGCGTGCTGGAAATTGGTCCCACTTACGTCACCCTGGAATATCAACATCAACGCAGAACCCTCAACATCCAGTAGAGTAAAACAGACCGGCGCGGGATGTGTTGCGACGAGAGTTTCTTCCAAACCCGAAGACCCGCTTCCGAGGCCGCTTCCATGACAAAACTGTCACGTTGGATTTATGCGGGGTTCATGGTTGGAAGGCAGAATGTCGCCGCAGTTCAACTTAACAAAAAGGAAACGCAGTGAAAATACAATTGACTCTTTGTTCGATCCTGGCCGCCGGCTTGCTCGCCGGATGCGAATCGGGCAACCAAACCAAACTTCAGGCGGAAGCGAAAATCAGCAAGGCCGATGCCCAGGCAACCGCTCTTGCCAAGGCCCCGAACGGAACCGTCAAGGAGTGCGAACTGGAAAAGGAACACGGCAAACTAATCTGGTCTTTTGACATCGCCACCCCGGATTCAAAAGACATCACCGAGGTCAACGTGGATGCGATCACCGGCGAGGTCGTGAACATGGAGCACGAGAAAGCGGAAAAGGAAAAAGGGGAGGAAGCCAAATAGGGCGGCGGAACACGGCCTAACGTCAAGTAAATTCGGGGGCATCGAATCCCATCATGTATTGGGCGGCGGGGACGCCCCCGGCAAACTCGGCGCAACAAAGTGAAAATTGCGGTTTCCTGGCAAACGAGGTTAGGATGCAAGACATGCGCATTCTGGTGGTGGAAGATGAGCGGAAAACGGCCTCGTTTATTCGCAAGGCCCTCCAAGCGGAAGGTTTCGCCGTGGATGTCTGCCCGGACGGCAACGAAGCTCTGTTGCTGGCCCATAGCACGCCCTTCGACGGCATCGTTTTGGACATCATGTTGCCGGGGCGCGATGGCTTGAGCGTCGTGCGCCAGTTGCGCCAGGGCCGCAACAGCACTCCCATTCTGCTCCTGTCGGCCCGCGGCGAAGTCCATGAGCGGGTGGAAGGTTTGAACGCCGGGGCGGACGACTACCTGCCCAAACCGTTCGAGTTGGTCGAGCTTGTGGCGCGGGTGCGCTCCCTCACCCGCCGGGGCGCGGAGAATAAATCCACTCTGCTGCGCGTGGCGGATCTGACCCTGGACACGCTGACGCGCCAGGCGCGCCGGGGCGGCGTGGAAATCGCTTTGACGACCCGCGAATTCCGGCTGCTGGAATACCTCATGCGCTCCGCCGGCCGCCCTTGCGGACGCATGATGATCCTGGAGAAAGTGTGGGATTATGACTTCGATCCGGGCACCAATCTGGTGGATGTCTATATCGGCCGCCTGCGCGAAAAAATTGACGCGGACTTCGAGGCCAAGCTCGTCCACACCGTGCGCGGTTCCGGCTACTTGATGAAGGAAATGCCGTGACGATTCGCGCTCGCTTAACCCTCTGCAATGCCGCCGTCCTGCTCCTCTCGCTGGCGATCATCGCCGTCATGTCGTTGGACGAATTGCACGAACGGCACGAACGGCGGCCCCGATCATCCCAAAAGGACATGGAGTAAATCCTGGCCATTGTTTTCTGGGTGGGTGTGCCGGCGGCGCTGTTGAGCATTGGCGGCGGATGGTGGCTGATGCGCCGGGCCTTGGCGCCCGTGCAAGCCCTCACGCGGGCGGCGGAACAATTGAATGAATCCACCCTCAGCCAGTCGTTGCCCCGAACCGGCAACGGCGACGAATTGGACCGCCTGACCGAGGTTCTCAACGCCATGACCACCCGCTTGCACAATTCGTTCGCCCGCATCCGCGAGTTCACTTTGCATGCCTCGCACGAATTGAAGACTCCCGTCACCATCCTGTGCGGCGAAATCGAGACCGCCTTGCGGGACGAATCGCTCACCCCGGCCCAGCGCGAACGCGCCGCCAGCCAATTGGACGAACTGCGCCGTCTCTCGCGCATCGTGGATGGCTTGACGCTTCTGACCAAAGCCGACGCCGGATTGGTTTCCCTGAATTTCGCGGCCGTCCGCCTGGACGAATTGATGCGGGACAGTTTTGCCGACGCCCAGATTCTGGCCGAGTCGCGGGGTTTGCGCGTCGAGTTGACGGCCTGCGAGAACCTCCCCGTCCGGGGCGACGCCCACCGCCTCCGGCAACTATTGCTCAACCTGGCGGACAATGCTGTCAAATATAACCAAACCCAAGGCTGGGTGTCCATGTCTCTGCGCCGCGCCGGCTCCGCCGCCCAAATCACCGTGGCCAACAGCGGCCCGGGAATTCCGCCGGAAACCCTGCCGCGCGTCTTCGACCGTTTCTTTCGCGGTGATCCGGCCCACGGCAGCGCCATCGAAGGCTGCGGCCTTGGTCTGGGCATCGCCAAGTGGATTGTCTCCGCGCACGGCGGCGCCATCGAAATTGCCTCCCAGCCGGCCAAGGCCACCACCGTCACCGTGCGCTTGCCTTTGAGCGCGGAATGATCCGTCCTTCAGCGGCCATTTGAAATAGCGAACTGGCGTTTCCGGCCGCAACCTGCCGCGGCTTGCAAATCAGCCGCGGCGTGGCAAATTTCTCTTTGTCATGCGCCACTTCCGCCACAAGTTCCACCGGCGCGCGGGCCAATGGGCCGCGTTGGGTTCTGTTCTCCTCATCTTGTGCGTGCTCCTCTCCGCCCAGGCCCAATTTGGCGGACGGCGCTCCGGCCGGTTCGGCGGACGTTATGAAATCCGCAACCCGGAACGCATCCGGGAACAGGAAATGATGAAGAAGGCGATTGACCCGGCCTTTGCGGAGGATGTCTTCACCTTCGCCCGGCTCAGATTCGAGTCCGATTACGGCGGCTATGGCCGGGGGCGCATTTGGGATGACGACACGCCGGAGGCGGACTTGAATCTCATCTTCCGGTTGTTCGAGGCGACCAGCCTCAAAGTCCGGCCCGGCTTGAATTTCATAGATATTACCACCAAAAAACTGGCGGATTATCCCTTCGTTTATATGGCCGGCGGCGGACGGTTCAACCTCCGCGAGGAGGAAGCCGCCGCCTTGCGCCAATACCTGCTCAACGGCGGTTTCCTGATGGTGGATGATTTCTGGGGCGACGACCAGTGGGCGCACTTTTCCGAGCAGCTCAAACGGGTTTTCCCCGACCGCGCGCCGGAGCCGATGGATTTGACGCACCCGATTTTTCACAATGTTTATCCCTTCAAAAAGCAGCCGCAGATACCCAGCGTGGGCGATTTCTACCGAACCGGACGGTCTTATGACGTGGGCTACGATTACGAGCAAATGAACCACGACCCCCACTACTACGGCATTTATGACGACAAGCGCCGCCTGGTCATGCTCATCTGCCACAATAATCATTACGGCGACGGTTGGGAACACGAGGGCGACGACGAAACCTACTTCGACCTGTTCTCCCTGCCGATGGGCTACCCGATGCTCCTCAACGTCCTGACCTACGCCATGACGCATTAGTTTGCGCCCTGGACCGCCGCTTTCCGTAAAAAGCGCAACTTGCGACTAGCTTCGAGTAGCTTCGACTCGGCGCGGGGGCAGGCCTCTCCGCCTGCCGCTGACGTTGGGATATTTTTCGCTCCGCGTCGCAGCCAATCCCCAAGGGATTGGTCTCTTATGTCCCAACGCCAGCGGCCGGCAGGAGGCCTGCCCCACAAAGGAACCCTCACCCGGCCTGCGGCCACCCTCTCCCGCCCGGCGGGAGAGGGCAGGGTGAGGGCTTCCCCCCATAGGCGCTAACTTAACCATTGCCATCAAGTCCGAGATTATGGTAACCTGGCGGCATGAAACACGTGAATCTACTCGAAGAGGAGTGGGAATTCCTCACCGACCTCCTGCCCCAGGACTGGC
>Ga0224555_1000258_pt1 | contig 79194 bp, 73 predicted proteins | sample 714S23034metaG_FD_180687 | JGI IMG/M metagenome (GOLD analysis project Ga0224555, IMG submission 180687) | Peat soil microbial communities from Stordalen Mire, Sweden - 717 S2 30-34 | ecosystem: Environmental > Terrestrial > Soil > Wetlands > Peat | place: Sweden: Norrbotten County, Stordalen... | reverse complement strand
CCTCCGCACGCCCACAAGCTCACCAGTACGGCCATGCAACCAATATCACGCTGCCGCGAGCATCTTCGACACAATCTCGCCGCCCCAAAACCACTCTTCGGCAGCTTCACGAATAATGCAGGCTAGGGGGCGGAAGGTGCGGATTGGAAATACGGCCGGGCTATATCACGGGAAATGGCAGGGGAAACCTGCTTGGATCGAGATATTCGTCGATCAGACCATGGGCGACCTGGATGGGCGAAAGTGGTACTTGAAGCTTCCATTCATGCGAGACGTTCTATTCTCAGACGTCTTGTTTCATGAGATTGGGCACCATATTCACGCAACTACTCAGCCTGAATTTCGAGAAAAGGAAGACGTCGCGGACAAGTGGAAATTGAAGCTACAGCGGCGGTATATGAGGGGCCGTTATCCCTGGCTGGCGATGGTCGTGTCTCTTGCAAAACCACTGATGAAGAGGTTTGTCAAGAGGCCCGGGCATTCTACCGCGCCGTGGCTTCGCCATAGAAGCGGTCGAGGTCGGTCTTCATAAGCTTTTGGGCTTCGGTGTTGAGGTAGACCATGTGGCCGGAGGGGTAGTAGCCGAACATGATGTTGCCGGTCAGCGCAGGCGGCAGCATCATGTGGCTGAGGTCGTACTCGGTGGCGAAGAACGGCGTGGCGAGATCGAAGTAGCCGTTGGCGGAGAAGACGCGCAATTTGGGATTCTTGCGCATGGCGTCGGCGAGGTCGACGGCGGTGTCGGGCAGGGTCTGGTCGGAGTTCGGACCTGACTCGCCGCTGGGATGGTGCTTCATGTCCCAGGCCTGACCGAAGGAAGCTAAGACGATATATGGGTCGCTGCTCATGTACTTCAGCTCCTTCTGGATGTAGTCGTGGAAGGCGCCGACATAGGCTCCCTCGGGGCCGGTGTTGGAGGGATCGTAGCCGGGAGTTTCGCCGGCGGAGTCGACGTCCCACCCCTCAAAGCGGGCGTCGTAGCGGCCGAAGGTGCGGTCGTCGTCGCGGAGAAGCTCCTTGCGGAAGCGCGAGGGCGAGATGCGCAGTTTCGTTTCCTTCACATACTGGACGCTGAGGCCGGTAAGGTCCGCCACCTTTTGGGCGATGGCGTCGAGCTGCGCCGCGGGAAGATTGTCTCCCTGAGCGAGCGCCTCGGCGTAGGGGCCGCGCGCGAACTCGCGTGCCTGCTCGACGGCTTCGGCCATGGTTCCGGTGTGCTTGCCCTTCTTGTAGTAGTAGGCAATGGCGGTGTAGGACGGCAGATAGGCGATGGCCGAGGTGTCGTAGCCCGGGCTGCGGACGTTGTAGTTGAGGATGGAGGAGAGCAGGGTGACGCCGTTGAACTCGAGGCCATCGTTTTCGAGCGCGGCGACGAGGGCGGCCGAACGCGGCGTGCCGTAGGATTCGCCGAAGAGGAACTTGGGTGAGTTCCAGCGCTGGTTCAGGGTGATGTAGCGAGTGATGAACTTCTCGAAGGCGTGAACGTCCTGGTCGACGCCGGTGAAGTCCTTCGCGGTTCCCTTGCCCACCAGGCGGGAGAAGCCCGTCATGGGAGCGTCGATGAAGACGAGGTCGCTCTTGTCGATGAGGCTGGACTGATTGGTGACGACCTGGAACGGCGGCGGGGCGGAGGCGTCGGGGCTGTCGGTTACGACGCGTACCGGGCCGAAGGAGCCCATGTGCAGCCAGACGGTGGCGGAGCCGGGACCGCCGTTGTAGAAGAAGGTGACGGGGCGGGTGTTGGGGTCGGCGCCGTCCTGGGTGTAGGCGACGTAAAAGATGCTGCAATTCGGCTTGTCCTTGTCGTCCTTGATCAGCAGGTTGCCGGCGGTCGCGGTGTAGTGGATGGTTTGGCCGGCGGCGGTCCAGTCATGCTTAGTGACAGAAGAAGCCTCGGGCGGAATGGGGATCGCCGTGTCGTCGGGCTTCTCGGTTTTGTCTGCCGGCGCAGCCTGGGCGGGCGCGGCAGGCGCGAGGACGAGGAATCCTAGCACAAGCAATCCGAGGACGATTGAGAGACACCACTTGATCCGCGTCATGGACACACGCTTCCTTATGGATTTATCCAGCGAAAACAAAGCTATGATAGCCGACTTTCGGTAAGAGGCACATTGGGTTTGGCGGCGACGCAGGCCTGAAAGTAGGCGAGGGACTTCTGAAGCCCCTCGCGGAGAGGGACCTTCGGCTCCCAGCCAAGCAGGGTGCGGGCTTTGGTGATGTCGGGGCGGCGGCGGGCGGGATCGTCCTGCGGCAAAGGCCGGTGAACGATCTCAGATTTCAAGCCGGTCACGCTGAGGACTTCCTGCGCGCACTCCAGCATGGTGAACTCGCAGGGATTGCCGATGTTGACGGGGGTGTGCTCACTGGAGGCGGAGAGGCGAAGGATGCCGTCGATGAGGTCGGAGACGTAGCAGAAGCTGCGGGTCTGGAGGCCGTCCCCGTAGACGGTGAGGGGCTCGCCGCGCAGCGCCTGCATCATGAAATTGGAGATGACGCGGCCATCGTTGGCCTGGAGGCGCGGGCCGTAGGTGTTGAAGATGCGGACCATGTGGGTGTCGACGCCATAGTAGCGGCGCCAGGCGGTGACGGCGGCTTCAGAGAAGCGCTTGGACTCATCGTAGACGGAACGGGGTCCGATGGGGTTGACGCGGCCCCAGTAGGTTTCGACCTGGGGATGGACCTCGGGGTCGCCGTAGCACTCTGAGGTGGAGGCGTGGAGGTAGCCGGCGTTGTGCTTGCGGGCGAGGTTGAGGGTGTTGATGGTGCCGGCGGAGCCAACGAGAAGGGTTTCGGGGCCGAGGCGATCGTAGTCGACGGGGCTGGCCGGCGAGGCGAAGTTGAAGATGTAGTCGACGTGGCCGGGATCGAAGGAGAGAGTGATGTCCTGGTTGAGGAAGGTGAAGCGGGGCTCACCGGCGAGGTGGGCGAGGTTGGCCATGCTGCCGGTGGAGAGGTTGTCGACGCCGAGGACAGAGTGGCTGGTGGACTGGGCGAGCAGGGCGTCAGTAAGGTGCGAGCCGAGAAAGCCAGCGGCTCCGGCGACGAGGATCTTTCTGGGGGTCATGTGCTCCGTTTCTGACCTTCGCAGCTATATACCTGCGGGGGTGGCGAGTTCGGCGTCGCGGGCAGGATAGACGGCGGGGCGTCCGATACTGATGTAGGTGAATCCCTGATCGTGCATCACTTTGGGATCGAAGAGATTGCGGCCGTCGACCACGATGGGGTAGCGCATGACGGTGTAGAGGCGCTTGAGGTCGAGGGAGGCAAACTCGGCCCAGTCGGTGAGGACGAGCAGGGCGTCGGCGTCGCGGGCGGCAACGTAGGCGTCCTCGACGTAGCGGAGTTGCGGGCCGGCGGGGAGTTCCTGTTGGGTGCGCTTGATGGCGGCAGGGTCGTAGGCGGCGATGGAGCAGCCTTCAGCGAGGAGCATCTCGACCAGGTCGATGGCGGGCGACTCACGGATGTCGTCGGTCTCTCCCTTGAAGGCGAGGCCGAGGACACCGAGGCGCTTGCCGCGGAGCGTCCACAGCGCGGAGCGGACCTTGGAGAGGAAGCGCTTCTTTTGAAGGGTGTTGATCTTCTCGACCTCGGTGAGCAGGCCGAAGTCGATGCCGAGCTGGTCGGCGACGGAGCGGAAGGCGGCGACATCCTTGGGAAAGCAGGAGCCGCCGTAGCCGATGCCGGGGCGCAGGAAGCGCGGCCCGATGCGGCTGTCGAGGCCAATGCCGCGGGCGACCTGCTCGATGTTTGCATCGGTGGCCTCGCACAGATTGGAGACGGCGTTGATGAAGGAGATCTTGAGAGCGAGGAAGGCGTTGGAGGCGTGCTTGATGATCTCCGCCGACTTGGTGGAAGTCTGGAGCAAAGGCGGCGGATGGGCGGTGGAGCAGACACCCGGAATCGCGTCCGGGCGAGCGTAGTAGACGCCGCTGGTGAGCGGGGCATAGATGTCGGCAAGCAGCGCCGCGGCAGCATCGCTGTCGGCACCGACAACGATGCGGTCGGGGTGCATGAAGTCCTGAACTGCGGTGCCCTCGCGCAGGAACTCGGGGTTGGAAACCACGTCGAAGAGGCGGCGGGCGACACCATTGCGCTCGATGGCGCGGCGGATCCACTCGTTGGTGTAGACAGGGACGGTGCTTTTCTCGACGATGACCTTGTAGCTGGTGAGCGAGCGGGCTATTTCGCAGGCGACGGCTTCGACGTAGGAGAGATCGGCGTCGCCGGTTTCCGACTGGGGTGTGCCGACGGCGATGAAGATGGCGTCGCTGCCGCTGGTGGCTTCGTGGAGGTCGGCGGTGAAGCGGATACTGCTTCCGCGGTAGCGCTTGAGCAGCTCGGGGAGGTGTCGCTCGTGGATAAGAGTGTCGCCGGACTCGAGGGCGGCAACCTTACGCTCGTCATTGTCGACGCATACGACATCGTGGCCGATCTCGGCGAAGCAAACGGCCGCCACCAGTCCTACATAACCGGAGCCAACAACTGCAATTTGTATGGATTTGCTCATGGTCTCCCAGCGTGGATGTCATTGACACGGACAATACAGGCAGTCTAACGGACTTCCTGCGCAAGCGAAATTCTAATTCGGGCGAGGTAAACAGGGCGATCCCCTAAGGGTAACATCGCGGCTAACTGGAGCATCTCCCTGGCGGACAACTACCTGCGGCCCGATGATCAGGGAGTTTCCCCCTTCCTCGCGTGGGGCGGGTCGGGTAGACTAGCAGGAATGGGTCCCCAGAAAACGCAATTGCCTCCCGCTATCGGCGCGTCTGATCCACAGCGGCCGGGCGGCATGGGTGCCGAAGCCAGCGACACTTCGTTGTCAGAGGCAGTGTCGACGCTGCGCAAACGGAAATGGATCCTGATCCTTGCGATGGCGCTCGGTGTGGCCTACGGCTCCTACAAGGCATTTACCCAACCCAAGCTGTATCAGGCATCGAGCATCATCCAGGTCCACAATGGGGCGTCGAACGCATACCGGGTGGAAGAGTCCTACAATTTCAGCGACGACACGCAGACCAAGATGAATTCGGAGGCGTTGATTCTGAAGAGCGAGGCGCTGCTGTATACGGTTGCCCGCGAGATGGACCTCGCGAACAAGCCGGACTTCCTGGGAGCGAAGGGCCCGGTACCCCATCGTTCGATCGACGACCCGAACGTGCGCGCGAGCGTGGTGGGCGCGTTACAGGGCAACTTGCAGGTGTCCTTGATCCCGCGCACGGAGATGATGAGCATCAGCTACACGAGCCCGAGCGCGCGGCTGTCCGCGGACATCGTGAACCAGGTCGTAAACGATTACATCCTGAGGTCCTTCCATACGCCCGTGCAGCAGACGGGGACCGTTGCCAACTTTCTTGCCGACAGCATGACCGACCTCAAGTCGCAGTTGGAACGGGCGCAGGACCAAATGATGAACCTGCAGCGCAAGCTTGGGGTGCTGGGCTACAGCACGGACTCTTCGCACAGCCAGTTGCAGACTTCGCTGGAGGACCTGCTGACGGCCGAAGAGGCCGCGAAGATCGCGCGGATGACCGCTGAGTCGCGCTACCGGATGGTCTCGTCCATGGACCCGAACACGATCGGAGAGTCGATCGAGACGACACCCGGCACCGCGCCCGGCCAGTTGAACCAGTTGCGCGGGCAACTCGCGGCGGCGCAGGCTAACTACGCAGAGCTGACTGCCCCCGACGGACTGGGACCGAACCATCCCCGAGCGAAGGCATTGCAGGACCAGATGACCGAGCTGACCAAGAAGATCAGCGAGGAGCAGAGCCGGCTGATGATCCAGGCGAAAGAGTCCTATCTGGCAGCCAAGGCGTCCGAGGACAAGATCGAGCAGGAGCTCGATGCAAAGAAAAAGGAAGCGTACGACCAAGGCAACGACCTGGTTCAGCTCTCCGTAGTACAGCGCGAGTATGAGCAAGACCGCGCTCTGTATGAAGGCCTGAAGCAGCGCCTGGAGACGGCCAAGGTGGAGTCGGGCCTGGATGCTTCAGAGGTGGACCAGGTGGACGCGGCGCTGCCGCCGGTAAACCCCACGATGGAATCGCCGAGTCGGATCATCCTGACAACCACGCTCTTTTCCCTGCTCGGCGGAATTGTGATTGCCTTCCTGGTCGAGAGCCTGGATACAGGGCTGCACAACATCCAGGAGATCGAGCAGGTCATGGAGATGCCTTCACTGGCGATCATTCCGAGGGCGAAGCGGTCGACCCCGGAACAGGCGGCGGCGGCGTCTGCAGTACAGCGCAACATCACCGTTCTGACTCAGCCCAAGTCACAGTTTACGGAGGCATTCCGCTCGCTGCAGACCTCGCTTCTGCTGGCCACGGCGGGGCAGCCGCCGAGGTTCATCCTGTTCACCAGCGCAACCCCCTCGGAGGGCAAGACGACCGCGGCGAGCAACCTGGCATGCATCCTGGCGCAGGGCGAGGCGCGGGTGTTGCTGATCGACGCCGACCTGCGCCGACCGAGCGTGCACCACCGCTTCGGGCTGACGGGAAAGGCCGGACTTACCACTGTCCTGGCAGGCACATCGAGTTTCGAGGAAGCCGTGCAGCGGGTTCGCGAATTGCCCAACTTGGACATTCTGCCCAGCGGCCCGGTGCCTCCGTTCCCCACCGAGATGCTGAGTTCGGAAGCCATGAAGGCGCTGCTGGAGAAGTTGGGGAAGCTGTACGCGTATGTGGTTATCGATTCTCCTCCGATCCTTTCGGTGACCGACGCCGTGATTCTGGGACGCATGGTCGACGCGGTGGTGCTGGTTGTCCGCCACGGCAGTTCGAGCAAGAACGTGATGCGGCGGGCGCGCGACCTGATGATCCGCTCGGGTGCGCCGGTGGCCGGCCTGGTGCTGAACGCGGTCGACGTGACCTCGCCCGACTATTACGGATATTACGGATATACGGGGTACTCGTACGGATCCGCGGACGCCGACAGTTGGGAGACCCAGTCTGTGTCCGCAGCCGATGCCGAGGCAGAGAGGAAGGCCAGGCGATGACCAGAGGCTTCCTGACCGGGATCTCAGCGACCGGCAACCGGCCCTTCGCGCCACAGCTGGGCGGGGTTACGGCGGCTTCGCGGAGGCGCGCGCGATGCGTCCTGGCGTGGGTCCTGGCCGCGTTTTGCTGGGCCGGTGGAGCGGGATGGGCATTCGGACAGGCAGACACGTCGGGGGCTCAAGCCGGGGCGCCGGCCCTGGGCGCAGCGTCGAGCGAGGCTCCGGGACAGGCAGCCACACCCGGCGCGACGCCGCTTGCCGGCGAGTCGATGCTCTACCCCGGAGAAGACTTCAAGTTAGGCCCTGGCGACCTGATCGAGGTGAGAGTTTTTCAGCAGGGCGACTATCAGGCCACGGTGCGCGTGGATGCGGACGGAAATGTCCTGCTGCCCTTCATCGGCAGCGTGAATGTGAAGGGCCTGACCGTTCGGGCGGCCCAGCTGCTGATCGCGGATCGCCTGCGAACCGGACAGTTCTACAGGAACCCCGAGGTCACGATTCAGGTACTCGACACAGTCAACGGTTCGGTGATGGTCACCGGAGAGATTCACGGCGTGGTGCCAGTGGCCACGGAGAGGAGCCTGAGGGAGGTGCTGTTGATCGCGGGCGGCCTGCCGGCGACTGCGAGCCACACGGTGAAGATTGTCCGGCCCGGGCTGGCCGATCCGATTGTTGTCAACCTCGGTACCGACCTGGCATCCAGCACCGCGGCAAGCATTCCGGTGCGCCCACACGACATCATCCAGATCACGCGCGCCAGCGTGGTCTATGTTCTGGGAGCGTTCTCGCACCAAGGCGCGGTGCCGCTGGACCAGGCTGCGCCGCTTACGCTGTTGCAGTTGGTCTCGCTGAGCGGAGGAATCGGCTTCGAGGGCCGATTTGCCGATCTCCGGCTGATTCGCACGGTGGGCACGGAGCGCAAGCTGGTCGAAGTCGACGTCAAGAAAGTACGCGACGGCAAGGCGCCCGACCCGGTGCTGCAGGCCAACGACATTGTGTTCCTGCCCACGAATGCGATGAAGGCCATGCTCAAGAGTCTCGGGACGGGCGGCGTCATCGGGCTGGTCTCGGTCCTGATTGCGGTACATTCTCTGTAGAAACGGCCCTCAGGTGCGGGAACATCTCCGGAAGGAGACAGCGGGAGATTGAAGACACGGATGACCTCCGAACCGGAACCGCAATTCCCCAGAGCCGGTCGACGCGTGCGACTGGCCTACCTGGTAAGCCATCCCATCCAGTACCAGGCCCCGCTGCTGCGGCGCATTGCCCAGGAGCCGGACATTGATCTCACCGTGTTCTTCGGATCGGATTTCTCCGTTCGAGGATACCGAGACGAGGGCTTCGGCGTAGGGGTGAAGTGGGACGTCCCGTTGCTGGACGGATACAAGCATGAGTTCCTGCCCAGACTGCGCGACGGGCAGGACGTGGGCATCATGACGCCTTTGAACCGCGGCATCGTCAGCAGGCTGCGGGGTCGCGGCGGCGAGTTGCCCTTCGATGCGCTGTGGGTACATGGCTATGCCAGCGCGAACTCGATGCATGGAATGATTGCGGCGAAAGCGCTGGGGATTCCGGTATTGCTGCGGGCGGAGTCGTGGCTGCGCGACCGCGGACGCAGTGGAGTTATGCTCACGCTGAAGAATCTGTTTTTTGCGGGCCTGAAGCTCATGGTCGACGGCGTGCTGCCGATCGGGACGCTGAACGCGGAATACTGGCGCCACTACTTCGGCGACGATGTCCCGCAGTTCCTGATGCCTTATGCGGTGGACAACGGATACTTTGCCCAACGGGCGCGCGAGGCCCAAGCAGGGCGGAAGAGTTTGCGGGCGGAACTTGGCATCGATCCGGCGCGGCCGGTGATCCTGTTCGCGTCGAAGCTGCAAGCGCGCAAGCACTGCGATCATCTGATTGAGGCGTACGCCCGGCTTTCGCCTGCACCAGGGACGGAGCCGAATCCGTATCTCGTGATTGTGGGGGACGGCGAGGAGCGGGCGGCGCTGGAGCAGCAGGCGGCGGCTACGGGTTTCAGCAGCATTCGCTTCTGCGGCTTTCGCAACCAGTCGGAGCTGCCGCGGTTCTTTGACCTGGCCACGGTGCTGGTGCTGCCTTCGCGGCACGAGCCGTGGGGACTGATTGTGAACGAGGGGATGAACGCAGCGAGGCCGGCAATTGTGTCGGATGATGTGGGCAGCGGGCCCGACCTGATCGAGAACGGAGTGAACGGTTGCATCTACCCGGTGGGCGACGTGGACGCGCTGACGAATGCGCTGCGGCGGGTGCTGGACGTTCCGGGCGCCGCCGCGGCGATGGGACAACGCGCCTTTGAACGTATCCAGAGCTGGGGATTCGAAGAAGATGTGAAGGGGCTTCGTCGCGCGCTGGCGGCGGTTGTGCCGGGGTTCGAGGCGTAGAGCGGTCAATACACTATGCGGATTCTGCACGTCATTTCGTCGCTCGACCCACAGTTCGGCGGCACCACTGGGGCCGTGAGTATGCTTCTGCACTATGGGCCGGAGGACTACACGCAGGAGGTGGTGACGCTGGATGATCCCGGCGCGGGCTTTCTGCGCGAGATTGGATTCCCGGTGCACGCGCTTGGGCCGACCCATTCGACCTATGGCTACAACCGCAAGCTGATTCCGTGGCTGAAGGCGAATCGTACGCGCTTCGATGGCGTGGTGATGCACGGGATGTGGCAGTACACCGGCTACGCGGTATGGCGCACGATGAGCGGACGGGTTCCCTATGTGGTGTTTCCGCATGGGATGCTCGATCCGTACTTCAAGCGCGCGTTCCCGTTGAAGCACCTGAAGAAGTGGCTCTACTGGCTCCCGGTGGAGTACTGGGTGCTGCGCGGTGCGGCACGGGTGCTGTTTACCTGCGAGGCGGAGGCGGAACTGGCCAGGCAGAGCTTCTGGCTGCACCGCTGGAACGCATGCGTGACGCCCTTTGGGACGATTCCTCCGGCAGGCGATGCGGAAGCGCAGCGGGAGGCGTTTCTTGGCGTTTGTCCAACGGTGCGGGGCAGGCGGTTTCTGCTGTACCTGGGGCGGATCGATCGCAAAAAGGGCTGCGATCTGCTGATAGATGGGTTTGTGAAGCTGGCGGCACGGGAACCGGGGCTGGACCTGGCGATGGCCGGGCCGGACCCGCAGAACTGGCGCGCAGAGCTGGCGCGTGCGGCCGAGGCTAGCGGCGTGGCAGCGCGCATCCACTGGCCGGGAATGCTGCTGGGAGATGCGAAGTGGGGCGCGTTCCATGCAGCGGAGGCCTTTGCCCTGCCGTCGCACCAGGAAAACTTCGGGATTGCGGTGGCGGAGGCGCTGGCGTGCGGTAAGCCGGTGCTGCTGTCGGACAAGGTGAATATCGCGGCGGAGATTGCCGCGGACGGAGCGGGGCTGATGGAGCCCGATACGGCCGCGGGCACAGAGCGCCTGCTGGAACGCTGGATGGAGATGCCGGCGGCGGAACGAGAAGCGATGGCGGCGCGTGCGCGCGATTGTTTCCACCAGAGGTACGATATGCGCGAGAATGCAAAGACGGTTGTGCGGGTGTTTGAGAGAGACAGTTGTTAGTTGTTAGTTGTTAGTTGTTAGTTGTTAGTTGTTAGTTGAGAGGCAAAGGCAGATGGCGAAGGAAGCACACTATAACGCGGCGGAGCGCGTTTCGGCGGAGACGGCGGCGGACCCGTATCTGCGGCCGGCGTTTGCGGCGAGCGATCGCGTGCGGCGGCTGGTGTGGAACGTGTGCCGTGCGTTGCTGTATCGTCCGTCGCCGCGGCCGATGCATGCGTGGCGCGCGTTTCTGCTGCGATGCTTCGGCGCGAAGATGGGGCCGGGCTGCAAGTTCTATCCGGCCTCGAAGGTTTGGGCGCCGTGGAACCTGGTGTGTGCGGAACTGGTGACGGCAGCGGATGGCGCGGAGATCTACAATCCCGCGCCGATGCGCTTCGGCTCGCACGCGATTCTGTCGCAGGAGGCCTTTGTGTGCGGCGCGACGCATGACTACGACGATCCGCGCTTCCCGCTGCTGGCCTACGCGATGGACTTTGGCGCGTACGCGTGGGTGTGCGCGCGGGCATCAGTCGGTCCCGGCGTCAACTTGGGCGAGGGCGCGGTGCTGGGCCTGGGATCGGTGGCGACCCGCGATCTGGAGCCGTGGGGAGTGTATGCCGGCGTTCCCGCGGTGAAGGTGAAGGAGCGCAAGCGGCCGGTGGATGCGGCGGGGTGATGGGGAGTGATCCCACATCTCAAAATCGAGACGCTCACCCCAGCGAGCAAGCTCGCCGGGGGCCACGAGATGTGGGGCACCCGGTTTTGTGGCGGGGTTAGCCGCGGAGTTTGTCGAGCAGGTCGGTGGGGTGGACGGGCTTGGCAAGGATTTCGAACTCGTAGCCGTCAAGGCGGGCCTTCTCCAGCAGATCGGCGGTGGCAGCCTGGCCGGAGAAGAGCAGGATCTTGCAGTTCGGCATCTTCTGTTTGGTTGCGATGGCGGCCTCAATGCCGGTCATTCCGGTCATGATGACGTCCGTGATGAGCATGTCGGGCTGGAAGCCGTCCAGGGCTTCGATGGCCTTCTCACCGCTGTACACGGCGCGCGCCTCAAACCCGGCCTGATTGAGAATGATGGCGAGCGTGTTGGCAATAACCTGTTCGTCGTCGGCTACGAGTACCTTGCGTTTGGTCGGTGCAGCGGCTGGCGCTTCAGACATGCGGAGGGTCCCCAGATTAATGGTGTGAGAAAAGTAGGGGGTAACAGTCTTCAGATGCCCCACAACTCATTCTGAACGTACTTGATAATGATACGCTGAGCGGAGCGAAGGATGCCCGGTAGCGGCCATAATTCCTCGCTCCGCCGCGGGCAAAATCAACAACCAAAGAAAAATCCATGCCGCAGACGATCATCCGTGCCGAACACGTCGAAAAGTACTACGCCCAGCCCAGCGCGAACCGCATCCAGGTGATCGCGCCCACCGACCTGCAAGTGTTCTCAGGCGAGATCCTGGCGCTGCTGGGGCCCTCGGGCTCGGGCAAATCGACCCTGCTGCGCATGCTGACGGGCCTTTCGAAGCCTTCGGCGGGGCAGGTGTACTGGCACGACCAGCCGATCGCCACGACCGAGCCCAATGTCTCCATCGTGTTCCAGAGCTTTGCGCTGTTTCCGTGGCTCACCGTGCTCGAAAATGTGGAGGCGCCGCTGCAGGCGCGCGGCATGGACGCAGCGGAGCAACGCCGGCGGGGATTGAAGATCCTGGACACGGTTGGGCTGGATGGCTTCCAGACGGCGTACCCCAAGGAGCTTTCGGGAGGGATGCGGCAGAGGGTGGGGTTTGCGCGGGCGCTGGTGGTGGAGCCAGAGGTCCTGTTCATGGACGAGCCGTTTTCGGCGCTGGACGTGCTGACGGCGGAGAACCTGCGCAGCGAGTTGCTGGAGCTGTGGCAGAAGAAGACGATTCCCACCAAAGCGATCTTCCTGGTGACGCACAACATCGAGGAGGCGGTACTGCTGGCAGACCGCATCATCGTGCTGGGGCGCAACCCGGGAGTGGTGCGGACGGACTTCAAGGTGACGCTGCCGCATCCGCGCGACCGCAAAAGCGAGGCGTTTACGCAGCTGGTGGACTACATCTACAAGGTGCTGACGCAGCCGGGCGCGCAGCCTCCCGCGCTGCCCCTTGTGCCTGTGGGCAAGCCCGCCGCAGAGCCGCGTCCAGCGCACTACCAGGAGCTGCCGCACGCGCGTCCGGGTGGCATCGCCGGACTGCTGGAGCTGCTGCTGGACCACCACGGCAAGGACGACATCTACCGGCTGGCCGACGACCTGGGATTCGAGATCGACGACCTGCTGCCGATTGTAGATGCGGGCCAGATGCTCCGCTTCCTGACCGTGACCGAGGGCGATGCGGAGATCACGCCGGCGGGCGAGGCGTATGCGAACTCCGAGATTCTGCGGCAGAAGGAGCTCTTCCGCAAAGCGGCGCTGGACAACGTGCTGCTGCTGCGGCAGATCGTACGTGCCATCGACGCGAAGAGCGACCACACCGTTCCCGAGGAGTTCTTCCACGACCTGCTGGATGAACAGTTCACCGAAGAGGTGACGCTGCGGCAACTGGAGACGGCGATCAACTGGGGCCGGTATGCCGAGCTGTTCGACTTCGACGCGGCGCGGCGGAGGTTCATCCTGCCGGAGCGGCAATCCGGGCCGCCCGACGAACCGGGCGCTACCGTAGACGATCCCGGCTCGGAGATCGACGGGTGAATCCGCTGCACGTCAACATCAGTTACACCCGCGGGCGGGAGACGCTGGCGCGCACGCAGGTGTTGCGACGCACCTGGCCGGTGGTGCTGGATCTGTGCGTCGCGGCGATTGGGCTGGCGATCTTTTACGCGATCGTGCGCATCGCGATGCTATGGGCGGGGCCTCCGTCGGAGCAGATGGTGGTGTCGCTGAGTCCGCGCGCGCTGCCACAGTACGCGTTCTATTCGGTGGTGCGCATCTTCCTGGCGTATGTGCTGAGCCTGGTCTTCGCCGTGAGCTACGGCTACCTGGCCGCGTATAACAAGCGCGTGGAAGCGTTCATGATCGCTGCGCTCGACATCATGCAGTCGATCCCGGTCCTGAGCTTTCTGCCTCCGGTGATGCTGGCCATGATTGCGCTGTTCCCAACCCGGCACGTAGGCGTGGAGCTGGGCGCGATTGTGCTGCTGTTTACCGGCGCGGTGTGGAACATGGCGTTCAGTTTCTACTCGTCGCTGAAGAGCATCCCGCGCGAGTTGCGCGAGGCAGCGGACATCAACCGCTTCTCGTGGCTGCAGCGGCTGGTGCAACTGGAGCTGCCGTTTGCCGCGATCGGGCTGGTGTGGAACTCGGTCATGTCGGTGGCGGGCGCGTGGTTCACGCTGATGGCCTGCGAGATGTTTCACTTCGGGACGAAGGACTTCCGGCTGCCGGGGCTGGGCTCGTACCTGCAGACCGCGGCGGACCAGAAGGACGGAAAAGCGATCGCGTGGGGTCTGATTACGATGATCGCGATCATCGTGGCGATCGACCAGTTGATCTGGCGGCCGCTGATCGCGTGGAGCGACAAGTTCAAGTTCGAGCAGGTGGAGAGCTCGCAGCACGTGCATTCTCCGCTGCTGCACCTTTTCACCCATTCGAATGTGCTGGCTGCCATTGCGCGGCGCACCGCCGAACCGCTAAACGAAGCGATCTACATCAAGCTGGCGGCGCGACGGAAGGAGCGGCTGGCGCGGGCGGCTGAGCATCCGCGGACCGGCGAAGGCCTTGGCGAACGGGTGGTGCTGTGGGCGCTGCTGGGGCTTGCGGGCGCCGGCATCCTGATGGCGGCGCAGCGGGCGGTCCTGCTGGTGCGGCCAGTGACGGCGCGGAGTACCTTGAGCTGCTGAAGGGCGCGGCGGCGACCTTTCTGCGCGTGAACTTTTCGCTGGTGCTGGCGGCGGCGTGGACGATTCCGGTGGGCGTAGCGATCGGGTCGCAGCCACGGCTGGCGCGGCTGGCGCAGCCGCTGGCGCAGATCGCGGCTTCGGTTCCGGCAACGGCGCTATTTCCCGTGGTTTTGCTTCCCTTGATTAAGCTGGGCGGCGGGCTGGGTATCGGATCGATTGTCCTGATGTTGCTGGGAACGCAGTGGTACATCCTGTTCAACGTGATTGCCGGCGCGATGGCGATCCCGACCGATTTGAAGGAAGTGGCGACGCTGTTCCGGTTCTCGAAGGTGGAGCGCTGGAAAAAATTAATCCTGCCGGGAATCTTTCCGTATCTGGTTACGGGGATGGTGACGGCCTCCGGCGGTGCATGGAACGCCAGCATCATTGCGGAGTATTACACGCTGGGCGGAAGGACCTTGACCACCCTTGGACTAGGCGAGCAAATCACTGCGGCAACCGCAAATGGGCAGTTCCCCATTATTCTGCTGGGGACCATCCTGATCTCGATGGTGGTGGTGACGACGAACCGGCTGGTGTGGCGCCCGCTGTATCGGCTGGCCGAGACACGCTACCGGCTGGACGGCTGACGGCGGGAGTTTGATGATCCCGGGGTCCCCGACGAGGGCTCCTGCTGGTTGGAGCGGTTGCTGTATTCTTCTCAAAGCGATGCAGCGGACGAGTCCGAAGTTCTGCATCCCGAGGGTTTCGGATTGCGCAAGGCTGCACTGGTTTCGATCTTCGCAGGATTCGTTTGCCTTTCAGGCCTGGGGAATCCCGTTCGCGGACAGGAACCCGGCGGGTTTGGCGGCGTCTGGAGCTACGGCGTCTCAGGGACGTATAGCCCCGATTCCAGCCATATCCTGATTGGCGATTCGGAGCAGCGGCAGATCTGGACGCTCGGCGCCGAGTACAGCCACGTGCTGCGCAAGGGCCCGCGGTTCCGCTTCGATTACGAAGCATCGGTGATGCCGGTGTGGGAGGAGAGAGACCCGACCGTGACCGGCACGGAGTTTTTCGTCTCCGGACAGGAGATCGTTACGCCGCAGACACCGGTGCGCGTAGTCAATATAACCCATCTACCCGTGGGCAACATCCTGACGGGGAACGACTCCTTCGCTCCGGTCTATGCGCTATTCGGAACGGAGAACACCTACGCCGCTGCGATTACGCCGCTGGGCGCACGAGTCAGCGCCATGCCGCGCTGGAGGGTGCAGCCGACGTTTGCCATCGATCTCGGCTTTGTCTTCAACTCGCGCGACATTCCGATCGATGACGCCACCCAGTTCAACTACATGTTCGCGCTCGGCCCAGGCATTCAGTTCTACAGCGATGCACACACTTCGTGGCGGGTGGAATATGTCTATCGCCATTTTTCCAACGCCGGGCAGGGCAACGAGAATCCGGGCGTCGACCAGGGCGTGGTGCGGGTGACGGTGAGCCGACACCGTTGAGCCGGCAAAGCCTGCTGCGGCTTTCACAGCCCTAAATGCTAATCTAAGCCCATGAAATTCGGCGTGCTGGTGTTTCCCGGTTCGAACTGCGACCACGACACATACAACGCAATCGGCAGCGTGATGGGCCAGCCGGTGACCTATCTTTGGCATGAGTCGCACTCGCTCGAAGGCTGCGATGCGATCCTGGTGCCGGGCGGATTCGCGTACGGCGATTACCTGCGGACGGGCGCGATCGCGCGCTTTGCGCCGATCATGCAGGCGGTGCGGCGCTTTGCCGAAGCGGGCGGCGTGGTGATGGGCATATGCAACGGCTTCCAGATCCTGTGCGAGGCGGGATTGCTGCCGGGCGCGCTGATGCGCAACGCCGGCCAGCGCTATATCTGCCGCCAACTCCACCTGCGCGTGGAGACCAACAACTCGCCGTTCACCGATGGCCTGGCGCGAGGACAGGTGCTGCGCATGCCCATCGGGCACATGGAGGGCAACTACTTCTGCGACGGCGCGACGCTGGAGACACTGAAGCGCGAGGACCGCATCGCCTTCCGCTATGCCACCGCGGCGGGCGAGATTACGGCGGAGGCAAACCCCAATGGGTCGCTGGAGAACATCGCCGGGGTGCTGAGCGAGGGGCGCAACGTGCTGGGCATGATGCCGCACCCCGACCGCTCGAGCGAGGCGCTGCTAGGGTCGGCGGACGGGCTCGAACTCTTCCAGGCGATGGCGCGCAGCCTGGCAACGGCATAGGGCGGATCAACCTGACCATAGAGGGGTCCAAAACCCACATCTCAAAGACGAGATGTGGGGCACCCATTTTGGTGGTCCACTCAAAAGCGGTGTTAGTCTTGCGGTGCAATGGTAGATATTCATCATCATCTTCTGCCCGGGCTGGATGACGGGGCCAAAGACATTGAGACCTCGGTCGCGATGGCAAAACTCGCGGTCGCGGACGGGATTACGCACGCCGCCTGCACGCCGCACGCGAACGGCATGTACGCGTTCGACCCGGAGGTAAACCGGGCGAAGACCAACGAGTTGCACGAGCGGCTGGGCGAACAGAACATTCCGCTGACACTGGGCAGCGGCTGCGACTTTCATCTCTCCTTCGACAATGTGAAGCAGGCGAAGCTGGAGCCGGCACGGTTCAGCATCAACGGGCTGGGCTACCTGCTGGTGGAGGTGCCGGACTACGGTCTGCCGCCGGGCCTGACCGAGACTTTTTACGAGCTGCAACTCGCCGGGCTGACGCCGATCCTGACCCATCCGGAACGCAACCCCACGCTGCAGAAGGAACCCGAGCGCATGAAGGACTGGCTGCGCGGCGGCGTGCTGATTCAGGTCACGGCGGATTCGCTGACCGGGCATAAGGGCAAGCAGGCGGAACGCATGGCGCTGAAACTGGTGGAAGACCGCTGGGTCCACTTTCTGGCGACTGACGCGCACAATACGAGTTCCCGCCCGCCGCGGATGCGCGAGGCGCACGATCTGGTTGCCAGCCGGTTCGGCGCGAGCTACGCGCACGCCCTGTGCCTGACGAATCCGCTGGCCGTCTTTCTGGGCAAGCAGTTTGAGGTGGCGGAGGAGCCGCACGGGCTCTATGAAGAGGTGAAGGAGCCGAACTGGTGGCAGCGCGTGGCCGGCGCGTTGACCAGGAAATAGCCCTCTGAGGGCGAGCCGGTCCTACAGCCCGAGACCACCGTCGACAGCGAGTAGCTGGCCGGTGATGAAGTGGGGTCCGGTGGCAAAGAACAGCACCCCCGCGGCGACGTCCTCGGCGGTCCCGTTGCGCTGCATGGGCGTCCGCTCGGCAAAGTGAACGTAGGCCTCGCCGATCTCACCCTGCACGATCATGCCCGGCGCCACGCAGTTGACGCTGATCTCCGGCGCCCACGCCTTGGCCATGGTCTGCGAGAGCATGTGCAGCGCGGCCTTCGAGGTGCAGTAGTGCGCGTGCGTGGCCCACGGGTGGGTGCCACCCAGGGAGCCGATGTTGACGATGCGGCCGCGGGCCACGCGCAGGTGCGGGTAGGCGGCCCGTGCCACCAGGAACGGCGCGCGCGTGTTGGTGGCGAACATGCGGTCCCACTGCTCGACGGTGATACTCTCCAGCGCAGCGGACTCGAACACACCCGCGTTGTTGACGAGAAGGTCCAGCCGCCCGAACTCCTCGACCACCGCGGCAACGGTTTCATGAATGCTCTGGGGATCGGTGAGGTCGGTGCGCACGGCAAGAGCATCCACAGCGAAGGCCGTAAGGTCGCGGACCGTCTCTTCGGCCTCGGACTGCGAGCCTAGGTAGGTGATGGCTACATTGGCGCCGCTTGCGGCCAAGGCCATGGCAATCGCCCGACCGATGCGCTTCGCCGCCCCGGTGACCAGTGCGGTCTTCCCCGCGAGGGGACGCGATGGGTCTTGCGATACCGTGCTCTGAGGCTTTGACATCGCGGAGCGCTACGGCTGCGGCTTGCTGCTGCCGGAGGTGGTCGAGTTGCTGGGCGTGGTGGAACTGCCGGACGTGCTGGACGAGCCGGACGGCGAAGGCGGGCTGGCCGAGGTGGCCGGCTTTGGACGGATCGGCACCTGGACCCCCGGCTGCAACTGCGAGGGCTTGCCTTCGTTGTCGATGTAGGTGGAGATCTGCGCGCGCGGCCGGATCATGGAGATGGTGATCTCCCGGCTCGGCTCATTGACCTGGTAGTCGTCCGCAAAGGTGGCGAACCCGTCGGCGATCACCTGAATGCGCACCTTGCTGCCGGTCGGGATGACGTCGATGATCGCCTTGCCGTCGGGGTGGGTCTTGACCTCCAGACTGCCCTCGTCCACACCGTCCTTGTACGGGTGGAAGACCACGTGGGCGCCATCGATCGGCTTCTTGTTGAAGCCCTTAAGCACGGTCACCTCAATGTGCGAGGTATCCGGGGGCGCCTTGTACTTGCGGCCATGCTGCGGCGGCTTGGCATTGTCGTCGTCCTGGGCACCGGCGTGCAGGGGGGTAAGGGAGGCAAACATTGCCAGCGAGGCAAAGAGACAGAGAACCGACGCGCGACCGGGTTGGATACGGAAGACCATCCGCCCATTTTACGCCGATTGGGAACAAAGCGGTGATGCCGGGAGGGTTGCACGCATTCCGGGGCGAAGCGGGCCGACCCTGACAGAATCTGCGTGACTTTCACTCATATTTCACGCGAGACGGGTTGACAGAGTGGGGAGCCATGCCCTATTGTTAGCAATCGAGGGGTCTGAGTGCTAACGGCGCGTCAGACCTTCTCCTGCGGCGCAACACCGAACTCCGGCGACGCGCCGAGGTGACCTCGGTTCAGAACCTCAACAACTGCAACTAACTTACTTTGCAACAAGGAGATATACGCAATGGCAACAACAAAGTTTACCCCCCTGCACGACCGCATCCTGGTCCGTCGCATGGAAGAGGGCGAGAGCATTCGCGGCGGCATCATCATTCCCGATTCAGCCAAAGAGAAGCCGCAGCAAGGCGAAGTGATCGCAGTCGGCAAGGGCAAGTCGAACGACGAGGGCAAGGTATTTCCGCTCGATGTCAAGGCTGGAGACACCATTCTGTTCGGCAAGTACTCCGGCACCGAGATCAAGCTGGACGGCGAAGAGTTTCTGATCATGCGCGAAGAGGAAGTCCTCGGCATCGTGAAGAAATAGCACTTCGGCACTTCGTGCGGTCTTGGACGGCTTCGCCGTGAAAGACACAAGAATAGATTTAGGTAACGCAAACAATTTTAGCCGGCCGATGAGCCGGCGACAGGAGCAGCACAATGGCAAAACAGATTCTGCAGGGAGAAGATTCACGTCAGGCAATCCTGCGTGGAGTCAACATTCTGGCTGACGCGGTGAAGGTCACGCTCGGCCCCAAGGGACGCAACGTAGTAATCGAGAAGAAGTTCGGTTCGCCGACCATCACCAAGGACGGCGTGACTGTTGCCAAGGAGATCGAACTCGGCAATGCGCTCGAAAACATGGGCGCGCAGATGGTGCGCGAGGTTGCTTCGAAGACCTCCGACGTGGCCGGCGACGGCACCACCACCGCGACCGTGCTCGCGCAGGCGATCTATCGCGAGGGCGTGAAGACCGTGGCTGCGGGCGCAAACCCGATGGCGCTGAAGCGCGGCATCGACAAGGCCGTTGAGGCCATCATCGGCAAGCGCGATGAGAATGGTGTGTCGTCTGGCGGCGCGCTGAACAAGCTGTCCAAGCCGGTTTCCGGCGACATGATTGCGCAGGTCGGCACCATCTCCGCGAACTCCGACTCGCAGATCGGCACCATCATCGCCGAAGCGATGAACAAGGTCGGCAAGGACGGCGTCATCACGGTGGAAGAGTCGCGCACCATGGAGACACAGCTTGAAGTGGTTGAGGGCATGCAGTTCGACCGCGGCTACCTCTCGCCCTACTTCGTCACCGACGCGGAGCGCATGGAAGCTGCGCTCGAGAACCCCTACATCCTGATTTACGAGAAGAAGATCTCCTCGATGAAGGACCTGTTGCCGCTGCTGGAGTCGATTGCGCGCACCGCGAAGCCGCTGCTCATCATCGCAGAGGACGTAGACGGCGAAGCGCTGGCGACCCTGGTGGTGAACAAACTGCGCGGCACCCTGAACGTCGCGGCCGTGAAGGCCCCGGGCTTCGGCGACCGCCGCAAGGCGATGCTGCAGGACATTGCCATCCTCACGGGCGGCAAGGCGATCACGGAGGACCTCGGCATCAAGCTTGAGGGCGTCAAGATCGAAGACCTGGGCACGGCCAAGCGGGTCACCATCGACAAGGACAATACCACCATCATCGACGGCGGCGGCAAGGACGGCGAGGTCGAGGGCCGGGTGAAGGAGATCCGCGCTCAGATCGAGAAGACCACCTCCGACTACGATCGCGAGAAGCTGCAGGAGCGGTTGGCCAAGCTGGTGGGCGGCGTTGCCGTCATCAAGGTCGGCGCAGCCACCGAGACCGAGATGAAGGAGAAGAAGGCGCGCGTCGAAGATGCCATGCATGCAACCCGCGCGGCCGTCGAAGAGGGCATCGTTCCCGGCGGCGGCGTCGCGCTGGTGCGCTGCATGCCAGCAGTCGACGAGGTCATCAAGAAGCTCGAAGGCGACGAGAAGATCGGGGCAACGATCATCCGCCGCGCGCTCGAGGAGCCGCTCCGCCTGATCGTCTCGAACGCGGGCGAAGAGGGTGCGGTCGTCATCGGCAAGATCCGCGACTCCAAGGAGGCCAACTTCGGCTACAACGCGGGGACGGACGTGTACGAGGACCTGGTCAAGGCCGGCGTCATCGACCCGACCAAGGTCACGCGGACGGCGCTACAGAACGCAGCCTCAATCGCCGGCCTGATGCTGACCACCGAAGCCATGATCTCCGAGATCCCGGAGAAGAAGGAGCCCGCCGGCCACGGCGGAGGCGGCGGCATGGAAGGCATGTACTAAAGTCCTTCGCGGACAGCGAAAAGCGCTGTCGCCAAAAGAACACTACGGCCCCGAAGCGAGTTGGATTCGCTTCGGGGCTTTTTCCTGCCTCAAGATTCCTGAAGAAAGCTTTGCGCCAGCGTCCACGATGTGGGTATACTTGCGCGGTTCCCCGGTAGCGCCTGGGAAGAGTCTTGAAGACATTTGTTTTCAACGTGTTTCACCATCACGAATGGATAAGGAGATGGTATGGGAAAAATCAACATCGGCCGCGTACTGCTCGCAGGCATCGTTGCCGGAATCGTTTCCGACGCTTTGGGGTATCTGGTAGATGGAGTCATTCTGGCGCAGCGATGGTCTGACGGAATGATGGCCCTGGGCCGCCCCGAGTTCACCTCGGGTCAGATAGTTCAGTTCAACGCCCTCGGACTCATCGGCGGGATCGTGCTGATCTGGCTTTACGCAGCCATCCGTCCTCGTTTTGGAGCTGGAGTAGGGACTGCGGTGATTGCGGGCGTGGCCTTCTGGGTCATCGGTTATCTGTTTCCCAACCTCGGGTTCATGTGGATACCTGGTCTCTTTTCAAAACACCTGACGGCGTACACAACCGCCGGCAATCTGGTCGAGACTGTGATCGGCTCAATCGCCGGTGCGGCTCTTTACAAGGAATAAACCAGCTAGCCTAAGTCAGTCGCAGTCAAGTCATTTCCCGAGCCGCCGTGCAGGCCCCTGGATGAGGGGGTCGGCACAGCGTTTTCGTAGTGTCCGGCACCAGCCCGTCGCGCCCTGCCGCTGCCTTACTTGATGCGAAAGCGCGACTGGAACTGCAGGATGACGCTGCGCACGACGGCCGGCCAGGGCAAGTCCTGCTGGCCGGAGTACGTCTCCGCCCAGAGCAGATGCCCACGTGCGCCGCCGGCCGTGACGGTGTAGATGCGCAACGTGCCCAGGTCTACGTCGCCCGGGCTATTGTTGACTCCCGGCTCGTCGATGGGGATGAGCAGAAAGTCCAGGTCCGCGGGCGTCGCTTGCGGCGCAATGGTCTTGCCGAGCTTCTTGGTGACAAGGTCGTTCAACTTTGACCGCGCCACGCCATCGGCGTTATGGGTTTCTATCTTTACCGCTGTCGCGGCGGCGAGCGCCTTTTGGAAGGCTGCGCCATCGCAGGTATACACGTGGTTCTTCAAGGTGCATGCACCGGCATCGCCCCCGCCGACATCGCTCTGCGCCGGCGTCTGCGACAAGCTCAAAGCGAAGGCTGCGAGGATGACGAGGAGGAAGGTCCCCGCAAGCCGCCGTTGCGGCTGGCGCGCGGAGTAAGAGGAAGGATTCGTCATGCGCCGCATTCTAGTCCGCGCGACCCGCTGGCGAGCCAGGCAATTCCAGCGTAGGCGATCACTGGCTATTCCCGGTTGCCGGGCAGGACTTCGTCGGGTGCGCGCAACTTGGACTTTGCGGCCGTGAACTTCACATGGACCAGATCCCGCTGAGGATCTTTGCCTGTGGGCGCCAGGAAGGTGGCGATGTAAGTCTCCGCGATCGCGTGCTGGAACTGGGCCAGAAACGGGGCCGTGGAGACGGGATTGCCGATGCCCTCCCAGTAGCTGACGCCGCCCGTGGCCTGGGTGATCTGCGCTAGATAGTCCTGGCCGCTATTGTCCGCTGAAGGACCGCGGATGCCGGCATCGCTGTAGTAGATTGCGGATACCGCGACGCCCGCACGCTGCGCGTCGGAGATCGCGGCGTCGACGTACGGGCTCCCCTGGTTCATGATGCTGGTGCTGCCGTTGTACGGGTCAACGCCGTTGGTAATCATCATGGCGAAACGCGCCTTAGGCCGCGAGGATACGCCCACACCGGCGACCGAAGATGAGGAGACGCCGGAGTCGGGCCAGTGCTTCACGAAGTCCGAGAGGCAGATGTAGGGGCTGGCGCTCATGCCCGGAACCCCTTCTGGCAAGTGCAGCGTGGAGGCGGCCTGAGCGTGGTCGGTGGTGAAGGGCTGCTCCGCAACGACGTGGCCGTACTGCATGAAGCCGACCAGGACCTCGACGCCAGGCGCCAGGTTGCGGACGAAGGCGCGCAGGTTGTCGAGTTCGCGGCCCATGCTTTCGCGCAGACCGTCGTCGATGAGCAGCGCGACCTGGGCGTTGGCGGGAACGACGGGCGTCCACGCGCTCAGCGGTTCCTTGTGGTCGTTCACCGACACCGTCAGATCGGACGCATTCGCCGGGGGCATGGACTTGAGATCAACACCGACCAGCACCTGCGTCGGCACGGGGCCTTCCTGCTGGGCTGGCGCCGCGAGTCCAAGCGCGAAGGCGGAAGTGAGCAACAAAGCGGCAGAGAAAAGTCTCGTCATAGCATTCAGTTAGACGCGAATGCGGCCTGATCGTTGCTTTTGCAGGCAACCGGGCCGCGAATCCTTGTCTTCGATACCGTCTCACTCCCCGCCGATGCGCAGCTTCAACCCAGCCCGCACCGTGAACGGGAGCGCCGGATAGCCGATGGGCCCGATGTGCTGCTGGCCGAGCAAGTTGTCGAGCTCGGTGAAGACCGTCACCCGCCGCATGATGGCGTACATAAAGTTGGCATCCAGCTTGGCGTACCCGAAGTCGAGATTGCGGTTGGGGAGGATGAGGGAGTTGGTGCCGGCCAGGTCCGAGTAGTCGAGGAAGGTGGAGTCGTCGGAGCGGCTGGCGAACGCGCCCTTGAACGCGGCTGTCAGCTTGGTGCCCGAGTACTGGACGGCAAAATAGCCGGTATTGGGCGGACGCCGGAACGGACGCTGGCCGATGAACGGCGATTCGCCGATGGGGATGTTTGGGAATGCCGGATTGGTCTCGGGGTAGCCGCCCTGCAGAACGGAGAGCGCGGAGCTGGCGAACGACTGATCCACCTTGGCATTGAGATAGGTGTATCCGGCGTGGAGAAAGAGGCGGCTGAACGGCCGGTACTCCAGCTCGGACTCAAGCCCCTGCGCATGGAAGGCGAGCGAGCCCACATCCGCTCCATAGAAGTTCGGAACGCCGCCGCAGTTGGGGTTGTTGCCCGGGCATAGGTTAATGCCAAAGTCCTGCTTGAGGGTCCCCGAGTCAACATACTCAATTTGATGGGAAAACGCGTTATGAAAATATCCCACCTTGAATATCAGCTTGTCGCGGTAAATGTTCTGGTCAATGCCGGCATCGAGGGTACGCGTACGCAGCTCCCGAATTGGGGTGATCCCATAGGTCTTGAGCGCTGCCGTATCGCCCAGCGCTTCAAGCTGAGTGTAGAGGCTGGAGAAGTCGGTCGCCAGCGACGGCTCCTGCACTCCGGTTGCCACGTTCAGGCGAATTTTGGTGCCGCGCATGACTCTCCCACCCGGCCGAACCGGCACATAGGCAAGTCCGATCCTGGGTGTGCCGGCGATCCCGTAAAGGTGGTTTTTCTCCACCGCACCGCCGGCTGAGTAGAAGACGCGGTTGAGGATGTCGCCGCTGAACTGCAGGGTGTACTCAAAGTTGGTGCGCTGGATCGCCTCAGCCTCACCGTAGACCGGGTAGACGAAGCTGCCGCGGTCGTTTTCGTAGCGGAAGCCGAACAGACCGACGATGCGCTTGGGGAAGGTGTAGTCGGTCTGGTAGTAGAGCTCGTCGCGGTTGGAGTCGGCGTAGTCCCTGTCGGGATAGTCTGCCGGGCATTGAGGAAAGCCTACCGAGCAGTAAAAGGGGTAGGTGAGGATCGCCTGTCCCTTGGCACTGTAGCCGTTCGCCCCGCGGATGGTGACGACGTTGCCGTAGAAGTCGCCGCCGTAAGCATCGTTCAGAAACGTGCCGGCGGGATAGAAGGTGGTGTACTGCTCGCGCTTGCGGGCGATGCCGTAGCGCGCGAGATTGTGCCAGTTCCCCTGGAACGTGTTCTGGATGGTAAGGCCGGAGTAGAGGTCCTGATCGCCCTCCTTCGCCGCAGCGGAGATGCCGTAAAAGTCGTGCGCGCCGGGCTCGCCGCTGGCGGAGTCGGCATTGCGGAGGGTGAAGCGCACTGGAGTGGTCGCGGTGAGGTCGTAGCCGAGGTTGGCCACCGCGGTGCCCGAGTGGTACTCGTCCATAGGCAGCGCGTTCGATGTATCGACGCGCGAGTATCCGGCCAGGTAATCGAGGCGTTTATGCGCGCCGCTGAAGGTGCCTTCGTTCTGGTAGGTGTGGAAGTTGCCAGCGCTTCCGGTGTAGTTCACCACGGGCTTGAGGTCGCTGCCGCGCGGCGTGCTGAAGGCGATGGTCGAGGACGCTGCGTCAGAGCCGTATAGCACGGAGTCCGGGCCGCGGTAGATCTCCAGGCCGGTGACGCCGCTGGCGGAGACGGTGCCGAAGTCGAAGCGTCCGCCCACGTCCTCCGCCGGGATACCGTCGATCAGCACCTTGTTGGCGTCGGAGTTGCCGCCGCGCACAAACAGCGAGGTGAGGCCACCCATCTGGCCCTGTTGCACGACATCGACGCCGGGAGACTGGCGCAGCGCGTCGGATACGCCAACCGTCGTCGCCAGATCGAGGTCGGGGATCAGGGTGACCGCGGAGCTGGATTGTTCGACTGGCGTGGGCACACCGGTGGCGGTCACCGTTATCTCTTCGTGCACCGAGGCGACTTCCAGCACGATGTTCAGCGTAATGTCATCGGTCGAGCCGCCATAGAAGTCCTTGCTGATACCGGGAGAGAACGTCGCCGAAGACGTGAGCAAAACGAAGCGGCCAGCCAGGGTGGAGCGGATCTCATAGGCGCCGTCCGCGCCGGCAATGCCGATAGCGACCGCCTTTTGACCCTGAATCAGTTGAATGCGAGCGCCGGGAACGGGCAGGCCGAGCGGGTCGGTGACCACTCCGCGAACCACCACCGCGCGGGCCGGCGGAGCAGAGACCAGAAGCAAGGATGGAAGCAAGAGGAAGGCGGCGAGCGTCGAGCATCTGCGCAAAGCAGACGCACGCAAGAGAGATGCGGCCACTTGACGGCCGGAGACTGCGGACATGTCGGAAACTCCTACGCTCCCCCCCGGGAACGTGGTACCTGTACGCAGCGGAACCGGTCTCCTGACTTACGCGGGTGCATGCCGGCCGATGATCTTGACTTCCCTTCCCGTCGCCTGGCGGCTTCAGTGGGAAAATCCTGGCGGGCATTCACGCCTCTCCGGTGGTGCTGGAGCGACGTGCGCGCTTACAGTTGCGGGGCAGTGGCGGAGTTTCACCGCGCTTCCCGAACATTCCGTTGCGGGCATGGGTTGTGGGTTGCGCAGCCGCCAACTTGAGGGCCAGCCGCAGGACGAGGTGAAACTTAAGTTCTAAGCGATACGGCGTGCGAAGTCAAAAAATGCCTGCTTCTGCCACAAGCTCAGCCGATGGCAGAGGCAGTTCGTCGTTATCTTCTTCCGGCGCCTCAAGAAACGCATCGAACAGCGTCGCGTACAGACCCTGCCGGCTCGCCAATCTCTTCCGCCTCGCACGCAGAAACTCGAAGCGGAACGGAGAGCTGTGCTCCGTCTCCTCAAGAAACTCCGGCGTGAAGTATGCGTGCGAGTCCGCGACCGCGCCGACGATCAGCGATCGCCAGCTCATTCGCAGCAGGTCTTTCAGCATCGGAGTGCCGTGCGGCAGGTCGTCCATGCGTGCGCCAACGCTCTCGCTGAAGCTCAGCAACTGCGTCGCGAGAGTGTCCAGCGGCGTGCCCTGTGCGGCGGCGCTAGAGAACAGCGTGGTCGAGCCACGCTGCAGGTCCTCGCGCACGTCCTGCAGATCGTCTCCCAACTGAAGCAGGACGCCCCACGCGAACGAGAAGCGGCTCTCCTGCTCGCTGAGCCAGCCATGGGCCAGGCATGCGTCGGCAAGCACGGAGCTGCCGCCCTTCGCACAGCTCATCCGCAAGACGTCGGGGTTGGTGCATGGGTCACCGCCCGTCAGTTGCGCGACGCTGTCCTCCTGCGCGCGATGGATCGCCAGCAGGCAGTCGAAGACCTGGGGATGGTACACGCGGGGATATTGCCCTTCAATCAGCTCCACCAAAGCCCACAGCGCGGCTTCATGGCTGTTCTGGGCGGAGATATTCTCGCCGCGCAGGCGCTCCCGGAAGCGCTCGCTGAAGCGGCGCTTTGCCTCGGTAGTGATGTCTACACGGTCGAGAAAATTATCGGTGTACGGATAGAGCAGACTGTAGCCGAGGATCGACGGCGTGAGTTCCACGCGCGCGCCGAGCAGCGGCTGCAGCCCGCAAGCGGTCCATGCGTTCCGGCAGGCCTGGATGATGTCGGCCATGCTGAGGCTCTCGTCGAAGCGCCGCGCCCAGCGCGCCAGCTTTGTGCCCACGGGCAGGAAGTCGTCGGTGAGGAGCTGAACCGCATCGCCCGGCAGGTCCAGTGCCGCCGCGGAGAACCGCGCGAAGGACGCGGTGATCCGCTCCTGTGCTTCGAGCCGCTCCGCCCTCGTCCGCGGCGAGCGCTTTGCCTCGCGCTCAACCTCACGCAATGCTTTGTCGTAAGCCTTCTCGCGCTTCTTCTGTTCGTCCGGGTTATACCGCGGGCCGGCGTGCTCCTGCCGGGCAGCGCTGCCGTTCCAGACCTCGAGGGTCTGCGCAACCTGCGTCTCCACCCACGACCAGCTATACGTTTCCCGCATTCTCGTATGAACTACGCAAACCCAGACCGGTCAGTTCCATCGCGATCAATAATCGGTCGCTGCCTGTGCGGCTTACGGAATCAGCAGCACCTTGCCTGTCGTCCTGCGCCCCTCCAGGTCCCGGTGCGCCTGCGCTGCTTCGGCCAGCGGATAATTGTGTTCCAGCCGCAGCTTCAGGCTGCCTTCGCTCACCCACCGAAGCACGTTGCCGGCCCGCAGTTCAAGCTCCTCGCGCGTCGCGGTGTAGTCCTTCATGGTCGGGCGCGTGATAAAAAGGGATCCTTTGGTCGAGAGCTGAATCAGGTCGAACGGCGGCACCGGACCGCTCGATCCGCCGTAGAGCACCATCATGCCGCGCGTCCGCAGGCAGGCCAGGCTGCCGTCGAAGGTGGTCTTGCCCACGGAGTCGTAGACGACCGGCACGCCCCGGCCGCCGGTGAGCTGGCGCACCTTGGCTGCAAAGTCTTCGCGGGTGTAGAGGATCGCCTCGTCCGCTCCGGCCCGATGAGCAAGCACCGCCTTCTCCTCCGTCGACACGGTGGTGATCACGCGCGCGCCCAGGTGCTTGGCCATCTGGATCAACAGCAGCCCAACCCCGCCGGCGCCGGCGTGGATCAGCACATCATCACCCTTCTGGATGGGATAGGTCGAGTGCGCCAGATAGTGTGCCGTCATCCCCTGCAGCATGGCCGCGGCCGCCTGCCGGGTGCTGACGTCCTCGGGAATTGCGATCAGCTTCGAGACGGGAGCCACGGCGAACTCGGCGTAGGTTCCCGTTACGTGGCACCAGGCAACCCGGTCGCCAACCTTGGCTGAGGTCACATCCGGTCCCAGCGCGATCACGGTCCCGGCTGCCTCCTGGCCGGGAACAAACGGCAGTTGCGCGGGATACCGCCCCTCGCGCAGGTACACATCGATGAAGTTGACGCCGCAGGCCTCGATCTGGATGAGCACCTGGCCTGGCCCCGGCTCGGGTGTGGGCAACTCGCGGAACGCAAGCACTTCGGGTCCGCCGGTCTTGGTAATCTGGATGGCTCGCATAGTGCTTCCATGGTACGCCCGCGGAAAGACTCGGCAAGCGCAGCCGTTCCCGCCGTTGGCTGCATTTTTCCCCCCGCCACCCAAGGTGCGCTCCACCGCGGTTTCTGCGACAATACTCTCTGCATGCAACCCGACAATCTCATCTCGCTCAAGGACGACATGGTGGCCTTCATCGCCGGCCACGGCATGCGCCGCTTCAATGGCTACGTCACGGAAGAAGTGCCCACCGTGATCTTCGAGGACGAGGATCCCGACGCCTGGAAGGACTTTGTGGAGCACGCCAAGGCCGCCGGCGCCAGCTTTGTCACCATGAGCGAGGTGGTGCTGGAGAAGTCCGACATCGCCATCCTGCTGCAGCAGCTTCGCGATCAGGCCTACCCCGATTCCGACGCACCCGAGATCGACGACGCCGAGTACCTGGTGAACCACGTCGGCAAACTCGGCTACCTGCAGCTGGGATTCGCGCACCAGGGCGTGATGTTCCTCTACGAAACCTCCACCGAGTGGTACGAGCGCTTCCAGGAACTCATCGAGACCCTCACTGACCTCGGCGGCATCGTTGTCGACGATGGAGAAGAGGACTGATCAATGACGCAATCCACTCTGCCCGCGGCCTCCGGCCACACTACCCTTCGAACCGTATGCCAGATTGCGCTTTGGGCCGTCATCGGCGTCAAAGCGATTTGGTTTTTCATGGCGCTCGCCTTCGTCGGGCTCCAGTGGCAAGTTCTCGGGTTCGGCGCTGCCCTGGCGATGCTCGCCGTGGCGACATGGAACTTTGGCACTGGAAATCGCAATCTTGCCATCGGTCTTGCATGGGCCGGTGTTCTCGTTGGCGTTGCCATTGGCTACTATGGTGGCGTCGCCTCCGGGCCGGCCACTGACCGGATCCACGACCAGTTCAGGACGCACAGCGTGGACATCGTCTTCCTTGCGATAGCATGCCTGCAGTTCTGGGTGGTCAGTAATATCGCTCCCAAGCCCGTCCCTCCGGCAAATGTCTGATCAAGACCTGGAGAGCGCTAGCGCGTGGCTCCTCAAGTCTGCCGATCCATCCGCAGTCGAATCCCTTGCCGCCGAACTGGGATGCCCTCTCCCAATCGCCCAGGTCCTTGTCTCGCGTGGCATCGACACGCCGGCCGCGGCGGAAGCCTTTCTCAGCCCCACGCTCGACAAGCTGCTGGACGACGCTGCCAACGATCCGACGCAACTGCTTGGCATGGACGCCGCCATTGAACGTATCCTCTCCGCCATCCGCGCCGCCGAGCCAATCCTCATCTACGGGGACTATGACGTCGACGGCACCACCGCGACCGTGCTGCTGAAGACCACGATCGAACGCATTGCGCTGGCGATCGACCCGCAGAGCCCCGCCCAGGTGACCTACCACGTCCCGCACCGGATCCGCGAAGGCTACGGGATGCAGAACGCCATCCTCGCCGAAGCTGCAGCGGCCGGAATACGGCTCGTCATCAGTGTAGACACCGGCATTCGCGCGGTTGCCGAGGCCGCAGAGGCCCGCGCGCTCTCGCTCGACCTGATCGTCACCGACCATCACCTTCCCGATCTGACGGGACCGGATGCATCGGCCCTCCCCGACTGCCTCGCGGTCATCAATCCGGTCCAGCCCGGCTGCCCGTACCCCAACAAACACCTGTGCGGAGCCGCTGTCGCCTACAAGCTTGCCCAGGCTTTGCTCGAGGCCGCTGCTCCGCTGACCCCCGATCCCGCCGCGTTCCGTGCGCGCACCCGCAGCGTCCTGGTCCCTTCATTTCTGAAGCTCGTCGCCATCGCCACCATCGCCGACTCTGTCCCGCTCACCGGCGAGAACCGCGCCATCGCAGCGTTGGGTCTGGCGGCGCTTGCCAACCCGGTCCAGCCCGGCTTGCGCACCCTGATGCAGCTCGCCAAAATACCGCTTGACAGACCGCCGACCGCGACCGAGGTTGGCTTCCGCATCGCTCCCCGCATCAACGCCGCCGGCCGCATGGACATCGCGGACGACGTGGTCGAGCTGTTCCTCACGCGGGACCCTGCCCGTGCGCGCGAACTCGCGGTCAAACTCGACAACCTGAACCAGGAGCGGCGAAACTCCGAGGCGCGCGCGCTCGACGCCATCGACCGTGAGTTGCTCACCCTGGTAGATACAGACGGCGCGTACCCTCCCGATTGCCTGATCCTCGACCACCCAGAATGGCATCGCGGCGTGCTGGGCATTCTTGCCTCGCGTGTGGTGGACCGCACCGGCCGGCCGGCCCTGGTCATCACCCACGCCGACGGCAACGCCCACGGCTCCGGCCGCTCCATCCCCGGCTTCCACCTGCTGGACGCCATCACCGCCGCCGACGCGGCGGACCCGGGCGAGCCGCTGTTCCATCGATTCGGAGGCCACGCGCACGCCGTCGGATTCTCGCTGCCTTCCGACCGGCTGCCGCTGCTCCGCGCCCGGATGAAGTCCTATGCGACTTCGCGGCTGACAGCTTCGCTGCTGATTCCCCCGCTCTACTTCGACGCCGAACTCATGTTCGCCGACTTCACCCCCGAGTTGGCAGCCTGGATTGCGCGCTGCGCGCCCTTTGGCATCGGCAACCCCGAGCCCATCTTCGTAACCCGCAACGCAGCCCTCGCCGCACCCATCCGCCTCATCCAGGAAAAGCATATCTGCCTGCAACTGAGGCAGGCCGGGGGTGCACAACCGGGCCCTGCGATTCCCGCCCTTGGGTGGAGCCGCGGCACTGCCAACTGGCCCGCACTATGCTCTGGGCTTGGCCTGACCCAGGGCTCCGCAGTCGACGTGCTCTACCGGATCAGGCAGAACACCGGCCCATACGCCGGCCCCCATTTCGGCGGCCTGGAGTTCGAGCTCTGCGCCTTGCAACCCGCTGCCCGACACGGGTGATGCCAGCCTGGCTTGACCGGCCTAAGAACCTGCCCCAATCGCCGCTAATCGGCCACAGATTCCCTGTTGCCGATCTGGGGGCAAGAATTTCTGGGTCGTTTTGCCTCAAAAAGTGTCTTATATACTGACAGCTAAGCACATGGCCTCTATCCCCAAGTCAAATCGCGCAACTCATTATGTAATTTGGGGAGCAGCCCTCTTCCTGATTGTCCTGGCAATTTATGCTGTCCGCTCGCTTACCCAAGAGCGGGTGAGCGTCCGCACCGCCCAGGTGACCTATCGGGATCTTGAAAAGAGAACTACGACCACCGGCAAGGTTGAGCTGATGGACGACTTCCCAGCCCATGCGCAAGCCGCCGGCCAAGTCCAGGGGATCTACGTCGACGTCGGCGACAAGGTCAAGGCCGGCCAACTGCTTCTGAAAATGGACGATAAGTACGCGCTGGCCAACCTGGCTCACGCCCGGTCGACGCTCCGTGCGGCTGAACTCGCGGGCAGCGATATTGACCACGGCGGTACGCAAGATGAACGCAATACCACCGCCGCAGACCTGAGCCGGGCGAAACTCCAACTCCAGCAGGATGAAGCCGACTACGCCGCCAGGCAGAAGCTCCAGCAGCAGGGGGCGGAATCGCCGGCCGAGGTGGCCGCCTTGCAACGCCGCATCCAGGTGGACAACACCAACATTCGCAGCATCGAACAGCACAGCACCCAACGGTACGGCGACGCCGATCGCGCTCGCGCGCAGGCGCAGCTTGAAGATGCACGCGCCGCGGTCGCCGCCGCACAAAGCGCCTACGAGACCGCCGACATTCACAGCCCCATCTCCGGCACTGTCTACTCAATCCCGGTCTCCCAATACGACTACGTCGACACCGGCACCGACCTCATCTACGTCGCAGACCTGAGCCGGAAGCGCATCATTGGATACTTCGATGAGCCCGATATCGGCAGCCTCGCAGTCGGACAGCCAGTCAAAATCACGTGGGAGGCCAAGCCGGGGATGGCGTGGCACGGACACGTCTCCCAGGTGCCCACTACGATCATCGAGTATCTGACGCGATTTGTCGGCGAGTGCCTGATCACGGTCGACGATGCCGATGTGCTCGAGCCCAACGCAAACGTCAACGTCACCGTCACCACCGCAAAACACTCTCACGTCCTCACCATTCCGCACGACGCCTTACGGGGGACGACCGCACAGCCCTATGTTTTCCGCATCATCAACAACAGACTCGTCCGTACTCCCGTCCAGTTAGGCACCCCTGATAATCCGGCCATTGTCAACGCCGACGAAGTCGAAATTACGGGCGGCCTCGCTGAGGGCGACACCGTCGCCACCACCCCCACCACCCCCCGCGACCTCAGCAATGGTCTTGAGGTCAAAACCGTTCAATAAATTGCGAACGAATCTCCTGGACCGCATGCTTCTGCTTTCTCCAAATCGCCTGGGTCACCCAGCCGACCCGGCCGGGCAGCCGCATCGTTTCCGACGGCTCGGCGGCCTTCGCGCTGCCGTGGCATGGTCTGTGTTTCTCTCGCTTGCGCCTTATGCGCATGCGCAGATATCGCTGACGACTGCGATTGATTTGGCACTGCGCAGCAACCCGCGCGTTCTGGGGGCTAAGGACGATGTCAATAAGGCGCGCGCTCAGCTCTCTCAGGTCCACGACGCGTACATCCCCGCTGTCAGCATCGGCGCAGGCCTCGGCCAGGCATACGGATATCTCCCCAGCCCGCCGACTCTCGCCACAGCCACCGCCGGATCGATCGTCTTCAACCTGTCGCAGTTCGACTACATCCGCTCGGCCAAGGAGGGCGTGGAGGCGGCCCTGCTGGCGCTCGATGATGTCCAGGAGCAAGTGGCCGAGGACACCGCGCTTGCCTACATCGCGCTGGATAACGACCAGCAGCACGAGCAGGTTGTCCGGCAGCAGACTGGATTCGCCAGCGCTCTTGTCACCATCGTTCAGGAGCGCGTCGACGCCGGACAGAACACGCAGATCGACCTTACTCAGGCCAAGCTCACTGCCGCCGAGCTTCGCCTGTCCGAACTCAAAGAGCAGGACGACATCGAGGTCGACCGCGACCACCTCGCGCGCCTGATCGGCTTGCCGCCCGCGTCGCTCCAAATCGACGGCAACCTTCCTGCGATCGTTGTCCCCCAGGACACGATTGCCAACCCGACGCCTAACGGCTACGCCAACTCCGCGGTGGCCTCAGCCTTCGCCAACGCCGAAGCCAAGCGGCAGCAGGCCAAGGGAGAATCTCGCTCGGGATTCTGGCCCGAGATCAATTTCGTCGCCCAATACAACCGGTACGCCACCTTCACCAACTCCTTCGGAACCCTGGAGACGTTCAGCAACGCCCATATTGGTGCGGACGAGACGGCCTTCGGCGTCCTGATATCACTTCCATTCTTCGATAAGGGACGGAGCGCCAGAGGGCGGATCGCCACAGCGGAAGCCTCGCGGGCCCTCCACGATGCACAGAACGTGCAGATCGACGCGCTCGACAGCCAGACGCGCCTTCGCCACACGATCACCGAGCTTCATGCACAAGCCGACATCGCCACTCTCCGGCAGCAACTTGCACAACAGAAGCTTGACGTTCTTCGCGTACAGCTTCAGTCCGGCACGGGCAACCCGAACGGCCCGCAGATGAGCCCGAAGGACGAGCAGACTGCCCGCATCGCGGAGCGGGACCAGTACCTGGCCGTTCTCGACGCCAGCTTCCAACTCCGCCAGACCGAGATTCAACTGCTGCGCCAGAGCGGCGAACTCGAATCCTGGTTTAAGTCCGTGATTTCCGCCCCGGCCAATCCTTCGCCGCAGAACAACCTTCCCCCCAGCCCCGCGCCGCAACCCTAAGCACCCTACTTCGACAGCAGGAACACACCCGCGCAGACAAACAGCGCCGCGAGCCAGCGCCGGCGGTCCACGTTTTCCTTCAGAAACAGCTTGGCCGCAAACGCGTTGCCCAGGAAGGTCAGCGACGCGCTCGCAGGCGCCGCCAGCGACACCTCCACGTTGGACAGCGTGAACAGCAGGGAGAAGAAACTGAGCGCCATCGAAAACACGCCCAGCATAAACAGCGGACTCGACACCACCGCACGGACCGCCCCACCCAGCCCGGACTTTGCGCGGATCACATCGAGATCGCCAATGCGCCGCATCGCCCCGGCGGTGAACACGTCTCCGGCGACCGCCGTCGCGGCAACGGTCAGGATGGTGGCCCACGTCTCAAAGACGCTCACTTCAACTGGCGCCGCAACCATCATTTCGAGCCGCCCGTCAGTGCGCGGACCGACTCTTCCACCGGATCCACCAATTCGTGCTGCGTCAGCGAAGGCCCGTTGGCGACGAATCCGACGCCGCACACGATCAGCACGATTCCCGCCCAGCGGTAGAGACTGACCGTCTCATGCAGCCAGAACTTTGAGAGCAGCGCCACCACCACGTACCCGAAGGCCGTCGCCGGCAGCACGAAGGTCAGGTCGGCCCAACTGAGCGCGGTCAGGTAACTGGCGAAGAAGCCCAGCAGGCACAGAATCCCGGTGATCACCCACGGATTTCGAATCGCCACCAGAAGCAGGCCGAGGTGCCCAACCGAAACCGGTCCCACCTGCCTCATGCCATGCGACAGCAGCGTGTCGCCTACGGAAACTGACAACATGACGGCAAGCAGAATGAGATAGCGCTGCGGAGAAAGAGTGTGCTTCATCTAGGGTTTGACAGGGAAAAGATCGAAGTCAGCTTCTGAGGCGTGGGCGCGAAGGGCGCTCACCAGAGCGTCGCGTTCAGCAGGCTGGAAGACTAACTCGCCGCGATCGGACATCGGCGCGGCCCGTGCGTAATCGACTGAGAGCCAGTTGGCCGAATAGCGAGGCGAACTTCTTTGGCGGCGTGAATTTGCCGGAATCTTGCCGGGCTGCCACGGACCGACCCGGGTGATCTCGTTCCAGGGCACCACACGCACACTCCAGAGCCGGCGCTGGATAAGTCCGACGGCGTCAATCTCCAACCATGTGAAGAAGTAGTTCGCCAAGCAGGATATGCCGATGAGCAGCCACAATATTCCGCTAACGAGATATGCGCCGCGAATGGCCGGATCCGCGTTCGGTTTGTGAATCCATGCGCAGCTCACCCCAAGCCACACTACAGCCGCGGCTAATTGATGCCCCTGGAACTTGGCACGGAAACGCATAACAAGAGTCTATCGCACTCAGAACGACACGTTTGCCGGCAAGGTCACCTTCATCACTGACTGGTCGCCAGTCTTCTGTTTCCACGCCGCGCGAATCGCTTCGATCCTCGCCGTGTTCGCTGCGGTCGCGGGATAGTCGATGATCAGCACCTTGGAGCGAATCCGCTCCGGCTTATTCTCTTGCTTACCCTGCCACTGCCCATACACGTCGATCACGGAGAGACCCGCGGGAAAGCGCGGTGTCGCTTCCTGGTCGAGGAACTCCCGCCATGCAGTTTCGGAGACGCCCTGGTCCGGTGCGTTCGCAGGCCCCAGGCCAAAGTACAGCCGGGTGTCGACCCAGTGCTGCGCGTGGGCAGGATGAGCAGCGTCGCCCTTGAGCGTGGGGCTCGGCGTCTTCTGCGCGGAGAGAACCAGCGGGACGAACCCGAACACCAAGAGCAGACATAAGGCTGGCAGAAGCTTCTTGAGTATCGCCATAGGCGTAATGGTAACCTCCCCACAAAGAAAAGCGGCCAGCCTGGAGCTGACCGCTTCCTCAAAACCAGAAACCGCGCTACGCGCCCTGGCCGACAGACTCATGCGCCTTCAGGGCAGAAGCCGCGCGCGCAGCCTTGTTACGCTGGCTGCGCAGCTTCATGAACGACTTCGCCTCGGTGTAGAGCCGGGGGAGATCGCGATTCTTGATCGACTGCCACACCACGCGCCACGCCTGCTTGGGCCGGAAGAAGTACTCGTCGTAAAACTTGTGCACCATCGACATCACGTACTCGACCGGCAGGCCGGGGTACTCGATGTGCGCCATCTGGTGGCCGCCATCGTCCATCATGGCCTCATTGGTGATGAACCCCTTCTCCTTGGCGTAGTCGAAGAACTCCGTCCCGGGAAAAGCATGAGCAACCGATACCTGGATGGTCTCGCAATCGAGCTGCTTGGCGAACTCGATGGTGTTGCGGATCGACTCCCGCGTCTCGCCTGGCAGGCCGAGAATGAAGTCGCCATGCACGGCCAGGCCAAGCTTATGGCAGTCGCGTTGAAAGTCGAGTGCGCGTTGCACCGTCGCGCCCTTCTTGATGTTCTTCAGAATCTGCGGATCGCCCGATTCGTAGCCAACGATCAGAAGCCGGCAACCGGCCTCCTTCATTGCCTTCAGCGTCTCGTAGTCCGTGGTGACGCGCGAGGTGCACGACCACGTCAGCCCCAGCGGCTTCAGCTTCTCGCACAGCTCGATGGTGCGCGCTTTCTGGATATTGAACGTGTCGTCGTCGAAGAAGAACTCCTTCACGTGCGGGAAGAGCTTCTTGGCGTTGGCCATCTCCGCGGCCACGTCGTCGGTCGACCGCTTGCGCCATGCGTGACCGCTCAACGTCTGCGGCCACAGGCAGAAGGTGCACTGCGCCGGGCAGCCGCGCGTGGAATACAGCGCAACAAACGGGTGCAGCAGGAACGGCACCGTGTACTTGGTCACGTCCAGATCGCGGGCGTAAATCTCAGTCGCCCACGGCATTTCGTCGAGCTGCTCCGGGGTCACCTGCGGCCGGTCGGGGTTGTGCTGGATGACGCCGTTCTCGTCCTTGTAGCTGATGCCGAGAATCTCGTGCAGCGGCTTGCCTTGCGCAAACTCAACCACGGAAAAATCAAACTCGCGGCGGCAGACGAAATCGATGGCCGGACACTCATTCAGCGCCCGGTCGGTTGAAGTGGTCACCGGCGGGCCGACGAACGCAATCTTGATCTTGGGGTAGGTCTGCTTGATGACCTCGGCCATCTTCTGGTCGCCGTCCCAACCCATGGTGCTGGTAAACAGGACCAGAAACTCGTAGTCCTTCAGGATCTCCACCACATCCGGCCACTTCAGGTGGTGCGGCGGTGCGTCCACCAGGCGCGACCCTTCCAGCATCCCGGCGGGATACGTCAGCCAGACCGGGTACCAGTAGGACTCGATTTCGCGGGTTGCGGGCCAGCGGCTGCTGGCGCCACCATCGAACTTTTCAAAGGAGGGGGGGTTCAGGAACAGCGTCTTGAGGGGCGTTGTCATTACCTCCAAGTTTACCATTTATGGCCGCTAATCGGCCCTCTATCGCACGCAAATTCGGGGTGCCCGTGCAGATGCTGGCCGCTGGGATGGGTGCAGCTAAACCGCTGATTTTGTGACGATTCTTCAGCGCAAAGCGGGTGCCGTGGCTGGCACGTTCGCAGCCGGCGCGACGGCAGGCGCGGGGGAGCCCGCCTTCTTCCTCCGGTGCAGCAGCCGTTGAATGTCTGGGCCGAACTCCAGAAACTGCCCGCCGATTGCACCAAAGAGGGTGACCGAGGTTCCATTCTCCAGCGTCAGCGCCACACCGCGTTCGTTCGCCGGGTAGTATGAGTTCGAGATCGCGCCCGAAATATAGTTCCCCAGCACATTGGAGATATTCGGCTGGCTCTTTCCATTGTCCCCGTGACAGACGACCGTTGATTCGGCTGCATCAAGAAAGCGCTTGAAGATCGGCCCCGTCCCTTTGCGAAAGTAGCGCGGGTCCTGATGCAGCAGTTGTGGCAGCAGCGCATTGCCGACCAGCGCGCCATTCACGTTGTCCGCGTAGTTCGCGCCAACGCGCTTCAGGTATCCCGTCGTGTCCCACCCGTAGCCGTTGTCGTTGCCGATGAGTTCACCGTACCCTCCGCCGATCACGATTGCCCAGCCAATATAAAACGGATCGATCACGCTGTGCAGGGCAAGTTTTCCACTTTTGGCCGCCGGTCAGAGGCACCGCCTGGCCGTTCATCACCACCTGGAACTGCGGCATCACGCCCAGCAGGCGCTGTTTCTCTTCCACTTTCAGGTCCCGCTCAGCCTGGTCATGCTGCATCTTCTTGGCATCCGCAGCATCACCAGTCGGTGCGGCGGGTGTGGGTCTGCGGCGAGGAAGAAGAAGACGCGCCGGGAGTTGCTGGAGCGGTCGGCCCGCTTGTGGCAGGCGGAAGAGCAGCCTGATTCTGCGCCACAGGAGCATCGGGAGGCAGCAGCGCAGCATTCTCGACTGCTGCCTGAGGGATGAATTGCGGTAGTTGTGCTCGGGCGATGGGCGATGCAAAAAACTACGCGGTCAGGACCGCAGCCGTGGCCACAACGAGCCTGGCGGATGGAAGTGGCTTCACCTAACAAGTTTATCCCAGGTGCGCTTGTCTTGCCCGCCTGCAGCCCATTTTTCGGTACGTCGTTTGGGGGAGCGGCGCACGCCTTTGCGGTACGCTTGGACAGCAAGGAGAACCTATGCAGTTCGAAATGGAAACGACGCCACACCGGCAGATCTATAACCTGCTGATCGGGCTGGTCGCCCCGCGGCCCATTGCCTGGGTCACCAGCATGGACCACGACGGCACCCTGAACGCGGCGCCCTTCAGCGCTTACAACTACCTGTGCACCGACCCGCCCATCGTCGCCATGGGCGTCACCAACCGCCCCGACGCTCGCTTCACTCCGAAGGACACGGCGCGCAATATCCGCCGAACGGGTGAATTCGTAGTCAACGTCGTCACCGACGACCTGCTGGAGAAGATGAACATCTGCGCCACCGACTTCCCCGCCGGCGTAAACGAGCTGGAGATGGCCGGCCTCACCACCGCGCCGTCGTCGGTGGTCAAAGTGCCGCGCATCGCCGAGGCGCATGCCGCGCTCGAGTGTCGCGAGTTCACCACGATGGAGATTGGCCGCTCGCGCATCATCCTTGGCCGCGTGGTTGCGATGTACGTCGAGGACCGCTTCATTGTGCCGGAGCAGAACGGTGCCGGCCCGTATATCAAGGCCGATGAGTTGCATGCCGTCGGTCGCATGAACGGCCTGGGCAACTACGCCCGCACCCGCGACGCCATCGTGAGCGTCCCCCGCATCTCCTATGAGGAGTGGCAGAAAGGAAAACGCTGAGGCAACTAGTTCTCCGAGGGCAGCTCGATGCGATCGATCACGATCACTTCCACCGGGCCCTTCGTCGGAACCAGCTTCAGGCCACGCTGCTCTTGCAGCGCGGTGAAGAGGGACGGTGCGTCAGCTTCGACCGGCGCGTCCAAATTCGGCGCCCCTGGCCGATCCGGAGTCCAGTCCAGCGTGTAATCATATAGGCCCGCAAGTCCGGTCTTGTTCACGACCGGGCTGCCGAGCCCAAAGAATGGCATTTGCGCGAGAACGTCCAGAGGTTGTCCCTTGGCAGTTAATTCCATCACAGTGCTTGTCTTGGGAATAACCAGAAAGCCCTGGCGCATGTCAGCGGGCTTTGGCATAGCCCCCGGAGCAATCGGCGGAGGAGGCGCATCGTCCCCGGGTTGAGCCGGCTTCGCCAGCGCCAGCTTCGGCCCTCCCTTCGCCACCACCAGCTCATAGATCGGCATCTCCCGGGTCTCGATGTGGGCCACAAGCTTGAACCGGTCCGCCAGCATCGACTGGACCATCAGCAACATCTGTTCTCTCCCCAGCTTTTGCGATTTCTGAATCTCGGCAAAGACCGCATCGGGAATCTTTCCCTCCACGTCGTAGTGGTTGTTATCGATCCACGCCGGCCCACCCAGCACCCGCGTCGACGCCGAACCCGGCGGTAACCCGTAAGCAACTCGCACCAAATCTCGCGCCGTCACATTGAAATTCCGAAACACATTCGGCGGCGGAAAACCCCCACCAGGAGGAGGCCCTCCACGGTCCGGCTTAATCGTCGCCACTTCAAACGACGGGAGCGGCCCCGCCGCCTGCACGATCTGCCCATGCGCTGCAACTCCATCTATTGTGCTGAACAGCACCGCGCACAGCACAGCCCTTCGTAGGGTTCCAAGAACTGCGCCTGCCATGCAAGCTTTCATAAAGCCTCCAGGAAATCACCGTGTCACCCGCTCCCTTCAACCCGCAGCAGCCGGGGAATCAGTCCAGATACTCGCGTATCCACGGGTCCCGCGAGTGGATCAGCTCTTCCGTCGTCCCATGGAACGCGACGTGGCCTTCATTGAGCATCAGGAACTTCATTCCCGGGTCGACCCCGCCGTCCGGACCGTCCTTCGCAATCGCCTTCATGCCGTGCGCAGGGTCGTAGCGATGGGTCGCGAGCGTGAAGGCATCCTGCAGGCGATGCGTCACCAGCAGCGACGTAGTGTGCGACACGTCGCGCTGCTTCATCACCAGTTCGATGATGGTGGTCGATGTGATCGGGTCGAGGCCGCCGGTGGGCGAGTCATAGAGGATGAGATCAGGCTGGCTGATGATCGCGCGCGCAATGGAGACGCGCCGGCGCATGCCGCCGGAGAGTTCGGGCGGGAACTTGTCGATCGCCTGCTCCAGTTCGACGAACTTTAGCGCCTCCACCACGCGCGCGTGCGCCTCGTCCTCGGGGACGTGCTCTTCGTGCAGCCGGTAGGCGACGTTGTCCTCTACGTCCAGCGAGTCGAACAGGGCCGACTCCTGGAAGACCATACCGATGTGCGCGCGCAGTGCGAACAGGTCGCGCTCGGGCATGGTGGTAATCTCCCGGCCGAAGATGCGGATGAATCCGGAGTCGGGAGCCAACAGCCCGTTGGCAAGCTTCAGCAGCACCGACTTCCCACAGCCGGCCGGTCCAAGCAGGATCAGCGTCTGCCCGCGTTCGACCGAGAACGAGATGTTCTTGAGCACCGGCTTCAACTCGAACGCGATGGACACATCGCTGAACTCAACGACCGGGGTCTCACTGTCCTGCGGGTCCAACATTGCGGCGCCGGGGTTGGGGATGGCTTCGGTCATAGGCGCTCTCAACTGCCAAAGATGCCGATCATCGCGCGCGTGACCAGCAAATCGACGACGATAATGAAGACCGAGGAGATGACGACAGCCTGCGTCGTCGCGCGGCCCACGCCCTGCGTCCCGCCCGTGGTCTTCATGCCGCAATAGCAGCCTACCGTGGCGATGATGAAGGCCGAGAAGAGCGGTTTGGTGAGCCCCTGAACGATGTCCCCGTGGACCAGCCCGCGATAGGAGTCGTGCAGGTAGGTGCTCGCGTTCAGACCGAGGATCGTCACGGACATCAGTGCCCCGCCGGCGATCCCGAAGGCGTCGGCAATGATGGTGAGGAAGAAGAGCATGAACACGGTGGCCAGCAGGCGTGGGGCCACCAGCTTGCGGATTGGGTCCGTGCCCAGTGCGCGCATCGCGTCCAGTTGCTCGGTTACCTTCATCGAGCCGATCTCCGAGGCCATGCCCGCGGCGTTGCGGCCCGACACCATCAGGCCGGTCAGCACCGGTCCCAGTTCCTTCACCATCGACAGCGAGACCAGCGAGCCGGTCATGGAGACAGCGCCAAAACTTGTCAGTGCGGTGGCAGACTGCAGCGCCAGCACGCATCCCGTGAAGAACCCTGTGAGAACGATAATCGGCAGCGAGCCGACCCCGATCGAGTCCATCTGCGTAATGATGTCCGCCCAGTAACGAGGCCGCGTGAAGAGGGCCGAAATGGCCGCGGCGCACAGAATGGAGTAATCCTGCACGGCCGAAATGTACTGCTTCAGGAAGGCTTCTGGGGATTGAAAGGCCATGGCTTCTGACGGTCAGGTTATCAGATGCACGGCTCGGCGCAGCGCCGTGAGCCAATTTGACCCGCCTTGACGGGCCGCGACTGCATCCAAGACAACATCGTCCATTCTCACATGGTTGGCAGCCACGCGAAAGTGAGAAGATAGAATCATGATTGCGGACCCTCCGGCGGAGACCATGTTGGCCGCCGTCTTACACGGCAAGGAAGACCTGCGCATGGAGTGGATCCCTGTCCCACACGCGGGCGATGGTGAACTGTTGTTGCGGGTGGGCGCGGCGCTTACCTGCGGCACCGACCTGAAGGTTTATCGCCGGGGCTATCACGCCATCATGCTCACGACGCCCATCGTCTTCGGGCACGAAGTCGCCGGCACCGTAGTTCTAACCGGCCCCGGCGTAACCGGATTCTCCGTCGGAGACCGCGTCGTCCCGATGAACTCCGCTCCCTGCGACTCTTGCTTCTTTTGCCGCCACGGCCAGCAGAACCTTTGCGAATGTCTCCTCTTCAACAATGGCGCCTACGCCGAATACATGCGCATTCCCGCGCGCATCGTGGAGAAGAACACGCTGCTGGTGCCCGCTGGCGTGCCGCTGGAGTATGCCGCGCTCACCGAGCCGCTCGCCTGCGTGGTGCAGGGACTCAACGAGACGGGAGCGCAGGCGGGCGACACCATGGTTGTCATCGGCGCCGGACCCATCGGCCTGATGTTTATCCACGTCGCGCATCTCCGCGGCCTTCGGGTTATCGCCGTGGTCAAGCGCGACGACCAGGTGAGGGCAGCGCGGCGCTTTGGCGCATCCGAAGTCGTGCAGATCGCCGAAGACCCACACGGCGGCACAGACACGGTCAAAGCCGTGCGAACACTCACCGGCAACTCCCGCGGCGCCGACGCCGTCATCGAGGCCGTGGCCACACCGGCCACATGGGAGGCTGCCGTCGCCATGGTGCGTAAAGGCGGTGTGGTCAACTTCTTCGGCGGCCCGCCAAAGGGCACCGTGGTCAGCCTCGATACCAACCGCCTCCACTACGGCGACATCACCCTGAAGGCCAGCTTCCACCACACCCCCGCCGCCTGCGCCGCGGCCTTCGCCCTGGTCTGCGGCGGAAAGTTCAAGTACGCGGAGTTCATCACCCGCACGGCGCCGCTGGAGGAGGTGCCGGCAGTCTTCGCGCGGATGATGACCCGCAGCACAGATAACATCGCCGACATCAAGACCGCCGTCCTTCCCAACGGCTATCGGCCCAGCCCCCGCGGGAGGAGCCAATGACCGGTCCGGTCGAACTTGCGCCCCGCGAGACCGCCGCGATGGACTCGCTCGCCGGTGCGCCGCCCGAGTATCAGACGCCGGAAGACCGCCCCACGCTCGACGAAGCCCGCGCCTGGTGCCACGCACTCGCCACCACGCACTACGAGAACTTCCACGTCGCCACGTTCTTCCTGCCCCGGCGTGTGCGCCCGCACTTCGAGAGCGTGTACGCCTTCTGCCGCGTCTCCGACGACCTGGGCGACGAGGTTGCCGACACCTCCACCGCCCTTCGCCTGCTGGAGACCTGGGGCCGCATGCTCGACGAGTGCTACGACGCGCCCCTGCAGTCCCGCCATCCCGTCTTCGTCGCGCTGCGCGAGACCATCGTCGCCTGCGACCTGCCGCGCACCCTCTTCCACGACCTGCTCCGCGCCTTCGAGCAGGACCAGGTGAAGACGGAGTATTACACCTGGGACGAGGCAGTTGAGTATTCGCGCTACTCCGCCAACCCGGTAGGCCGGCTCGTGCTCATGGTCTGCGGCTACCGCGATGAGCAGCGCGCGCTCCTCTCCGACAAGATCTGCACCGGCCTGCAGCTCGCCAACTTCTGGCAGGACTGCGTACGCGACTCCGAAATCCCGCGCCGCTACGTTCCCGCCGAATACATGGAGCGCTTCGGCGTGGCCGAGGGTCAGATCGAAGGCCGCGTCTTCACCCCCGAGTTCGGCGCCATGATGCGGGCGCTGGTCGACCGCACCCGCGACATGCTGCGCCAAGGCGCTCCCATCAGCGAGATGGTCGACGACGAACTTGGTGTCACCCTCGATCTTTTTCGCAAGGGCGGCGAAGCCATCCTTGACGGTATCGCCGCGCAAAAGTACGACGTGCTCCGCGGCCGCCCCGTGGTGACGCGGCGCAGGAAGCTGATGCTGCTGCTGAGCGCGTTGATCGGGAAAATCCGGACGCGGCGCAAGGCTGGAGCCCCAATCGCGTGAGCGAAGCACCGAACGCGCCCCGCACCGCCAACCGCAACGCGCGCACCGCCGAGGCGTACCGATTCTGCCGCGAGGTCGCTCGCCGCGAGGCCAAGAACTTCTACTGGGCCTTTCGCGTGCTCCCCCGCCATAAGAGCGACGCCATGTGCGCTGTTTACGCCTTCATGCGGCGCGCCGACGACATCTCCGACGACGAATCCAAGACGATAGAGCAGCGGCACGCCCAAATGAAAGGGTGGATGGGCGCGTGGCGGGCCTCGCGGCATAGTTCGGGCGGAGCAGGGGTCGATGATCCTGTGTTTCTCGCGCTTGGAGATACTTTGAGGGAATTCGCGATCCCTGAGAGTTTGATCGAAGAACTGGTTGCCGGCACCATCATGGACCTCGAGCCCCGTTCGGCCGCCGTGCAGACCTACGCAACCTTCGAGGACCTCTACCGCTACTGCTACCTCGTCGCCTCGGTCGTCGGCCTTGTCTGCATCCGCATCTTCGGCTACACCGACGCGCGCGCCGAACAACTCGCCGAGGAGACCGGCGTCGCGTTCCAGCTCACCAACATCCTCCGTGACGTCAAGGAAGACATCGAGCGCGGCCGCGTCTATCTTCCCATCGACCTGCTGGATGAGTTCGGCGAGAACGTCGACGAACTGTGCGAGCTGGCCGCGGGCCGCACCATGACCGAACGGGAGCGCGGCATGCTTGCCACGCTGGCGATCCGCGCGGAGAAGTACTACCTCGCCGCCAACAAGCTCATCCCTCTGCTGGATCGAGACAGCCGCGCCGCCATGTGGGTCCTGGTCACCATCTATCACCGCCTGCTCGGCCGCATCGCCGGCCACAGGATGGAGGTCTTCCGCGAACGCATCGGCCTTTCTACCACCGAGAAGCTTAGAGTTCTCGCCCGCGGCGTCGTTATGGCCGCGTGGAACCGGATGGTGGGGTGATGCCCGCCGACGCCAACCAGCACGATGTGGCCGTTATCGGCGCAGGCACAGCGGGCCTCGCGGCTGCGGTCGTCCTGGCCCGCGATGGCGCGCATGTAACCCTCCTCGAACGCCGCCCGTTCGTCGGCGGCCGCGCTTACTCTTACTTGCATCCGGCCCTCGGCGAAACCATCGACTCGCAGCACGTCGTCGTCGGCTGTTGCACCAACTTCCTGGACCTCATCACGCAGGCCGGAGCCGCCGATTCGATTCGCTGGTACGACGAACTCTGCTTCCTCGAACCATCAACCAACGGCAACCCGCGCCAAAGCTGGATCAAATCCGGCTCCCTTCCCGCACCCGCACACAACTCTCTGAGCTTTCTCCGTGCGCCCATGCTCACTCTCCGCGACAAGGCGCGAATCGCCGCCGGCCTCGCGCACTTCCTCCGCGGCTGCCCAGCCACCGATCAGGAGAGCTTCGCCGCCTGGCTCAAGCGAACTCGCCAGACCGACCGCGCCATCCGCCACTTCTGGGAACCGGTCGTCGCCGGCGCGCTCAACGATGTCTTCGAGCGCTGCTCCACGAAGTACGCCGCCAAGGTCTTTTACGAGTCCTTCCTGTGCTCGACCGAGGCCGGCCGCCTCGGCATTCCCGCTGCCCCACTCAGCGAGTTCTTTCAGCCCGTCGTCGATTTGGCGCAGAGTCTCGGCGTCGATATGCGCGTCAACGCAAGCGTCGAAGCGATCACGCGCACTCCGGACGGCCGCTGGAAACTTAAGACTCGCGAATGCGAGATCGAATCCAACGCAGTCATCCTCGCGACCGGCTTCCGCCAGACGCAGGCCCTGATCCAATCCCTTACGGCGCCGGGTGCGTCGCCGGACCCGGCCACGCAAATCCCCTTCGACAAGTTCGTCGCCGCCCCCATTACTACGATTCACCTGTGGTTCGACCGCGAAGTCACCGATCTTGACCACGCCGTCCTGCTCGACACACGCATCCAGTGGATGTTCGCTAAATCGCGCATTCGCCGCTGGGAACCTGCCCGCGGCAGCTACCTCGAACTCGTCATCAGCGCGTCCTGGCCGGAGATCGACATGCCACGCGAACAGATCCTCGCCTCCGCCCTGCGCGAAGTGGAACTTTTCTTCCCCCGCGTCCGCGAAGCCATGCTGCTCAAGAGCGCCGTCCTGAAAGAAGCGCGTGCCACCTTCTCCGTCGTTCCCGGACTCGACCGCTACCGCCCGCCGCAGACCACTGCATACCCGGGCCTCTACCTTGCGGGAGACTGGACCGCTACCGAATGGCCCTCCACCATGGAAGGCGCGGTCCGCAGCGGCCGACTCGCCGCCGGTGAGGTTCTTGGCAGCCGCACGAGGTTCCTCACTCCCGAGACACCCGCCACCGGGCTGATGCGCTGGCTAAGCCGAGTCTCCTAGCCTTCGCAAACCACGCAGCCGGCTACCGAATTAGACGCCCTCGGCTGAAGTCAATTTCTCTTCCGCCTCGCGCATCTCCGCATTCGCGTAGTCGTACTTAGCAGCGTCGTCGCCGGCCTCTTGCCACTTCTTCTGGCCTTCTTCCATCTCCTGCTTGGCTGCTTCCTTGTCGATCTCCTCCGGACGCAGCGCCGTCTCCGCCAGAATCGTCACCCGCTCCGGCAGCACCTCGACGAATCCCCAGGCCACGAAGAACTTCTGGTCGCCCGAAGTACCGCCATGCAGCCGTACCTCGCCTGCGCCCAGCTCCGCCAGCAGCGGCGCAGCGCCGTACAGAGTCTCCAGATACCCCGAGCGCGACGGCAGCTCCACCGCCTCCGCTGTCGCATCCAGCAGCAGCCGGTCCGGACTTACCAGCCGCACCGTCAACAGCCCCGAATTTGCACCCGCCTCAGCCATCTCGTCCTTCAACTAGCAACCTGCAACTGACAACCTGCAACTGATCTACGCCGTCTGCTGCATCTTCTCCGCGGCTTTGATCACGTCCTCGATGCCGCCCTTGAGATAGAACGCCTGCTCCGGAATCGCGTCGTGCTTGCCTTCAATGATCTCCTTGAAGCCGCGCACTGTATCCTCAACCTTCACATACGCGCCGGGAATGCCGGTAAACACCTCGGCCACGTGGAACGGCTGCGACAGGAAGCGCTGGACCTTGCGCGCGCGCGCCACCGTCGTCTTGTCCTCTTCGGAGAGCTCGTCGATGCCCAGGATCGCGATGATGTCCTGCAGGTCCTTGTAGCGCTGCAGAATTCGCTTCACGCCCTGGGCCACGTCGTAGTGCTCCTGGCCAACGATGCGCGGCGAAAGAATCCGCGAGGTCGAGGCCAGCGGATCGACCGCAGGATAGATGCCCAACTCGGACAGAGGCCGTGAGAGCACGGTGGTGGCGTCCAGGTGGGCAAAGGTCGTCGCCGGCGCCGGATCGGTCAAGTCGTCCGCCGGCACGTACACTGCCTGCACCGAAGTCACAGAACCCTTCTTGGTCGAGGTGATGCGCTCCTGCAGCTCGCCCATCTCAGTTGCCAGGTTCGGCTGGTAGCCGACGGCCGAAGGCATGCGCCCCAGCAGCGTGGACACCTCGGAACCGGCCTGCGTGAACCGGAAGATGTTGTCAATGAAGAGCAGCGTGTCCGCGCCCTCGCTGTCGCGGAAGTGTTCCGCCACCGTCAGCCCCGTCAGCGCGACGCGAAGTCGCGCCCCCGGCGGCTCGGTCATCTGCCCGTAGATGAGCGAGGCTTTCGACTTCTGAAAATCCTTCAGGTCGATAACGCCGGACTCCTGGAACTCGATCCAAAGATCGTTGCCTTCGCGGGTGCGCTCGCCCACGCCGGCAAACACCGAGAAACCGCCGTGCTGGGTCGCGACGTTATTGATCAGCTCCTGGATGATGACGGTCTTGCCCACGCCCGCGCCGCCGAACAGGCCGATCTTTCCGCCCTTGAGGAACGGCTGGATCAGGTCGATGACCTTGATGCCGGTCTCGAACATCTCCTCGCTGGTCGACTGCTCGTCGAACGCGGGAGCCTGGCGATGGATCGGGCTGAACTCCTTCGAGTTGACGGGGCCGAGTTCGTCCACGGGCTCGCCGAGCACGTTCAGCACCCTGCCCAGCGTCGCCCGGCCCACGGGAACGGTGATGACCGCGCCGGTGTCGATCGCCTTCATCCCGCGCACCATGCCTTCGGTCGCAACCATGGCGATGCAGCGCACGCGGCCTTCGCCCAGGTGCTGCTGCACCTCGACGATCACGCTCAGCGGCTTCGGCACGTCGAACCCGTCGGAGACAATGCGCAACGCCTGGTAGATCGGCGGCATCGTCTTCTCTTCAAACTGCACGTCAACGGCCGGTCCGCTGATTGAAATTACTCGTCCAATATTCTCTGCCATAGTCTCTTCGTTCCTAATCTCTTCTGCCAACTAGAGCGCCGCAGCGCCGCTTACAATCTCGATGATTTCCTTGGTAATCGCCGCCTGGCGCAGACGGTTCATGGTCAGGCTCAAGCTCTCAATCAGGTCCTCTGCATTCTTGGTCGCCGCGTCGGTCGCAGTCATGCGCGCTGCGTGCTCCGCGGCCGCCGACTCCAGCAGCGCATGAAAGATCTGGGTCGTTACATACCGCGGCATCAGGTCGCGAAGCAGCTTCTCCTGCGGCTGGTCGAAGATGTAGTCCACGTCTGCCGTGCCGAACTTCTTCGCTTCCTCTTCCGCCCCCTCATCCACCGGCTCCTCAATCGAAACGCCCGCGGTGCTGGCTGCCCGCGCCGCCGCTTCCTTCTGCTCCTCGGTCATCTCCTCGGCCGCGGTAATCTCCTGCGTGCCGAGCTTGCGGATTGGCAGCAACTTCTCAACCACCAAACGCTGCGAGATTACCGACTTGAACTCGTTGTAGACGATATACACCGAATCGATCTCGCACCGCTCGTAGCGCTCAATGATCGAACGCGCCATCTCCGACACGTCATCGAAGTCCACGCGCAACAGCAGGCCCGGATGTTCCGCGGCCACCTCAATCGGCTGCGCGCGATGGCGCACGACATCGTAGTGCGTAGACAGGTCGTTGTCGTAGTGCTGTTCGGTCTTCTCGTAGTTCGCCGCTGCCACCTTCTTCTTGTAGAGCGCAATCGCCTTCTTGCCCACCGGCTCCAGATCGATGTTCTGGCCCAGCTTGCGGCGCTCGTCGATGAACCGCTGCGCCGCCTTGCCGATGTTCGAATTGAAGGCGCCGGCAAATCCCTTGTCGCCCGCAATCACGATCACCAGCACGCTCTTCTCTTCGCGCTCGACCAGCAGCGGGTGCAGCACCTCGCCCGTCTGCTCGCTGCACAGGTCGGTCCGGCGAACCATCGACACCAGCACGCTGGTCAGCATGCGCGCATAGGGGCGCGCCCGCATGGCGCGGTCCTGCGCCCGGCGCAACTTCGCCGCCGAGACCATCTTCATGGCCTTGGTGATCTGCCGCGTGTTTTTCACACTGCGGATGCGCCGCCGAAGATCGAGTACGTTGGCCATGGTTTACTTGCTGCCCGCCATCGCGGGCGCCGGCGTTGGCTGTGCCGCTGCGGGTGTTGGCTGCGGGGCTGCAGGTGTAGGCTGCGGGGCTGCAGCTTCCTTCGCGGCCGCATCTCTCTTGTCCTTCAGGTCTGCGAGAAAAGATCCCTTATAGTCGTTCACCGCGGCGGTCAAGCGTGACTTGATGTCGTCGTCCAGCGCCTTCTTGGTCGCGATATCGGTCAGAATGGCAGGCGCCGACGTCTCCAGGTACGGATAGAATCCGTCCTCGAACGCACGCAGGTCCGGCACCTCAACGTCGTCCAGCAGCCCCTGCGTTCCGGCAAACAGAATTGCCACCTGCTTCTCCACCGGCAGCGGCTGGAACTGCGGCTGCTTCAGCAACTCGGTCAGCCGGGAGCCGCGATTCAACTGCTGCAGCGTTACCTTGTCGAGATCGGACCCGAACTGCGAGAACGCCGCCAGTTCGCGGTACTGCGCCAGATCCAGCTTCAACGTAGAGCCCACCTGCTTGGTCGCCTTGATCGCCGCTGCAAAACCCACGCGCGACACCGACAGGCCTACGTTCACCGCCGGGCGCACGCCGGAGTTGAACAGGTCCGTCTCCAGAAAGATCTGGCCGTCCGTAATCGAAATCACATTCGTCGGAATATACGCCGACACGTCGCCTGCCTGGGTCTCGATCACCGGCAGCGCGGTCAAGCTACCTCCGCCCAGTTTGTCCGACAGCTTCGACGCCCGCTCCAGCAAGCGGGAGTGCAGGTAGAACACGTCGCCCGGATAAGCCTCGCGGCCAGGCGGCCGGCGCAGCAGCAGCGAGATCTCGCGATAGCTCACCGCGTGCTTCGAAAGGTCGTCGTAGATCAACAGCGCGTGACGCTTCGAGTCGCGGAAGTACTCGCCCATCGCGCACGCTGCGAATGGAGCGAGATACTGCATCGGCGCGGGCTCGGACGCGGTCGCCGCGACGACGATGGTGTACGCCATCGCGCCGTTCTCTTCCAGCGTCTTCACAATCTGCGCCACCGAAGACCGCTTCTGCCCGATCGCACAGTAGATGCAGATCAGGTCCTTCCCCGCCGAGTTGATGATGGTGTCCAGCGCAATCGCGGTCTTGCCCGTCTGCCGGTCGCCGATCAGCAACTCGCGCTGTCCGCGGCCGATGGGGATCATGGTATCGATCGCCTTGATGCCCGTCGCCATCGTTTCGCGTACGCCCTGGCGCTCGACCACGCCCGGCGCCAGCCGTTCCACCGGAAGCCGCTGGTCGGTAGCAATCGGTCCCTTGTCGTCGATGGGCGCGCCCAGCGCGTCCACCACGCGCCCGATCAGCGCCTCCCCCACCGGCACCGACATAATCGTGCGGGTGCGCTTTACCTCATCGCCTTCGCGGATCTTGGTGTAATCGCCCAGCAGCACGGCGCCCACCTCGGACTCGTCCAGGTTCATCGCCAGGCCGGAAATGCCGTGCGGAAACTCGAGCATCTCGCCCGCCATTACCTTGTCCAGCCCATGCAGGCGCGCAATGCCGTCGCCCAGAGAGATCACCGTTCCGACCTCGTCGACCTGCATGCGCTGCTCGTAGTTCTCAATCTGCTGGCGGAGCAGCTGGGTTATCTCATCCGCGTTGATCTTTGCCATTTCGTTTCTTGCCTCAATCCCTTGCTGAATCCCGTTTTTGCTCAAAAGCCTCCGGCCGCCGCTGCTATGCGTTCACCAGCCTCCGCTTGAGCTGCTGCAACTGCGCGCGCACCGATCCGTCATAAATCGTCGATCCAATCTCCACGACAGCCCCGCCTAGCAGGCTGGCGTCTTCCGCGTAGCTGGCGCGAACGCGCGCGCCGGCAAGCTTCGCGATCTGCGCCTCCAACTGTGCGCGGTCCGCCTGATTCAACTTGCGCGAGCTGGTAATCCGCGCCTCAACTGCACCTGCGTGCTCGTCCACCAGATCCCGGTACGCAGTCAGAATATCCTCCAGCTCACCCAGCCGATGGTGCTCCAGAATGACCGCGAGGAAGTTCCGCACCTGGTGAAACATCCCGATGCGTGCTGCGATCGCATCCAGCACCTTCAGTTTCTTGCCAATCTCAATCGAGGGATTCTCCAGAAACTCCCGCAGCTCGCCGCTTCCCGCCAGCGTCTCTGCAAAGTCGCGCAACTGCTGCTGCGCCGCTGCCGCATCGAGGCGTACCGATTCCGCAACCTCGGCGAAGGCGCGCGCATATCTCGGGGCGGAACTGGCCATTTAGTTCTGTCCCTTCTTTGACTCATCGCCGGCCAGCCGCTGCGCAAATCCCTGCACCAGCAGCCTGTCTGTCTCAGCCGAAACCACCAGTTTGCGCGCCGCCTGTTCAATCGCGAGTTCCGCTGCGTGCTGCTGCAGTTGTTTTTGCGCATGCATGGTCGCGGCGGCAATCTCCTGCTCTGCCGACGCCAGTATCTTCTTCTTTTCTTCCTCGACCGAAGCCTTGATGCGCTGCTCCTCCGTGGCGGAATCCTGCTCCGCATGGGCGCGCATCGCGGCAATCTCGCCATCCAGCTTCGCCAACCGCTCTTCCACGCCACTCAACCGCGCGCGCGCCTCTTCGGTCGCGGTCCGCGCATCCGCCAGGCTCTTCTGAATCGCCGCCGTGCGATTGCGAGGAACCATCCCCGGGAAAGCCTTCGGCAGAAATACCACCACCAGCCACGCGACGCCCAGCGCGAACAGCACAAAGTTCCCTAACTCCGACAAAGTTGACGCACGGTCAGTGCCAATGCCCAACTTCTTGCCGAGCCACCCTACCGAGGGCGACTTGCGATACGCGTCGTGCTCGTCCACTTCCTGCTGATTCTTGTCGGGTGGTTGCGCCGCGGATGTGCTCGCCGCGCCCGCCGTCTGCGCCTGCGCCGGCAGTTCCCGCAGAGGTAACCCAACCCCGAGCACAACCGCAAACGCCAGGACCGCCAGCAAACTCCTCAACCGACTTCTGTTCACTGCGCCGCCTCCGGTCGAGCTTCCGCCGGCATCACCGCTCGCATGATCTTCTCGCTAAGCTCGGCACTCATCCCCTCGATCTGCAGTTCCGCGATGGCCACGCTCTGCTCGATCTCGCCCTTCGCCGCCTGCACCTTCTCGGCGGTCGCAGCGCGCGCCTCGGCCAGCGCCCGGTCGCGCTCCGCCTGCCATTGCTTCAGCCGCTTCTCCCGCGCGCCGTAGATATCCGCCTTGGCCTTGCGCAGCCTGTCTTCGTAGTCTGCCGTCTTGGCCTCGGCAGCGGAGATCGCGTCGCGCGCCTGTTCAACCGCACCCGTCGTCCGCGCACGCCGCTCGGCCAGCACGCGGTCCAGAGGCCGCCGCACCAGGAATCCGTAAGCAACTACCAGCAGCAGGAACAAAACCATCGTCGGCATAGAGCCGAGCACAAGTCCACCGAGTTGATTCAGTATTTGATCCATGTTGGAGCAGGCCGTGGGACTGCCAAAAAATCCTTAGAACCGCCGGGGACGGACGCGGCCTTTGAGTGTTGGGTACACCTAGTTCTAACAAAGGGTTAACAGGGGTGTCAAACCTCCATAACGCGATAATCGCCTGAAAAATTCGATATTCGCACAGCTTTCCCGCCCTTGTGCGCCTCGTCAAAAAGCACTTTGACAAACGCCCCCGAAGGTCTAAACTTTAGTTACCACCAAGACCCTATGTCCTGGGTCGTACAGGTCGCGTGCAAGGGGACACCACCTCCGCTCCCCAACAGGCGGCCTGTTCTGTTTAACCTTCCTGCACCTGGTCCGATAACTCTGAAGCGCAATCAGCCGCGCTCGCGAAACCTGCGATAGCGTTCCAGCAACGACGCCGGTCCGCGCGCCGTCAGATACACCACGTTCCCGGCAAAGCTCTTCTTCCCCAGCACCGCACCCGCCTCGAGCGCAGCCAACGCCGCGCCCTCCGATTGCGGCAGGCGAAACCTCGCCTCCACCAGCGGGTCCGCGACCAGCGCCTCGTCGATCGCCGCGAGCAGTCGATCCAGCCCAGTTTTCGTCAGCGCTGACACCGCGACCGTCGCCGCGCCACTCGCTCCACCCACCAGCCGCACCCGCTCCGACTCCGACAGCAGGTCGACCTTGTTCAACACTTCGATCACCGGCTTGCCCCGCACATCCAGCTCGCCGAGCACCTTTTCCACCTGCACCTTCTGCTCGTCCAGCATCGCACTGGATGCATCGCGAACGTGCAGCAGCACCTCGGCGCGCTCCACCTCTTCCAATGTCGCGCGAAAGCTGGTTACCAGCGTATGCGGCAGGTTGCGGATGAATCCCACCGTATCCGACAGCAGTATCTTCCGCCGGCTGGGCAGTTGCAGTTGCTTCAGCTTCGGATCAAGCGTTGCGAACATGCGCGCCGACTCCAGCACCCCGGCTTCGGTCAGCGCGTTGAACAGCGTGCTCTTGCCTGCGTTGGTGTAACCCACCAGCGCCACCACCGGCACGGGCACAGCCTCGCGCCGCTGTCTCTGCTGGCGGCGGATGCGCCGCACTGCCTCCAGTTGCTCCTTCACATGATCGATGCGCAGGTTGATCTTGCGCCGGTCCGTTTCGAGTTGCGTCTCGCCCGGTCCACGGGTTCCGATTCCGCCGCCCAGCTGCGACATCGCCTTGCCCCGTCCGGCAAGCCGCGGAAGCTGATACTCAAGCTGAGCCAGTTCCACCTGCAACTGGCCCTCGCGCGTCCGCGCGTGGCGCGCAAAGATGTCCAGGATCAACTGCGTCCGGTCGATCACGCGGCAGGGCAGCCGCTCCTCAAGGTTCCGTAACTGCGTCGGTGTCAAATCATGGTCGAACAACACCAGGTCCGCGCCGCTGGAAGCCGCCACACCCACAATCTCGTCGAGCTTTCCGTGCCCCACCAGGGTGGCTGGATCCGGCTTTGCGCGGCGCTGCACCACCGTTGCCGCCACCTCCGCGCCTGCGCTCCGCGCCAGTTCCTCAAACTCCGTCAGCGACGCGGCAAAATCGAGATCGCTGCCCGCGCCGACGTGGGTCGCCGCCCCAGAAACCTCCGCCGCCTCCGACCGCATTGCCGCGGCATCGCGAGCCAGCTTCGCCGCTGCGGTCAACCTCCTCCGCTGTCCGGTGAACTCCACCGCGACCAGCACGGCGAACTCCTGCCGCGCATTTGCGTGCGTCAAGGAACGAGCCCCGCGCGACGCCTCCGCCTGTGCTTCCACAAGGCTCACCTGTATCCTCTTGTTCTTGTCGTTTCGGGGTTGGGTATGTCGGTCTGCCTTCAACGCTTGGCTCAGTCGCCCGCAACGCCGGCAACTTCACTGACTACACCCGCAACTCCACTGGCCCCGCCCTGCGCGCGGGTCTCCGGCTTGGCTTCCGTCCGGCCGTCGGCGTGCGGCCCTACCCTGCCGCTGACCACAGTGGAGATCGCATGCTTGAAGATCAGTTGCTCCTGTGCATTGTTCTCGAGCAGCACGGAGTACTTGTCGAAGGACCGGATCTTGCCCGTCAGCTTGACCCCGCTCACCAGGTAGATCGTGATTGGGCTCTTGTCCTTGCGAACCGTGTTGAGGAAGGTGTCTTGAATATTCTGTGCCGGCTTAGATTCCATGGTGCCGATCCCCTTTAGGTGGCTCGCTGCCTAGTAAAAAGAAACGCCCGGGCCCCATCATGCTCCCCTGGAACACATCCCCGACTGCAGACTTCAATACAATTCCGAACCTGTTCACAATACGAGCATCGCCACTTATTTTCAACTCAGCCGGCCCGTTTGATCCGCAAAACTGTCCACTTTCTGACAGTTGCCCGGTGGGGAATGTTCCATCACCTACTACGCCAGTACTGTTTGACGCACGTCGGTGTCAAAAAGTCTCATGGGGTCCGCGTTGTACCATTGCTTCCGTGCCCAAGCCCACGCCGCAATCAGTTCCTATGTTCGACTTCTCCCGCCAGTTCGGTCCGCTGCGGCAGGAGATACTCGACGCCATCGCCCAGGTCTGCGACTCGCAGATCTTCATTCTCGGCCCCCGCGTCGCCGCATTTGAGAGCGCCGCGGCGGCCGCCTGCGCCTCCTCCTTTGCCATCGGCTGTGCCAGCGGGACCGACGCCCTGTGGCTGGCGCTGGCCGCGGCCGGCATCGGCGACAGCGCCTCCAGCACTCGCGGCGGCACCGCACCCTACGCCGTCATCACCACCCCCTTCACTTTCTTCGCCAGCGCCAGTTCCATCCTCCGCGCCGGCGCCCGGCCCGTCTTCGCCGACATCGACCCCATCACCTTCAACCTCTCGCCCGACGCTGTCGCCGAACTACTGCGCAGCCCCGCAGGCCGCGACATCAACGCCATCCTGCCCGTCCACCTCTACGGCCAGTGCGCGGACTGGGACGCCTTCGCTGCTGTAGCTCGCGACCGCCCGGGACTTCTTCTGATCGAGGACGCCGCCCAGGCATTCGGCGCAACGTGGAATGGCCGCCCCGCAGGCTCCCTCGGCGCCGCCGCCACGTTCAGCTTCTACCCCACCAAGAACCTCGCCGCCTTCGGAGACGCCGGCCTTCTCACCACATCCAGCCCACAGCTCGCGGCCCACGCGCGCTCCCTGCGCGCCCACGGCATGACCCGCCGCTACTACCACGATGAGGTCGGCTGGAACTCCCGCCTTGACGCCATCCAGGCTGCTGTTCTCGAGGTCAAACTGCGCTACCTTCCCGAGTGGAACCAGCTGCGCCGCGATCGCGCCGCCCGCTACGACGAGCTCTTCCGCGCCGCGGGGTTGGCCACCGCGCCCGCCACATCTTCCACCGGCGCTTCAACCCAGGACGGCATTGTCCTTCCCTTCACCGACCCGCGCGCCACCCACGTCTTCCACCAGTACGTCATCCGCGCTCCGCGCCGCGACGGCCTCCGCGATCACCTAACCGCCCATGGCATCGGCAGCGAAATCTACTACCCCGTCCCACTCCACCTGCAGGCGGCCTTCAAAGACCTCGGCTACAAGCCCGGCGACTTCCCCCACGCCGAGCGCGCCTCCGCCGAAGTCCTCGCCCTGCCCATCTACCCCGAACTCCGCGATGGCGAACAGCAAACCGTGGTCGACGCTATCCGCAGCTTCTATGCCTGATTCGCGCAAACGCGTTCGATCACGGGAAAAGTTCTAGGTTCGGGAACCCTTCCTCAAACTCCGAAATAACAGCCAACATCATTGTGGAAATAAACGGCACAGCCAACGTTGGCCACCTGTACGCTTTCACGGAATGGAGTCTATTCCACTTCCAGACCACTAACGCTAGCGCTTTTTCTTCTCAGCTTTCGCCTTCTTCTCTTCCGCCACCGGATGCGCCTCCGGCTCATCCTTGCTTCCCGGCGCAGCCACCCGCCGCACCAGGTTCCCCTCCAGCCGATAGGTCTTCGCAATCGTCCGTCCCGGCGTCACCATCCCCGTCACCGGGTTCGGAACCACCGGCCCCGCATCGGCCGCCAGCACCTTGTAGGTAAAGGACGGCAGCGGAGTCTCGGCCACAACCGCCTTCCCGTACGGGTCCTTCTGCATGCCGATCGCGACCGGCAGATACCCTTCTATATTCTTCTCGCGGAACGCTGTCTCATACCGATGCATCTTCAGATTCCATGTAAATACCCGCACCTGGTCGAAGTCGAACGGCAGTCCCGCCGTGTAGGGCGCCATCAGGGTCAGGTAGATCGGAATGTTCTTGTCGTCCTGGTCGGCCCCCGGATCGTTCACCGTTGCCAGCACGTACGCCCCGACGATCCGCTGTCCCTCTGCGTACCGGGTGACCGAATCCGGCGCGTCCACATCCACATACCGCGACAGCAGCCAGCCCGTCCGCCCCTGCGCATCGCGCGCCAGCCACCAGTCCTCCATTGCAATCGGCGGCGCGGCTGAAGTGCCGGTTCCCGCAGTTCCGGTTGCCTTGGCCGTATTCCCCGGCGCCACCGGCTTTGCGGGAGCCACCCAGCCGGGCACGGGCTTCGGCAGAGTGGCCCTTTCCAAAAGCTGCACCTTGTCGCCCTCCGGCAGCCGGTAGAACACCTCGGTCTGCCTGCCCGGCTTAAGGTGCAGGTTCACGTCATCCCGCACTACCGCCGATGCCACCGCCGGATTGTTCTTGTGCGCCTTCCCCAGCGCTTGAAATGCTTCGAAAACCTCCTGTGTCGCCACCGCCTTCTCGTCGATCCAGCCCTCTTCGCCCTTGGGCGTCTTCACCCGGAAGTACCGTCGCGCATGCTCCACGACCTCCAGCCTTTCGCCGTTCTCCACCGTCCCCGTGCGGTTGGTAACCGCCGCCAGCCGGTCGCGAAGAAAGGTCTCCTTGGCCGTCACATACACGTATTCGGCCTGCGGCTTCGGGCGCAGGCTCGAACATCCGCCCAACATCGCAAAACCCAGCGCGGAAGTCAGCAGTAACACTCCAGGAACCGGCCCAGGGGCACGGCGACCGCGCCGGCGCAGACGAAAACCAATACGCATCAGCATTCGGGAATCGGGCCACAGGCAGAAAATAGCGTTCTTGTCCAGCACATTTTCCAGCATACAGCGGCCTGGACCCTGACCGCGTTTCTCAGGTAGGTACTGCAGAGGGTCACATCTGTGGAGTCGTTCATTTCCTTGAAAAAAGCCCCCTTTGGGCGTTTTCCAGGCTTCCCGGAAGCGCGGGAACCAGCCTGTATTCCCCGGTTGCTTTCCGGCACTCAAAAATGAGTCTTGCGCGATATGCGGTCTTGCGCTTACAGTTGCGTACGGAAACAAACTCAATACAGGAAAACACTCCAATCCTTTTCCGGAATCCAACTCCGCCCATCGCATTCGATTTGATCGTTCACATCACACGTCAACTGGTAAGGAGGCCCACATAATGGCCAGTAAAGAAATCGAAATCCTCGGCCCGGCAGCATCGGTCGGGAAGCTCAAGAAAATCGCAGCAGGTCACGCACTGAATCGCAGGCACTTCATGGCTGCCCTCGGCATGACCGGAGTTGCGGCTGGCGCAGGAATGATGTCGGGTTGCTCCACCAGCAATTCCGTAGCGGTCACTACTGCATCGACAGCGCAAATTGACATGCTCAATTTCGCCCTCAACGTGAAGTATCTGCAGGCCACCTTTTACTCTTTCATCGCCAAAGGCACAGATCTGACCGGCTCCGCCGTGACCAACAGCGGCCCCATCACCGGCGGCACCGCCGCGTTGACGTTCACCGGCGTCAACGCCCAGCAGATCACCGACATGGTCAACGAGATTTATTACGACGAGAAGAACCATGTCAGCACCTTGATGAGCCTGCTCGGCATTTCAGCCGTATTCAGGCCGGCAATCAATCTCGGCGGCTTCGGGACAATCAACGCGACCAACGCCCTGTCGATCGCCAGGCTACTGGAGGACGTTGGGGTAACCGCATACGCGGGCATCATCGGCAGTCTCTCCAGCAGCGACATTACCCTGCTTGGGCAGATCATGGGCGCGGACAGCCTCCATGCCGGAATTCTCCGCCTCACCGCCCTCCAGAATCCCTCCATCGCGGCCTACATCAAGGCCGACACGCTGGATGTCGCCCCCTTCGACCCCGGAGCCGCCTCCAACGCCGGCCCAACCGCCAGCGGAGGGTTTTTCGCCACCGCCGGCGCCACCACGGCCAGCACCGCAAATCCCGCCGGGTTCGCCTTCACCCGCACCATCTCACAGGCGCTTGCGATCCTATTCGGTACGGAGACGGCCACGGGCAGCACGACGTCCGTTACTGTCGCAGCCATTGGTACCACCTCAGGTGGCTTCTTCCCCAACGGCGTGAACGGCAACCTCAATAAGGTGTAGACCCAGGCAAAATGCATCGGATCCAACTCGACGCGGTCGTCGCAATCAACCATGACGCAATCTGTTCCTACATTTCGCAAGCCAATTGACAAGGAGGCCAACGCAATGGCCAGCAAAGAAGTAGAAGTCCTCGATCCCGCGCCAACGGTCGAGAAACTCAAGAAATCCGCATCCGAACACGTCCTGAATCGCAGGCACTTCATCGCCGCCCTCGGGGTGGCTGGCGCCGCCGCTGCTGGCACGGAATTGGTACGATCGGGCCCCACTGCGCTCGCCCAGCAGCCCAAGCCCAGCGGCTACGCGCAGAGCGATGTCCTCAACTTCCTGCTCAATATCAAGTACCTCAAGGCGACCCTGTACTCCTACGCCACCCAGGGCGCCGATCTCCCCGCCGCTGACTTCGCCAACCTCGGCACTGGCGGCGTCTTCAATGCGCCCGGGAAGGTCGCCTTCGCCGGAGTCGGACTCGCTACGACCGCGCAGATCACCGATCTCTTTAACGAGATGTACTACGACGAACTGAATCAGTTGATGGCTCTGCGTGCGCTGCTCGGCACTGCCGTTTATAACAGGCAGACCATGAACTTGCTGGGGACGGGAGTCACGACGACCGCCACCACAACCATGACCCAGCCGCAGTTCATCGGCTACGCCCGCTTGCTGGAAGACCTCAGCGTCTCCGCCTTCGCCGGCGCTACCGTCTACCTCACCGGAACCAACCTCGAGTACACCACCCAGGCCCTCGCCGTTAACGGCTTCCATTCCGGCGCGGTGCGCCTGGTCGCCATGCAGACCGGCGCCTATTACTACAGCGGACAGGAAGTCACTTTGGGCTCTGCCGGCGCCGGCTCTGCCAACTCCTTCAACGGACTTACCACCGCAGGCAGCGCGATAGTCTTGAACACTGCGCCCACGAATCCCATTGTTGTTGGCTCCCAGGTTTCCGGCCCCGGAATTCTGGAAGGCACTGTGATTACTTCGGCCGTTCCGATTACGGCTTACTCCGGCCAACCCACCAACGGCTCGAATAGCATCACCGGGTTTACCGTTACGCCCTCCACCAGCCCCACGGTGCCGCAAGTCGGACAGACCATCACAGGAACTGGTATCCCGGCCTTCACTACCATCACCGCCGTCAGCGGCAGTTCGATCACGATGTCGGCGAGCGCCACCGTCACACCCGCCGCTCCGGTTACGATAACCACCGGTTTCAATTCCATCGTCACCAAAGGCTCCGCCGTTCTGACCGGCGTGTCGACCACCGCAGGCCTGGCAAACGGTCAGCTCCTCACCGGCACCGGCATCCCCAGCATGGCACTCATTTCGTCGTTCAGCCCCAGCGCCGGCACGGTCACCATGACGGCGGTCGGTGGTGGGACGGCGGTCGCTTCCGCGTCGAGCACGGTCGCACCCACCGGCATCGTAACCAGCGGCAGCACTATTATCACGTCGGTATCGAGCGTCAGCGGAATTGCCGTCGGCCAGCCGATTACAGGCACTGGCATTCCTGGTTCGACGACGGTATCGGCGTTCGACCCCGTCGGACTCACCATTACGATGTCGACCAAGGCTACAGCTACATCGAGCACCACCTCCTCGGTGACTCCCACCGCCTTCCTGACCAAGGGCAGCAACATTGTGACCGCGTTGAGCGCTCTCACCGGGCTGAATGTCGGCGCTGCGGTTTCCGGTACGGGCATAGCCAGCGGAACAACCGTCGCTTCGGTTGGCGGCGTCAACACCATGACGCTGTCGGCCACCGCGAGCTCGACAACTGCGATTAAGCTGGTAGGGTCGCCTACCGCGATCCTGGCCTCCGGCAACAACATCATCAGTTGCGTGTATCCCATTTCGGGAACCGGCGCCCCATTGTCCGGAGATCTCGTTACGGATTCTCAGGGCTTCATCCCCGCGGGGCAAACCATCACCGGAGTCAGCGCGGGTAACTACACCATCACGATATCGGCGCCCTGCGTTGGTTCCACCGTGGTGACAACCCTGCAATCTTTCACCGGCACCGTCACCGTCAGCGACGAGACCATTACGTCGGTGTCGAGTTTCACCGGGCTTGCGCTCGGACAGCCGATCAACGGCACCAACATCCCTGCGGGAACGATTATCACGGGGCTACCGGGGAACCCCTCGACCGTGGCAGCGGGCACGCTCACGATATCGCAATTCCCCAGCGCCGCCGCCGGCCCCCAGATCATAGGAGCCGCCCTTAGCGTCACGTCGGCAGAAACCTTAACCGCCTCGTCACTCCAGACCATTACCGTTACCACCGTCGTCCCAACCGAAACCGTCACGATTCCCACAATCGAAACGGTCGCGGTTGGGCAGTTGGGCGTCGTCACTCTGTCGCAGAATGCCACGGCCACAGCAGCGACCGGTGCCACGCTCACCTTCCTCGCGTCGGATCCCATGGACGTTGAGCCCAACGACCCTGGGACAATATCCTTCTCGGGCATCGTCACCAGCGGCAGTGCGGCGGTAACCTCGGTAGCGAGCTTGACGGGACTGGTGGTTGGACAGCTCGTTGGCGGCCCAGGAATCCCTGCGGCAACGACGATTGCCACGATCACCGCGCCTTCGACGGTCACGCTCTCGGCGGCCGCGACCGCCGGCGCCACAACGGCGACCATATTGGTAGCCTACCTGACCAACGCGGCAGCCACCGCCGCACTCGGCCCGGCAGCAGTCCCAGGCACCTCTCCAACCGCGTATCAGGGCTTCTTCGATACTGCCGGGGCCGCTACATCCAGCGCCAACAACCCTGCCGGCACCGTCTTTGCCCGCACCTTCTCGCAGGTTCTTGCCGTCCTCTACGGTTCAACGGTGGCACAGACCTACGAAGGAGGCTTCTTCCCGAATGGGGTCTCTGGCAACATCAACAACGTCTGACATTCACCCAAACCAGCAGTGAAAAGCCCGCAGCTCGATCCTGAGATGCGGGCTTTTCGCCGCTTCCTGCCTGCTCATTCCGCTTGCGGCTCTCGTCTGGAGCCAAAACCGCGTTCCGCCCTCAATGCGTCGCAGCTATCGCCACCGCGCCCGCCGGGTCAGTTGCCGTCGCGGTCGACGCCACAAAACTGAGCTGACCCGACGAGTAACTGTACATCGTCAGATCGGGGCTTCCGTCATTAGCAACTGCCAGCAGATAGTTCCCGCTGTTGTCCACCGCCAGCGCGACCGGGAACAGTCCCAATCCACTGGAATACGTTGCGGGGCTCAGCGCCGTCGGCGCTCCGTTGCTGGCGACGCTGAACCCGGAGATCGTGCCGTTCGTAAGGTCCGTTCGGTTCGCAACATAAAGATCCGTGCCCGCTTTATTCAACGAAACTGCGCCTGGTTGGACTCCGGTTGTCGCTTGCGCTACAAAACTCGACGCCAACCCCGACCCGACGCTGTAAGCCAAAACCACGCCGGCTGACTGGCCGTTGCTCCGGGCGATATACAGGACCGAACCACTCGAATTCACCGCCAGCCCATTGTCGCTCAGCGTGCTCGACCCCGTCGACAAAGTCCCCACGCTAGTCCCAAACGCGCCACTTGAAGTGGTGAAGCTGAACACCAGATCGCCCGCAGTTCCAACCGCGACATAGACGTACTGCCCGTTGTTCGGCGAGATTTTAATCGCCTTAGGCACAATCGCCGGAGACCCGGTCGGGAACGTGTAGCTCACAGCTGTTCCCTGTTGCAGTTGGCCCGATGAGAGTATCTGGTACTGATCCACAATCGCCTGATTCACCAGGGAGCCATTCGCGTCGAGTCCCAGCAACCACTTCCCATCCGGCGTTACATCGATCGAAACCATGGATGCCGACCCAAGATTGTTGTTCATAAGCAGCGTCAGCACTCCGCCCGTCCCGATCGAATACGAATTGACCCAGCCGTATAATCCGTCGGTGCCGGCAACAAAGACCATCGTATTCGCAGGGTTGACTGCTACCGCCGTTGGAACGAACGCCAGCGAATCAGGCGAGCCCGACACCGCCGTCAGCGTCCCCGTGCCTACCACAAAACCCGCCAGCGTCGGTGTCTTCCCGTTCGTCGGCGCATTCGCCACATACACGTAGTCGCCCGTGCTGCTGGTGCTGTTGTTCAGCGATCCCGGATAAACCCAGAAATTGCCGCATCCAATCGTCAAACTCAGAGCCCAGATGCCCATCGCCGCCGCCACTTGCCCTAAACGCCTCATGGTCCCATTCCCTTCCCGCTTCCATCTTCGCAGCAATTGCGTCCGTCGCCCACTCTATAATCGGCGGGGATGTTTGTCGCCGCATACCCTCGCCGTCACAGCCCACGCCGTTCCGGAATCTTTCGAGCGCTGGTCGCGCTCGTTTCGCTTGGGCTCAACCCTGCCGGCTTTGTTGGACAGTCTCATTCATTCGACTCTCCTTCAGCCCAAACGGCACTCTCGCCGGCAGAGCTCGACCGCGAAGTCCACGCCGACATGGCCTTCCTCGCCGACGATGAGCTCCACGGCCGCGGCTCCGCCACTCGCGACGAGCACATCGCCGCACTCTTCGCCGCCGCGCAGTTCCTCGCCCTCGGCCTCGCCCCTGGCGGCGACAATGGCACCTTCCTGCAGAAGGTCGCGCTGCCCTCGCCTCTGCCGCCGCCCCTCCGCCAGCGCCTCTCCCAATTTGAGGACACCCCGCGCACCGCAACCTGGAACGCCATCGCCATCCTGCGCGGCACCGATCCCGCCGCCGGGATCGTCCTGCTCACCGCACACCTGGACCACCTCGGCATCGGCCCCGCCAACTCCGCCGGCGACACCATCTACAACGGCGCCGACGACGACGCCTCCGGCACCACCGCCGTGCTCGCGCTGGCGCAAGCCTTCGCGTCCGGCCCGCGCCCGCGCCGGAGCATCGTCTTCGCGCTGTTCGGCTCGGAGGAGATTGGCGGCTTCGGCAACGCCGCCTTCCTCGCGCATCCGCCCATCCCGCTCGCCTCCATCGTCGCCAACCTGGAATTCGAGATGATCGGCCGCCCCGATCCTGCCGTCCCTGCGGGTATGCTCTGGCTCACCGGCTTCGATCGCTCCAACCTCGGCCCTGAACTCGCCCGCCACGGTGCCCGCCTCGTCGCCGACCCGCACCCCTCCCAGAACTTCTTCCAGCGCTCCGACAACTTCGCCCTCGCCCGTCAGGGAATCATCGCCCAATCCGTCTCCAGCTACGGACTGCACAAGGACTACCACCAGCCCTCGGACGAACTCGCGAAGATCGACTTCTCCCACATGGTCAGCGCCATCGCCTCTATGGTCAAGCCCATCCGCTGGCTCGCCAATACGGCGTGGCGACCTACGTGGAATCCCGGCGGCAAGCCGTAAAGAAGAGCGGCCCATCGTTGGGCCGCTCTCCCTTCCCCCTGAGATCACGCGAGGTCGAAGCGATCGAGGTTCATCACCTTGCTCCACGCGGCCACGAAGTCATGCACGAACGCCTGCTGCGAGTCGCCGCACGCATAGACTTCCGCGAGGGCCCGGAGCTGAGAATTCGAACCGAAGACCAGATCGACGACGGTGCCCGTCCATTTGGGCTTGCCGGTCGCCCGATCTTGCCCCTCCAACACGCCTTCAGAGGTAGCGGACTTCTGCCACTTCGTGTTCATGTCGAGGAGATTCACGAAGAAATCATTGGTCAACGTTCCGGGCCGCTTCGTGAAAACGCCCAGTGCAGATTGCCCGAAGTTTGCATTCAGCGCGCGCAGGCCGCCGATCAGAACCGTCATTTCGGGAGCGGTCAGCGTCAGCAGGCAAGCCCGATCCACCAGCAACTCAGCCGCGGATCCTGCTTGCCTCTTTCGAACATAGTTGCGGAACCCGTCTGCGGTCGGCTCCAGTACGGCGAAGGAGGCCACATCGGTCTGCTCCTGCAACGCATCGGTGCGCCCGGGCGAGAAGGGAACCTTCACGTCGTGGCCGGCCTTCTTTGCGGCTTCCTCGACGGCCGCACAGCCGCCCAGAACGATCAGGTCAGCCAGGGAGACCTTCTTCCCACCGGGCGTATCAGTGGACTGGGCCCCGTTGAACTCCTTCTGGATCGCCTCCAGTGTCTCAAGGACCTTCGCCAGTTCGGCCGGCTGGTTGACTTCCCAATCCTTTTCGGGCGCCAGGCGAATGCGCGCCCCGTTCGCCCCGCCGCGCTTGTCGGTGCCGCGGAACGTTGCAGCCGACGCCCAGGCCGTCGTGACCAGTTGAGAGATGGAAAGTCCGGATGCAAGGATCTTGGCCTTCAGGGCAGCAATATCTTCGTCCCCGATCAATTCATGATCCACTGCGGACGTGGGGTCCTGCCAGATAAGCGGCTCCGCAGGAACGAGCGGGCCAAGATACCGCGAGCGAGGCCCCATGTCGCGGTGCGTCAGCTTGAACCAGGCCTTGGCGAAGGCGTCTGCAAACTCCTGCGGATTCTGGTGGAAGTGCCGCGAAATCCTCTCATAGCTCGGGTCCAGTCTCAGGGAGAGGTCCGTCGTTAACATGGTGGGGGCGTGCTTCTTCGACGGGTCGTGAGCATCCGGCACGGTACCCGCCGCAGATGCGTCCTTGGGCGTCCATTGCTGTGCACCGGCGGGGCTCTTCGTGAGTTCCCATTCATAGGCGAACAGGTTTTCGAAGTAGTTGTTGTCCCACTTCACCGGGTTCGCGGTCCATGCGCCCTCCAATCCGCTGCTGATCGTATCCACGCCTTTGCCGCTGCCAAAGCTGTTCTTCCAGCCCAAGCCTTGCTCTTCGATGTCAGCACCCTCGGGTTCCGGACCGACATACTTATTCGGATCGGCAGCACCATGAGTCTTGCCGAACGTGTGTCCGCCGGCGATGAGGGCAACTGTCTCCTCGTCATTCATCGCCATGCGGGCGAACGTCTCCCGGATATCCCGGGCCGCAGCGATCGGATCCGGCTTGCCATTGGGTCCTTCCGGATTCACATAGATCAGGCCCATTTGGACAGCGGCGAGAGGATTGTCGAGCTCACGGTCGCCGCTGTAGCGTTCGTCTCCCAGCCACTTGCCCTCAGGTCCCCAGTAAATCCCTTCTTCCGGCTCCCAGATGTCCACGCGCCCGCCGCCGAAACCACAGGTCTTGAATCCCATCGACTCCAGCGCCACGTTTCCAGCGAGAATGATCAGGTCGGCCCAGGAGAGTTTGCGGCCGTACTTCTGCTTGATCGGCCAAATCAGTCGGCGCGCTTTATCGAGGCTCACGTTGTCCGGCCAGCTATTGAGGGGCGCAAATCGCTGCGCTCCGGAGCCCGCGCCGCCGCGACCATCGGCGATGCGATACGTACCGGCACTATGCCAGGCCATACGGATGAAGAACGGCCCATAGTGGCCGTAGTCCGCAGGCCACCAGTCCTGCGAGGTCGTCATCAAGGCTTGGAGATCCTCGATCACGGCATCCAGGTCGAGGCTCTTGAACTCCTCAGCGTAATTGAACTCCTCGCCCATGGGGTTCGCCTGGGGAGAGTGCTGATGCAGCATCTTCAGGTTCAGTTGATTGGGCCACCAATCCGGATTCTTGCGGGCTGCACCGTGTGAAGTCGTGACTGCGCTATGCTCAACCGGGCACTTTATTTCGTCTGACATTTCATTCACCTCGAAAAACCTTGTTCGCGAATCATCCTAAGCCTTCTGGCAGCTTGCGCAAACGCCAATCACATCCACCGCATACCGCTCCACCGGAAACCCTCCCGGCAACCGGTTGCGCTTAGATCAGTTCAGCCGTTCCCGCTCCGTCTTGCCGAACCGCGCATCCAGCGGCTTCCGCCCCGCAAAACCATCTTCCGTCGAATGCCAGTAGCCAATCTCTTTCTCGCCCAGCTTCCAGCACAGCAGCACGGTCTTGCCATCCATCACGAACGGAAAGTCCAGCAGCCCCTGCTCCAGGTCCTTCACCTGCACGCCGATCTCGTCAATCTCGGCCAGCGTGTCCCGGGCCTCCTGCAGCGCCTTCTCGCGTTCTGCCCTTCGTTTCGCTGCCTGGGCCACGTTCACGTGCATCCCGCCCGCCAGAAAAATCCTCTGGGCAAGCTGTTGCATCTCTAGCTCCAACTCGCCTGTCCGAATTCCCGCCGCCTGCGCCTTGCGCAGCAACGCTTCCAAAACCGGTAACAGCGTCTGTGCCTCGTTCAACGTAAATGTCTTGCTCAATTCCCTATCTCCAGCATTCGGTCCAACGCCACGCGCGCCCAGTGCTTGACCTCATTCTCCACCCAAATCCGGTTCACTACGCGCCCCTCCACCAGATTCTCCAGCGTCCATGCCAGATGCTGCGGTGATATCCGGTACATCGTCGTGCACAGACAACCCGACTCATCCAGCGTAATCACGCGCTTGCCCAGCGGCGCAAACCGCTTGGCCAGCCGGTTCACCAGGTGGATCTCCGTCCCCACCGCGAAGCTTGACCCCTCCGGAGCGCGCTCAATCAGGTCGATGATCCGCTCTGTCGAGCCCAGCGCATCCGCCTTCTGGCACACCTCCCAGCGGCACTCCGGATGCACCACCACCTGCATACCCGGCTGCTCGCGGCGCACGCGCTCCACATGCTCCGGCAAGAACCGCTGATGCACGCTGCAGTGCCCCTTCCACAGCACCACCTTCGCCGCGCGCAGCCGCTCCGGAGTCACGCCGCCGTTGATCTGATACGGGTCCCACACCACCATCTCGTTCAGCGGAATCCCCATCGCAAATGCCGTATTGCGCCCCAGATGCTGATCCGGCAGAAACAGAATCTTCCCCGCCCGCCGGAACGCCCACGCAAACGCCGTCCGCGCATTCGACGAAGTGCACACCAGCCCACCCCGCTCGCCGCAGAACGCCTTGATGTTCGCGGCCGAGTTCATATACGTCAGTGGAAGAATCCCCTCGCCGGCCACCACGCCCGCGCGTTCCAGCGACTCCCAGCAGTCTTCCACTTGCCCGATCTCCGCCATATCGGCCATCGAGCAGCCTGCGTTCAGGTCTGGCAGAACCACCTGCTGCCACGGCTGCGCCAGCACGTCTGCCGTCTCCGCCATAAAGTGCACGCCGCAGAACACCATGTATTCTGCGTGTGTCTGCGCGGCCACCTTGGAGAGTTTGTAGCTGTCGCCGGTATAGTCGGCAAACCGCACCACCTCGTCGCGCTGATAGTGGTGGCCCAGAATAACCGCCTTAGCGCCCAGCGCTTCCCGGGCCGCGGCGATGCGCTCGTCCATCGTGTCGTCCGGCAGCGCAAGGTAGTTGTCGAGCGAGCAAGTTTCTCCCGCAGTCGCTAGCGGGGCTTCTTCCAGCAATAGTCCATTCACAGTATTCCGCCTTCAGTCTCGGCTGGGCGCCGCGCGTCTGCTCGTCGCAGTCGCAGCATTCGCATCCAAAACGGGGATGTTGAAAGCATTCCTTACGCGGGCTGCAGCGGACTCACTGTGCCCACTCGAGCTTCCGAGCCGGCACCCAATCCGCGGGGGTGTTGCCGCCCTCTTCGTGCTCGCGCGACCGTCAGAGTCGCGCTTGATTAATATTAGACGAATCCGCCCCCAAGAACGATGCATCGCCCCCGCCCGTCACACCGTTTCCTGCTCCGCCGAGCCGCATCGCAACCCATTTGTTTCCATCCCCACCCAAGCCGTATCATAAGGTCATCTATGCCGGGCTTTGAAGACAGCGCCGTAATCGTTCTGCTCGCACTGCTGCTCTTCGGGCCGAAGAAGCTGCCCGTCCTCGCGCGCCAACTCGGCAAGCTGATGGCCGATTTCCGCCGCGCCAGCAACGAGTTCCGCTCGCAGATGGAGGAGGAACTCCGCATCTCCGAGCAGGCCGACCGCCAGAAGCAGGTCGCCGCCATCGAAGCCGCCGCGCCGCCAACCCCGGCAATCGCAGCGCCCGCGGAGTCCGCGCCCGAGGAGAGCTACATGCACGAGCCGCAGCAGGAGTCCGCCATCGCCTCCGCGGCCGAATCCGCGACCGATTACCCGCAGAACTATCCCACAGACTCCCCGACCGAGGCCTCGCCCGCAGCCGCTGCCGAACCGGCCCCAGCCCCTGCTCCTGCCCCGGTTCCCATCGCGACCTCCGGCGACCTCAGCATCCTGCCCCCATCCACCGGCCTGCCCATCCCCAACTCGTCGCCGGCCAGCGCACCCGACGCCGTTCCGGCCCATGAGTGCGAGCTAGAAACCGAGACGTTGCATGGCTGATACCAACGCCCTCGACCGGGCCCGCAAAGCCGTCTCCGACCGCGCAGAACTCCCCGGCATGAGCCTGATGGAGCACCTCGAAGAGTTGCGCAAGCGCATCATGCGCTCCCTGATGTTCCTCGGCGGCGGCTTCGTGATCGGCTGGATCTTCCGCGTCCAACTTTACGGCATCATCAAAAAGCCCCTCGACGACCTTCATCTCGAGCTCTACTTCAACCATCCCACCGACGCGCTCAACCTCTACCTCAAGACCGCCCTCGTCGGCGGCGCCATCATCGCCAGCCCGTTCATCCTCTACCAGGTCTGGCTCTTCATCTCGCCCGGCATGTACCAGAACGAAAAGAAATACGTCTGGCCGTTTATGAGCGCCACCGTCGGCCTCTTCCTCTGCGGTGCATGGTTCGGCTACCACTACGTCCTGGAGAACGCTGTCAAGATCCTCGTCTTCGACTTTGGCAAAGGCCTCCATCCGCTGCTCACTATCGACGAATACACAGGCTTCTTTCTTTCCATCATCCTCGGCCTGGGCATCTGCTTTGAACTGCCCATCCTCATCTTCTTCCTTGCTCTCTTCGGCATCGTCGACGCCAAATTCCTGCTGCGCCACTTCCGTTACGCCATTCTCGCCATCTTCATCGTGGCCGCCATCATCTGCCCCATGCAGGATCCCTTCAGCATGTGCCTCTTCGCCAGCCCCATGCTCTTCCTCTACTTCTTCGGCGTAGTCATCGCCTGGTATGTCCATCCCAACCGGCGCAAGCGGAAGGAAGCACCTGCCGTATGACCCAGACTTTCAACCAATCCAATCAGCCCGTCATCCACAAAACGCCCGTCATTCTGAGCGCAGCTCAGAGCCCCCGCATCTATCCAACGCTCGTCATTCTGAGCGCAGCTCAGAATCTCAGTATTTCGCTCCTGCTGTTGCTCGCTCTTCTCCTCACCCTCCCCGCCAGCGCGCAGAAACGCACCCCCACCCCCCAGGTCAGCGGCCAGGCCATCTACTCACTCACGCAGCAGTTTCTCGCCGTCGCGCCCAAGCGCTTCAACGGCTCGCCTGGTCATCTGGCCGCCGAGAACTTCATCAAGGAACACTTCAAGCCCGAAGCCGCCAAGGGCAACTTCATCACCGACGAGTTCACCGCCAACACTCCGGTCGGCGTGCAGACCATGCGCAACTACATCGTCCGCTATCCGGGTAAAAAAGACGGCATCATCGTCCTCGCCTCTCACTACGAGACCAACTACCCGCTCAAGGACGTCAACTTCATCGGCGCAAACGACGGAGCCTGCACCTCCGCGCTCCTCATCGTTCTCGGCCAGTACTTCCGCGCCCACCCGCCCCAGGGCTACTCCATTTGGCTCCTCTTCGACGACGGCGAAGAGGCCGTCGCCAACCCTCCCTACGACCCCTCCCAGTGGGCATCCAACAACTCGAACAACCTCTATGGCACCCGCCATCTCGCCGCCAAGTGGTATGCGGACGGCACGCTCAAGCGCATCAAGGCCTTGATCGTCGCCGACATGATCGGCGACAAGGACCTCAATGTCCTTGAGGAGATGCAATCCACTCCCTGGCTCCGTGACGTCCTCCGCCAGGCCGCCGCCAACACCCACCACAGCGCCAACGTCTTCCAAACTCAGTCCGCGGAGGACGACGATCACATTCCCTTCCTTAAGCGCGGCGTCCCCTCCCTCGACGTCATCGATGCGGACTACGGCCCCCACACCGCCGCCATGCCCGACGGCTACCACCATACCGCTCGGGACACCATCGACAAGGTCAGTCCCCAATCCCTGCAGATCTCCGCCGACCTCTTCCTCGAGACCATCCGCCTCATCGACGCCAGCCACTAACTCGGGTGCCCCACACTTCAGGGGTACCGGCGAGCTTGCTCGCGGGGGTGAGCGTCTCGCTTCTGAGATGTGGGTTCTCACGCCGCTCGCATCCCCGCTGATCGCAACTCGCGATAGCATCGTAACGTGCCTCCCACGCCCCTCAGCCACTGGATCGGCTTCCACTTCGCCCTCCTCCTGCTTCTCGCCGTCGAGTTCGCCTACGCTCGCCGCCAGAAGCGGCTTGGGCGCGATCCACTCCGCACCGCCATCGCCTGCACCGCGCTCTGGATCGCCGCCGCCCTCGCCTTCGCCGTCTTCCTCCACCAATCGCTCGGGGCAACCAGTTCCGTCCAGTACCTCGCCGGCTATGTACTCGAAGAGTCGATGTCCGTCGACAACCTCTTCGTCTTCCTTCTGCTCTTCCGCCTCTTCCAGATCGACCGTGCCCACCAGCCCAAGGTCCTCTTCTGGGGAGTCGCCGGCGCCATGCTGATGCGCGGCCTCTTCATCGCCGGTGGCATCGCCCTGCTCAACCGCGTCCAGGCGATAAACTATGTCTTCGCCCTCATCATCCTCATCGCCGCCGTCCGCCTGCTCGTTCCCTCCGCCCCAAACCGTCCCGCCACCACACCTCGCTGGATCGCCCTGCTTAAACGCTTTCATCCCGTCAGCCCTCGCCAGGACCACTTCATCGTCTTTGAAAAAGGTCGCCCCACCGCGACCATCCTCCTGCTCGCCCTCATCGCCATCGAACTCACTGACATCGTCTTTGCGCTCGACTCCATCCCCGCCGTCCTCTCCATCACCCGCCAACCGTTTCTCGCCTACGCATCCAACATCATGGCCGTCATGGGATTGCGCTCGCTCTACTTCCTGCTCATCGGCATGCTCACTCGGCTGCGCTTTCTCCACTATGGCCTGGCCGCGGTCCTCGCCTTCGCCGCCATCAAGATGCTCGCCTCACACTGGATCGAGATCAGCCCTGTCCTGTCGCTCGCCGTCATTCTCGCCCTCATGGCAATCACAATCAGCGCCTCCCTTTGGGCGCCACACAACCGAACGAGTTGACTCGTGCGCTAGTGGAAACACTTTGCCATCCATGGTGGGAAAACTTTTTCCCAGAAACGGCCTGAGCTGACCCCGGTTTCGCAGCGAAGATGCCCTTCCAGGCAGGCAAACTTCCAGCCCATCCCCAGAAATGCCCTGAATCCATGCACTTGTCCCGATTGTGCAATCGGCTGCACTTTGGCACTCCCATTGCTATGTACCGGGCATACGACAAGGTTCGTCGCACGCACGCGAACCATGCTCTTTCAGGGAGACACCCATGTATCTTCTCTTCGCCGCGCCGGCTTTGTCCTTTGTTGTTATCCTCGCCATTTCGCTCTACAGTGAGTTCGCCACCAACGCCAGCCTCTAGCGTCATTTTCCGTCAACCCTCGATCACCCGAAGGAGGCTCCCATGACTGTCTATCACTACGCTCCCTTCCCTGTTGTGCCTGCGCTTACATTGGCGGCAGTGCTCGCCTTGACGCTCCTCGAGCGCCTCACATCCAAGGCAGTACGAAAGATGGTTAGAACCAGAGCCATAGCCCGGAGTAAAAACGCAGCCCGATTGGGCTATCGGCAGCGGCGACGCTACTAAACGCCTCACTGGATGACAAACCGCAACTCGCCATCCCGCACAACCGAGTGCTGCGCCGCGCCGGTCCGCTTCGGGAAATCCACCCGGTAATGCGCACCCCGGCTCTCTTCCCGTCCCAGCGCCGCCTGCACCATCACCTCGGCCACCACATGCAGATTCCGCGCCTCTAGCGCCCTTCGCGTCAGTTTGCGCGGCCCCGTAGTTCGGAAACCCAACCCCCGCATTTTGCCTTTGATTTTGCACTTGCCTTTCAACCAACAACTAACAACCAGCAACTTCTCTGCGATACCATCGAATTACCGTGTCTTCCATCCGCGTCACCACTCCGCAAGCCGCCTACGACGTCACCATCGCCCCCGGCCTCCTTCGCACTCTCTACCCCCGCCTGCGCAAGCTCAACGCCGGCCGCCCGGCCAAGACCTTCGTCATCACGTCGCCCGAGATCTGGGCCCTCTGGCACAAACCTCTCCTCGCCAGTTTCCCGGCGGACGCACAGCCATCCGTCCTCTTCCTCCCACGCGGTGAGCGCCACAAGCGCCTCGCCGCCGTCGAGTCCCTCGCCAACCAGCTCGTCCTCGCCGCCGCCGACCGCGACTCCATCCTCCTCGCCTTCGGGGGCGGCGTCATCGGCGACGTCACCGGCTTCCTCGCCGCCATCTACATGCGCGGCATCCGCTACGTCGGCCTGCCCACCACCATCCTCGCCCAGGTCGACTCGTCCCTCGGCGGCAAGACCGGCGTCAACCTCGTCGCCGGCAAGAACCTCATCGGCAGCTTCCACCACCCCCTCGCCGTCTACTCCGACATCGACACCCTCGCCACCCTCCCCGTCGCCGAACTCCGCTCCGGCCTCCAGGAATCCGTCAAATCCGCTATCATCTACGACGCGAAGTTATTCCGCTATCTAGAACAAAACGCATCATCAATCCTCGGAGCAGCCAGCGAGATCAATCCCGGCAGGATAGAGCACCGGCCTTCTAAGCCGGTGGTTGCAAGTTCGAAGGCTCTTGAGAAAGTCATCACCGCCAGCGTCCGCGTCAAGGCCGACGTCGTCAGCAAAGACGAAAAAGAATCCGGCCTGCGCATGATCCTCAACTTCGGCCACACCATCGGCCACGCCATCGAGGCCGCCACCCACTACCGCAAGCTCCTCCACGGCGAAGCCGTCGCCTGGGGCAGCATCGCCGCCCTGCATGTCTCGCTCAACCGCGGCCGCATCACCCACGAAGACTTTGCCCGCATGGCCAACCTCATCCTTCGCTACGGCCCCATCCCACCCTTCCGCGCCGACCCCGCCAAACTCGTCGCCCTCACCTCCGGCGACAAAAAGAAGCGCAGCGGCCGCCGCGCCTTCGTCCTCACTACCGGCATCGGCTCGACCGAAATCGCCTACGACGTCACCGACCCCGAACTCCTTGCCGCCACCACCGCCATGCTCGACACGATGCAGGGGGTCGCGGGTTGAGCGCGGTACCCAATAAACACCACCCAACCCCCGGAGCCCGCCCCGCCGGCACCACCTCGCCCGACGAGGCCGCCCAGAACATCCAGCAGATGTTCTCCACCATCGCTCCGACCTACGACCGCGCCAACCATCTCCTCTCCGCCGGCCTCGATCGCACTTGGTGGAACCGCACCGCCCGCACCCTCCGCCCCATCCTCATCCGCCCCGAGGCCGTCATCCTCGACCTCTGCTGCGGCACCGGCGACATGACTCTCGCCCTCGACAAATTCCGTCCTCAACTGACAACTAACAACCAACAACGAACAACTGTCTCTCCCATTCTCGCCCTAGACTTCTCCCACACCATGCTCACCCTGGCCCTCCGCAAGTTCGCCGGCCGCAACATCGTCTCCGTCGAAGCCGACGCCCTCCATCTCCCGCTCGCCGACAACTCTGTCGACCTCGTCACCTCCGCCTTCGGCTTCCGCAACCTCACCAGCTACCCCAACGGCCTCGCCGAGCTCCACCGCGTGCTGCGCCCCGGCGGCGAGATCGCCATCCTCGAATTCAATCATCCCGGCGGCCTCATCGGCTGGCTCTACTCCTTCTACTTCCACCGCATCCTGCCCACGCTCGGCGGCATCATCTCGCGAAATCCTGCGGCGTACTCGTACCTGCCGCACTCCGTGGAGCGCTTCCCCCGCCCCCCGCAAATGAAGGCCCTCATCGCTGCTGCCGGCTTCACCAACCCCACCTGGACCAGCTACACCCTGGGCACCGCCGGCCTCTACCGCGCCGCAAAGTCATCGAACCTGCCTTCGTGATATCTTCCCTCTAATCCTCCGAGCAGCCCGGGCCCCAGCACCATCCAACGAGGTCGTGACTGTGATCGACTCTGTCGCACCCGCCAGCCCCATCGCCCGCTCTGCCCTGCGCAAAGCTTCCCTGCGCCTGATCCCGCTCATCGCGCTAGGCTACGGCTGCTCCTACATGGACCGCGCCAACATCAGCTTCGCTTCCCTCCAGATGAACCAGGCGCTGCACTTCAGCGGAGCGGTCTACGGCTTCGGCGCAGGAGTCTTCTTCCTCAGCTACGCCGTCTGTGAAGTCCCATCCAACCTCGCACTCCACCGCTTCGGCGCCCGCCGCTGGCTCGCCCGCATCATGCTCACCTGGGGCCTCATCGCCATGGGCATGCTCTTCGTCCGCACGCCCATGCAGTTCTACATCGCCCGCTTCTTCCTCGGCATGGCCGAGGCAGGCTTCTTCCCCGGAGTCATCTTCTACCTCATGCAGTGGTTCCCACCGGAGCAGCGCGCCCGCGCCGTCAGCCGCTTCTACATCTCGGGCCCGCTCGGCAGCGTCTTCATGGGGGTCATCGCCGGCGCGCTGCTCAATCTCAACGGCCGCGCGCACCTCGCCGGCTGGCAGTGGCTCTTCCTCGTCGAAGGCATTCCGCCTGTTCTGCTCAGCGTCGCCTTCCTCCTGCTCATTCCCGACAGCCCCGCTCAGGCACCCTGGCTCACCGAACCCGAACGCGAGTGGATTACCCGTAACGTCAATCCCACCGGCGATCACATCCATCACCCCGCCGAACCCATCCACCGCATCCTCATCGATCCCCGCGTCTGGCAGTTCGGCATCTTCGGATTTCTGATGCTCACCACCTATTACGGCTACGCGCTCATCTTCCCCCAACTGGTCCTGACCTCGACCCACCTCAGCATCACTCGTGTTGGCTTCATAACCGCCGGCATCAGCCTGCTGGGCGTACCCGCAATGCTTCTGGGCGCAATGTTCTCCGACCGCGCACCGGCCAAACGCCACCAATTCGTCTTCCCCTGTTGCCTGATCGTGGCATTCGGACTGGCCGCCTGCGGCTTCTCGAACGCGCCCGGCATCGCCATCCCCGCCCTTTGCTTCATCAGTATCGGTTACTTTGGAATGCAGGGCGCCTTCCTGGCCATCGTCCAGGGTCTCTTCCGCGGCCGGTCCGCCGCCGCCGCCATCGCCGCCATCAATACGCTCAGCATCCTTGGCGGATTCGTCGGCCCCTACTTCATGGGCTTCCTCAAGGACGTCACCGGCAACTACCAGCGCGGACTCGTCATCCTCAGTATCCCCATGCTCCTCTGCGCCGGCATCATGGTCTACCTCAGCCGCCAGGCCACGCTCACTCCAAGACCAGCCATCGCCCCGGTAACGATTGCCGATGCGCTGGAGTCGCCAAACCTGTAGCATTTCTCCCATGAGCCCCACGGCCATGGACGAAGCTGCAGCCAGCAGGACGCCGCCCACATCCCATGCGGTCAAACGCTCGGCGGCGGTCTTTTCCGTCATCGCCGCGGGCATCGTCACGCTGCTCAAGCTGCTCACCGGCATCCTCACCGGCTCGCTCGGCATGTTGAGCGAGTCCGCCCACTCCGCCATCGACCTCATCGCCTCCGCCATCACCCTCTTCTCCGTGCAGGTCGCGGACCGCCCTGCCGACGAAGACCACAACTACGGCCACGGCAAGGTCGAATCGCTCTCCGCCTTCGTGGAGACCGGCATCATGTTCGCTTCCTGCGTCTGGATCGTCACCGAGGCGGTCCAGCGCATCGTCTTTCACCATCACCTCGCGCTGCGGCCCTCAGTGTGGCCGTTCGCTGTGCTCTGTTGCTCCGTCGTTGTCGATTTCACCCGCTCCCGAACCCTCGGCCGAATCGCGCGGCAGTTCCGCTCCGACGCGCTCGCCGCCGACTCCGTCCACTTCGCCACCGACATGTGGGCGTCGCTCGCCGTTATGCTGGGCCTCGCCGCCACCTTCGCCGGCGAGCACTTCTCGCGGCCGTGGCTCGAGTACGCCGACCCGATCGCCGCGATCCTGGTCGCCGGCGTCATCCTGCGCGTCAGTTGGCGCCTCGCCCGTTACACCGTCGACACCCTGCTCGACGCCACGCCCACCACCGACCCCACCAGCAACCATCCCCTCACCAAAGAGGCGCTGCGCGACAATCTCATCCACGACCTCTCGGCCATTCCCGGCGTGTTGTCCGTCGACCGTCTGCGCACGCGGCGCTCGGGCGCGAACTACTTCGCCGACGTCACCCTCGGCATGCCTCGCAACCTCACGTTCCAGCGCTCTGAGCAGCTCACCATGGCCGCCACCGAGGCAGTTCAGCGCCATCTTCCCGGCGCCGATGTCGTCATTCACCCGGTTCCCACCGCGTCCATCACTGAGAGCATCCACGACCGCGTCCGTGCCGTCGCCGCCCGCCGCAACCTTGCCATCCACGAGATCAGTGTGCAGCAGATCGACGGCGGGCTCCACGTGGAACAACACCTTGAAGTGGACGAGACGATGCCCCTGCGCCAGGCCCACGAACTCGTCACCGACCTCGAGGCGGAGATGCTTCGCGAGGTCCCCGCGGTCTCTTCGATCCTTACCCACATCGAGAGCGAGCCCGCCACCATCGAGCAGCCCGCTTCGCTCGAACGCGACCGCGAACTCGAAGTCCGCCTGCGCAGTGTGGCCGCTGGATTTCCGGAGATTCTCGATATCCACGAGGTCTTCGTCACTCGCCGCCGCACCCGCAGTGGCGATCGGGCTGACGAGCACATCCAGGTGACCTGCCATTGCACGCTGCCCGACGACCTGCCCATGGCGCGCGTTCACGCTGTCATCACCGCGCTGGAAGGCGCATTTAAGCTCGATGCGCCCGAGGTCGATCGCCTCCTCATCCATCCCGAACCCGCCACCGACAACCGCCGCTAACGCGTCGAAGCGCAGGGTCGTAAACCACGCGTCGTTGCGCTTTCCTCTTCAGACAACCCTAAGGTTCAGGCGATACTACTCTTAGAGCATTTTCCTTAATAGTGTAGACTCCAATTGGCGAGACTCTGCGGCGAGTGAATCGATGGCGAAGCCATATGGGGATGATCTGCGCCGAAAATTTCTGCTGGCCTACGATAGAGGCGAG